>JAABUI010000128.1_pt1 | contig 111354 bp, 97 predicted proteins | sample 5559111 | NCBI WGS metagenome assembly JAABUI01 (sample SAMN10711870, study PRJNA513365) | rock metagenome | isolation source: Antarctica rocks | place: Antarctica: Victoria Land, Buttleship Promontory | reverse complement strand
CTCTTAACCCCCTCCCCCCCCCCCCCCCCCCCAACATTCTCCCCACCTCTCCCCCCAACTAACACCCCCCCAACTAACAGGACACCTCCGTCCAACAACGCCTCATCACCGAAATCTTCACCCTCGTCTCCCACCGCCCCCCCTCCTCCTGCAACTTCCTCCCCCTCCCCCCGCTCCTCACCCCGTCGTCCCCCCCCTCCCACCCCCACAACGACACCCCCTCCCTCATCACCTACCGCCACTACGCCACCCTCTACTTCATCCTGATCAGCACATCCACCGAGTCCCCGCTTGCGCTGCTGGATCTGATCCAGGTGTTCGTCGAGGCGCTGGACCGCCTGTTTGAGAATGTGTGCGAGCTGGATTTGATTTTTAATTTCGAGACGCTGCATGCGACGCTGGCGGAGATGGTGGTGGGGGGGGTGGTGGTGGAGACGGGGTTGGAGAAGGTGGTTAGGGGGGTGAGGGGGATGGGGGTGGTGAAGAAGAGGCCGCTTGGCGGTGGAGGGTTGGGGGGTGGTGGGGGGGCGGGGATGTGGGCCGTGAGGTAGTTGTTGGGAAGAGCGGGGGATGGGGGAGGGGTGGGGGTGGATGGAAGAGAAGATTCAGGTTTATGCTAGGGCGCGTGGAGAGCATGGATGGCGTTTTTGGTATTGTATGAAGATTTGGGGAGAAGCCCCGTGAGATACTCGTTTCTCAGAAAGACGCCTGCTGATGCATCTATCTGTAAGATCTTCCTTTTTTGCCACATAGCAATGTCGAAAGCTGCCCCAAATCTGGAATCCAGGTCCTGTCACGCAGTCCAAAGGCCTACTCGATCTCCGCGCCAGCATGCCCTTATCCTCCAAGGACAATCCCACACTACTCATGGCACCGTAGGATCCGCGGCATGCGTCCCGTCTTTCAACCTATCGAGGCGCAACGAACTCGCACGCCGGTTCATCTCCATGCGACTCCAACTCCTTCCTCAGGTTTGCTTTCTGCCTTGCCTGTAGCTTGAGCTCCCTCGTACCACGGCAGTATACTCTATTTGCTGGTTGTATGAATTCACCTCCTTCGACTAGCCCTGTCTCTCATATCCTCAGTTCAGGCACTGACCTCGACCGGCTGAGGCCCGGTCGAGGTTCCAGCGTCAGTATCAGGTGGTAGATCATCCTAATAGCGCACACATGTTAGCCTTCTTGCCGAATCGCTCTCAAAACATTTGGCCCCTCCATCGGGTCCTTCCGTTTCCCATGAGTGCATTCCCATGCCCCTACTTGCGGCCATCTTCCTACTCCTCCTCCCCGCTCTCCCCACATACTCTTTCCCAAATCAAGAATCAAAACCCACCAAATCAAAGATAACCCTGACCTGCAGGCTACAGCTTGGGCATACCGCCACCTCTTCTCCGTCTCTCATATCTGCCAAAGAGATCTCGAACTGGTCGCCGCAGGGGCATGGATAGGTGTAGAGTTGGGTGGCGGGGTGGTATGTCAGGTCTTCGAGCTCGATTTCGTCATAGAAAGACATGCTGGTTACAGCTTGGGAGCTTTTGGAGCGGGTGAAGGAAGAGGTTAGATGAGTCTGGGGTGGAAAGAATTTTGGTGGAAGACCGCCTCTAGCCGTTCATACTTAGTCATGCCCTAGATCAATTGGAGGTAGATAACAGCACATTGCAGTTGGTATATTCCGTACCATTGCCTTGGTATATAGTCTGGATAACATCAAGGATCGGTTACTAGCAGGTCGGATGCGAAGTCATTGTACTACGTACAAGATGGTCTGACGGCAGTATCACCACCTTAAGAAGCTCATGCATGGCTACAACTATGTCTGGACAGACATCCTCAGTCTTTGCAAATCTCGGTTCTCGTGGCGTTGCTTACAACGGTAGAAGGGGGAGCTCACTAGCCCTCTGCGTCATGTCGTGAACACGTTCCTAGTCTTCCCCTAAGGTTGTCCTCGAATGTCAGCTTCGTGACGTTAAACTTCTATGGCTCCATATGACTGCTCGATCCGATGCAAGATTTTAGGTCGAGCTCCCAAGGCCTATGGCAAAGTCTACTGCACAACTTCTTGAGAGTTGTGTGGATGGTGACAGTTCATCTGAAAGCTACAAGAGGAGAGGGTATACTACAAGGGTCTTGTCCGAACTGGCTCGCAATCCTCACCCAGCAGCGAGCGCGCAGGATGTCTCTATCTACTAGGGACGAAACAAAAACGAACGTATGGTTGGAAATTACTATAACGGAAGTACCACAGTCTTCTTGGGCGTAAAACTTCGATGTTGAAATGCTGAGGTAGCTCAGACCAGAGCCTCCGCCTTTTCAATGTACCGGCACCGGTCGTCAACGTTAGCAGTGCTCAATATCCCAGCGGATGCCCGCGGAGCTCTACAATCTAATACCAGGTTAGGCTGGCAAGAAGGAACCGTCGCTGGAGCAGACGCAGGAACAAATAAGGTTGCATGTCGGAGGCCTGCGATGATTGATGGGGAATCTGCCAAGGTCATGGGCACCGGATCTTATTAACCGACGGCTTACAGAAGAGCCGATAATTCTGGAGACGATCATCCAGAGGATCATGACACCAATGACGCTGGGCGAGGCTCCGGCGGCAGCAGAAGCGTCAACATCAGCCATGGCTTGCGCTCTGAAGAGCAGGATGGGGAGTCAATTGAAGAACACGGTTCGCTCTGCTCTACTCGCCGCCCACCTCTATAGCCAGCTCAGAGACGGGAAGGATTCAAGCACCCCTATTCGATGAGTTCCACAATATCTACCGGAAGGTCTACGCCCGGATGCCGAAGGTCTAGGTCTCTCATGCCGAACGTTCCGTTACATGATACGAAACCAGGGCTTTCGGTAAGACCAAAGTTTCATGATATTGTGCATTCTGTTTTGATTTACCCTACATAGCAACCTGTTCATCCATTAGGATTCGCATTTCGGCTTTTCAACTGGCGCGAGTTTCCGTGATACGCCGATTGCACTGTCTTTTTTTCATGTATATAAGAACGTTAGATGCTCTATGCATGACTTTATACTGCAGGTTCACACTGATTTCAAGCTCATTGAAGACATTGCTTAGTACACTCATTGGCTTTGCCATTCTGACCATATTTACAAGCACAACTACAAGTCGAGTGGATATATCGAGAACGGTTTTACAGTATGTCAAGCAAGATAGATGTACTCATTATCGGAGCAGGACCTACTGGGTATGTTAGATACTCACCCTACTGTCTTCCTGATTGACACAATGGACAACAGCTGACTGTCTTTTACTGTTGTAACAGGCTTATGGCAGCCCTTTGGATGGCCCAACTTGGGATACAGACGCGCATTATTGACAAACGTGGGACTAGAGTCCTTAATGGCCATGCGGATGGGTTTCATGCTAGGACTTTGGAAATTTTGGACAGTTTTGGTATTGCAGACGTTATCAACAAAACCTCCGCATCAGCACTAGACTGGTGTGCATGGGTACGTTGTTCGTTGTTGTTCACTTTTACCTGTCTTCTTGATCCTCTTCCCTTTTTTCTCGTTTGCAGGAATTATTCTCGAAAAGCTCTGATCATCTGAAGGCTCCCAATGAAGAGGGTAGAATCCATCGAATCCGGAGAGAACCAACCTTCGGATCAGATGTCTCTAGGTAAGCTGTGGTTGCTACTATGGATATGAAAATCATGCCATCAGGTGTTGACCAGATGCAATCAGGTTTCAGTCGGTCACCCTTCATCAAGGGCATACTGAAGCCCACCTGCTTGACAGTATCAAACAAAGGTCTGGTATTGAAGTAGAACGCGGCATAGAACCCAAGTCTCTTCAAGTGGACGAGTCTCAAATAGATGAAACTGATGCCTACCCGATCACCATTGACCTGCACCATCTGGAAAAGGAAGAGATTGAAATTTCCGAGAGCAACGCCCACAGCATTGAAGAGAATGGTACCATCATACAAGAGAGAGGCTTCTGTGCCACTAAGCGGGGTCCAGAAGACGCTGATGAGTTGGTTTATAGAAGTAGTGGGAAAGAAGGTCAAAGTGAAACTGTTCAAGCTAAATATCTTCTCGCTTGCGAGGGAGCGCACAGCTGGACGCGACGGCAGTTAGGCTTCATCAATGAAGGTGAGAGCACTGATGAGCTTTGGGCCGTTATCGATGTTATCCCAATCACCGACTTTCCAGAGTAAGTTCCCTTTGCAACTCGATGTTTGGAACCCATGCCCCGGCTACACTAAGCGTTGGAGCATTGCGCTCAACCCTCTGAAAAGCTGATGCAAAGTCGTCCTCTCCCTATATCACTATTGCTGATACATCTTCTAGTATTCGTAAGCTGTGCACTATACAGTCCAATGTGGGGACTATCTTGAATGTTCCTCGGGAGGATAGGCTGACAAGACTTTACATTCAACTTCCGGCTATGGAAGCGGGCGGCAACGCAAATGCAATAACTCCAGAACGTATGTTTGTCGAAGCAAACAAGATTTTAGCGCCCTACACGTTGCGCTACACCTACTGCGACTGGTGGACGATATATCGAGTGGGGCAGCGAGTTAGCAACCACTACACTTTGTACGAGCGTGTGTTCCTGGCTGGCGATGCAGTACACTCGCACACGCCCAAAGGTGGACAAGGAATGAATGTTTCCATCCAAGACGCCTTCAATCTTGGCTGGAAGCTTGGTGGAGTCTTAAAGGGCCAGCTCACTCGATCCATTCTGAAAACCTACGAGGCAGAACGTAGGCCTGTTGCTCAACAGCTCATTGCTCTGGATCGTACTATGTCCCGCTTGCTCTCGGGCAAGCCTGATCTAGAAGAACTCGATCGAGTTTACGGGCAAGCAAGGAGATTCCTGAGTGGAGTTTATGTGCGTTATCCACCAAGCTCGCTTGTAGCTGGGGTCGCGAGCGAGCGACAGCAGGATTGGCAGCTGCCCAATAGCTCACATGAAGCGAACGTCCTTGCCAAAGCATACCTAGCAATGAATGTCACCCTGGGCGAAAGGTTTCCTAGCCACCAGGTCCTCCTTCAATCTGATGCATGCCGCTGGGAAACCCAAGATCTCCTCAAAAGCGACGGGTGCTGGCGCCTCATTGTCTTCGGTGGCGACGTTTCGAACAAAACGCAACTCAACCGCGTCAATACCCTCGGCGAGGACCTCGCAGTCTCTTCAAATGGAGTTCTTAGCAAGTACGTGTCCGTAAACGCTCGAGGATCATCCATCATCCAAGTGTTCCTTCTCCATTGCGCTCCTAGGACAGCGCAAGTCGAGCTGTCCGATTTCCATCAAACATTCTTCCCCTTTGATGGGAGGCAAGGGCACGATTATAACAGGGTCTTCATGGATCTGTCTCCAGCATCAGCCGCAAGCGAGGTGTCCGGTGATGCGCATAGGTTCTATGGTGTTGATCCCGCGAGGGGCTGTTTGGTCGTTACACGACCGGATCAGGTAGTTGGTTATATTGGCGAGCTTGAAGACATAGATGGTCTGAAGCAGTACTTTGACGGCTTCCTGATCCCGAAGGAATGTGTATAGACTAGCTTTTTGCTGGGGAAGGTCTGGATGGCTTAGTATCGAAGGGTTTACTACGGTAGGGAATGATAGAAGTTAGAATGACAAAGTGCATGTCGTATATAACTCAAAACCCATTACGTTTACGAATCATAGTACGTAACTATAAGGTTGACATGGACTCCAAGTACTAATTGTAGTAGGCAAACGTATCAATCGCGAGGACATTTTTCGCTAGGCCATTTTCTGGTCAACGAAGATCAGCAATTGTCGCGACGCTATGTTAAGTTCAATGTAGAAGAGCTATGTGAGCTTGTAACATGCCTTGCTGGTAACAATGAATCGAAGATTTGCAAGATCAACAAGATGGAAGGAGGCTTCAACAAGGCTCTTTTGATCACGTTGGATACTGGTATAGAAGTGATTGCGAAGATCCCGTGCTCCAATGCTGGGCGAGCAGTCTATAACACAGCTTCAGAAGCAGCCGTTCTCGAATATGGTAACCTCTCTATATTTGTTCACAGCACTTCAGCTGACCACTTTAGTCCGAACTCATGCAAAAATCCCCGTCCCAAGGGTTCTGACGTGGAATTCTGATGCCTCTAATCGTACCGCAACGGAGTACATCATCATGGAGAAGGCCACGGGGGTCCAGCTTTTCGAGGTTTGGGGGAACACGAATGAGCTTCAGCGTCTCCGACTCATTGAGAATATTACGAAAATAGAAAATCAGCTTTCTCCAATCCGATTTCCGGCATATGGGCACCTTTATTTCCGTCATTCTATCGCTGAAGACTCTCGCATTCTCTTGGATCCTTTTGCATTAACCCCTCGGGCTCATATTGTGTTGGTCCAGCTTGTGACGTACCATGGTTTGATACTACTACTGATACCTTCCAAATCCGAAAACACCTACGATATCTGAAAACGGACTCGTAAGCCAGTCCCGACAATCGGTGACTTACTGATGTGGATTGAACAATTGATATTTAGCAGCATTAATCACGCGGCGCAAGCTTTCTATGTTGATATGCTCAGTAGAGGATATGTTCTGCTTTCAGACATGCGAGAATTCACAAAGAACCTCCCCCCCCTTCAGCAAACTGGGTGGAACAGCTACCGCCTCTCCTCGAATCTTACCTACACGGTGGAAGCGCTGCATCTTCTGTAGTTCTGGCGACAGTAAGGGGGTTACAGTAAGGGGGTTAGGGGGTTGAATTATGCGCGTTTCGGACATTGACGTTGAAGTTGTTTACGGGAGGTTGATCTGGGTTGTGGTTGCGGCTTTGCAATGGTGTTTGATTTTTCGGTGGCTTTCTGGTTAATGAACTTTACACTCGAGCTGTTCCCCCATCTCTTCTCGTCTCGTGTTGTCCCTCTAGAAATCCTACTTCCCAGCCCTCCATTTGTCATCACCCTAAACCTTGAGTTCCCAGGTCCTTCGCTTCGCGACCTTCATCATTTACTCCCCCGAAACAACATTTCCTCTTCGTCTTCCTCTCCTCTTCTCCCCTCTCTTCCCCGCTCGTCCCCTTCTCTTCCCATCACTCCAATCTCAAACTCTATCCGTCTCCCCATCTATCAGCTGCTCCCCTCCACCCAGCCAACCTCCGACCCCCCAACCCCCTTCCTCAACCATCCTTCCACCCTCTTACGCAATAAATTCAGGAAATGAGGAATGTGCATCCCTAATGCGATGTACGATCCGAGAGCGATGTGAAAGGAGGTTCAAGGGGTTTGCAGTTGTATATACATATACGATAACACCAGGCACGGACCGAGTCGAAATGGGGCGAATACGGGGGATTAGGTGTGGAAGGGCGGGATTGTTGTAGTTGGGTTACCTCTTGCATGGACCGAGTATGCCAAGTACCCTAGAATTGATCCAAGGGGTTCCGCAGGTACTCAAAAGCCACTTTGTACAAACTTTCCGCAGCAACCCATCACTATCACCAAGCCCTCAATTAGAAAATTTTAAACATTTTTAAATGCTTGATCTTACATTCAACACTGCCAAAGAAATCGCGTATGGGAATATGTAAATTAGGCCTCAAAGGGCAAATCGAATAAACCCCCCGCTGAAACGCTATGAAGCGAGGTAATGTAGACAAAAGGTAACCCCCTCCAGAATTCTGGGTGGACCAAGTCCAGATGGCCAGTCTTCTGCTCCTTCCTATGTTACGTCCTGCTCTAGTATTACAGTAGAACCTTTTGGTTCCCTGTCCGCCACGTATCCAGAACATCCGGGGTGATATTCCACTGCACAACCATAATCATAACAGGTATACTTCGCGCCATAGACTGGCCCTGTACACTATATCACTCGTGTCTCATCACTCTTCGATCAGCTTTCTAACCTCTCCCCTATCTCTCTTCCTCACGCTCCCCTTATTCGACTTTCCAATTCCAAGAATGCTCAATCTCTTCCTCATGCTTGCTGACCGCCCAGAATGCGCCGTCGCAGGCCTTTCGACTGTTTCAGTACCAGTTTGCCTCGTCACCGAGCCGTCCTCGGAGCCCGCCACCGCGCTGCTGCGTTGACTACTGCTAGAGACCGAATCTTCGCCCGTAGAAGAAGGATGAGAAGAGAAGCCATTCGGTATCGGAGGCGCTTTGAGGAATCCAAGGCTGAGGTGAGAGTGAGATCTCGCATCATTCGAGGGTGGAGTTTGAGGGATAGAAGACTTCGAGGTGTGGTTACCATTGGAAAGGGTAGGAGACGTAGGGAGTGCGGAGGAAAAGACTTCAGAAGGGGATTGCGGCGGGGAGATGGGGAATTGAGGCTTCGGAGGTGGAACAACGGGTATTTGGGGTTCAAGGAGAGCTATCTCGGGAGCGAACATTGCTTGAAGATGCTGAGTCAAGGCTTCTTGCGTATTAAGGTAAGCGGGTCGCGTGAACAGCGATAAGCAATGCCTTAGCGTTGAAGCATGATCGAGCAGGGCCAACTGCAGAGCCTTTTCGAGAGGGTCAACGTGGCTTTCTACAAATCGCTCCTCGTTGTTGCTGCCTTCTTTCGCCATGGATATAAGCTCACGATACTGAGCTACGCTTGTCATTGATGTAGGATCGACGGAGCTACTGATAGCATCCGAAAGGTTCGTGAACTTTGATTCATCACCATCAATTATGCGCTTACCAAGGATGGACATTTCCGTGCTTTTCCTAGTAGTTCTCTCGACCGCGGTCTGCAAAGGCGATAAACGTACGACATCAACGGCAATGATCTCACTCCTTCGCATGATGGTCGGAAATGAGTCTGCTGTTGTGTAGATTGTTTTTTCGATCCACTGATCCTTGACACCCGATGCAGGAGAATGGCGTCGTGATGTGACGGCAAAGCGATTGGGTTGTGTGGACAGTATGTACTCTCGCACAGACTGGTTCACCCTTGACTGCTGGTAGATTGAATGCCGGGTTTCTCGATAGGGACTTACTGGAAATATCTGAAGATACTGGCCTTCCAAGTCATTGGTCTCGCTGGAAGAAGCGATCTGAGCTGACGGATGTTGCTGCCTCAACCGATCTGCGAACATGGTATGCCTCTCAGAAGGTCCGGCTTCGAAGATGAAATGCTTGTCTCGAAGACTCGAGGGGAAGCCCAGACCTCGATAAATGACTCGAAAATACCGTGGAGCGTACCTTTCACCTTTTGTAATTGTTTCATAGATCTTGGCCATGGCACGCTGGGTTCTTGCAAGCTTGGCAAAATCGTAATGGTGATGTTCGTACTGATCAGCAAGTTCTCGATAGCTTGCCAGCGCACAGCTCCAGGCTGTTGCTTCCTCAAAGTATTTGATGATGTTGAAGTATAGATGCTCCTTTCGTTCAAAGGACGTTTGTTGGGGAAATTCTGGATCTACGAGCGATTGGACTTCAGTTGAGTCCCATGTATAAAGATCCGCATGAAGGCGCAGAGCCAAAGCCGCCTCTGTGGGATTATGCAGGTGAACTTGTATTTGCGCCAGCTGATGGACGTATCGAATAAAAATACTCTCTTTCTGCATGTCTTTGAGGAAGTCCATGAGTTGTAGCGTATGTAAGATTTGAAAGGTCTCCGTTGCGTCAATACTGTGCACAGCCCCAAGGAGATCCAGTAGCTCGTCAACAGTAGAAACCAAGGACCTGACGGCGTTCCACAAGGGCTCACCCGGGCTCTGTTCTAGACTTTCAAACAGTCCAAGCAGCTCGTTCACGAATAGCTTCTGGGTTATGCCCTCACCAACTCTCTTCTTTTTGAACACAAGATCAAGGCATTCAATCATCTCTGCTTGGATGATGGACAAGTCCTCGCTCAACGTCCATTCACTCACCATCATGGTTTGCAAGATCCCCACCGCAACACTCCTGAGACCTTCATGCACGCTCAAACATAATTCCACTATCGGAGCCACCAAATTTGGAACGTACTGCACTTGGAAGCCACCTAAGCGGGTGAGGCCATAATGCTTCTGTTCTTCAGGACTCGAATCCCAGCCAATCGCATCCCAGCTTCGTCTGAGCAGAATTGCTCCTTGCTCACGTACATCACCCGCAATTTTCCAAACAGCTCGTCGCTTTTGCTCGGGAAAGGTCTCAAGTGCAAGTGTTGTACTTCTTAACAGTGTGAGCAACGTAATGAAATACTTGCGCCACAGCTCTGTATTGAAGTTATCTGCTTCCTCGGGAGATGGAAGAAAGTCCACAACGATCACCTCGTAAATTGACTCGAGTATCTGCAATGACGACTTGTGGTGATAGATGTGGAGGCTCAGCCATGAACTCGGAAAAGCAGCCCCTGACAGGATGGACGTGACTACTTCGAAAGCAGTATCTAAGAGGTCCACAACATCAGAGCTCGATTGGCTGAGACTTGAAGCGATTGGCTTTCCGGCTAGTTGGGCGAGGAGCGCCGCAAGTTCTGTAAGCGCCTCATCGAAGTGTAGACTGTTGAGAACAGGCTTGCTAGGAAATGGATACGTGTTTGGAAAAAGAAGTGACAGACTAGCATTTGAAACGCGGCCAGACTTTTGAAGGCTGCGATAAGACTGGATGATCTTGACGAAGTACCCAGATACCTCACATACAGATTTCTCAATCCGTAAGGATATAATAGAGCAGCATAAGCGGATTTGTTCACGCCATTGATCCGAATCATTATCGTTCACACCCCAGTAAGGGTCTATCCATTGGGCTGTTCGTGTAGCTATCCGGTGGCGTACCGAATTGTTAGTAAGAGTAGTCATCTTAGAAAGGTTGAGTATCAGTACAAGTTTGTATAGGATGAGTTTGCCTTGAACAGCAACACATGAGTCTAGAAAGCTAAGGGCAATCTGGAGTATCTCATCTTCCGAAAATGTTCCAACTAATTCCGGGAGCCAGGTATGCATGTGCTGAACAACAAGAGTTTTGCTCCCGACTAGGATAGGTGCTGGATCCTTGATCAGGGATTCCAAGGCCGCAAAAATCTTTTTCAAGTCGCGATTAAAGGTTGGTTGTGTGTTGGTGATACCGATACTCGCCTCTTTGATCTTCTGCTTTGCGCGGGCGCTAATGATGAATTTCAAGATCTGGCGGCCCACTTTGAACGTTGCTCGAAGACGTCTTGAGTTCTGCGGATCGGAGGGTTTGGCCAAAAGTCTAAGATAGCTCCTGACCAAGCAAGGGGTCGCGAAGGGATAATCAAATTTGGTTTCCGCATATAGATCCACGAGCGGACCTAGATTGAAGCGACGGTCATGGACAATCCCCAGGACTGTGACCAAAGCATTGAAAACTAGATCTTCATAGTCTTCTTTGCCAGCGTTCTCAATCAGTATCCCGAATAACGCGTCAAAAACTTTGTTAACGAGCTTTACTATCTCAATCTCGGGGACAAAGACAAAGCGTCTCAACAGATCTAGAAGCTGGCTTGCAGATTGCTCTCGCCATTTCAAAATACCAAGTAGTACTTTTTCTTGAGAGAAAACAGTACTGCAGAGAAAGGACTCAACCTTTAACGTCGCCACAGGACCAGTTAAGGTCTCATCCTTAGAAGTGTCATCTTTTGCTCGCGAGCTCCAGGGGAAGGCCAGGTAAGCTCCCCGACCCTTGTCCGCGCTTGAGGTTAGCTTGTCGTATAGGTAAAGCAACGGCGTATGCGGGCCGTCTCTAATGAATGCCTCTTGATCCCAAAGAGGGATGTAGCTAAGCGCGAACGGGAAACCCGGGGCGTCCGCTACGCTCATGATAAGATGAGCTTCTGACACGTCATTGCTGGGAATAACAAGCTTGACAACTTCGTTCCAGGGCTCACCGCGTTCAGCTGCACATGTGCGCCATGCAGTCTGACCAAGGCTATTGGAGGCTGGAAATATACAGTTTTCGATGCGCTCGCCAGATTTCCTTCGCACCTCGAGAGTGAGCTGCACATTTCGCAGGGTGAGACTCGGCGAGATTGCGACTGTTCCGCGTTCTGGATGTGATAGGAGGGCCTGAGCCGGTAAGAATGCCTCGGACAAGGTCAGATAAATATCAGATCTAGCTTTTGTTGGTGCACCAGAGAATCCAAGCTTCGAAGTTGATGCTATGCTTTGCAGTAAAGTCGGAGTATTATTAATTAAGACTTTTGCATCTGGACTTGCGAAGGAATGCAACGCCAGACGGACATGGTCGATGCTCCTAGATTTTGCAACACGGCCAGACCGGCTACTAAGCAAATCATGGACGAGTTGGTCGCTCGGAGATTTCGTGTCCTGCGACTCGGAGATGGTTGAAGCAGCTGACCATATCGATACCGTTTGCTCCGTACTTCGACTTTGTCCAAAAAGCTGTTTGATATTGATGACTCCAACGCCTATTCTTCGTCTCACATATTGTGGCCCCTGCTGCGTGAGTGGACGTAGGCTTTCTTGGAGACTCGGTCTATCACTATCCTCAAGAGACATTGAAGACTCGGAAATGGATGGTACTTGAGAGACACCAGGCTCGGGTTGACCTCGACTACGGGTACTCCCCAATTGCTTCCACATCATACTTCGTCGCGCTCCTTTCGTGGACGCCGCACCTGGAGAATTGCTCGTAGTCGGCCTTCCGGGCGAAGAGGACTTGATCCTGGGGCCTGAGTTCGATGTCGCCGTCAGTGAAGGGGTTTGTGTAAGTTGCTCGGCGTAGACGTTGATGACTAAGAATATCTGGGTTTCAAATCCAGACTTCTCCCCGATGTCGATGGAGGTCAAATCTGTGAAGAGTGTGCGCAAATTACCTGTTGCAGCTACGCTGTCAAATCCGTCTTGTGAGGGGACCTCTAGTGAGAAAGTCTCTGTCAGCGGTTTCGGCGGTTCTCCTTGGTTTCGGGAACAGAGGTGAACCGTCAGCGTAGGTGAGACGAGGACGTTGTTTCCACAAGCCTTCAACTCCACCATGAGATGATGCAAGTCGACTGATTCATGTTGAGGGAGAGGCTGCTGATCAAGCAAACTCATCGACGATTGAAGCCTTGTTAGCTCCAGAGCCGAATCATCGCCGGTCAGAAGACGACCATGTTGCTTAGGATCCCTGACTATAATCTCTCCACTGAGCATCTTGTTGCCACGAACTAGTTCCCATATCGCTTGCTCTCGCAATGCTTCGAGCTCTTGTGCGGTGAGCACGCCATGTAGAAGCTGTCGGCGGGAGAAGTCCAAATGATAGACTAGCTCGGATAACTTCTCCAGAACAGAGTATCGCCGGGAGAGGAGTAATTCGTGTAGGTTTTTAGAATGCCATTCGCGGAGACAAGAAGCAATCTCGTCCACTAAGGGCTCAGAGCTGGAAGTCGGGGTCTCATCGCCAATTTTGAGCATAGGGACAGGTGCTGGCGGCCGCTTCGCACCGGGACTAAGATGCCTTGTCGTCTTGGTATTTGAAAGAAGTAGAGAACTTCGAGATCCCCGGGAGGTTATCGAGTGATGTGAAAGTTTCCGGCCCAGCGCTCGGCCGTTAATCTCAAGCTTCCGTTGTGATGGAGATCGGGCCAGCAAATTTTCAGGTCCTAATTCTTGCGAGCTCCCTCCTATCGCGATGGACTCTCTTCCGTTCAACGTCCCCCTCTTACTAGCATTCCTCCAGACACCGTTCGTCCCTCGGAGGAATTCCTGATCACGTTGAGAGTTTCCGCCAACGTCGCCATTTTCTAGGCCATCATGGTTGGAGTCCTTGGCACGACCGTGACTCTCTGCCCTTCCATCGCCCAGTACTTCTCGAACCTCTACACAGCACCTTGGAAAGATGCCAGAGAAGACCCTAGCTTCCAGCGTCTGCCCTTTTACACTTGTCAATCCAGCTAACAATGAAGGCGGTGCGACCAAATAGCCTCGATACCACGAGCCCTCAGCGCCTCCTTGTTCGATTATGTAGAGCTCGTCTCCGAGCTCAAGTGGGAGGTCAGCCGGAGACGAAGGCTGGAATGGGTAAATCGCGACAGCGAAAGCTATTCGAGGCACAGGTCGCCATGGCATGTCGCCTAGCCTCAAGTCTTGTGGGGGACGCGGGTAGGCGATGGGACACGGCAAAGATCTAAGGCGCACGACAAGTCATCTGGGCAGAACTCTGCTTGCTCTCTTAACAAGCACGTAGAGGTATCCTCAATTTGCACCAGATCGATACGCTCTCCTAATAGCTTTCGCCAACGGTGTTTGCTGCTTAATTCATGCGGTCACTAGGTAGGCTTCAGGCGCTACAATCGAAGTTAGACCGACTTGCGGAGCGTGTACTTGTTGCGGGCAACGGGGGTATAGAGCAGAGAAGTGTGTAGACACCCTCAGCGAAACCCAGCTAACTTAGCAAGGCCAGCGAAAAAGCCAAACGAGCGCGATATGTATTGACAACTCTGAATATCCTGAATGGATGTCGTAGTGATGCCGTCCGCTTAGATAATTATCCTGGAGAACGGCAACTGGCGACTTCCTTCCGGACGATCTACAGGGTCTCTGGCGTAGCGCGACATAGGCGCGACAAGTACTTGAATTCATGAATAGACCTAATCGTTGGTCTGCTAACCTTGTGGTTTTAACAGAAGGGAGTCATGTCTAGTATTGGATCTCTCGTTGAATATGTACCTTATGACCCGAGAGGATTTATGTATTTCATAGTTTAGGATCAATAGCAAGGTTATATATATCTTTACTTATGTACAGTATCGAAAGTACAACAAGCTAGTCACCATAACGGAATTATACATAGTTCGAGTAGGACCATTGGCTTAGAATCTCTCAAGGGGATGGCATAAATAGTGATACCCGACTGGTGATCGTAAGTCGCCGCCATTGCTGTTTGTGTTAGAGTGGTCCAAATCGATATCTTACAGCATTTCACTTTCTTCGATACCTGCTTTAGCGAACATCAGCAAACCCCAGCTGTGGAATTGGTCCCGAACCTTCAAGACGAAGTGTTCGTTTCCAGAGTTCCCTAGGATTTTCAACGCCGCTCTAAAGCTTCGATTCTAATTCGAGACCACATTGCACCCAGCTGTAGGGTAAGAACGTCGTTTAGTTGATTTGATGACAGGGCGTGAGTGGTGCATCGAAAGGGCCATCCTAAAACCCGCGCGCGCGGTTGTTCTCAACAATTGAGCCTTTGGCTGGAGTGTCTCACAACAGTAGCGACTCCTCTATGAAGACGATGGTTTTACACTCGCTCCATCAATCGAAGACTTCAGAGCAGAGCTTGGAAGCTGCGTGGCGCTCGTGGTCCAGATTGAGCCCGCTTGCCGTTTCAACCACTGTCGAAACTGGTAGTCAATCAGTCGATGATCACAGATAACTTCTCAAGCAAAATCGAAGTACACATACCTCTGGGAAAGGAGTCTCTAGGTCGCCCCAATCCATCACAAGCACTGCGTACACAAGGACAACTGCAGGATCAACTTAAGTAGTGTTGGCGAGTCCAACGAGAGATCGTACTTACAAGAAGGAAGGCCCCATTGCGCTATTTTCGTGATCTTCATCCATCGAGGTCGGGCCCACTTGAGCTTGGCCCGTCGACGGTACCTGCGTTCGAACCGGAATTGATGTTTTGTGCTAAGTTTAGTGAAGTCGGGCGGCCATTGCTTCTGAGCTTTGTAAGGATTATTTATGGCAGTTCTCACAGCAGATGACGAAGCTTGAGCGGCGCGCGATAAAGTTGCTTGAAACATGATATCGTGAAGACACAGGATATGAGAGGTTGCGAGACGAAAGGACTCCAGGGACTCCCCGTAGGGACCACTAGCGCGCCGTAGAGATGTCGCCATCCGTATTTCTATCAACCTGTGCAACCCTTCCTTGCAGTACTCCGTACTAAAGGCACAACGGAAATGATTCATACAAAAGTTGAACGCAAAGAATTTCATATGATATCTTATTCATAATCTGCCTCCCGACCGACAGTACCTCCTGATCCTTGAAATATGGCAATGTCTAACGGCGTCCCTAACAGGGAGGCCATGGACCCTAAGAACAGCGCAAAGAAAACGCTGAAAATGGAGAATGTGAGCAAGCTGAGCTTCTCAAGTGGATTACATAGAACTATATATTGACCGTTATCGAAGACAGAGAAAAGAGACACACTGATCGAAATAGAGAAGAGATATCAGGCCAAATGGCAAGAATCTGGGATTTTTAATGCTAATGCTCCATCAACATCCGAAATCCCTACGGGTACCATGTCCGCAGCTGAGCTGCGAGAAAAATACCCTAGATTTCACGGCGTTTTCGCCTATCCTTACATGAATGGGACTTTACATGCTGGACATAGTTTTACCGCAAGCAAGGTTGAGTTTACAGCTGGGTTTGCTAGAATGCAAGGAAAGCGTGTTCTTTTTCCCTTGGGCTTTCATTGCACTGGCATGCCAATCAAAGCATGCGCGGACAAATTGACAGACGATGTCCGCAAATTTGGCAAAAACTTCGAGCGCTACCATGAGGAAGAAGGTGCCAGTGAGCAGGCAGTGCTGCCTCCAGCTCCCACGCAAGAAACTAAAGAAGACATCACCAAATTTACTTCAAACAAGGCCAAAGCTTCGGCAAAGACTATTAAGCTCAAGTATCAATTTCAGATTATGCTAGCCCTAGGTATACCGAAGGCAGAGATCCACAAGTTCGCGGATGCTAATTACTGGTTGAAATACTTTCCTCCACTGGTCAAGCAAGACATGAACAACTTCGGAGCACGAATTGATTGGAGACGTTCAGTTGTCACAACGGACGCTAATCTGTATTATGATGCTTTCGTTCGATGGCAGATGAACCGCCTCAAGGAATTAGATAAGGTACAGTATGGTGTTCGTTACACGGTGTACTCGCCCAAAGATGGACAGCCATGCATGGATCATGACAGAACCGAAGGGGAAGGTGTCGGACCACAAGATTATACAGCTTTAAAGATCAAAGTCAAAGAATGGTCACTAAAAGCCGCAGAAATCATCCATGGGAAGATTCCTGAAATGGCAAATGTCTACTTTGTTGCCGCAACTCTTCGACCGGAAACTATGTATGGTCAGACTTGCTGCTTCGTAGGGCCAAAAATTACATATGGTATCTTTAAGGTATCTGAAGGCGAATACTATGTCATTACGAAGCGCGCGGCTTGGAACATGGCGTTCCAGGGCACTTTCTTCAAAAGCGATCATTTTCCCTCAAAGATTGAAGAGCTGCCTATGGTAGCAGAATTGCCAGGATCAGCCTTTGTGGGTACTCTAGCTGTGGCTCCTTTGTCCATCCATAAGCAAGGTGTGCGTATTTTGCCCATGGAGTCTGTAGTGGCAACTAAAGGGACGGGTGTGGTAACATCTGTGCCTTCTGACAGCCCTGATGACTACGCAACGGTCACAGACCTTGCTAAAAAGGCGGAATACTATGGAATAAACAAGGAATGGGCAGAACTGGAAATCCCACCCATCATAGAAACACCATCTTATGGCAACCTTACAGCTAAATTCCTGGTCGAGAAAATGAAGATCAACTCGCCAAAGGATGCAAAGCAGCTTGCAGAGGCAAAGGACTTGGCGTACCGAGAAGGATATTACAAGGGGACCATGCTTATAGGGGATTTCAAAGGGCAGCCAGTAGAGGCAGCTAAGCCCAAGGTCAAAGAAGCTTTGATTAAAACCAGTGAAGCCTTCGAGTACGCAGAGCCCAATGGCCATGTTGTTAGTCGAAGTGGTGATGAATGTGTGGTCGCCTACATTGGTCAATGGTTTCTGAATTACGGCGAGAACGACCCAGAATGGCGACAACAGGTCTTGGACCACATGGAGGCTAACATGGAGTTATATGCATCAGAGACCCGACACGGATTCGAGAAGAACCTATATTGGCTAAATCGTTGGGCTTGCGCAAGAACTTACGGTTTGGGTTCAAAGCTCCCGTGGGATCCAAAATTCCTTGTCGAAAGTTTGAGTGACAGCACAGTCTACATGGCCTACTACGCAATTGCACATCTCCTGCATAGTGACAATTTTGGCGATCAACCAGGACTCCTTGATATCAAGCCGGAACAGATGATTGACGAAGTCTGGGACTACGTTTACTGTCGGCGAGAGATTAGCGACGAATTGATCAAACAGAGCGGTATTACAAAAGCTGATCTGGAGACTCTTAGAAGAGAATTTGAGTATTGGTATCCTCTAGACGTCAACATCTCCGGCAAGGATCTCATTCCTAACCATCTCACGTTCTTCCTTTACGTACACACTGCCCTCTTCCCGAGGGAGTACTGGCCCCGTGGCGTGCGAGCAAATGGACATTTACTACTCAACGGTGAAAAAATGAGTAAGAGCACCGGGAACTTCCTGACTCTAAACGATGCAGTCAAGAAGTACGGCGCCGATGCCTGCCGTGTAGCACTCGCGGATGCTGGAGACGGAGTCGAAGACGCTAACTTTGAGGAATCAGTTGCAAATCAAGTAATTCTAAGATTACATACCCTCAAAGAATGGTGCGAAGAGGTCGTCAAAGACAGCAGTCTCCGCACCGGGCCATCCGACAACTTCTGGGACCAACTTTTCGAGAACGAAATCCAATCTCTCGTGCACGAAGCCTACCAACACTATGAAGCGTAAGCGACCCCAGCTCAAACCCCTAAAGCATCACACACTAATTCCCCAACCCAGCACAAACTACAAACTTGCCCTCAAATCATCCCTCTACGACTTCACCTCCTCTCGCGACTTCTACCGCGAAGCCACTACGGCCGCTAGCACCGGCATGCACCACGCCCTCATCCACCACTACATCCGCCTGCAAGCCCTCATCCTCGCCCCCATAGCCCCCCACTGGGCAGACTACATCTGGCAAGAAGTCCTCCACAACCCCACCACCATCCAAACCGCCCTCTGGCCGCAAGTACTCCCGCCCAACCCCGCCCTCACAGCCGCAAGAGACTACGTCCGCGCCACCACCTCCGCCATCACCTCCGCCGAAGCCTCCCAGCAAAAACGCAAAGAGAAAGGCAAATCCATCGCCTTCGACCCCAAACTCCCCAAAAAACTCACCATCTTCTGCGCCTCCACCTTCCCGGCCTGGCAGCAGAAATACATCGACCTCGCCCGCGCCGCCTTCGACGGCATAACCCTAAACGACAAACCCCTGGCGCCGCAAATCGCGAAAATGGGCGAGATGAAAAAGGCCATGCCATTTGTGCAGGCCCTTAAGAAACGTCTCGATAGGGGCGAGGAGGCGCAGACGGTGTTTGAGCGCAAGCTGGCGTTTGATGAGGTGGGCACGCTGAGGGAGATGAGGAAGGGGTTGAAGAGGACGACGGGGTGTGTGGTTGTGGAGATTGTGGCGGTGGAGGAGGGAGGGAGGGGTGGGGTGGTTGTTGGGGAGCATAGAGAGGAGGCGGAGAGGAGGGAGGGTCTGCCAGGTATGGCGGAGAGTGCGGTGCCTGGGGGGCCAGCGTTTCATTTTGAGAATGTGAGGGAGTAGCGGTGGTGGATAGGGTTTTTCGTTAGGTGGGCAGTCGCTAGCTGTGCATATTTTCAACAACCCGTGCTGCAGCTGAACCCCGAATCCTCACCATCATCGCTTCCACCCAATCAAAGGGATCCCAGTTCCCGTACACCTCCTTCCCCTACTTTACCCGTACACCCCTTACCTCTTCCTCATACACCCCCCCTTTAAATCGCGAACGGTGAAAAAGTTACCAACCCCTAAGTCCGACACTGTTGCGTACTGCAAAAACTGCATATCGAAAGGCCACAAATGGCTCTGCCTCCGTCTGTGCCGAAGAGGGGGCAGGGTTCTGTCCTTCTGGCAGCAACTCCTCTGCCCTTGCCCCCCCTCCCCACACAATCCCTTCCTCTTTCGTCTCGTTCCCGGTTCATAGCTTGTTACCAGCTCCGCTCCATCTTGTTTCGTGCGCCACCTTTGCTCAGACATGTTCGCCTTCCTCGATCCGAAAAGATTTAACTGACGATTGTGAGGGAGTGGTAAAGGGTGGAGAGATAAGGGGTGTACGGGGAGCGGAGAAGGGGATGGTGAGAAACTGGGACCCCCAAAGAAATCCCAGGCTTAGCATTCTTGCTGCCCTTTCTAGGCCTATCCACCTCCCTTCCCATGGATTATTGATTTGTATAAGCCTATCGCGCAGCCATAACGAACATGGCAAATTTGTGCATCCTCTATCAACGCAACATCGCCTGTCGGATACTTGTTCGCAGCTCGGGTACCTCTACATGCAGAGTTCATACAAAATAATCCGGGGTTCCAGTGGCAGATATGAATGACATTTGTCGAGAGAGTCGGTAGATTCGCCTCATCACTAGGCGCTTTCGCTTACTTTGTTCGTCGCGGATTCTTTTACCATCATCTCCAGTCTGCGTCCGGAAGATCTTGGCTTTGTCTCGATGTCTTCCTATAACCGTTGTCTTCGGTGTTAAGACTCTCTCTTTTGTCATTTCAGTTACAATCGCTCCGGTGCCATATACCCGCGATAGACTTTCTACAAAGCAGGTTCGATTTAGTTTACAGTATCATGAGTGGTTATAGCAGCCTAGCTGGATCAGATTCTCGAGGCATAGCATTTTAATTCGGCGAGGGCGTGTTTTGAGAAAAGTCCTTTATCGTGACTGCAAGTTGGTTTTAGGTATACCGGCCGTGCTGATCAGCTTTGACGTGTTGCTTGATCAAACATTTTAGTACAATATACTTGACTAAATCCTTACTTGCGCATACTTTGGAAGAGTAGATTTCGTACTGATACCGGATCGAGAGTCGTCCAAGATGAGCCCACCGTCTCTTGCTCTGTTTCAAAATTCTTTCTAGGTATTCCGTTCGTGATGGGTTCCATTCGGAAAATACGTCACGAATAATTGCTGTTGTGCCAGAGTCATCCAGCTTGGCCCTGGGGTCTGATCCGTGGCATATGAACAATTCAATTATATTTGCCCATCGTTTCATCGATCTTGAACTCGATTGAACTCGCGGAAAAGACCAGAAAGAGACCTCCTGAGCTTTCGTGAGGACATTGCACCATGGTGTAGAGCTTGCATATCCATGATTTGGATCTGCCCCTCTCTCGAGGAGTAATTTCACTATCTTTAAATTCCGTAGCACACGGTCATGGTCATACATTCGACGGGCCTCGGTGGTAGAAGATGGTTCCCAGTCGATTGTCGCATAAAGAAGTAAAGGCCGGCCATATTGGTCATAGAAATCGAAATCAGTCTCACCTGCTTTTGCCACTATGTATTGATCGAAATCGTACTGTATTGCAAAGGCCGACAAGGTATTGCCGCGTTTCCCTCGTAGCCCGGTGCTTGTCCAATGGATTTCCGAATCCACCGAGAAAGCCCGTCCAACAGTCGAGGCAACAAACCTGGGCGTTCTTGCTAAGACTGTGCCTGTTCGATCAAGCTCATTAAACAATTGCAATTGTGAAGCGATGTCAGACTCCCCCATCAAAGCGGCATGATGCATGTAATTAGTGACCAGATCCCAAAATCCCTCCCGTGTCATCGACAACGGTTTTATAGTCTTGAGCTGTAGCAAATAAGATCGACACAGAGCCAGGTTAGGATAAAACGATTTCTTTGTAGCAGCTATCACTCGGCCCCAAATGTCTGGCCTGGCTATAAAGTCTCTGACAGTTCGATGCAAATATTCTACTTTTTGATCCACTAGTGATGGGTTGCATAAGTTCTGTGGCTCAGAGCACAGACTACTGTAAATGCGTTGCTTTGTTTGACTGTCGAGCCACTGTAATTCTTCCTCCACGTTCCCGTCTATAATTTCGGTGATAGAAGGTGCCCATTCAGTGCCAGATCTTAGTAACGGCACTTCGAGAAAGCCTTTGCAGCGACTATTCAAGCGGCGTTTCATCACTTGGCACCTGAATAACTTCTCATTTTCGCTCAAAGGTTCGACGTCAGCTCGAAGCGCGAAGAGAGGATCTTCCTCGTCCGCAAAAGATAGTCCTAGTAGCGAGGGCGGACTCTGTGCCGTGTGGACTATCTGGAAAAGCTGCGAGGCATATTCAAGATAGAATCCATCAATGCTATCAAGCATCCTTTCATATAGATCTTCAAGATCAGCTGGAGTTGAACGTAATCGTTTTTGCAGATCTGATATTTTGTCCGAATTGGTAAGTCCATCCAGCAAAGACTGAACAACTAGATGAACCCACAGCCAGACTCCGGATGCTTTTGTTGCAATTTCTTTAACTAGATCAGCAGCGAATACGGGTTCGGTTTGCTCCAGCACAAGATATCTGGCATTTTCGCACAACTTTGCGGCAATGTAAAGCTTAATGTCCCGGTAGGTAAGGTCTTGAAGCATCAAGTTCGAAGAACGTCCGAAAGCATCCTCGAATAAAAGCCACGGCCGACTAGAAATGCAGATTCTCATACTGGAAGATGATACAAGATTTTTGAGCAGATCTGTGAGTTCGCCATGGCCACCTCCGCATTCATCTAGTCCATCAATGAAGAAGCAGAACTTCACCGACTCGCTTTGTTTTACTAGGAGTTTGAATGCTTGTAAAAGCTCTGAGTGGGTCCAAGGAGAGTGTTGCACACGAGAATCATGATATGATTGCCAAAGCTGGGGAAACACCAGTGGGATAAGAGAAGGATGTTGGGACAGAGCTTCGTGTAGAAGTGTTTGCAGGAGACCCATCTGCGACATTTGCATTTTGGTCCCTGAACTCCAAAAAAAGAAACCTGCTATGACCAGAGGGAATTGACCGGCCCATGATTGTAAGGCTTGACGAGTCCGTGTATCGCCGTACAGATATTTCATCAAGGTCGATTTTCCAGACCCAGCTTTGCCAGTGATCCAGTAGGGGCCGACACCACTGTCAAGCCATTTGGCGAAATTCGACCAAGATCCACCGCTTAACCGTGGGTCCTGATAGATCCAGTCAAACGTTTTTTCGTGGGCTTCAGTGATCCTTTCATGACGATCTGGCATGCCAGGGTACTGAAGCTGACCAAGAAACATAGGGATCTGATGTAGGTTCTTCTCCTCTTCCATCATATCTGTACATTCTGATGCGATATATGTCAGTTGGCTTGCGTTACCGAGCTGCCAGTCATTTTCTCGTATCGCTTTAAGAAGGTTTGACTGGCACCGCGTACTCTCGTCCCAAGAACTCAGATATTGGTGGATGATCTTTTGTATTCTTGAGTCGATGTCATCGCTCAGATCAATTTGCTTTGATTGACCAGAAATATTTGCATTCGTATTGGCCCTGGCAGAGAACTAAGCAAGAAACTACGTTTATGATGGCTTTGTGCCTAGCGTACCGTAAAGACACTAAGATATGCGTGTCAAGCTGCTTCCGAAACCCTTCAAGTCTATCTGTCAAATCATCAATCTCGTCTTTGTTCCAGACACTCTTCAAAGCTTGTCGAAAGCTCTTCCATTTCCCGTGTCTTCCTTCGACTTTGAGTTTCTGCAGAGCGCTTATTAGCTCTATCCCAACATTCTCGCAGCCTTCGCAGGTAGCTTTTAGTTCTCGTTCCTCGTCTGTAAGAGGCCGATGGAGCTCGTCCGATTCCAGAGATCTTCCCAGCAGATCGTTCGTTCTGAGCAAGCCACTTGTGGTAGCTTCCAATTCGATGTTTTCTGCGAGCGCTCCATCAGTAGATTTAAATATCTCGTGACTTCTGGATACTATTCTGCTACTGAGTTCGACGAGTTGAGCGGCATTGCTGACGACGCCAAGCGCAGTCAGAGGGTCAAGCATTATGTGAATGTGAGCAATGGAGCGAGGTGCTTTGCCTTCAATCGATGGTCAAGGTGCACATGCTTGATACCAATGAAATAGCAGCAATACCGTTCGTCCTCAACATGATATTCTTATTGTTGTAATAACAGGTACGTACTGTATGTACGTCGGAAAAAGCGGTGCAGCTGAACGGAGCATGGGCACAACGACGCTCTATGACTCGAGCTAGACAAATGTGGCGTGCAGGGGTAGCGGTTCCTTCCGCGTTGTGCCTTCGCCGTTTTCAACAGACGCTCAGCCGCAATATTGAGTACAGTATCCGTACCTGCCTGCAGGCTGCAGCTGACGATTAGCGAACCTCAAAAATGGCATGGCCATGTTCCAAGACGTTGGGAATGGTTTTTATGAGAAGGGCATTTATCGTCAAATCACGCCTACTTCACGGCAGAGAAAACACTACATTGATTGAGCATCGAGCTATGTTGTTTTTCGTTCTCAATTGGTACTAGTCTAGGCTCAAGTCTTCGACATCCATACATTATCTGTAGATGATCTCGGATGACTGGAACCCAAGCTTCCAACGCTCCACAACTTGAGCATCGCTTGGCCTTCTCAGTATCTGAAAGTTGACAACCTACAACTGAACGACATCAGCTTGAAAATCTAAGTAAGTCTATGGCAGTAAACTATTGTTGGCTTACATCGGGATCCACATCCATCGCCATACATTCATCTGTCTCGCCAGAATACACAGCCTTAACATTGCTTTGTCTGGTTTGGCTGTGTTCAGTATGAGGTAGGAGGTACGACTCGCAACCTAGTGGATATGTGGCATGTGTGAAAGAGGTTTGGATTCTTCGATCAACCGTGAAGGGAGTGTAAAGGGTAGGATTGTCTAGCCCATGTCAGCTTAAGTGAACCAGGGTACTAGAAGAGCACCGTGCATTTACCGGGAAGTAGGCTGTTGTGGAACAAGTGCTTGCCCACATAAACCAGACGAGGCATTTCGCTGTTGAGAAACTCAACTTTCATATTACTAAACCAAGCTGTGCATTGCTCTCTGTTCTTGCGACGTGTCTCGAGATTCTCTAGGGCCTTTTCCTGCTCCTGGAGGTTTTCAATTCGAGCGGCCTGGTTCCACTCGAGCTCCCTCAAATTTGATGCCCCTGACAATTCAAGCTTCTGCTTCTCCATTTCAAGGATGGTCCCCCTTGCATAAACGTCCTGCATGCCACGATAGAAGTATTCGAAGTCAAAGTGAGCCTTATAGTAGAGCCGACGTGCGTCTGCGAGATAGTCGAAACGCTTCAGCTCTCTTAATGTGAGGTTCGGACGACAGTAGTTGAGGAGAGTGGACAGAAGATGATAATCGATCAACGGAAGTGGTTCAACGTCCGCGCCATACTCGGGGTCAGCCCTAAAGGGCGATTCTCGTTGGGCTAAATCGATCGCTGTATTTGCGAGATGTCGAGCACCGGAACCACTGGCTTCGAGCAAAGCGAGGATGGATCCAGGCTCAGGACGTGACTCGAAAAGTGACGAAAGTCTGGCCATTGTCACAGTACCGAAAAATAGCTACTATAACCAAGAATTTCGGGCCTTTGATGGTCGTCGCCAGTGTTGAGCAAGATTAAGCCAAGGTAGCTTCAGTCTGGAGTTATCGATCACTTCGGCCTGATGAGATGCGTTGTCTGCCATAAGCTATCCTCATTCACTGAGGTGCGGATATGTTAGTGCAGCTTCATCACCCCATGATGGCGTTATTCACTTATCAACACTCAAATAAACGGCCACAACACACAACACCGAATGGGGCGATTAGGTTGACACAGCGTTTCTACCAGCTTGCTCAGCCACGGGTAGATCAAGATCCAGCACCCATGGTGCGTTACAAGGCTCGTAGGCCACAGTCATAATTGCAGCATTGACGAAGACGGTCTCTTCACCAAACTGCAAAGGTGAGTGCCCTTTCTGGGTCAATTCAAGGTATGCCGAGCCATTATGCAAAATATCCTGCGCATCTAATCTGATGGCCTTGGACATCTTCCCCGCCCAGTCCCTCCTCTCTGCGCCCCAGCCTTCATGGATATGACCAAAGCAGTGTAGGCGCGGGCGACACCTTTGGACTGCTTTTAGTAAATGCTCACAACCAACGTCTTCGTACATATCCGTCCTATCGAGAATCTTGTGAGGTGGTCCATGGGTTAGCATGATGTCAACTGCTGGCCATGAAGGAACAGGGTTCGATACTGTGACTCGAGCATCACTTGTTGAAATATGCTATAGATACCTGAATAGGATTGTTCCAAAGTGTGTTCACATTTTGGCCGATTCGTAAACCAACATCACTGGCGTTTGAGTTGAAGCGGTCTTCATCACGGTTGTAGTTGAAGGCCCAGCATCCTGCTCAGGCACTGGACAGTTGCACCCTGTCGTGTAGCTATTCTTGATGCTGCCAAAGGATTATGAACTGCCTTGCCACATTAATTTCTTCGACTATACGCGACGATGCCAGGGGGAGCCATTTCCGGCTCCAAATGGAATCACAAACTGGAGCTTCACCAAGATCGACATAGCTGTGTTGGTATCCGTACATGAGGGTCAGAAGAAGTATGTGCATGTGTATATGTTGATTGAACTACTCTAAAGAGTAGAAGCTACGGAGGGAGAAAGAAGGAGATTGCCAACCACACAGAGGTAACAGTACTGTTCCCTGTTTCCAACACTAGCTTACGAGCCTCTATTGATGTCCCATCTTACGCCCCTTTCCGTCCAACCCGAGTCACATTACGCAACAATGATCTTGCGTAACCCACTCTCGTCATTTTATGTGATTGAACAGGAATCTGTACCCCTCCTTCACAGCTTCCCACTCCCCTCCCTCGCCCTCATCCCCATAAAAAACATCAAAGAGATGCCCCTTCCCCTCGACAATCGCAATCCCAGCCTCGACACCGTCAGCCCCCAAAGCCTCATGCACTCTCCGCGCCTGCCGGCACGGGACCAAGTCGTCGTCCGAGCCATGAAGAAGGAACGTAGGGGTACGATAGCTCCCCCGCACAATCTGCGCGAGCGGGCTTGCGGCGATGATTTTCGAGTGAGTGGGGGGGGGGAGGGAGTTCCAATTCGTGGGGTCGGCGTCTGCTGCTGCTGCTTGGGTTTTGCTGGGGAGACCGTTTAGGAGGATGGGGAGGGCTTGGGCATGCCAGTTCATGTGGAGGAGGAGGCGGGAGCGGGGATCTGAGGGGGATATCCAGCCGTGAATGGGGCGCGCGGTGGTCGGGATGTTGTAGCTTGTGATCTTTGGGTTTTTGCCGAGTGTAAGTTGGGAATGAGTGGGGTTCGCGAGAGGCTTTGGGGTCTTGACTTACGGGTTTTTCTTGCACGGCGTCCAGTACATCGTACGATATGCCTGAAGGTGAAGTGTTCTTGGGGAAGTTGGGTTGACTCCAGGCTTGATGAAAGAAAAAGTGGCGTCAGCTAATTCACATATAATGATTCCAACTCCTATATCAACAATTACTAGAAAGGGAGGTGAATAGTTACAGTCATCTTCATAATCTGCCGGAGCATAAAAAGCCAGAATCGCTTCTGGGGGCTTCAAATCTTGCAAGCGAGCTGTCCAGGCAAGCGTCATGGCGAGATGTCCGCCGCTCGACCAACCAACGACAACGACCTTCGTGCCATCAACCTGGAGCCCGTGACAAGACAGCTTTAAAGTTGGTAGCTGCTCTCTCGCCCATCGAAGAGCATCGCACACGTCTACCATTGGACCCTGAAGCAGGTCGACTTCGGGACAAAGTCGATAATCAATACTTATTGGCAGAAGCCCATTATCAAGAAGGAGCTTTGTCTGCTTTAACCTGATATCTTTCCTAGAGAATATGATATGACCACCTCCATGGATCATTAAGGCTAATTTTTCGGTCAGTAAGCGGCACCACCGATAGGGTATTGATACTGAGATATCGTACCAACCGGCCTTTTTCCTTTGGACACTTCAGATGCGGCAGGGTAGTAAACGTCGGCACAAAGAATGGTCCCGCCAGTTTGCCGGTATACAAGTGTTTCCATATGAGCCTTTTGTTGTGGTTGGGTACTTCTTGGTATAAGCGCAGGGCTCTCTGGCTCGGCCATGAACCCGGTGATGATACGAATCGTACGTGCTTCCAGGCTTTTACCGTCGGTCCAGGAGATATGTTTGAACCCGGCGGCCCTCATGCTATCAGCCCAGAAGGTTTCGTTAGCAAGAGCATGTTTGCGGCCATCGTTAAAAAGCCACCACCCTTTAAGAAGACCATATACAAGATCAAACCAAAAAATATTCCTTGTGAACTCAACAAGCGAGACAAATCCATGGCTACGAAGCATTCGACGAAGATTTTTCGAAGATGTCGTTAGGTTACTAGTAGCGTGAATGCAGTTGATCGAGATGATTGCATCGTAGTGGTTGTTGAATCGTTCCGGCGGCGTCTTCTCAATGTCCAAGATCATGAATCTCATAAAGTTATACTCAGCAAATGTTTTTCTCGCCGCAGCGACCAATGACGGCGCTATGTCCGTAAAAGTATAAGTGAAAGATATTCCTCGATGTTGAAGAAAGTCCACGATGTGTTTGGTAGTGCCACCCGTACCTCCGCCGACTTCCAAAATGTTAAAATTCCCTCCGCCGTTGTAAGTACCAAACGCCTTGTATAGAAAGCTACAAAGAAGCTCCGTGATGACTGCACACATCGGTGCATTGACATATACATTTTCCATAAGGCCCTTGTTTTCCTTACTCAGAAATAGAAGCTGAAGAGGGTCGATAGCCCCAGTGAGACACTCTGACAGCTTAGCTCCAGCAATATGCAAAATTCGATGTTCTGGTGCATATGGTGGAAAAGCCAGTAGAAGTTCCTCATAGATCTGGTTAGCTGGGGCGCTTTCTAGCATCTTTTCTGAGCGTACTAAGCCCATCCCATCGGACAAGACGAGCGACGCATTCTTTAATACCTCATAAAGCTGGCCAACAAGCAAATTATGCTTTGGAAGTACAGAGACTTGAGGAATCCGCTCCCCAGGTCTTAACAGGGCAAGCGAGCATCCGAGATCTGCAAAAGCTTCCAGAACATATGCGACAACAAGCCGCTCTTGTGTTGGATATACCTCTTTCCAGAAACCGGCTCTTCCACTCGCTTTTGCAAAGATGTCATAATCCTGTCGTATTTGTTCAAATGCTTGCATGATACCGACAAGAGGACTTGCCTCTTGAATGGCTAATTCAGATGGTTTTGAGGGCGAGATTGGGCCGTTGGTGGCGATAACGGGTGATCTTAATGGCAGTGTACCAACTTTGGGTTGGTCTTGACCGAATTCAGCCATATGGGCAGGCATGCCCACTCCTAGTACCATGTCACAAAGGTCACCAACGCTAGATTCAGGGCTGAGCTGGGTAATGTCAATCTTGACCGCGTATGACTTTTCAATGTCACTCGCCAATTCCATACTCAGAAGGGAATCTAATCCTAGGTCGACCAGACAAGTGTCAGAGGTTATTGAGACGCTAGGTTCTAGAAAACCTGATACTAATCTCACTAGCTGGGAAATGCTGTTGTTTTCTTGAAAGGGGAGGTCACCAAGGGAGGTAATCCTGGTGACTGTAGATTCAGGAGTAGACCTCGATAAGTCTGCAGTGCTGCTAGAACATGTCAAGGATTCAGAGTCAAGGACACAACCGTCACTCCAATTTGACAAAATCTGACCACTCAAAGACCTGATATCGCGCACATTCTCGAAGGCTGCCGCATGCATATTACCACCGAACGTCTGGCGGATCTCTGTCGCAACTTCGATCATCAGCAGTGAATCAATACCGAGTTCCTCAAGTGTATAGTCGCCATTGATTGATTCGGTAGGCACCTCCGTGATCTTGCTGATAAGTCTCTTCAAAACAAACATGACATGTTCCAGACTTGGTTTCGCGGAAGGCATCGCTTTACCATCCCACATCGAGTTAGGTCCCAATCTAGAATCTAGAGCATTGGCTGGTGGATTCTCAGGTTGAATGTTTGGGATGCGCAAGCTATTGGACGAGGTATTGGTATGCGTCTTCGCCTTTGCCTGAAACTCAGTAGCTTTCACTCGAGAAAGTACCTTTGTAAGAGAGGTTATCAGAACTTTGGTGAAGTGAGCGCCCAAAATCATCATCACCAGGCTTTTAGTATCCGAGTCAAAAATAAACAAATCATTGCTGATCTCCTTCTCACCGATAGGAGAGAAGCTAGAATACACAGACCAAGACTGAGTACCAAACGGTCTATACCTCGAGCCAAGCTGTATTCGATCGACCTTGGTACTCATGAACACTTCATTATCGTTACAGTCGTTCAGACAATTGACATGTAGTCCAGCAACTTGCATGAAGTTGTCGATTGCCAATGGGTTGCATATCGTGTCGTTGAGGGCATTCAAATCATGGTGAGGTAGCTCAACTCGGCCAGCAACTTCATGTGCTTTTGCAGAAACAACTTGTACACCCCTGTAGTATTCCGCATAATGAACAACTCTACCGAAGACTTTGTAGATAAGCGAGCCGTGCATTCCTTCAGCTTTAGAATCGACGATCAGATCCTCGTATCGACGGTAGTCAACGAGTCTTTGGAAGCGCGCAAAGCTATCGTTTAGCTCCCAACTTTTTGGCTCCTGAAGGCTAACTCTTCCCGTTGCATGCTGTTGAATGTTACTAGTCTTATTAGAGCCATTCATGCGCGACCAACTGGTCAAAGTAAAGTCCCAGGTCGCAACTACTGCGTCCTTCCTCCTCAGTGATAACGCGATAGCAAGATCCGAATGACAACCAATAGGCGCTATCATCTCTAGCGCATCTATGCAGGGAATAGATGTGGACATCTCTGAAGTAGATCTAAGAGTCAAGGCAGCTTGAGATACAACTTCAATATACATAGAAGCAGGACAAAGGGGGTTCTCAAGCACCCCATGCCCTTGTACAAAGAGCCGGTATTGTTCACTTCGTGAGTCTACGGAGAATTCACCTTCGCGTTGGCTCTGATCTTGGAATCGAACGAACGAAAGTAATGGTTTGGACTCCTCCTTGGGAAGTTCTGCGGGAGGAATTTCCTGCACTTTATCCATCCATTCAATCCAGTGTCGCGATTTTTCAAATTGGTAGGGAGGTAGATTAAAGTGGGAGTATTCTGATTTTTGACACCAGTGAAAAGGCCAAAATTGCACCTTATGGCCAGCCTTCCAGAGGTTGACTGTAGTATCAGCAAGGGAGCCCATGGCGGTGGTGTTGCTTAAATTGACGACGTTAAACGCATGTTGCGGGCTAGTAGTCTTTCCTAGAGAGTGCCGAAGCACACTCATAACTGATGAACTAGAACTTGCTTCGAGCCAGGTGCATGGCCCCAGTCGAAGCGCGAGTCTTGCTACCGCCTGTGCAAAGTATACGGGAGTTCGAGTATGCTCAGCTATTAATTCTGGCTCGATGTTAGTCCAGCTTTGACCGTCTGAGCATGTTTCCAATGGGATCGTTGGTTCCATAAAGTTGAGGTCTTTGGCCAGATTTATTAGACTAAGCAAAACAGGATCTGTGAATTCTGAATGGAAGCCATGCGTGACGTTTAAAGTCTTATACTGCACAGTTACCAGTGGAGCTAGAGCCTCCTCAACAGCCTTGATGGCAGATCTTGCTCCAACCAGGACGTGACTGGTTGGTCCATTGTAGCACGCAATCTCAAGTTTGTGACCAAAACCTCTCGCACAAACAGTAGACATAATGCTTAGGACAACATCAAGATCTGCCTCGAGAGATATCATGGCTCCTCTCTCTGGACCCCAGTGCTTCCGCATCAGTAATGCCCGCCCAAGGACTAGCTTCAATCCATCTTCAAGCGATACAGAGCCAGAGACTGTTAAAGCTGTCAACTGCCCAAGACTGTGGCCGATGATTGCGTCAATCTGCAATCCACAGTCCATCCATGCTTGAGCACAGGAATACTGGAGCGAGAAAAGCATACCGTGGAGGTCAACAATGTCCTCCACAGGTTCCTTTTGGAAAATGCAAGGATAGAGTCCACTATGGCCAAGTGAACGAATGATTGCATCGCAAGAATCTAGGTAGGAACGAAATATGTTTGAGCCGTTATAGAATCCTTTACTAAGACCAATGGCCTGACTTGATTGGCCTCCAAACACAAGAACTAGTGGATTCACGTCAGAAGCTGCTGGTAATTGAGACTTGTCTGCTCCTGACACAGTCGCGGCAAGTTGATCTCTCAAATCACTCAAGCTTGCTACCGTTGACGTGAAAGTATATGGGAATGAGCGATTGTGTTTCTCCGCCAAATTAAACGCTAAATCTTCAAGCAGCGTCTCTGGCGATAATGACACCGATGTGAGTCGCGCTATATAAGTCTGAAGAGCTGCACAATACGCGCTAAGGCTTGCAGAAGAGTTGGCTGAAAGAAATATAGGATATCTGGCCAACGAGCCCTTCTGGCGGTTTACCCTGGACGTCAGCAATGGCGGCTCATTCACAATCATACTTGCATTGCTTCCCGCAGCTCCGTAATTGTTGATGCATGCGATTTTGTAGTCCACGTCCCATTTCTGGGATGTCAATGGGATTGCTATCTTATCTGCCTCTAAGGAAGCAATTTTGGGGTTCAGTGCTGTGAAATTAGCTTGTAATGGAATAGTCTTGTGCTGCATCATAAGCACAGTTTTGATTAGAGCGGCAATTCCAGAAGCTCCTTCTGCGTGACCAATGTTGCCTTTGACTGAAGTGACGTGAAGTAATTCCAGCCTTTGAGACCCTCCAAATACCTCTCTAATGCTCTCAATCTCGAGAGGATCCCCAACAGGGGTTCCTGTGCCGTGAGCCTCAACAAACGATACGTCAGTAGGTTTAATACCTGCTTGAGCTATGACCTTCCTAAAAAGTTTAACCTGCGACGGCGAGTGAGGAATTGTAATTGACGTAAGGTTACTGTTCTGATTAACTGCGGTAGCAGCAATTACACTAAGAATATTGTCTTTGTTAGCAACAGCAGTGGAGAGCTTCCTCAAAACTACCAGCCCAACGCCCTCACCACGACAGTAGCCATCAGCATTGATATCGAACGGCTTTGTGGCTCCAGTGGGACTCAAAAACGAAGCAGCTGCGAGATTTTGAAAAAAATAAGGACTTGTAAAGATTGAGGCTCCACCCGCTATGGCTGTTGAGCAATCACCAAGGTTGATTGCCTTGCACGCAGCATCGATAGCAACTGCAGAGGAAGAACATGCGGTGTCATAGGTTATTGAAGGACCAGTCCAACCAAAGTGATGGCTAATCCTGCCACTCAGGAACGCTCTCAGTGTTCCAACTGATGAAAACGCCGTGGGATTGTGGCTACTGATGTTATCGTCATAATCTGTTGCACAAACACCTAGATAGCATCCAACATCATCAGGTATTCTGGAAAATTTTCCTAAGTAGCCAGAAGAATCCATTGCTTCGTACGCGACCTGCAGTAGAAGTCTTTGCTGTGGGTCCATCGATGCCGCTTCACGGTGAGATCTTTTGAAGAAACGATGGTCAAAGGCATCGACATCATTGATAAAGTTACCCCAGAAACGGGATTGCTCTGGAGTCCGCCGGAGCCGTAGCGTGGAGAATCTTTCCGGAGGCACCTCTTGGCACATCGAAGCGCCGGAGTTGATGACTTGCCAGAACGCATCAACAGATTCTGCACCTGGGAATTTACACGCCATACCTACAATAGCGATTGCGTGGTCGGGAAAGTGGCTGTCCTGCGGGCTCGATAGAATCGGCAGTGTGGTTCCAGAATCTCCAACAGACTCGGAGCGGGCAAAAGCCGTTGGCGATATCTCGAAGTCTCCCCCTTTGGTGACCTTCAAGCCTGTCCCTCTTACGATTGATATAGGCATTGAATCTACTAACCCGAATGAGACAGCCACAGGACCGTCAGTATGACTCAATGGGTAAACTGCAGACGCTATTGTGAGATGCCAATTTGCCATCTCAGTCATGATAGACCTTAAAGCGGTTTCATGAAGTGAGCCATCGGAGATGACTTTAGAATTAGAATGGGATCTTAGAGGCACGAGAAGCTGCTTTGTAGTCGGTAACTGTAAGTCGCAATTTGAGTGACAGAAGTCGGATATTTTCGCTACAGCAATCTCTAGGAGAGGGGAGTGGAAACAGCCTTCCAAACCAAGGGGCTTTACAGTCAGCCCTTGGGTAGCCAGCCGCTGCATCAACGAGGTAAGGTTAGACTTCGGAGTAGTAATTGTGACGCTATCTATATCCGAGATAACAGATAGATAAACCTGGTATCTTATGTCAGTAACTTGAAAAAGAGGTAATCCAGCTTCCAAACGTCATGCATACATCTGGATAGCTTTGCAGTATCTCAAGCAGATTATCCTTGTTGAGCTCGGGTTTCTGACGAACAATACAGCACAACATTTCATTCGGTGGGTTGCCAAATGCTCCCTCCAGATCAACGTACGCTCCGATGCACACGGCCAAACGCAAAGCAACCGACGCATGCTTACCGATGGCATCTTCACTTTCTGAACATGCCACGGCAATTGCGCTCAAGATCCCAGTGCAAAGACCCTGCACACCACCAAGCTGAGCATTCTCTAGAATCAGAGAATGTGTGGCGCCGCAATCGTTGCTTTTTAGATAGTGGAAGTATTGGGCTATATGTATAATGGTCGTGAGGGGAGTGGACAGGACGTTGGGAGGAATAATCCGTGATGAAACAAGTATTCCGTCTTCAACCCACCGCTGTATGGCGTTGAGTGACTTGAGGCCGGGCACCTGTTTCAAGCGAGCGTCGTATCCGACTAAGGTCTCCCATAGAGCTGGAAGCCCTCTGATGGCCGTCAGAAAAGTAAGAAGGTGAGGATCACTTAGCAGAACTGCTCGGAGCTGCACAAGCTGCAAAGACGAGGGCCATGTAGTTTGAGAGCCAAAAACTACGATAGAGGGGAGGCTCTGGGCAGCCATTGGATCCCTAGTAACAAAGCTACCAGGACACGCAACGGTCAGCGCACTTGAATGGTAGAAGTCCTATTGCTATCACTGTTGGATTGGCCACTATACGTGAGTCTACTGAAAACGCTGGAGACCCACGGAAAGAGCTAGCGGACAGTCTTTCTAGGAAACAGGATTCTTTCACGAGTTTTTGCACGGTGTTTCTCGGTCGGTAGGCGGAGTTGGACTGTTCTGTGACTCACGTCTCCTACTTCTCCAGACAGAAGAGTGCCATGCTGAGAGCCCTGGGTGAAATCCTAGCGAACAATGCTGCATTCCTCTCCTTTACTGTTTCAGTGTCTTCCGAAACAGACAGCCAATTGGGCTCGCAAGGTATTCTGGAGCGACAGCAGCGGCCGCGTCATCCTTCAACATACTGGGGTTCCTCCGAGGTAAGGCATCTGATTGATAATACGGCATATGTATGGGCGCATTGATCCCATACACTCCGCATGCATGGAGTAGCGACTAGACTTCCCACCATATTGACTGCAGGGCGCAACGCGATTCTGCCTCGCCACCACACCGTTCAGAACTGTGGAGCCGCTGAGACACAATAGGACAGTGATCGCTCGCCAGGGAGTTCAAGTCTTGTCAAACTCGCATTGGGCATTGATATTTGCGCTAACCTTACTTGACTAAAATGTTACAGTACCCTGCTTAGCATAGCCACTCAGCACACTACATTAGGTAAGGTACTTCCAGTACCGTATAGAGTATACCTTACGAGTACGGTATTATTCACTTAGATTACCGATGTAAAGTAGCAGACGATTAGATTATTTACCCCAAGATTCCGTGCTATTGGGGAAACCTGTTTCGAATCTGTCATATCGTATTGCGTTGACCTACGAGTGATCTTGATCATCTAGATGGGCATGGTTTGGAGGGCTTAGAGCAGCATGTTGGAAGCAAGGATTGTAGCAAATAATGCGCAGGACTTATGAACATAGTTTCCCTAATAAGTAGACCAAGCAACCCTCTGTCGACCCAAATTGACGCATCTTTGGTAGTTGTTGACGAACCATAGTCAAAATGTTTTTACCCATGCATCTTTCCCTTATTCATGAACAAAGACAGAATTATCGCCAGGGCACTGAAAGTCATAGCGATGATGTAAGACCTGTTTAGAGTCGCCACAATGACACGGACAACCTGGCCTTGTATATCCTTGCTCAACAATGCAAATTTAACTGATCCCACGCCGGAAATGATTGCTTGGATCTCGGTTCTCGGCAAGGTCGGGATGATTGCGGCAATACCGTTTGCAGCTTCATTCAGGTAGACAATATTAGCGATAGAGAGTGTGACGGCTGGGGCGGCCAATTGGGCAAAGCAAACAAAGCCCACGGTCACCGGGATGTAGATGGGCTCGACTTGGGCCTGAACGGCCGAGAAAGGAAGCATAACGAAACAACCTGCTCCGAAGCCAATCATGATGGTGTAGCCATAGACCTTGGCATCGCTAGTAGATTCGTCTATGGTGTAAAGAAGAGCGGCGCCAATGAGTCCAAAGATTCCACCACCAAGAAACCATGGCATGTATCTCGAATACGTCGTCATGATAATTCCGTTCGCAACGACGGTGACCACCAAGAATACTACCAAAGGCATGACTCGCACCCCTGCCTTCAGCGCTGACTCGTTCTTAGCAAACTGGAAATAAAGAGGAACAAAATAGATTGGAATGTAAGTCAGGGTTGAGGCGCAGGCTTCGGCGGAAAACAGAAGGACAAGCTCCTTGTTGCGTAGGAATTGGATTGGAAATGTCCGTGTTTCTTGGGTTGTTCCAATGCAATAGATCTGCTGGATCCAGAAGACGATCATCAAGACCCCAGATATGACAAAAAGAGCAATGATACGTCCACTGTTCCAAGTGTAGACTACCCCACCGAAACTGATAGCCATCAGGCCAGTAACCAGAACACCGACTATCAAGAGAGTCCCCATGAAGTCAATTTTCGAGAACTTCTTTCTCAAGCAAGTTTCAGGTTTGGGGTTGAGTGATGGAATCAAGAACAAGTAGGCCGGAGCACATACGCCAGCGATGCACAGATTGATATAAAATGCCCAGCGCCAAGTGGCGCTGGTTACCGTAAACGCCCCGCCGACGATTGGTCCAAGCACAGTGCCAAGACCCCAGGTGACGCCAGTAACTCCAAGGTAGGCCGGGCGCTCTTTCTCGTCTGTCAAGATTGACAGAAGGGTCATGACTCCAGTGTACGTTCCTGAGCCCCCAGCCCCGCAGATTGCACGACCAACAATCAGCGCTGACATATTGGGAGCTGCACCGCAAACCGCAGAGCCAACCTCGAACAGGACAACACAAGTTATATAGGTCCATTTGACACTGAATTGGCTATACATCTGGCCCTTAAATATGATGTTAGCATCATCTACCAGTGTTGGATACGGTTGACGTATCAGAAGAAGTTTGTAGAGGCAGCCCCTATGAGGAAAGCAACCGAAATCCATGGCAGTCGGTCGATAGAACCAAATGTATCTATAATGGCTGGCTGAACATCGGCCACGACTGTATTATCCAGTCCAAAGAAGAAGGTCGACGTCAAGACAGAGAGAACCAGCAGTGACCAGCGATACCCATGGATGTTCCGTGACGAAGCCGCCGGCTTGCAATCGTCAATCGGCCCAGTATGTTCCTTGGAAGACTCGGCTATCAAATTTTCCATAGGCAACGCTGTAGAGGTTGAATCCATGGTTTCGTCTTCCCTACCCATGTTGTGCTCAAATTCTTGAGAAGGTGAGCGTTCTTGCGTATAGTATGTGCCCAAAGGCAAGGATAGACCTGACAATCTAGTATAATAAGCCTAGGCCCGAGTATACAATTTCTCCTCACGTAATATAAGATTTAGCAATTTCATGCAAGATATGAAGGGTGGTAGGCAGTGGACCGAGCTTTCAATAGTATCTCGCGTACCTTGGCTTCAAAATCTTCGGACGACTCGTTAAGCACCTTTGATCCTACAACGCCGCAACTAGTCACCAATTTTGACAGAGTCCACTATGGCGCCAGAGGTGTCTTGACAGCGGGTAGAGATGCAATGGCCCCGTGCTGGGATTCGAGGACAGGGGAGGTGGACTAGATTTCCGAGAGGGTCCTTCGGTGCGTTCTTACGCACGCTATGATGCGCCTGTGTGGGAACGTAGCATCGAAGACGGTGGATATAAGTGGGGTGTGTAGGCATCGATGGTGCCAGATGGGATGTCTTTGTCGAATGTGGGTTGAAGCTGAATGATCCTTCTGAAAACGTATCTTACGATGGACAATAACATTAATGCACGAGGGTAGAATTGCATGACTCAAGCCTTGTTCGCAGATCGGAAAATTTCTGCAAAGACGTTACAGTCGAAGGTGATGGAAGTTCCATAGACTGCAGTAGAAGGGGCCAGTAATAGCTGGTGGTCGTTCCCGTTGAGGCAACAGCTTCGGGGATTTCCCGTTTCGATTACCTGCGCATTGTTGAAGGCCGTTCAACGAGGTAAGATCAGGTTGTACAGAAGTAGAATAGGCTTGGTTTGAGGACTGGGGGGTGGCAATGTCAGAAGCCTTACTGCGCTCGCATTGCATTCACGCATGGCCGTGCTCATACATTGTACCGGCATATTCTCTAGTCATCTCGCGTCAGTACTGGCACTGTTTTCTGGTCTGTAGGGGCTCAGAGGTTATCGTACCGAGGTGACAAGAACATTCACATGGCCAATGAGATTGTTGCAGTGTCCTGCACGAATTTCTTTCCTACTGCAGTATGCAACAGATGTGTTGCAAGCGAGTCATAAATTCCCGTCATCCAGGGATGGAATAGATTTCTATGAGTAGGGGCCCAATAGGTCGAAAATCCCATCGGTCTCGTGAACAGAATATCCACCGGTGAGCAATTTCCTCTTTGGATGAAGCATTCTATCCGTGAACGGAAGCCTCATCCATGGATGACAGTTAATGGCCTCGATCCAGTGGAAAATAGGATTTGATCCATGGCTGGGTATATCTACCAATCGCGTCCACCAGATGCGAAGGCGCAGATGCTTGACACAAGATCAACACTCTGAATGCTAAAGCATGAGCACTGATCGTAAGTTCGGAGACTTTAATGCTCCGATAGGAGTTTGTGCCATACATCTGCATACCTATCGGGCCCCGGCTTCATTTGTATTTATATGGTATGGATTTGCAATGTGTGTGGCCCTAAATAGAACCTCCAGGCAGCGTCGTAGTCACGCAAGAGCCTCGAGGGCTGCCTAAAAGCGTCAAGGACTCCCTTTACCTTGCCACAGAGTGGATGGAGTGGGTGGGTGACCGAATGCAGAGAGATTGAGGCTAGGGTGTGAACACGGTTGATAATGTGATAGGTCCGATTTCTATTGGCCCTGATGCAACGATGCAGCGGTAAACTTTCCCTTTTCAGAAACAAGGATCTAATATACGCCCGTGGTGGGTGGAAGAGGAAGCAGAAGCCTACCTAGGTAAATATTACTTCACCTGACTAAGCTACCACAACTCAGAAAACTCCTTCCAACTCCACCCACTAGATCATAGAACAGTGAATATACGGCTCTATTTAGGAACTACGGGAGGAAGGAGGTGAAAACTCTGACTCCAGCGCCCTATAGGGCTAAGCGAGATTGCCAACCACATAGGGGGTAACAGTACTGTTCCCTGTTTCCAACACATTTAACCAATACCAGCCTTACTGTTTTCAAAATCCGATAACTCGTTTCCAATTACGTAACTCAATACGAACGATACCTTACATTGAATGATTCGGTATGAGTATTCCGTACTCCGTACACGTTGGGATAATCCCATGCGAGCCAGGGTGCTCCTCCTATTCGTGGCCCTGTTCCATGATATCTCAGGCTTTGATAGACTTATGTCGGCCTTAATGACTACCTTAGTGACCAGTGACCAGTGACCAGTGACCAAAGCGTCCCACCCCATGGTTTCTTGGCTGAGAGTGTCAGCGGTTGACCGGCACATATTTATTGGTTCGTAACCGATGTATTCAATAATGCAGGGCCAACGGTTCATCTGACGCTCAATCGTGTGAATGCTGCGATGAAGCATCCCTCAACTTATTTCCGGCGTATCTCAACGTAAAGGGAATCAATCATATTGCCTCGTCGCTGATTGACGCTTTTCAGAGAGACAGCTCGTCTCACGGAAGATGTCGTCCTTAACAGAGATCGCCGAAGACATTCTTGCAAACGCTAGGAAAATGGATGCTTACACTAATACTAACCTCAAAGGCGGCCATGAGTCGCTCGTAGGCCTTCCCGCCAACATTGAAAACGCGCGCTTGGCACTGATTAACTCGACACAAACGCTGAAGCGACTGGCTCTAGGTCCGAAAGGGACGTTGATGGAAATTCTGTACAGCGTGAGCACCTCGCACCTTACCCCTTCGCTGTATTCACTAGATCTTAAAATCTCTCGAGTTCACAGATCTGATCTCACTTCGTGCCATATACACCTACAGTCTTCCGAAATATGTGCCTCTCGAGGGTTTCATCTCTTTTGCAGAAATCTCTCGGTCAACTGGCATTGAGGAGAGTCTGCTGCGTCGCTTTTTTCATCATGCAATGACGAACAGCTTGTTCGTTGAGCCTTCACCTGGCTTCGTAGCCCACACGACCTTGTCTCGCATGCTTCTGATCAATCCCGATGCTTTCGACGCGTTGGGTTTCGTGCTTGAGGAACTGATCCCAGCCTCCAATCAACTGTTGCCCGCATTGGCCAAGTATTCGAACTCGAGCGAGCCAAATGAGACAGCCTTCAACATCGAGAACAAGACCTCCCTCTCAATGTTCGATTACCTCGCCCTTAACCCTGAGCGGGCCCAACGGTTAGGCGCCGGCATGAAATTCTTCACTCAAGGTGAGGGTTTTGATGTCAAGCATCTCATTGCCGGCAATGATTGGCGCTCTCTCGATCATCCCGGTGCTGTCGTGGTGGACATGGGTGGGGGCCATGGGGCCGTGAGTCAAGCTCTGGCCTCGGCAACCACCAACATCACATTCATCGTGCAAGATCTGGCCGGGACTGTCAATAAAGGCGCATCACTGCTTCCTGACACGCTACAAGGCAGAGTGCAGTTCATGAAGCATGACTTCTTCACGGAACAAGTCATCAAAAACGCGGATGTGTATTTTTTCAGATGGGTCTTTCATAACTGGAGCGACACGTACTGTGTTCAGATCCTGCAGAAACTAATCCCAGCTATGAAAAAGGGCGGCAAAGTCATGCTTTACGAGTATGCCTTGGCAGAAAACCCCGAAACGAAAATCTCCGAGAAGCTAGGCCGGTTCATATCCCCACCCTTCACCCCACTCCCAACCTTCGAAACCTCAGCTAACCCCCCTTCCCCCCTCTCAGCGACCTCGACCTAGTAATGCTCTCCCTCTTCAACTCCAGCGAACGCACCCTTCTCGCCTGGCGAAACGTGTTCGCGCTTGCGGACCCGAGATTCGTGCTTGCGGATATCAGAAGGCCTGAGGGTAGCACGATGAGTGTGATTGAGGCTGTTTGGATAGGGTAGAGGAATTTGAGGGGGTCTGGGGTTTTTTAAGCGTTTGAAAGGTGGGGAGGGAAGGAAAGGGGGGAAGATGGAAAGGGAAGGGGGAATGGGTTTGAAGGGGGGGTTTTATATGTTTGTTGATTGTTTGACATGCAATCAATATAATGCAATATGTTAGATTATCAACCTAAATTCAAAGCAAAAGAAACTAAAAAAGCGAAACACATTTCACCCCTACTGCGTATAAAACTCCCTCTGAACCCTGATACCTGCCGACCCCTTCCCAGTCCGCCCCCCTGCCTCCCCCAAAGCCTGCCCGTCCTCGTCCCCATCCCCGCGACCCCGCCCATCGCCTGTCCCGCAGCTGGTCACCATGCTCGCACCAGTCCGCTCAAACTCATTCAACGAATGGCCCGGTTCTCCCAAGCGCTCGAAGCTGGACGAGCCCCCGTTCTTGCCCGGGCGGGACCTGTGTTTGCGGGAGAGTGGGGATTTGTCGAAGAGGGGGCGCATGAGAGGGGCGCAGGCGACGGTGATTCCGATGGCGGGTTCGAGAAAGGACCAGAGGAGGGCGCTGGCGGAGGTGTTTGTGATGTCGGTGTACGAGACCGAGAGGAGGGAGGTAATGCGGAGGATGGAGATGATCATTGTGCTTTGTTTTAGCGTTTAATGAAATGTCTTCGGTGTGTTTGGAAGTTTGGAGGAGGGGAGCTTACAAGATGCCCAAGCCGAAGATGGCGGAGAGGACGATTTTGTGGGGTTGGGAGATTTGCAGGTTCCAGATCATGGGAAGCGGGAGGCAGAGGACCATGCAATCCATGATTAGGTCGAGAGCTCCGATCGCGATGAACGCTGCAGGCTGGTTTGCACAGGAGCCTCCTGGAGTGGCGGGGTCCCAGTTGAAAGCCAGGGGTTTGCAAAGAAGAAATGCGGTCAGGACGACCATGGTAGACCACGCGACGGTCAAAGCAATGACTATGCGTGCTGCTATGCGGAATGATCGAACGAAGAATATCCGGATGTAGAAGAGACACATTGAGGTTTTGATTAGGCCTAGAGAGGTTCCGTAGAATATCTGGAGCGCAACGAGAATCTATACCACCAAGAAAAGTCAGTATCTGGAGTCTATCTTTACGATACTATAGTGGTGGTGGTAGCGATACGAAAATCAAACGGGCATTTGGCTTCTCACTTTGAGATAAGTTGTCACTTCTGCCCGGCTTACATGCGGTGCAGAACGTCCTGCGCCTCCGATGAAAACCTCTAATTAGACTTAGTATCTTGTATTATCTACACCTTGTATAAGCGTCGAACGAACCTAATAATACACAAACCGCCATTGCGTAGACAGTTACCTGCCGAACGTCAGTCTTAAATCGTTGAGATTGTATCGAGGCCGAAGAACGGTACCTGAGCAGCTAAGACGGCGTAATCTTCGGGACCGAGCTTTCTTCTCTTGATCCTCACTGCGATGAGCCGAAAGACGACGGAGAGAGTCGAAGTCAGAGTGAAAACAACGGCAACCACAAACGCTGCCACTGCGCGGTGGGAGGTAAGCTGTTCCACCATGCGCTGACGAAGAATACCCATGGTAGCCATCTGACACGTCGCAGAAAGGAACTAAGCGTCTGGATTGTTCACCATGAAAGAAGTACCAAGTAATAAGCAGACGGGATATAAGAAACAAATCAGCTTTGGACGGACTCGGTTTTGTGATAGTCGGTAGAGAGGCCAGAGTCAATCAATCGTGATGAGGTAAGTAAAGAGGTTGAGAGGGCTGCGGTAATTGGGTATCAGGGGTATCAGGGGATAATGATAGGAAGCAGGGCTTCAAACTCCGGACCCCGTCACTGCGCCTACGAGTGATCCATTAATCTGCATTTCCAGCCTTTGATCGTTTCAGCTTTAACGATGCGAAAAGCAATCGAACGATGAAGCACCCACCGGGTATCGTGAAAATGCATCAATTATGGCTCCGGAAAGGACGGATGGTAAGGCTATCAATATCATCGACCCAGCTGACGTTGCAATCATCAACAAGGCAAACAAGCCGAGATAGGTAAGATGGACATATGCGTCCCTTACCCCCGATGAACTCGGGGAGTTGATGCGTCAAGAAGGGCCAGTAGTAAGGTACCTTATGCGCATGCACATACCGTACATGCTACATGATGCAGGTTCACTTGCATGTGGATAAGATATGCAGGTGCCTCCATGCTTTGCAGGCAACCACGGTGAATGGGAATAACCCGACCCAGCAAATTTGCCAGCTCCACGGTCAAGCAACATGCAGTCGCAGTGTGTGATCACCCTCTCGGTCTCACTCTGGCCTTGTCCCCCAGAAAGATCAAAGATCGAACATTCTGATAGAATAACAGCTTCCGATAGCATAACAGCAATCGGATTGATCCTACAGTACAAGCTACTCACCTACACAGGCGTGACTGACTGAAAAGACTTCCCCGCACAGTAAAACGTTGACACTTGTCCACCCATATTACGTCGAAAGAAAAAAGAAGCTTGACCCTCGATCATGGATGGCAAGATGGACTCCTCGGCGTCTCCCAAAGATTACATCATCGTTGGCGGCGGTATTGCTGGTTGCACCCTCGCCTCCCGTCTTCACGAATCCAACCCATCTCTCAAGATACTCATCGTTGAAGCCGGAGCAGATCCTAAAGACCACCCTCTCACCTCATCTCCACTCGCCTGCTTCGCTGCCCATCACTCGGATTTGGACTGGGCCTACTCCACTACTCCTCAGAAGCATCTGGACGGCCGCTCGTGTTACGCAAGTGCTGGCAAAGCTCTCTCCGGCGGGAGCACCACCAACTATGGGACTTGGACTCGCGGCGGTGCCGCTGATTACGATCTCTGGGCGAAAGTTGTGGATGATCCCCGTTGGAGCTATGAAAGTCTGCTGCCGTACTTTCGAAAGACGGAGAGCCACTATGATCAGCAGGTCGACCACACACAGCATGGGTTCAATGGCCCGATACACACCGCATCAGTCTCGGGGAGTAGCCCAAATCGCCAGTACCCACTGCGAGACCCACTGCGTACTGCATGGGATAAAGTAGGCGTAAAGTACATTTCCGATGCTAACAGCGGCTCGCCGATAGGATTGGCAGAGTTGGTTGAGAATTGGCGTGATGGGAAGAGACAGCTCGCAAGCCAGGCATACGACCTTTCTGCAGTACAGGTCATGACAGGCACCATGGTCCGCCGTGTTCTTGTCGAAGACCGGAGTGACAACAAAGTTGCAACGGGGGTCGAGCTGGCTGATGGTCAGCGCATCCTCGCATCCAAGGAAGTCATTGTGGCAGCAGGGGCATATCGAACACCGCAGGTCTTGATGCTTTCGGGAATTGGGCCAGCAGCGGAGTTGAAGCGTCATGATATATCGCTACTCGTCGATGCACCAGAGGTCGGTCGAAACTTCCACGACCATTTTTCTCTTTGTCAGTGGTGGAAGCTTCGTCACCCAGAGGCTGGCCTGGCGATAGGAACACCACTGTGGTCAGACCCCTCCTACGCCAAGGGACTACCGTGTGACTGGGTCGTGTCAGAGCAAGCACCGCACGAGTTGTTGGAAAAAGCATTGGCGATTGATGGCGAGGTGATCAACGACCAGCATCCTCTTCTCCAACCTGGACTTAGTCACACCGAAAGCATCATCGTCTACGCCCCGGCCGGTGCACCTATCGCAGGCGTTGAAGTCCCCATGGACGGCACGCACATTGGATCCGCAGTCCTGGGTATGTTGCCCACATCGCGCGGCACCATCACGCTAGCATCTTCCGACCCACTCTCACCACCGGTCATCGACCCAAACTATTACGCCACCGAAGTCGATCGAGTCGTCATGCGCGAAGGGTTGAGACAAGTGTACCGCGTACTCCAGGAAACGTCCGAAGGTCGTGACATTGTCGCAGAAGAGACCCCACCGAGTGGGTATGCACCATTGACCCTGGAGTCTACGGACAGCGAGATTGATAGCCGTGTAAGGCGAGCTGGCAATACATTCTATCATCCAGCCGGCTCGGCGGCGATGGGAAAGGTCGTCGGCGCAGACTTGCGGGTTTATGGAGTTGGCGGATTAAGGGTTGTGGACGCAAGCATCTTGCCGGTGCCAATAGCTGCGCACACTCAAGCGTGCGTTTACGCAATTGCCGAGAGGGCGGCGGACATGATCATGGGGATCTGAGGGGCAGGCAGACATACGGACTGCAGTTTCCTTACCCGACCTGGTATTTGTTGGCTTTGCAACTGGTATGATGTTGCCAAGGTCGCTCGGTACCTTGGTTGCTGCAGAATAGTGTGCAATATATCTACCCATCGTGCATCATACAGTACATAATGTTGTTAATCTGTAACCCCTGTCGCCAATCGACTAGCCATGTATTAGTGCCAGCCATGGCTGTACTCCGTAACCCAACCGAAGAAGTTCCATCTACCGTTCCTCCTTTTATTCAGACGTTATAGCTCAGCCGTATACTACCAGGGCTCTTTTGTGCTCTTGTCTCTTCTGTTCCAAATGCTACGACAAACGCTACGGGAAAAAAAGAAGAAAAAAACAAGAACCCTGAAGCCAAACATGTGGAAACTCTCTAAATTCCCGCTATAACAACTCTCACGCCCCTGCTCTCCAACGACGGACTCGAGATAAAGTAATCCCTCGCAACGTCCACATCCCTCTCCCTCTCCGTCTCGAACAAGCTCATCCGCCTTCCAAACCTGCGAAACACCGTCGTGAGCGCCATGTAGCATTCCGCGTACGCCAGGTTCATCCCCACGCACTGCCTGGTGCCCTTGCCAAAGTTGAACAGATGTTTCACCAGATCCCTGCTGTTGGGTTGAAGCCAGCGGGAGGGATCAAAGGTCCTTGGGCAAGGGAAAAGAGCAGGGTTGTTGTGCGTGAAGAAGGAGGTCATGCCGACGGGGGTGCCTGGCGGGATCGTCCAAGGGCCGTAATGCAGGGCGTCGTTCGGATGGACGCGCTGGAGGCGATGCATGATACCGTAGCCGAGACGGAGACCCTCGTAGATGATGGCGGTGAGATAAGGGAGGGTTTCGAGCTTGAGGAGGAGGGCCGGGATAGTGGGGTCGGGGATTGCGGTTTCGAGTTCCGAGAGTAGAGCGGCGAGGATGGAAGGGTTGGCGAGGATGTGGTAGGTTGTAGTACTGAGGATTTGGGCAGACGATACTGTGCCGGCACCGATCAGTGATTGAGCCTCCGCTGCTAGGCGGGCTGGCGTCTTCTCCTTCGCAGGGAGATCGGGGTCATCTCGAAGGGAGTGGAATATGGTGGAGCCGAGGACAACGGGAGATTTGTCTGTATCACGGAGGATTGACTCGACTTGTACTTCATAGCGGGTGCGGTGCTCACGGAGTCGAGCGGCCAGAGGGAATGCGACGCGTACGAACCACCTTGGTAGTTGTTCAATTATGGGCGCTAATAGCGGGAATTGTTTTATCCTATATCAGTGTTTTTAGTCAGAAGGACGCCAGGCCTTTCCAGCTTGGGTGGTAAAATACTGCGCTTACGTGTGTGTTGCTTCTGCGGATTTTGTTAAAGCCTCAATTTCGATGACGGCGAAATCAGGGGACAAGACCCAATTAGAGCAGTCCGCAAAGCAATATTCTGTGATGATATCATGGGTTAGAGCAGAGTACGCATGCACCATGTTTGTTGTACTGCCATCTCTTTGACACTGCTCTAGTTGTCGACATAGCTGGTTGACAGTTTTCTGAATGGCAGGTTCGAGGCGTCGAACGGACTGCTTCGAAAAAAAATTACGAAAGGCGCCACTTCGAAGCCGATGAAGATCTTGGCCTACAGTGCTGAACGCCATGTCGGTACTGCCAAACATACCCGCGGACCAAGCCCATTTCTCAACGGTTTTTGCAGCGCTGGGGTAAAGCTGAGTCACAAACGATGGGTCGTTGACATGCAATTCGTAAGGATTGATGCGTACAATCGGGCCTAGTATAAAAGTTAGCAACCCACAGCAACTGGTGGCCGGAGAAAAAGGTAAGTACCAAATTCCTCGTGCAATTTTTGAATCTCCCATACGTACACGCCTCGTTTGATTACATCATAATAGTATTCGTTCCAGAAAGACAAGGCCGCTATCTTTCGGCCTGGGAACTTGGCAATAGGGCTCAGGTAGAGTCGATAGATGACCCCGTAGATCACACGAAATAAGGTTACAAAAGCAGAGATCCAGATGAAAATAGTTATATTAGACATGACCATTATAAGCAAGAAAACCGACAAGTTGAAAGAAAGAGTAAAAATCTCCCTATACAGGTGTGCTAAGGCCAGAATGCAGAGTTCAGAAAAAATTCGTCTTTTACCAAACTTAGAGAACTCAAAAATATCGAAGAGCGCGGTGCTTTATCAAGCAATTTATTATTACAACCAGTCATAATGCTTACTTCAAACAAGACCGATTGGTCATGGTTATGTGTATGTAAATGCATGGTATTGCTAAATACCGTATAAGGCACAGAAAGGATGTTTATGCACGAAAGGAAGGCGTCAGGCTCTAAGCCTAGGCTGTGATTCGTAGAATGTGCCGAAACTGTGAGAAGAGTACCGCAAATGCGTTGTGGGGAAGTCGAAGGGCCGGAAGGAGAATCGACCACACCCATACACCACTGAGAAGGAAGACGGGGTGACGCTCCGCCTCGTTTTGGCCGATCAATGCTTTTAGCCTCCTCCAGCTCTTCCCATACCGATGTCGAATTAGTACTCTATGTTATGTTGGTGTTTGATGCCCCGGTAAATTTAATTACAGCAGTGCGATCCATTGATGTGTAACCATGAACTGAGCTGTCTTTCGAACACTTCTAATTCTTGGACTCTGCCTAGCAGCGGTAAATCAACGTTTCTTCATCCACTGCTCGATCGCCGCGTACTGGGGCTCCCTCCTTCCTCTAGTCATGTGCCTGGAGATCTCGAAACATATTCGTTTGCCGTGGAATCTTGCTCCTATCGTCTTCAGGTTCGGTCATTAGATCTAGTTCAGAATTATGATTACTTCCTAATGAAGTGTAGATCTGATGATTGTCTAAAGGTGTGTCTTCACCAAAGGAAGCTATCTACCTACGTTTTCTGCCGCAATTGGCGCTAGCCCTAACTAGGCTAGCGGGCAGTATAATGGCACTGCAACTACTATGTTCCTAATTAGGAACTATGTTCCTAATTACACCTTTAGACAATCATCAGATCTACACTTCAGCAGGTTATGAGTACCGGAAGCGTTGACTGTGCAACCAAGCAGTAGATCTGACTATTGCCAGCTTGAATAAGCAATTTAACATCGCTGTCGCCGTCAGTCTCCCTTGGGGAACTGCAGTACCGGCTTCCAGCAAAATAAAGCCTTTCCTTTTAAACCTCACCGAACCCAGCCATCAAGATGATCAAGGAAGATGAGGATGCTCTCCAGCCGTGCTGCGCCCCTGCACTGCCCACATCGCTCAGGGTGCGCTCAGGGCATGCTCAGGCTCGGCTCAGGTTAGAGCGGCGCCTGCTCAGCTTGGCAGCTAGAAGCGGAAGGGGGGAAAGTTTTTGGTAGTCCTCTATATAGGTGTATTCTGCTAATCGGCCAACCATGGTGATATCTCCGGCATGGAGGAGAACATTAGCAGAAGGAAGGGGGTGACGGTAGGCATAGCTGGTACTCGTTGAAGGTAGGGGAGGCTGGGTATCGGTATCGGAGATGATGCAGAAACGTGTCGTCACGGTGTCGGGGTTGATTGTACTACCCATATTGCTCTCGATGGCGATTCGAAATTGTCAATATATTGAGTCTACAAGGATGTCGAGGAAGGGCTCAACGCAGCCTCAATGCGTTTGAGTGTCAAATCAAATGCGTGAACCGATTTGTTGTGTCAGAGTCCCTCTAACCCCTATTTAAACCAGTAATTCTGTTAGTATGTGGTCTACGAATTGCGTAACCGTCTGCAAAGAAGCATGTAATGGTTGGTACAGCTTGATTTTTTAGGGTTCTAGCCTGATCTTCAGAAGAAAAGCAACAGTATCGTACGCCCAACTGATAACCTTCACTCTGACCCGGGAACCAACCACACTCTACTTCCTAATTGCACGCTGGTAGAACGCGAGCTCCTCTCCCTCCAGTACATAGCCATCCACACGACCACTCTGCCCAGGCCTTGAAGCTACCACAGCATATAGGCGACCAGCCTCAAATTGCCTCTCTAGTGCGGGATCCACCTTGCCCTGTGCTGCGTGCCTAGCAGCCTGCTTCTTTTCGATGCTCTTGCTCTTCTTCTCTTCGGCACCCTCGGTAGCTGATTTCTGCTGACGTCTCCTTCCCAAATTCTGGCCGTAGTGTGCCTCATACCATTGTCTGAAAGGAGCAGCGTCGATTAGGACAATGGCAGCCTTTGTGAGGGTATTTGTGCGAACAAGTTCGTTGTTGGAAGGATGAAACGACACAGATACGACACGGACTTTTCGAGCTATTCCTTCTGAGCCCCAAGAGAAGTTGCCGGAATCAAGACGTAAAGCGCGGTATTTTTGGTTCCCTCCACGGGTGCGGACAAGGTGAATCCGCTTGGCACCAATACGTGTGTTGGCTGGCTGGCGACCCTTCTCAAAAGCTCTGCAATGATCAGTCCATGCCAAAGTAATCTCAATATTGTATGTATTCATCGAACCTCTTCTTGCGATAGTATGCCCGCTTCGCACCAGTGGCCGAGCGTTTGTGACGCGAGTCTCGTGAGATACCCATGATTGCGGTAGTTAGGACGACTATATGATGATAGTTAGCTTAATCCCATGATGTATTAGTCTTCTGCTGTTAAACTGATTTGCATTGATAGACATGGTAAGCTGATTTGCACTTCACGTCGCAAGTTGCAGGTATACCGGCCATAGCACCCCGATTGTACTGTGGACGAAGCCAAGTCGGTGGGGGCAATAAGGCAAACCAAAAACTTGATATAACTCACCTGCCCTCGATATGTGAGCTGTTCACCAGCGCAGTCAAAGTAGGTGAGTTTGGATGTCGTGGTTGCCGTCAGTGGTTTGGAGTTCATGAATCTCGAACTTTTCGTGGTGTGCCCTACTCGCTTAATATGGAAAATCGCACTAGCAGGAGCTAGTTTGAATCACCGATTTTCATACCTTAACACGTTTGGCACACAAGTGTTTCGTGCTAGTCTCCTAGTGTGGTTATACATTATATAGCTACCTTATTTTACTCAGATCTCAAATATATTACGGTATTCTAATTCTAGGATTACCCATAATTCCAAATATAAATCTGGTGATATAGTGTGTTCCTTATTCAACCGTCCCTTTACTCACTTGAACAGTCGAGGTCTGAAGTATTCACCATAGCTCTGCACCTGTTGAAACCCCTTCGATCCTTGCGGTTCGGATGGCGTGATATCTAGACACACTCAAGCGTGTGCCTGGGAGGGCTCGAAGTTCCATGGGAAGATATGTTCGTTCTGCTAGCCACAAAGCACAGCCTCTCAGGATCAGTCCCATCGCGTGCACGGCCACCGGCCTTCATCCAACGCTTCTCGCATCAAGTTCCCATCTCACAAACCGCAATCAGAGCGAGACATAGACCAGACGGAAGCACAATCGTCGTTTTGTCTTGAATTTTGTGCACGCTTGACCGCCGTCTCCCAGGCTTGCTTTGCTTGTCTCAATACTTCATAGCTAGGAAGGTCGAGAAGCGATGAGATAGAACAAGAAAGAAGCGACGAGCGATGTCTAGAGGGGAGTGCGGCAGACCGAAGTTGCAGCTCTCGTTTTGGTAACTCTCCTTCTTCATGACAAGCCGGTACAGAACTCGAAGCATTTAGGAATGACTCGAGCGAAAGTGTGCTCAACTTTTGGCTAGTCGAAGAAGTCGATTACTCATGGTGAAAAGCGAAGGCAAGAGCTGTTAATGCGTAGCTATAGATAATCGGTCAACTAGGCTCAGTAATGTAAGGTTCAAGGACTCACACTACCAATAGTTCAACCCCTTCGAGGAAAGTTGATTTGCCATCTGCAAGGATGAATGCTGGAAACCAATCACAGAAGCGGTATGCAATAGTTTCGAAAAGTCCGTAAGCCAACGAAAGAGGATGACCCAACGTCCATGCCAAGAGAACGAGTATCGGGCTGAGATAGAGTGAGACGTTGATAGAGAATCCAATGGTCAAGTTGAGGACAACATCTTCCATGTCCCGCCTTTTGTCTGATACAGCGCTTACAATTTCCCAATGCCTTCCCAGTCTGACTATAGTAGGAACCAGATATATGCCAATGGAACTTTGTGTTGCCGGTGATAATCTTAGAACTGGCAGGACCATAATATCCGACTCAACTACTATGAATGCCAGACAGAGGGTGCAAACGGCGAACGCAGCCAAAGGACCTATCAATGGCTCCTTCGTAGTTTCTGCCTCATAGCCATCTCTAGAATTATATTCGAGGAGGTAATTATGAGTCCTGTACCGGAATACAAGCCACAATAGAAAGATAACTACCGCAATGATTGAGGCAGCTCTGGAGAGAAATAGTACGGCAGCTTCAATGGCCATTTGGGAATTATCATTTGTGAATGAAAAAAAAAACAGTATAATAGAAAAAGCGGACGCAAGGAAGACATGAGGCGGACGATGGTTTCATTGAACGCAAACATGCGATGGCGGACACCAAGTGCCACACGACCGATACCAGGAATCTAACGAAGTCAGACTGAGGACCTTATAGAACGGGAATCGAATGAATAGTTACCAATAATTGGTTGCATAGTATGCTGCCAATGATCACAGCCTGCGTAAATCGTGTTTGGCCGCGCAAGATTACAGATATCCCCACCTAATGACATTTGTCAGGCATCACTTTCCTTAGCCAGCATTGGACCCAAGCTTACACGAAATTCTATGCTACAGCTGCCGAGGGCTGAGATCAGGCTTTGTCCCTGATTTGACGGAATGGAGCTGGGATAGATTTCGCCCAAATTGATGTCCCAGGTTCTTGCTAAACCAACGAGCGAGGCAGTAGACAGTATTATGGATATCAGTGTGTTCCGGCTGCAGATCCGAGCGGCAATGCTTGGAGGGATCAATAATAGTAGAATCGAGCTGTAATCTCTCAATAGTACGACCTTGATTACACTGGCTACCCGCGCAGGAAATCGTGTCCATGGTCTTTCATCTTCGTATGAGCTGACCTCGGTAGCAGAGATTGCCTTGATTCTGACGATATCTCTTTTGTACCAGTCGTCATCAAAGTAGAGGACGCCCTGTTGCATAGTGTCTAGCTTCGGCCTCTGAATGAACCGTACAAGGTCGAACCGGTATTCTTGACCAGTACCGGCATCTTTCCGCGAACCTATCACTATTTTCCGCTCCCGCAACAAGCTAAATTGTGGAGTCTTAAAAGTAATTGAAGGGGTTCCAGAATTTACTGTGGATTCGCTGTAAATCTTGGTCGGATTGCGTTTCTTCCCAACCCAGCGGCAAACCACCCTCAGAAGCTTGCTTTGCATGTTTTTTCAAGACGCCAATAATTAAATAATTATTTGTTAGTCGCCAGGGCTGCAGGGCTGCTTTACGCTTCGAATAGTAGATTGCTAGATCAAGTGGTGTCTTCCCGTCGTGGTCCCATACTCTCAAGGGGAAGCCTGAGTCAGCAAAGTAGTTGACGGCGGTATAACAGGATGCTAGAACGGCTTCGTGCAGTATACTGGTACCCAACGTGTTACTGAGGGCTCCCTCGCTCCACCTAAGCCTTTCACTCGTATCTTCGGGGGCCTCGCCCCTGAAGAAACATCGGACATGTTCGCGACTCCTGCGCTCGCCAGGAAAGTTATCAGCTTCCTGGGATACGATATTCGCACAGACCTGAGCTATTAGTTCAGATCGAAAATTGATATCACGAGAGCCTGCCATCATAAGTTCCAGGAAATGACGCAGGGCAGTCTTTTTTCTCCCATCACCGTCTGATTGAAGTGCAGGATTCAAGTCTCCCATCTCGAATTTATCGCTAATGAAGCACCCTTTCTGCATGAAGAGTAGGAAGAGGCGGGTTCTGAGCTTGGGTGGGAGTCTCGGATCGCACGTTGCATACCAAACGGTCTCGAGAGACGACATGGTCTTTAGTTCATGTTCGCCAACCTCGCCACGACAAAGCCATGCTACAGTAGAGAAAACCCTGTCGTCTAGAGTATTGTGTGGCCACCTCCTTTGTGGAACTATAGCCCTAATCTCGTTGTTGTGCACAGAGTATTTGAGAAAGAATTCGAGACAATTCATACTAGGGACCTTTTTCCTTATTGTAGCCTCGTTCCAACAACAGAGCTTAATCCTGCTTCGTAACCTAGCACAAGCATTGACTTGGTCATCAAGGTCTCGCATTTCGTAAGATATCATTGCCGTCATATCATGATGTTAGAGACTAAATCATAAATTTGCTAATGCGTCATGGTATAGACCACCCCGATCGTACAAGGAAGACGGGAAAGAAAGATCGTGATCAAGTTCATGTAAACCGTCGTCATGCTCCAGTGGTTGCAGACCATCCACGTCCCTTACAAATTTGATTGGAACAGATACGTGATGGAAAATTTCTTCAAATACCTGTTGCTCTTGACTTTCATGTCTCGAAGCCGGAAAAAAGGGTCGGATATGGGCCATCTAATGCTTCGCGTTAGCCTTCTTGGCCTCCTCCTCTTCCACTATCGAGTCAAAGCTCTTGAACAGCCCAATCCCTCCTATAAACGTCATGAAAATCCACTTCCACCACAGCTTGCTAAACCTTGGGATTGAATGTTTTTCTAAGCGAGTTTGATCCATATTGTATGCTTCCCACGAGTGCAGAGCAATCATCGGATATAGAACCAAGGGTTGTATTGTATGGCAGAATTTGTTGAAATTCGGAACGTGTCTCATCACTGTATCGTAGACCAGTGCCCCAGGTTCAAAATTCGATCGCTTGGAAAAGACCACAAACGTCACAGCTGCAGCGACAAAAACCACGCCCATGACTCCTTTCGGGCCCCTGAATTTCTTCACTGTTATATTCGAGCGATTCAGACCCGCCACGGCCTCAGCATCCATTGCGACGACCCTTGGACGCGCTTCTGACCAGGACGTCATCGGCGGCTTTATGGGGATAGTATGAGGTTTTCCATTGCTGGCTAGGATTGTAAGGGAGTCGAATGTGATATCGGCCAGCTTGGCGTTGCGCGCAGAGAAGGAAGAGACATGGCAGAAGTGCTCAAGGTAGCGGATTAGAGAGTCTTGGTGGTCGGTGTTCATGTGAGTAATGATGCGCTGCTTGGCGGCGGCATCTTTTGCTGCCTGGTCTGCCATTTTGGGGCTGGACTAGCTGGTGCCAGTGAGTTGGCTGATGAATACGGTAGGTACTGTTTAGAGAGTAGATATTCGGTTGCCGACTTCGATGATGTTGTCGAGACAAAGCTTGGACTTGGGCTTTTCTTAGAATAGAATAGCTCCCGTCCCGAGCCTCGGCAGACAACCCTTGGGCCATGTCGCTTCGTACACGACATCTCTTCAACCAGCGAGGAACCAGCACATTATCCTTCTGTCCCATCCGCCGTGGATAGAATTGATGGTGTGACACTGCTCGTGGAGCGGGCCAAATGCTCTTTCAAACATAGCTCGAACTGCGTATCATGTCACCGATTGTGTCGGGTCTCCTGAAACACTTTCTCTGCCGCATCTGCAAGAGACTCGTGCGGCAGTTTAGAGTGCCCTTCAGTCCCTCCGTTTTCTCCGCTCAGGTCGCATACACCAGTTCAAAAATAGCTTCTGTACCTCCGCAAAAACACTGCTATCCTTGCCTGGCCCTCAGTGCATCGTTAGGCGAATAAAAGCAGCCGTCAACCGAGCCATATGCAAGCTCTCAAGCTTATTTTCCCTCTAAGGTTTCATCCTACAACGCTTTCGAAGAGTCTAAAGCCCTTTCCCTTATACCACTATAGTTTCTGACACGCAGCTCTACTCGATAAAACCGCTCATATCGGAACCCATCGCCGAATGCAGCTTTAGTGGATCGTGCCCTTCCTGCAGAAAAGGAGGAACGCTCGATGCCTTTCTCCTGGCCGTGAGTAGAATTATCTAGTATCTATAGCAGACTCTGCACTTCCCGGTGGGCAACCTGAGTTAGACCAATGTTTCAACGTGGCACACACCGGATTTTGTCGATGATTTGAGAGGGCTTTGGAATCATGTTGCGTAACAGCGCTCTACGGATTATCATGAAGAAGCGACAAGCATTGATCGACATCAAGGATATCATAGTTCCGATCCGCAGATGTTTCGCGTACCGTCTTCTGATCTCTGCTCTTCCTTTCATTGATTATATATACGAGAAGCTTTCTGTCAAAGTGACACCTAAGCGCCTTCGTCTTCCTTTGCCCACCTACCATAATGAAGTCCTCCGTGTCGCTCTGTTCTGCTATCTTGCTACCTGTCTTAACACTTGCAATTCCGCTATCTCAATTAGATGCCTCCGCAAATACTCAACAGTCGGTTGACGCCGCCAACACCGTTAACTCCTCGGCTCTTAACTCCCCCTTCGCATCTGCCCACCATATGGGCCACGGCCCCGTAGTCCTGCCCTCCACAACCTCCACCACTCTACCCTCCTCATCTACCGGCGACGGTGCCAACGGATCAACGCACCACAGACATGCGAACAGGACCGTGGTCCATCAGACCTACGAATGCGATCAGCGTGTCCACATCGAATATCTCATCGACACTGTGCTTCTCGACAGAGCTCGGGGTAACCCGGGGTGCAGACAGGTGGCGAATGCGTATAACAGAACCGCCCACGCCAACTCCAGCACCCCATCGCAAAACTTGTCCAACCCCGCCTACATTGGCGGTGGCGAGGCCGCCGCACCACCGGGGTATCAGCCGTCCGCGTCGTTGGAGTCTTCGACAACGACAGGCGGGAACACGACAGATGGGACCACCACAGGCGGGAATACGACAATGGTCGCCGTCCGCATCGAGCAAAGTACCCACGGAACAGTAACCACGACGACAATACGGATAAAGCAGCACATGAACCCTGACATTTCCCCCCCAATTCCTGACACTCCTCTCCCCACATATAACGACACTGCTACTCCGGGTACGCCCCCTCCCATGAGCAACACAGCAAATTCACCGGGTTCGCCCAATCCAAACAGCGATGCAGTTCCACCCCCTCCAGACCCTACGACCCGTAATGGAACAACCCCATATGCGCTTCCGCCAGGGTTTACTGGACCTTGAGACTAAGAGATTCGAGCACGTGGGGAAACTATTTGGCGCTGAACGGGTCAGATACCCTTGTTGACGAAGGCATGAAAAGTGCGCAACCGCAATGGACATTGCGGGAACGAAAACCCAGTCGGAAAATGGTTGGTCCCTTGGCGTATAGTGTATTTCGTTCCATACCATCGCAAAAAACAATTCTAACAGTTCTCCTCGCTCTAAGCATTACATTTTCCCGAATGTCATGGCTTTTTGCACTGTAAACACCATCATACCCTTCCCCCTCCTTCCCCCTACCCATCCTTCCAAGCCCACCAAAAACCCATCAAATCCCGCATCCAGTATCCCCGCTGCAATCCGCCAACCCTCTCCCACATCCATACCCCACACCATCACGGCAGGAGAAAATTGCAGGAGACGACCTCCACCATTGCCGTTGTAGCTTTGCAGATAATAGGAGTTAAGGATGCAAGTTAGTTAGTTGAATCAGTATGGTTGAGATGAGATGGCGAGATGATTAGAAAAGGGAGGGGCTTGGGATTGAGATGCGGAGATGGAAGACGAAAAAGCAAAAACACAAAAACCACAAGCGTGTGTAAAAAAAACAAATCCAATATCAAAAACTTTTTGTAAAGAGACGAACTCGAATCAATGTTGAGCTTGAAAAGCACGATATCACATCTCCATCGCTCAGCAGCGATGTGTGTTTCGCGAGTGATGAGGATTTTTATAAAAGGGGGTTGGTGGCACCGCTGAAGAGAGGTGGTGGTGGTGGTGGTGGATGGAATGTGTCCTCCCCGAAAAAGGGCCTCGTCGACGGCCACAGTGACACCCGCTACAGTACTGTACCTTAGTGGCTCACTGTTTATTTTCAAAAACTTTAAAGTGCTGTAGAAAGGCCACTAAGGTATCAATGTTTATAGCTTCTTGCGATTATTCACTACAGCCAAAGGCTAGTATGTAGAGGGCACGGATTTGCCCAATGAAGCTGTTTCTTGATAACTCATCTGTACTTGACGTTGACATTGCTGGAAATCGAATGCTAAGCACTCATCTAAACCGGGCACCCAATCGCATCTGGAGGTCACGTCTGATTCCTCACCCTCGCAGCATCACTGCCCGCCTTCTCCCCTTCTTGCACCGTCAAAAACCCATACCCACTCTTCTTCCTCCTGCCCCTGCGATCCCCATACTTTTCATCAAACTTCCTGATCGCGCTTAGACTGCCCATGTCCTCGCTCACACTCGCGCTAATTTCCTCCATTGCCATTTTGAAGTGGCGCTCGTATAGCGTACGTTTCTCGGGGTACTTATGCTCCTCTGAAGCGGTCTTTGCGACGTCGAATTCTTCACGCACGCAGGCGAGCGCGGCGGCGACGGCAAGGTTCTTGAGGTCGGAGCCGGAGTAAAAGGGGGTTTGGGACGCGAGTGCGGTAAGGGAGACGGATGGGTCGAGAAGCTCGTCTTTAAGGTGGATTTTAAGGATTTCTTCACGGTCTTTTTCGATGGGAAGGTCGACGAGAAGGCGGCGCGGGAGGCGGCGGAGAGAGGCTTCATCGAGGTCGAAGGGGCGGTTGGTGGCTACCATGATGAACGCAGACATGTCGTTCATACCGTCCCATTCGCGCAGGAACTGGTTGATGAGTTCTCGGTGGCTGGTTCGGTTGCTGGAACCACTGCGCGAGCCGAGAATGGCGTCGGCTTCGTCGATGAAGACGATACAGGGTGTGAGTTTCTTCGCCAAGCTGAAGATGGCCCTGACGTTTTTCTCGCCTTCGCCAACGTACATATCGTACACATCTATGTGCCGTTAATAGTGATCAGGAACAGCATGTATCGACGTGCTTACCAGATCCGCTAACTTCGAGGACCGTCGCTCCACTCTCTTTTGCCACAGCCTTTGCCAACAGCGTCTTTCCTGTGCCTGGAGGCCCGTAAAGGAGAAGACCCGGTATTCTATCTGTTGCAAGAACACCATAGGTGAAAGCGTCAGGCCTTACTAAAGACAAGGAGGTAAGGTTCTTAAGGGCGTCTATTGTCGCAGGCGGAGCCCGCACATCCGCAAAGGTTGTGCGGATACTTTCTGGATCAACCACTCCATTTAGCAACTTTTTCTCGTGCTTGTTGCACGTCTTGCGCAATCTCTTCATTCGCTGTTCGCTCTCATCGCTCGACATAATCGCGCCTAGTTTGGTGGACTTAAGCGATCTAAAATTCTTGCCTGCTTTTTCCTTTTCGGTTTCTTTCGCCGCCCATTCGAACTTTTTGGAATCGCTTAGCTCGATCAGTGCTAATGCATCCTCGATGTGCTTGATTGTCATCTCCGAACCGTCTGTAAGCGAGCCAAGTGCAACTGTAGCAACGCGGTGAACACGATCCAAAGACCAGACGGACAGATCCATTTCCGATAGAAAAACGGCCGAAGATGCCAAGTCCAATTCTTCCTGAGCGTCAAGCTTACTTACGAGTGCGGGATCAGCAGTGAGACGGCGTAACATATCCTGAAGATGTCGCTGATTGACCATTCTAATCCTGTGCTTGGTGTCACGCTCGAGTTTTGATTCTGGGACATTCAACGGCGTTATGATAGTTCTGGTTGGCCCTCGCTCCTGTTGTGACTGAACACTCTTAAAACCTGCCTCCGAAAAAGATGGAATAAGGTCTCGAGAAGAAGTAGTACCCACAATGAGGATTCTTTGACCCTCTTTCCGTCGTCTCTGTACAATCTCGTGTACTTTGTCAAGAACCTTACCACCAGTGAAAGTAGCATTTATCTCCGGATAATCTTCGATGTGGATGATGAGACTTCGTGGCTCCGAACTAGCAGTGGTTAATGGGCCATTCTCCGTTGCTTGTTCAATAGACACATCATTAGGAGGTGCTTGATCCTCCGACATAGGGATATTAGTAGATTTATTTGGCTCGCCCTTCAATTCCAATCTCCGTTTGATTTCGCAAGCATCAATTAGAGTCTCAATGAATATACCCATCTTCAGGTCCTTTTCAGTGGGTGGTGGCACTACCCTTACTAATCTCGAAGAGGAGCTTGGTTGCTGGGGACTGGACGACAGTATTTGAGGAATTCTGCTCATTATACCAGCAAAGCTTGCGAAGGGTGTTATTCCTATGCCTGAGTTGGAAAAGGAAATTGGTTTAGGCCGGCCCTTGTCGTCTTCATCTTCAGCCTCATCATATTCTTCTACATCCGCAGGATCCTCGATCCACTGTGAACCACCAGACATGGTCATTAGATGAGCATCGTAACTCAACGAGCTCAAGGAACCATGCGAGACCCTGTTTGGGTCTTCCAGATAATCGCTTCCAAGCTGAGCAAGATCTTGTGCATCAAGCTTGATTAGGTCCGTAGCGTGCGACCCCATCATTCCCTTGACTAGCATATTTAGATAAGGAGTGCCACCGTCCTTCGGACAGTGCAATACAAGATGAGGCTTTGGGGATCTCCAATTATGAGAACAGTCTTTTGTAGGGACTTGAAGGCCCGCTGACACTAATGTACTGATTTCGGCCACAATTTGGTCTTCAAGCGGCAAACCTTCTTCGTCCAGGTTAGGGGTGGGCGCGGAAGACTCTTCTTCTGCCGCGGTCTCGGAGTCTTTAGCTTCAACATCAGATACTGCGTTGGAAGTAGTCGGCATGACTAAATCTTCTGTGTTTTGAGCTTTTGTGGGATGGTGTTGCACTGGAGACCCGATGCCGGCCTCATTCACCTTCTCGATATAGGACTCTCGAAGAATCACATTCCGGTCCATGAACCATTGTGGAATATGGAACGGTGGGATCTCTTTCTTCTTGTTGATGCCCCTATTGGCTCTCTTTATCCCCGAGCCATAGTAGCTTCTGTCTGTAGGCCTGGGTGGCTTCTGTGGCGCGCCGTTTCCCCCATCTGGGCCACTTTCCACCTCTTGGGTACCGTCATATGGATCGGAAATGGGCGTCCCGGTTTCGGCGATATGGTTCCATGTTGCCTCTGGTGCGATCGCAGGATCATCTTCGCGGCGCTGGCTCGGTGAAGAATAGAATGTTCGGCGCGGAAGAGGAAGAGGAAAGCGGCGACCAACGATGAACCGGCAAGGTTGAGGGCATGTGTTATTATGGATAACCCTGGCTGCTCGCCATATAGGAGTACGCATCAAGTCACCGTGCAGAAGTGCATAGAAGGTGTGGTTGCTAGTTGAGAAAGCTCAAGAACAAGGCTTGCGGAATTAAACAAACGCCGCAACGGCCGGGCGCTTCTTTGTAAGCGCGTCCCAGGGGTTATCATGATTAGGAGTTTAGGACCCGACATGATTCAGTACCAGCGAGTACCAACGACATCTTCTAACCTTAAAACAGAGTACGTTATATTTGAATCGTACAATCAGTGTCCAGTCGTATTTGTATCACGGAATGTGACTTGTTTAAGCCCGGGAATAGACATAGCACAGCTCGGTTACGAAACAGGGACACCGAACAATTAAGAGCGAACATCATACAAAACCAATCTTATAATGGGATTCAACGATTGATCTGATTGCTGTCAAGAACTACAGATACCTTTGCATATCCTTTGCTACTCTAGAAAGTCTCCTATGTTTCCTTGTTGCATCTCTACCTAGTTGACAAGACCATTGTAACCATTTTGCTTAATCTCCGTGTGCTTCGTACCTTTCTTGACTGCAAATGCATCCGTCTTCGGTGGGTCGAGCGGCATGGACAAGCCCACTCGATCCTGGGTGCTGTATTTCTCAACATTCCCGCCCTCGTCACAGTGTGTAATGGGTTCTTTACGGCGTGTGTCGACAAGTAGTCGAATCAAGTCGGGCCTCATGTAGTGGCCACCCTGGAAGATATTAGCTTGTGAGGTGGAACGGGAGACAAAAAGCATCGCAGCAAGCGTACAATGTCGGCAAGAGCTTTGCTAAGATGAGCTTCGTCGAGATCAATCTATGAAGGTGTTAGCTTCTGCGAACATTGGACGTGGAGAAAGGACTAACATCAACCGTCACCAAGCCCTCAAAGTCTTTGTCTGGTTTAGCAAGTAAAGCTCCGTCGGGTCCAAAGATTCTGGTGTGGCCATTGTATCTGTCTGGGGTTTCCGGTTCAATATGCTCCGGGGTATTCTTGATTACACCCTCCTGTGACAGACGCTGAAAGGGGGCTAGGACAAAAGTTCCAGTCTCAATAGCATAGGCTGGTGACACGATCTCGGAGTTAGCATCGCTGACATTGGTGAATGGATCGGGGTATTTCAAGGTGTCCTTATTGGGGTAAATAGGCCAGGCGGCGACATGGACCTGGAACGATTAGTGACAGTTCCCCAAGTGGTGAGGCAAGTTATCACCTGTTCTCCCGCGGAAGCATTCATAGCCTTCAAGAAGGGGTTCATATTCTCCCAGCAGTTCAACTGTCCGATTCGGCCAATGTCGGTATCCACGACACTCTCGAATGTGTCTCCTGCTCCGTCTCCAAAGATCAAGCGCTCGACATGGGTAGGCTTAATCTTGCGGCGGTGGTTGATAATATCACCGGTCGGCGAGATCATGACTTGTGCTAGATGCAGAGAAGCCATGTCAATCTCACTGTAGCCCATTGAGACATAGATCTGGTTTTCGCGAGCAGCAGCGCGGATCCGCCGCATTTCATCAGAGTCTGAAGGCAGACTATTCTGGCGATAAGCTTTAATAAAAGGGAGAGATTCTTGATAGTTGATTTTCCACATCCAGTATGGATATCCTGGGATCCCTGTAACGAAAATCAGCAATAGCCCGTAAATCGAGGAACATATAGTCAAGAGGGGAAGGTCTTGCATACAGACTTCTGGGAACGCAACGAGTTTGCATCCTGCTTTCCCTGCCTCGTTAATCCAGTGGATGGTTTTCTTTACGGAGAGTTCGAGGTCAAACCAGCCTACACAATTTTAGCCTTTAGTAATTCTATATCCTTGGCAACGAGCGAGATATACCAGGCTCGGCCTGCACGGCGGCTGCTTTGTACTTCTTGATCGTGGTGGGCATATTGTGAAAGATTAAATCTCTTCAGGGAAACAAACTTGTTCTCAATATTTTGCAATTACGTTTCGGTTTGGAAAGTGTGCTTGAAGATGCTCTATTGTAGCTGGCTCAAGGAGTTCTTTTATCACATGCCATCACCATACAGCAGATAAAGTCTATCTTCCGAGATGCATGTGCCACGTAGTTCTCAATCTCAGTTCTGTAATACGATCGCTCCCGCGTCTCCAGGAGATCATCTTCGAACATGCCGTTTTTGGCTCCTAAAACTTCAATCTGGTAACTTCTAGGTCTGCCTCTTATCTTTCCAGTCAAGCATTCCCCTCAACAACTGATCGTCAAGGCTATGATAGGGAGGCCAATAATGATTTGTCCGCAATTCATAGTCAAAGCCACATATGGACGAAGATCGATAGGTAGATCGAGATGAATACTCTCCATTGAGTACCATCAAGGTAGTATTAAAGACGCTATGGGTTTGTTATTCGGGAAGCAAATGCAAGCTGCCGTCAACTTTTAATTAACCCAGAGAATAGGATCATAGCTCGGTCCATCCCCGCACAGCTGGGGTTATTCCGATCGAAACTCGTGGCTGCATCTTTCAATGGAAATGCAACATTAGAGAACTCCGAAGCGAATCAAGTAGGAGACAACAACAGATAAAGGGTGCTATGGTGCAGACGGGGGACAAGGATGTTCTCTCTGTGGGTGTGATGATTGATACCATGCGAAGGATGGAAGAAGCAATGAGATGCCATAAAATCAAAGAACGAAACACAATGAGAGGCAGACAAGTTCTGCACGTACTAGGAAGTCTGCCTCCGCAAAGTTTAGATAAGGGTAGATAGTGAAAATATCTTGATTCTATTGGACGGCAGCGCCATCTTACCTTTGAAATCCGTTATAAGCTGTGTTACTCTTAGATTCGTGATCCTTAAGTAATACTCAGGCTCGATGCGATGATTCAATTTGTTTGGCGAGTAGCGCTTCGAAGCCTTGAGAGTCGGGTTGGTGTCGGTCGACGAGACGCCGTCGCTGACGGTAACCGCCCGACCCGTGGACCAGGCTGACTTCTCTCCAATGAATTGCTTGTATCATCGTATGCTTTTGTAGCGTATGCTTGTTGCACTGAAAGATCTCCAAGTAGTGTTTGTTGATGATAAGTACTGAGCATGTTGTGAACACGCTGCTAAATAGAGAACACTACTTTAGAGATGCTTTTGATATAGGCCCACCTATTTATAAGTAGTCATTATATCTAAGGTAGCGGTTTGCTGCTCTTAAGATCAACGATTTCATGGCGTCAAGGTCTAGTCTAGCCTTCGTGAACAAATATGAACTGCTGTTTGGCTGCCGAATATAGGCTCTGTACCGTCCTACTGTACAGCGGACGAGATATCTTGCTGCATGAAATCTATATAACTATTAAGTACTTCTTCTCGAACCAGTCTGGTTAAGCTTGATCTTAGAGGCACTAGTACTACGAGCAGTCATATTTGGAACAAGAACACGTCCAGTGGGTAGCTGAGGAGTGTGTACTTTCTATGGAACCAACCAACCTGAGGCAACCAACCTGAGGCTTTGCTTACCAATCTAGTACTAGTGTGGTTCCTTTTTCTTGCGCGGACTCCTAGGTGATATGGAGTAAAACCTCTCAACGAAATAGGTGGTGTGCAAAGTCGTAAGTTGGTCGTATGAGAAATGGGCAAGTACCTCTATATGTGGTTCTGATGATAGAACGATGCACAATGCAGTTGCTGATAAGCCGAAGCTAGTAAAAGCCAGCCAGAGAGAGTCGAAATCTCTGTTCCACCGCTTCCGAATCAAGCCAAAGAAGAGTCGCTGGAGCCCGAGCAGCAGCTTCTTGCAAAAGTTAACAAGCATTCGCTATTGAAGCAACTGCCATGTATTCCGGAGATCCGAGACCGCATTTACAAGTATGTTCTTTGTTCGGACAAGTCCGTTGTTGTGGGCGACGATATCATCAGTACCAGTATAGACGGTGGAAATTGCAATAAATGGCATCTTTCGATTCTTCTTCTTTCAAGACAAACCTACATCGAAGCCTTCCACATCTTCTACAGATACAACAACTTCTACTTCACGTCTACAAATAGATTGTACCGATTTCTGCGTAATATCGGATACGCCCGTCGCCAACACGTTACGGCCATTAAATTCTACTGGTTCGGTAGCGACTCAAAACGGGCGTTCCGCCTTCTGAAGACCTGCTAAGGCTTAAAGTTTCTGAAAACCTCGATCATTGATAATCAGCCTGATGGGTACGTGGCACTCCGCGAGGTACGGGGCCTCGAAAAGGTTACGATCGATGATTTTCCCGCACGTGATAACTACCACTTTAACCCGTCTATATACCACGATCCCCGGGAGCTCGAGCAGGCGATGATGAGGCCGCGGCTGAAGTGTTACGCAGCAAATCCTGACGAGAAGCTAGACTTGTTCAAGAGGAGACGGGAATCGTCCAAGATGACCGAGGGAGAGAACTTGGACGTAAGTACACAGGACAGGATTATAGTTAGGCATCTCTTTTAGAATAATCCAAGTAGTAGAATATTGTTTATCAAAAATTCGCAGCTAGATATGCAAGGAACCAGCTAAAACCATTCATTCTGTACCAATCATAGCTACCAATCAAAACCTCGATGCCGTGGAGCTCTGCCGCCAGCAATCATTTTCGACGTACAAGGGGTCTGTTGCAATGTCATCGATCTGTGCTTTCATGCGACTGATACCGCCATCTTAACGCATAATGGATTACACGGAGGTTGATTTGCCTTCTCGTTACTGCCAGAGGCATAGAGTTTTCTTCGATCCCGAACTCCCGGTAAGGTTACTCTCAGGCGTCTGTGCAAGAGGCTAGACTAACTCACATCTTGACCATCTTCAGCCATGAACTTGGAATAAGGTTGAAGGAGAAAACCTCGCTGACGAAGCCGCATTCAACAGATTCTATGGTGGACATATGAGTACGGGTGGAATATCGCAAGAAAGGATTTAGGAATGGAAGTGGAAGCGGGATCAACAAACATGCACAGCATTAGAAACGAACCACATGTTTTTGCTTTCTCTCCCACACTTGACGTACGCCTTCTGGTCTACGCTGCACGAGCTTTCTTCGATAATCCCTCTGAACAAATTGTTGGAAATAGGGGAGATGGTAATCTCCGCCTTCATAGGGCTGGTAGGGCTGGGGCCCGCTAGTCGAGTTTACACCTTCCATTACGAGTATTCTAGTCCATAGCCTCCTAACAGCAACAACCAAATTGTCAATATGCCCCCATATGACCTCGTATTCCAACACAAATGGGATTATCCCGACTACCATTTCCACCAGACTTTAAGATATGAAGATTTGACGCTGTCGCGATCTGGAAGGGGGGCACGTGAATTCAAAACATTAGGTTTGTTGAGGAGTTTCCACACTACCACATGGAACTTGGGAGGGGTTTAGGTCTCATAGCATGCATGCGGGGGCATGGATGTCCGTTGTGTTGGAGATGTTCACATTCGGGTACAATAGTCAATCAGTGACGACCGCTGTGAATCATCCTGGCTTTTATATTCTTTGTACGATCCATCCGCTCAACTCTTCTAAGCAACCACACTTCAAAGTTCTTCCTCTCTTACCTACATCACTCCACAACAGCTTTCTCCTTCACCAAGACTTTGACTGAGTTACAACATACTCTGCTAACACCTTGAAGAGGTGTCATCCTCTCAACCTATTTAATGTAAGTCATCGCTCTCTTCCATCTTCACTCATCCATCCACGGATGATTCTTGCTTTGCTCACGCTTGCTTCTTGAACATCTGCGTTATCATGGCTAAGATAATGTTTCAGTTGACACCACCGCGCCCGGACGATCCATCAGCAAAAATGTCTCCTCAAGAATGGATTCAGCATCAGGATCGAAGATCTGCTCTGAAGAGACAGTCATCGTTCGACTTTGACGAGGATAAGCAAAAGAAGCTCAAGTTGGACCCTCGACACAAGAAAACCCATTCGACTATACTGGACTATCACACTGATATTCAATCCTCTTACGAAGACCGTGATGAGATCTGTGCAACATGTTCCCTCGACGAATTCCTCGAGGAGACAAGGGAGCTAAGAGAACAACAGCAAAAGGAGATCAAAGTATGTATAGCAAGCTCGGTAGTACCTTCAACGTCGCTTACATTCTAAATAGAAAATTCCCAGTTTGATAAAAAAGGTTACAGAGCAGGGCGCTCTGATTAAAAACCTCGAAGATAAGGACCTACAGCAGGACGCTCTGATTAAAAACCTCGAAGATAAGGACCTACAGCATGGCGCTCTGGTTAAAAACCTCGAAGATAAGGATCCACAGCATGGCGCTCTGGTTAAAAACCTCGAAGATAAGGATCTACAGCATGGCGCTCTGGTTAAGAATCTCGAAGATAAGGATCTACAGAAGGATAGTCATATCAAGTCTTTGAAAGCTGAGATGGACGAGATGAAGTCTCAATTTGCAGTGCTCGACGCTCAACTTGCAGCCATCGACAACGTTCGATTGACAATGTTTGTGGCAAACCTTCTACTCGAAGCGATCAAGAAGTTAGCCAAGATACGAGGCGAACAGTTTCCAAAAGGCAACAATGATCCCGAGCACTCCACAAATCGGTATCAACAATACGCGGAGAAACTGCGTTACGACGATAGAGGCAGAGCAGCTTGGAAGAAGGACACCGGCCTTGACCCTCTCTTTCTCACAATGGTGAGGAACTTGAAAAATCATCAGATCCAACGGAATGACGCAGCTCACGAAACACAATACCAATTTGCGCGGCTGCTACTGTCGAACCGTTACAGAAACGAGGATGAACATCGGTTATACGGTGAATTGTTCGAATGGGTTTATGGCATGACTGTCGAAGTGGCAGCCAAGGTGGAACAGAATCCTACGCCTTTCGCACCAAATGAGATAGGAGCTGTGAAAGCATACCTTAAGAAGAAGGTAGCCTTCTCGGCTGGCAAAGAAGAAAGCGGAAACCCATAGGAGGATACCATTGCGAGTAAGAGGCGGCCTGGTTTTCATGAGTAGACCAAGATATCCAAATCAAAGCTACTTTAGACTTCAAATTTCATTGTGCTTCGATAGCTTGCTGGTTAGGGGGCCTCAAAAATGTATTTCTAGAAGCAAACCATAGATCAACGGATTTGGTTACTTCGACATAATTGATCGCTTGAAATCTTCAATGGAGTTGCTAGTTATTCACTTAGATACGCACGAGTGGGGTGCAGGAAGTTTAGTAAACAATGACCGGTCTTCAAAGAAATATCCACATAGACAGTAAGGGGTTACAGCTGGCGGGGGGTTGGAAAAGTTGAGCCAGGGCCGGAACCTTTTTTTTTTCCCCCGCCCCAGCTCAACTTTCTGCATATGCTAACCATGGGCTCAAGAATTCGATTCTATTAAGCTAAAATGGCTAGAGAACAGAACAGACATATGCCTCGCTCATGCGCGATATTCTGACCAAAATCGCAAGAGCGAAGTATTTGTAGCAGTGCATATATGCGAATCATGAACTCAACTTCAAGTGACATGCTCATCCACAAGCTATCACTCACGTTATCTTCGTCAGATTCTCTCTCGTGCATTTTCTTCTTCATTCTCGTCGTTCTGCTCATGATTTGCATCATCACTTTTCTCATGGGTTTCTTTTTGGTATATAGTGCGCGGCATATGCGGACTGCGATTCTCACATTCAAATCATTTAGCCAACAACTCGATTTTCAGCGTCGATGCTTCGTCGTTCCGATCGATGTTTCTTTACTATGCTCGGTTGATGCTGCGCATATGCACAGTCGAGGCCTTCAGTGATCAGATGTGAATCTTTTTGTGATCTTGCTTAATGGTCTTGATATATGTACAGGTCCTTCCTACAGCGGGCTGGACATTGCTTAAGCGTTGTCGGGCTTGTTCAGGTATAGCTGGCTTACGCCCTCATACAAATAATCCTTGTTAAGAGGCTTTTTGCTAATGCAATGTCCAGCCCGCTGCAGGAAGGACCTGTATGCTTCGTATAGGCCCCGAAGCTTTTCCAACCCGACGTCAAGTCTTATTTCTGACCCCGGGCCCCGGGTCAACTTTTCCAACCCCCCGCGAGCTAAAACCCGGGTGGGGAGCATGTAGGGTGGTGAGTAGGGTGGTGGGTAGGGTGGTGGCTGGGCCGGCTGCAATATTTCGTTCAAGCCGCAAGATTTCAAGATTCTCGGCAAGGTTTCAAGCAAGATTCGCTCAGAGGTGCTACTATGTAATGTGACTTCTTATCAGCCCGAAGCCAGCCCGAAGCCACATTAGCAGAATCAGCAGTTCGATAATGAGAAGAACTTGACTGTGATCAGTAAAAAATTACACTGCTTGATACATCAAAAAGTTTACAAAACTTTGAAAATAAATAAATGTGTATTGAATACATATCTTCTAATATCATTCATTTCATCATACTGCTAAAGTTTGTCTTTTCTAAACGTCTACTCGTTTTCACATTAAAATCAGTTCTAGAAAAAAATAATTGCTGAACATCAAGAATCTATCATGTTAATTTACTGACCCAATTAGTAGCTGGTCTGAGAATTAGGTACTTGACAAAATGACCGTTCACATGAATCTAGCTGCCTGACAAACAAGTCTTACATGACGGTTTCACAATATCGCTGCATAGATAATTGAAGAACCGAATGTTAGTACCGGACGTGATGCATAGTATCATTGTGTATTTCGTGTATATAGCGTAATATGCGTCGACTACCTATCATATTGAGTCTCCCAGACCAGCTGAGCCATACATGGCTTCCCTCAACGTCATTAAACTTCCCTCCTGAGACCTTTAATTAAATCATCAACGATACTTGCAGGAGTGCTGTCCAAGTTCATTCCTTACGTTCCATGACAATCCCAGTCTGTTTCTTTACTCCCCTTCAGCTCATCTCAATGGTAGCTCATACTTCTTCCTCTCCGCTTCCGCCTTTCTATCTTTCTCAAGCATAGCTTTTGTCTCCGCTGCTCTCGACACTTCATCTCCATGCTGTGTCTTCCCTGTTTTCAATCTCTTCGGCACATACGACATCGTACTAGACACTAGCCCTTTATCGGTCTTCTCCTGCACCTCCCTCTCCATCTTCGCTGCCTCCTCCTCTTCGCCTCCCTCTTTAGCTCCACCCTCGGAGTCCCTCTTCCTCTTTTCTTCCTCATCCATCTTATGCAACGCATGCTCTTCTTTCTGCACTTCTTCCGCCGAAATACCCTCAAATCCGATCTTCTGTAGTATGTGACCGATGAGGTAACGATACCTCAGATGCCCGCTAACGCTCTCGCTGACATCCACATTCTCCACTCCAGGTAACCCTTCAATCTTCTGCAGTCCAGCAATTCCATACTGGATGCTACTCGTCCTGTAGAGAAAACCAAGCACATAGTCGTTCTCGCTATAAACATTCACGAGACGGTTCGAAACGACGCTGCGAACGATACGCCAGTCGCTAGTATCGCTGGGTGTGGGCGCGCCGATCAAGACAACGGACTCGACAAGCCCGAAAGCGCGGCGGCGGGCGAGGGTTTGGAGACAAGTATAGATGACACGGGCGCCGAGTGAGTATCCAATGAGACTAACGGGGCGTTCGCCTTGGGCCTTGTTGATAAGAGCGTCAGCGAGCACCTCGCCCGCTTTATCCGCACGGCTCTTTGCAACGCTAAACGGATTATCTACGACTCTAGATACCTTCAGTAGCGCCAGCGGCCACATTGCCGCCATTAAGCTCGCAAAAATCGTGCGCCTGAGCACTTCTTGTTTTGCATAACCCCAGGCCGCGCTGCTGACCATGGTGGTCAAGGAATTGCCTAAGTTGAGCAGGGCTTCGAGTTCCCAGCGGAGAGCGAAGACTTCAGAGGAGGTGGGGGCGAGGACGTGCCAGGGTGTGAGGATTTCCGGCTTGGAGGTCAGCCAGCCGGTTATGCCTATTGTAACGCGGAGGCGGCGGGAGGAGGGGTCGGAGACGGCGTCTTTTTCGGTATGGGTGAGGTGTTCTTGACTGGCGGTTCTGTCTGCCGCTGCGTCTATTTGGTCGAAGCTTGTGGGAGGTTTGCTATCATGCTTCGTGCCCGCGTGCTTCTCATTTTGGTCTTTGTGACTTCCATGAACAGGGAGGAACGCAAAATCTTCAACCTCCCGCGCATAAGCGTCCATCATCTGCCCAGTCATTTTGCCTCCATATGCCCCAAATAAACCTCCCACAATCAATGTGCTTCCAGCCACACTACCTAGATATCCTGCTGCAGCTGTTGCACCGAGTCCAAGTCCGCCCATGACACTACCAACACCTGCTGCAACCAATGGCGCTGCTAGTCCACCAGTAACGCCGATAAGTGCGGCACCGGCAACGGACGCTAGACCCACTTTCCATTTCCTCAATTGCTTGTTCTCTTCTGCTTTTTTCTGAGCTTCGGTCTCTCCGGACATTTGTTTCGCAGCTTCAAGAAGGCCTTTTGCGACTTTCTTTTCATCGGATATGAGGACCGCGAGTGGTAGATTAAGGGATGATGTGAGGTAGAGGAGGAGTACGCGAGATGGAGCAACATAGTGTTCGAGGGAGAGCAAAAGGAGGAGTATGGAATGTACAATCAAGATCTTGGTGGGTTCTTCGAGCAAAGAAAGCTGAGTCGATACTGGAGGGTATAGAGCGGTTAGGACAGCATCAGGCGTAACGTTCTGGGATCCCGTGGTCTCAGGATTTATCTTCTTATCTGGGGAAGAATTCAGGGTGGACTTGGGCGCAGGAGTAGTCTTCATCTGCGACGATGCAGTCTCCTTGGAATTAACCACCGTTCCCACCCTTTCCATGACCTTCATCCGCCAATTGTCGAAAAACTCCAAAGAAGCTTTCTTCAACTCTTTCACCTCTGGGGCACTAAGCTCTTTCTGCCGTTTCTCTCTGAGCTTTTGCTCGCGATCAGATTGGTCGACATCAACGGATCCGGGGTCGATTCCGGAGTTCAGGATCTTTTCTTCTTCGGAGAGGCCGTGATCAGGCTTAAGAGAGAGAGTTGCCTAGGTGGATCAGAAAAGCAACAATTGATAGAGTCGCTGGGCAGCCAGCTCACAGTAGGATCAAAGTTTGACTCAATAGTCTTGCGCATAGCAGCTGTAGCACTTGCAATGAGAATGGTGAGCTCGCCCCGCTGCTCAGCGTCGAGAATCGTTGTCAGGGACTCTCCTCCATCTTCATTCTGCTTTTCCTGGGGTTGATCTCCCTCGTGAGATGCCCAAGGAACGTGTTTGAACATCGTGCTTGATTGGAAATGGTAGAGGAGGTCAGACAGTAGTTGAGCAGAAGGGATACCGAAAAACGTGGTCAAAGTACGGTACTCAGGCAGCTGTATAGGGCTGATCCTACTGAGAGCTTTGACGTCACTGACAGCCTTTGAGGTGTCGGAAGAAAAAGTCGTCAGGCATCAAATTAAGCGATTCTCACCAAACACCGTAAAACCTGTGGAGGAGAGTTCTAATTTTCACTACTTTACATTCATGAATGCGGTTCAACAACTTGCGATTCTATAATATAGATGCTTATGAGCTTTTCGTGAGGATTTGATAGAGTTCGAGAGATAAATCCTTGAGATTAAAGTACATACGTTTTGGTGAGGATCAAAGGTCGAGAGTAGCGGAACAATTCCGCTTAATCTTGCTGTCAGTAGAATAAGAAAAAAGAAGTACCACAGTACTACCACAGTCATTGGACCGGTCCCTACTTGGGATGTGACGAAGTACTGACCGCACAACAGGGAGTTCGCTTCTGTGAGTAGAGTAGGTGTGATCGCGTTGTCGATTTGCTCGAGAAATAGGGGAGTTGGTAACCTCCGCTTCATAGGGCTGGTAGGGCTGGGGCCCGCTAGTAGAGTTCCTATTCCGTACGGAGTAGATAGCCTCCTAACAGCAACAACCAAAATATCAATATGCCCCATATGACCTCGTATTCCAACAGAGTTTCAGGTCTAGCTACGTATCTTCTACTCCTGGTCGTACGAAGATGTTTTGAAATCATCATGTGTATTCCGTAATGAAGAACATGTAAAAACCGGAATACAGGCAATCATTTTATTGAGGTATCGTCTATACTATCAAATGAACTTTGGTAGCATTGCGGGTCTCATGGAACGCCGATATGCGTTGTGTTAGAGGATTTGACATTCATGAGTCGAATCAGTGAACCCCTCATTGTGAATTATCACGGATGTTATCCTAATGTTCTTTCACAATTCATTGACTCAACTCTTCACTTTACCAACTACACTTTATATCTCTTTCTGCCTGATCCATAACTATCCACAACAGATTCTTTTCCAGCTGGGTACGAATTGAGAATCAACACACTCCGCTAACACCTGAAAGAGGTATTATTCTCCCACTTTATTCGGTGTAAGTCATTACTCTTCTGTCATCCTTCTCTACTTATCTGTGCCCTGCCTGGTCCTTCCTTTGCCCACGCTTACTTCTGAAACCATTTCGTCATCATGGTCAAGCTAATGATTCAGGTAACCCCACCACGTCCGGGCGATCGATCAGCTATCATGTCAACCCAAGAGTGGATTCAGCACCCAGAGCGGAGATCTGCTCTCAAGAGACACTCGTCGATCACCTTTACTCCTCAGAAACAAAAGAAACTCAGATACGAACCTCGAGATGAGGGTACCGAGTCAATATTGGAGTATCATGCTAAGAACGAAGCCTCTCATCAAGATCGCGATGTCATAGGTGTGACATATCCCTTCGATGAGATCCTAGAGGAGTCCAAAAAGCGAAACAACGACCTCAAAGTATGTATAACTAGATCAAAGAGCTACTCACGCATCGCTTAAACTTTGAATAGCAAATACCCGGTTTGAAAGACCAGATCGCAGAGCTCAACGCCAAAGACCAAGCAAGAGATGCTCAAATGGAGGCCTTCAAGGTTCAATTTACAGCCGAAATGTCTGAGTTTAAGGCAAAGGTCGCAGCGCTCGACGCCAAGGACAAGCACAAGATGGTGCGAGACTTAAAATGTTTTTGGCAAACCTTATTGTCAAACTCATCGACAAAGTGTCCGTAATACAAGGACGTCCCTTACCAGAAGGCAGTAATGACAACGCCCATTCGACAAACCGGTACCAGGCCTTTGCCACCAACATGCCTAATACCAAGAAATCCCAACGGAAGTGGGAGCAGGACACCTGCTTGGACCATAAATACATCAAGACAGTGAAGAACTTGGCGAAATACCAGAAGCAACGAAACAAGGCAGCCCATGAGACCGAATACGAGTTTGCTCGCCTACTTTTGTCGGACCGTTATCGCGACCAGCATGCGCACCACCATTATGGTCCGGTGTTCAAGTTCGTGTACAATATCAGCGTCGAGGATGCGGCCAAGGTGGAACGTGAAGAGGATTTTGAAGGGAAGGACGAGGTCAATTCAGACGACGAATGATGGCTAAAATACGACGTAAACAAACATCACTCTCGGTGGGTGGATCAGAAGATTAAATGAGTCTTGCAAGAGTAGGCGCTGTGAGAGCCGGTACTGGGATCTGGGGTAAATTGTGTGGATGGTTGCAGATAGAATGATTAACTGGCCAAGCAGCGCACACATGTATTTAATTCAATCTAGTCTCCGCCCATCTCACCGCGCTACGTTCCACGTGGCCGTCACGAGGGGTTGTAAAACCTTAGTAAATAACAAACGGTCTCGATGAAGATGTGCAAACGGACGGCCCATAACTCTTCCAACACGATACAAGCATCGACTCGAGTCCTGTTGCAACGTTTGTATAGCAAGAGGGAGACGAGCAAAGGTAGGTAGAGATCGATTTCAAAAGTCCGCTTGTAACAAAAACATAACACAAGAACCGATGAACCAAAAAATCTCACACGCTCAAGGCAATCTACATAATCCACCTTCCCCAGTTTTTCTATAGGAATAGCCCCCATTCTTCCTTCCTACAACTGCGCCCTTTCAACAAATACCCATTTTTTTGCAATTTGAGAGAGAGGCTTTTCTCGCCTAGTTCCCCCTTTTCGAACAGAAGAGTGCTACTGTAGGTGAGAGTTGAGTATGCCGAAGCGGTGGCTCGAGTCAAAGGCCCTTTGGAGGGAGGAATAAGTTGATTGTTATGGCTTCGTTGCGAAGGAGAATTTCTCATGTAATTGATGTGGTGCTTGTTAGGTTGTGCTTTGGGACTGCCGAGAGTATGTATGCTACATGGCTGGTGCTCACTTTGCGCGGTTGGGAGAACGGCGTTGGTTGAGATCTGACGCACCATAGATTGAATTAGGCTCGGTGTTTGTGGTTTAATCAATCACTGCATAGACTTTGGAGGCTCTCCGAGAAGTAGAGAGTTCTGTTTAGTTGAGGGTGAGAGAGGGAAGATTGCAGATTGCTAAAGTTAAAGCCTCTTTCATGTGGTGAAAGAGAGTATTGAAATGCTAAGCCAAAGCCCCTTCACCTCATTCCTGATCTCTATTCTGCATAGCTTGGCTCTTCATTCATTGACTGTGAGCAGTCTGATCCGAATCCTCACATTTATGCGGAACTTCAGTGGACGAACTACTTATTCGCTGTATGCCATGTTCACAACCTAGTAGATTCGGCATACGACCAGCCCTTCTGAAGCTCGGCCAAACGAAGATTGACTTCTCCGAGGTCCAGTTTCCATGTACTCGGGCCTCTCTGCGGTTTCCCATCGGTCATTTGCTTCCAGTCCGCAAGCGCTGTTGAACCCAGGCCGGCAACGCAGACGATTTTTCCCTTTGTGTTTTCAGCAGCTCTCCCCAGGATCTGTAGCGAGTGCTCAATATGGTCTGGTTCGTGAAATGTATACCGAAAGCGTTTCTCACAGTATCTAAAACCCTCCTGTCCGTCGAATACTTTGATGACCTCGGTAGAATCCGCATCCAAATATTCTCCAGCTCTACCATAATTATCACTATAAGGCCAGAGAGACAAGGTATTTTCCCGAAGGCCATGTGGTTTATGATTTTGTGACGCTTCAAAGACATAGAAACAAGGAGTACTGTAGTCACCTTCTTCAATGTCTTCAGCCTTGTAGTCGAAAGATGCTGCGATCGCCCTATGCAGCTGGCTGAATGTGACCGACGGGGGAACGCTCAGAAGTCTACTGACGACAGGCTTAGTTGAATGCAGAAGGGTGATCTGTATGAGGAAGTTTCGCGCTGCTTGCACGGTTGCCAAGTTGGGGACCGCTGGGGTTGGAGGTCAGCGGAGGGCCTGCTGTGATTACTGATCCTTCCTGGCTTACTGCTTATAAGAGCCTTTCCCATATGTTCAGTATTCTCGTAACCTGCCATGGTGTTGACCGTGCCCCTTGTCGCTGCCTAAGGCGAGGAGCTGTGATAGCATTGTCACGATTAGCTACACGTTCTCCAGACAAGACCCTACTAGTGTCTTAGTGAATTTATGGGCGGATGAACTTACATACTTGTAGACGATGGATCAGGGCTCCTTCGGACCTGAAATACAGTATATGATACTAGTTAGGAGGTTACGTCAGATATAGATTCTTGATAGTTCAACTGACTTGTCGTTACTTCTTGACCGGGGTTTCAGGGATCCATATGGTTTGAGATCGTTTGTCAAGATGGAAAGAGGTAGGTTGCGGTGAAATTTCGGTTTTATGCAGGCATCTCATTCACCCAGAGCGCCAGCGCCACGGTGTCTTCGATTCTGAACGCAGGGAGTTGCATCACTACGGCTTGTGAATTCCCATCAGCTATGGAAAGGAGAGCAACTATAGATGAAAGTAATTGGGGTGCATGGAAGCAATGTCTTCCAATTCTTAGTATGTGTCCTACAGCACGTCTTTAATTTGAGAGCTGCAAGCTTTGTTCAAGATCGTTCCACCTTCCCTTTCTTAATGGGTCCAGCATCCGGACTTGAGCAATCCAGTCCTGGATCTGGCCTTCTCGAACAGGCCATGCGTTGTTCAACGCTCTGTGACATGTACAGAGTTGTATCAAGGCCTTGTAGATCCAGTTACAATCTTCCGCACCATCCAGCATATCTAGGAGATTTGCCAATTCTTTTATCACGTATGTTAGCTTCTCATCAGTGGTTAGAAATGGCGCCATAGATTTTGATGCACATTCCGGGTCAAAGGTGCACATCAAGTACTGATGGTAGAACCACAGTGACTGATCATTGGAATCGGTCCACAACCCTCGTTGGATAAGTTCAAGCTCTAGAGACGGATTAGTATCGTGGAGTATTTGATGCCAACACAATAGAGTACCCTTGTCTAGGAAGTTGCGTCTCGCCGTTTCATCCGCTTTCCGTTCATCTAAAAGCCTTGGAATGAGTTTACTTCGGTTATGCCAAGCGGAGAAGTTTGAGAGGTTCGATTCGATCATCTTGGTTGTATAGGTGAACTCTTCTTCAGTCATACTACGTGTAGTACCTCCGGCATTCAATAGATTGCTTTCTAAAGCTGCGACGACCGTCCTTCGATAACCCCAGCCAAGGAAATTTCTACTGTCCATGCTAAGCATTTTGCTTGCTAAGCCAAGTTCTTGCTGCCAAAACCGACGTGCATCAATTGTCGGTAGCAGCTTCGACGACTCTTCAAGTAACCATAGACGGTAATTCCATATCCAGTAACACTTGGGGAATTTTCTAAGTAAGGGAAAGAGGAAATCAAGATCATTGGAAACAAGCTCGAAGATGGCTTTGTTCCTCTCTGTGCTTTTTACTTCGTGCTCTCTATTCGATCCTTCTTGAGAACCATCGGAAAATTGATGCTGCATTATCAGTCGGCGATGGTTCCATACTGTATAGTACTCCGGATTCTTCTTTAGTAGCTTTGAAGTCAACTGCAATACTTCATAACTATACTGCCGCTGTTGGATCTAGCAGTAGATTAGTAGTACACTAGAATTACTCTGTCCGCCGTACTTTACTGTTGACACTGTCTACTAGTAACCAATATTCTTTTATATCCTGTAGCTCTCTTTCCCGTGCTTGAGCCGACTGCGGCTGGCCCCCACTAACTCTAGGTACACCATGCTGATTATGTTAGTAGCGGTCCATCGAGTCAGAGCTGGTTCAGTACATACACTGGCCATATTGAGGATGCGAGGTGACTGGTGATGATGATAAGAAGGCTGTGCGGTGAACGATGACCGTAAGGCAGTCGCCCCTGCCGACTTTAGCCTGATGTCAGCCCTATCACGCTCATCTTCTCGGATCAGTTGGGTATTAGGGATTTCTCCCAACGTGCATCACGCATTGAATTAACCATTACTAACAAACTCTACAGATATTCATAGACTCTGGGTTTCATAATTGGGAACCCCCCAATCGTTCTCGCTCTAGCCTTTCGTTTCATCAAGCTTTTTTACTTTACTTTCGCTATCGGCACGATGCCACATGTGGTATCAGCTTCTGCAGATGACTTTCACTTTTCTACAAAGCTTTCTTTTGCTGGTCTATCTCATCGCTACTCGGAAGATGCGCTCCTTCTTTCCCGCAAAGTCCAAGCTACTGGTCGTTCAACAAGAACTAAGACTGATCGTTCGCAACAATCGTTCACTGGAGGCCTACCATCTCCACCCGCCTCCGAGTCCGGCGAAGCTGAGACATTGACGCTGGAGACCAACGACGAGCAACAATTTTCCGCGATGGGACTCCCACAGACACCAGTCTCGGACACTGAGAGTAGGAAAACCATCAATTCCTTTCCATTTCCTCGCACTCCAACCCCGGAATTTCAGACTGACTCAAGGATTGCTCTGTTACCCACCACTCGTACATTATCTGGGGCAGGCAAACATGTTGAAGACCTTGATGCATTTCCGTTCCCGCTTGAGCCCTTACATGACCGTGTTTTTGATTTGGGTGCCAGAGAAGACCGCGGAAGACGTCAGGACTCAAAGCAGCGTTGCGTAAGCACTGAGGCAAAATTGTTTACCCCTCCAGCGTCGCCAGATCGCTATATCTCGAGCCGCTACTCGGCACAAGCTCGGTCCAGTACTTTTCGCACCAGCAAGTCTCCGCAAGAGCTGTCGGGTACAGAGAGGCTGTTGCGTCAAAATTCGGCTAGCCCGGATCCTTTCAGAAGCCCGACACGCCTAAGAGAAGGTACGAGAGTGGGCTCTGGCAGCAATAATGGGCAACAAAGTCGATCACCATCACGTTCGTTAAGTGGACCAACCGTTCTTGGCCTACACCGAAGCCCTCTCATAGTTCAAAACAGACAAGCTAGTGTAGGCGCAGTATGGGCCGTCGGAAGTAGTACCGCCGCATCGCCCACTGGCCCCGTGCAGGGCCTACCAAATGGACGCGGCGGTGTAATCGGTAGTGGTACGAATGCACCCATGTATACATCACGCTTTCTTGACGGTGAGACACCAGACCAGGACCTAGAAAGATTAGAAGGCAGACTTGCTGCGGCATTGGATATCGATCAGACAAGCAGAATGTTGGATATTCCTGGCTCTCCGAAAAAAGCAGGACATGCCAGCACTGGCTCTCTTGCATCGAAGCGAAGATACCCTTTCATAGACTCTCGGACTCGATGGGAGCATGGGGCATGGGTTCAGGAAGGCGCACCATCACGTGAGTGAGCGTTCATCTACTCCAATGTCAAATATTATCGCATGTCCCCGAAATCTTCAGGTCCCAAGACTCTCGATAGCGGTGTGCTGATCTGGTTCCCTTCAGCGGCAGGAAAGAAACTTAAAGAAGAACAACGCGCGGTTCCGACAACTCCATTCAGATGAGTATTGATGGTCCCCTACTTATGGATATATCTGATTGTTGAGCACAGTCCTTGATGCGCCGCAGCTTCGAGATGACTTTTACTGTTCAGTACTGGCGTATTGCCATACTTCTCGAACGCTTGCGGTAGGCCTTAGCAATCGGGTATATTTATGGTCGGAAACCTTTGGCGTTCAATACCCTCGTATGGAAGAAACAGACCGCCGCAATACCTACGTTACTTCCCTATCATTCTCATCTACTGAAGGTGGCCATAGCATCCTGGCCATGGGGCGAAATGACGGCCAAATAAGCCTATGGAGCCTGTTCGACGACGACGCCAGATTTCAGTCCAGGCAGCCTAGTGCTATCGCTTGTGTTGCATTTAAGCCTGTGATCACTCGCAAGCCCTCTGAGCGATTTAGCTCAACGGTAGAAGTCGAAGAACTGCTTGTGGGTGACGAGGCCGGAAACATTCACTACTACTCCGTCGAGTGGCTGAGCAACCGAGATGTCGATATACATGGATGGCAAGGGGGACTGACACTCATAGCAAAGATCAGTGTGCATACTCAACAGATCTGTGGACTTGCTTGGTCGCCTGATGGGGAATACTTCGCTACGGGAGCAAATGATAACGCTTGCTGTCTCTTCGAAGTCAAGGATATCCTTACACCACCCAAAAGTCTGCACAGTCTTACACCAGTACAGAGGTATCCTTTACAGGAGCTTATGACAGATTTTGGGTTACCAAATCCAGTTCGCAGTTCAACTTCGGAACAAAAGATCACCAGCATTCTCGGTGATGGATGGCGTGAGCATCATAACCTCCAAATGACTCAGACTCACAGTCCCTTACCCTCTGTGGTGCTTCCTCGCACTCGCTACACTCAAAGTCACCAAAATACTCTCTTCATCGGCGAAGGCCGCCAGAAACACAAATGGCTCCATAGCGCCGCAATCAAAGCGATCGCGTTCTGCCCCTGGCAACGCGGCCTCATTGCCACAGGCGGCGGATCTAACGATCGTGCGATCCACTTCTACCATACTTTTTCCGGCGCTTGCCTCGCCACAATCAATGTCCAAGCGCAAGTCACCTCGCTCATCTGGTCTACAAGCCGGCGTGAAATTGCCGCTACCTTCGGCTATGCCCAGCCAGAACACCCTTACCGCATCGCCGTTTTCTCATGGCCGGATTGCAGGCAAGTCGTCGCAATTCCGTGGGCTAGTGAGATGAGAGCCTTACTCGCAATTCCATACCCGGGTGGCCCTAACGAGATGGGAAGGCAAGTGAGGGAAGGCGAGAGGTGGTTGGGTAGGACGGCAGAGGAGGGTTGTATTGTTGTAGCATGCTCGGATGAGAGCGTTAAGTTCCATGAGGTGTGGAGCGGGTCAAGGAAGAGCACCGGAGGCAATTTGGGCCTGTTGGGGGGAAGTGATATTCTTGAAGGCCTGGAGGGCATTGAAAGGGAGGGTAAGGAAGTCATCCGCTAAAAATGGAGGGACCTAAACGGATATGAGTTCCCTTCATGGGCCCTTCATGAGTTTACCAGAGGCATTTTGGAAGTTCCCTTTGAGTCATGGGGTAAGCCAAGGTAGGAATGACCTTTCTTGCTGTTTATGCTCGCTCCCTCATTCGCGGGTAATGACTGGTGTGCAAAGGGTCATGACCGTATTATCGAAACCAGAACCGTCTAAATCACCAATATCATGACACCGAGAAGATGATAAGGTTATGTGACTTGGGATCACCTTTTGCTGCCCTGTCTCTTCATAGCTTGCAGGGATAGAATAACTCCTTCCCTCATCAATTGCATGCTAACATCTCAGTTGAGGCTAAAGATCTCAATCATATCTGCCAGATTTCTGAGCTGCTAGTAAGGTATCTTGAGTAATAAAAGGCCTGCACGTGCTAAGGAAAGTTATGGTATCGTCGCATGAACATTTGCGAAGGTCTACCAATTCTAGAAGGGGAACATGAGCAGTATAGAGAAATCAATTCTCACTGAAGTTCATGAGCCTGCTATGAAAGATATTGGGGAGGTGAGGTTCGGAGTGGAGGGTGAAGTTGCAGACGTAGGGCTTACATTCCCTGCTAGCGCTCTCTACTAGCGCCCACACACTAAACTCGCCTACGCGAAAACCCTCAAACCTCCATACACGAGCTCCGACACACCAACTAATCCTCCCATCTTGACCAACCTCCCACCGTCAGGATGAAGCTCAACATCTCCTACCCAGCCAATGGTACCCAAAGGCTCGTTGAGATCGAAGACGAGCGCAAACTCCGCGTCTTCATGGACCGCCGCATGGGCCAAGAAGTCCCTGGCGACAGCGTCGGCGCCGAATTCAAAGGCTATGTATTCAAGATCACCGGCGGCAACGATAAGCAGGGCTTCCCCATGAAGCAAGGAATCATGCACCCTACCCGTGTTCGATTGTTGCTGGGTGAGGGCCATAGCTGTTATAGGCCGAGGCGCACAGGAGAGAGGAAGAGGAAGAGTGTGAGGGGGTGCATTGTTGCGATGGATCTGTCGGTGTTGGCCTTGAGTATCATCAAGCAGGGAGACGATGAGCTGCCGGGAATTACGGACCAGGTGCATCCTAAGCGATTGGGGCCGAAGAGAGCGACAAAGATTAGGAGATTTTTTGGGTTGTCGAAGGATGATGATGTGAGTCTTCACTACCCGAGCTGCTGGTTCTTCTGTAGTTTGAGAACCGGATGCTAATCGCTATCAATGAGCACAGGTTCGCAAATTCGTCATCCGCCGCGAAGTCACACCCAAAGGCGAAGGCAAGAAGCCATACACAAAAGCCCCTAGAATCCAGCGACTGGTCACTCCTCAACGTCTCCAACACAAGCGCCACCGAATGGCTCTCAAGCGTCGTCAAGCTGAAGCTTCAAAGGACGCTGCGGTATGCTCTACCTCTTCATGATTTGGAGCTACAGTGTTTACTAACTAATACGATACTACAGAATGAGTATGCGTCCATCCTCGCCAAGCGTGTCAACGAAGAGAAGACCAAGAAGTCGGAGCTGCGTAAGCGGAGAGCGTCGTCGATGAGGAAGTAGGGGCGGTGTATGATACGGGGATCATGGTTGAGGCTGAGGGTTAGTGGCTGATAGTCAAGGAGCTGAATGTTGATATCGGTCTTGAGGGAACTAGATGACGGGATGGCACTACGCGACGATTTCGCTGCGTTTACAGAGACCATGTAGAGCATACCAATAATCGCCGTTCGCGAATATCATGGTGTTGTTGTTTGCGGAGAGTGATTTGATATGACAATTTCGCGGATGTGTACCAAAATTCCAAAATCCCAAAATCATCTCAAGTCAATCCCGCTACTCCAAGCCATACCAGCGACCCTGCTCAAGACAAATCAAGACCTTGAGTATCATATCTCATCACCTCAACGCCATTGACCCCAAGAGGAAGTACACACAACACCTATTCCGGCGGCGCATGCCCAAACAAATAACTCACGCTCTCCCCATTATGCGTCCGCCGACACGCCTCCGCCAACGTCGCACTAATATCAATCGTCTCCAGCTTGTCACACATCTCCTTTTTCTCCCCATGCGGCACCGTATTCGTCACCACCACCCTGCTCAGCAAGCTCCCATTCAGCGTCTCGATCGCTTTCCCGCTCAAGATCCCGTGCGTCACGATCGCGACTACTTCCTTGGCGTGCCCTTCGCGGATCAGTGTGTCGGCGGCTTTTACTAAGGTACCGCAGGTGTCGGCCATGTCGTCGACGAGGATGGCGGTTTTGCCGGCGACGGAGCCGACGAGAACCATGCGGGATACTTCGTTCGGGCGGGCGCGCTCCTTGTGGATTAAGGCGAAGTTAAGGTCGAGGCGGTCGGCGAGGGAGGTGGCTCTGTGGGTGCGTTGTTAGCTGGGTTGTTCTGATGCTTTCTGCAGGTTTTCTGCATCTGCGGATCATATATACCTCTTTGCGCCCCCAGCGTCGGGGCTAACAATCACCGCGTTCGAAATGTCCAGTTTATTTCTTATCCACCGTGTCGTACTCGGCTCCGCATATAGATTGTCGACAGGTACGTTGAAGAAGCCCTGGATCTGGCTCGCATGTAGATCCATGGTTATGACATGGTTGCATCCTGCCGTCTGTAGCATGTTCGCCATGAGTTTGGCAGTTATAGGGGCCCGCGATTTGTCCTTCTTGTCTTGGCGTGCGTATGGGAAATTGGGGATGACGGCGGTGATGCGGCGCGCGGAGGCGGTTTTGCAGGCGTTGATTATGATGAGGAGCTCCATGAGACCATCGTTGATGTCGCCCGGGGCGGTGGACTGGAGTACGAAGACTGTGAGAAGAGCATTAGCGTCAGATATACAGCGAGAGAAGCCCTGGAGAAAGTCCTAGCAAAATGGAAGTTTTGGAATTGGCGGTCGTGGTTTGGGTACAGCATACCATCTTCGTCACGAACGGACTCGCCAATAGTCACTGAAGTCTCCTGGTTCGAATACTGCAGTACCATTATCTTGGTGAGCTCGATACCGAGTCTTGAACACCAGTCAGCATTCCGTCGATAAGCAACGGCGTAGCTTTCTTACTTATCAGCAACCAGCTTCGCTAGCTCGGGATGGCTATTGCCCGTGAGCAGCTTTATTGAGTTTGTTGCCATGATTGGCAAACTGTGGAATCCTCAAGGCTGCATGGTGATAGCGGTGGGAAAATTGTCGAGGTCGGAGTTTCATATGCCATGGCGGAATCATTCCGTCGTAATACATGTTTAAAAAGTACGCTGTGTTGAAACGAATCTTTTCATAGTTTACAACATCATAGTGATTCTTCACAGCGTCATGGGAGTTCTGCCGTGGTGAAGTTGTGATCTCATGTGTCACTCTTGGCTGTTCGTTCTTCTCATTGCCCCGTTTCAGAGTGCACTAAATCCGTTGAAGTTTGTTTTAAAGTATCAGATTCTTCAACCATTACTACGTCTCTTCTTCTATTCTCCAATTTCGATTACTGGCCAAGCTGCTGCTGTACTACTCCTGAGATGTTGGGGCAAACCGTACCCTTTGGGCGTTCCATTCAAAGAGTTACTTCCATTTCGACAAGAACTATAAGCCTTCGAACCTATCGGTACTAGACCCAATGTTTGTATCTTCTAAGCATTACGTTTCCGTTAAATTATCTATGTTGTTAAGGAGAGTATCCGGCGGTACTGTCAACGTGTCGTGCTACTTGGTGCAGATCATGTTGTTAAAATGTTAGGTCCAGAGGTAATGGACAACAAGACACACAGCCTCACAAGTTGCTGCTTTGCAAATGTCAGTTTGCCTCTGACATTTGCTCCTTGGAATCCATCTCGGGATAGGGAAACGCTGGATGAAACATATATTATGACAAGGGCCCGAAGATGGGAAAGTGGATTACAAAACGGACAATTTTCGAATTCGACACCATGATCCTAACCGCGTTTCATGTTGCAGTAATGTGTGTCTAATGTATAGAAAAAATCTACCGCGAGGTGAATGACTTTGATTGGCTGTGTCTGTACTCGGTTAACTCTGCGGAAGGGTTGTGAGTGGAGAGGGCGGTCATGATCTTGTTATATATTCCATTGGATATGCCCAATAAGCTACTACCTATTTAGACGTCTCGAAGAATGGCGGTAGTTACCGATATGCCTACATACAATGGGTGTTGTGGGATTGGGTACTGAGTACTGTACTGTGCAATATCTACCTTCCGATTTGGAAGTGGTATACTGGTTTGAACAAAACCTCTCGATTATTAACCTAACAACGACATCATAAAGCAAAAATACGAGCACTAGATGCAAGGGAAACGTAGGAGAGCATTCCGATAACAGACTACACAACACCGGTTTCCCAAAACCCCTACCAAAGTCGACATCAAAAACCTGCACTACCACCCGAGCAATAGCATCTCCATATACATCCCGAAGCCCCCTTCGTCAACCTACCATACAACGAGTTCTCAGCGAGTCTGCTCGAAGGCTTTGTTCGCGTGTTTCCTCTATTCTTTCTTAGCCATCCTGCGCTGCGCTTTCATTTAAACAAAGGGCTTTCGGACAACGCCCATTGTTAGCAAAATTCTCCACAGAAAAGAAAAAGAACAGACCTCGATCAACCTAAACCCCATAAATATGCCAAAAGAACTTGAGCGATACTTCAACAGCTCCACAGTTGACGATCCTTGGTCCTCTTACAGTATAACCACGCCGCAACAAACTTCCCGACCTCACATAAATCGACTTCTGGAAAGCACAGACCGACTTCTCAGACACACAACCAAGAACTACCAACAGCATGTCTCGTCTCCCAACCCCAGCCATAAACAACTCCTTCACCGTCCCCCGCACCCACACACCCCTCAAACCCCTCACCTCCATCTCCGAAACCCCCCTCACCCCTACCAAACCTCCCCACCACCTCACCTCCCCACCCCGCCCCTCCCGCCGCCCCAACCCCCCCGTCTCCCAACTCACCTCCTCACCCGCCACCCCCAGCCGCTCCGCCCGCTCCTCACCCCCCCGCCCAACCCTCACCCTCCGAATCCCCCACGCCCCCCTCCCCCTTCTCACCTACCCCGCCCTGCCCCCATGTACCGCCCCCCACTGCCCCGTCATCCCCCTCCACGCCCAAGGCCCCTACCAGCACGACGGCGAGCCTAACTCGCACCCGAACGAGCTCTTTGGCGGTAGCAACCCCCCGCCGGAGGTGTGGGAGGCGTGGGTGAGGTTTTTGATGAAGGAGGGGGGCGAGGAGGATGATGAGGATGAGGGGGTTGTGTTGGCGTTTTTGGAGTGCCATGGGGATGAAGGGTGGATGTATGAGGGGGCTTGAGATGGATGAGGAGGAAGGGGGAGTGAGGTTGAGTGAGGATTTGAGTGAGGGAGGAGCGTGAGGAGGGGGGTGTGAGTTTGAAGGGTTTTTGAGTAGGGTGTGAGTGAGAAGATGAGATTGAGCATGAAGAAATTTAGCATGAGGAGATGGATAATATTGCTGGCATTGATGCATTCTCGAGGCGTATGAAGCGAGGGGGGTTTTTTGGTCCGGAGTTAAGGACAAGACATTCCAGAATTTCGGCCTTGGATAGACTTGGAGAGCATATATATTTTCTAGCAATGAAGATGGATTTTTTTGGGAATTTTATGTATAAGATGCTGATTGGGAAGGAGCAGAACATTGGACGCTACGGTTGCTTATGAGACGGTCGTACTTGGCATAAGGTAAAAACTCAGTTAACAAGTTTTAAACGAAACAGAGTCTTCTATCGTCAGGCCCATAAACGAAGCACATATCTAGATACCTGTAGAGAAATGCTATTGTTATCAAAAGGTTACGAATAGCAAGACATTGAAAAGACAAAGACCCTTTTATACCTACTTGATTTGATTGTAAAATGTCAGTAAGAGTAATGTTGAGCGTTCATGAGCACAAGCGAAAATAAGGAGAAGTAGTTTACTAGTTTGGAAAATGTTCTCACTTGGATCATGCGACATGTTTAGCATTGAAGGAAAATAGTATGGCACAATTGGTTCTATTGTTGTGCATGAAAATGCTCTTGTTCTAAAAACGTGAAAGGTGTTGAGTAGTTCCCTGACATCTTCGAGGCCCACTCTTGTCAATGCTGCTGAAGATCAAATATTGAGAATTCTGTCTGCGACTTGATCTCTATCCGTGGGGCAAGATTCGGTACTCAGACTTCGAATTGTCACGCTTGCCCTTTGCTGTCTTCGCACTCTCCTTCGAACTCGTATTCTTCCCGCCTTTCCTCGGCTTGGGTGGACGGCGCTGACCCTCCCGATGTTTCTGGTATTTGATCTCGCTCCCGAGAAACCCGTAGTACTGCTGCTTGCCACCGTGGGCCGTGTAAAATGCTTGTAGTAGTTTCTTGTCTTCAGGAGTAAAGCCGGTGCGTTTGGCCCTTCTCGCTTCCGCGCTGTCAATCTCGCCCGGCATATAAGGGCTACAGCCTAGAAAGTATTCTTCGTCATCCACATCAAGGAAACCAACAGCTTTGTCCTCGAAGTGTTCGTCAGCCACGTCTTCTTCGTCCACCTTGCGCTTCTTGCCAGCCTTGTCTTGTTTTTCCGACTTGCGCTTTTGACCCGGCTTGTTCTGTTTGCCAGCTTCAGCACCGGTAGCAACGAGATCGTGCTTTGGGAGGAGTTGGCTAGGAGGCTCGAAAGGAGAAAGCCCGAAATTATGTGGGTACTCGATTGGACAACTAGGAGTTTCGCATGCAGTGTGCCAGGGTTGCTGTGGTGGTGGAAGAGGAGTTGACTTCACGGCAATCTTAGGGAGCTGGGACTCGTCAACCTCTGAAGGAGGAGTAGAGTGTTCAGCTTTGGCTTTTCTCTTATGGCTTGGCCGGGTTTCCGATGCTAGTTCAGAGCCGCGTTGACCTGGGCCTGCTTGCAAGACTACATGTGCACCCAGGGCACCGGGGCATCGTTTGGTCTCGAATGTTGGTCTTGGGACCGATTTGGACGGCTCGACACCGAAGTCATCAAAAACAGGCTCGTCCAGTTCTGTTTCAGTCACTCCCTCATCCTGGAACTCCTCCGTGTCCTCCTGAAGAAAGGGAGGAGACAAAATTGTCTCCACATCGATGGACTGCCATTTGCGAGACTTGGCGGCGGACATGTTGAGTGTGCGTTGGAAACCCCTTTGTTACTCCTTGGCTTATGTCTTCTTGTTTCTAGACCTTACTCGAAGCTTTCTCCGAGTGCGTTGTGTGGAGCGGAAAATATGTTCCGAGAAGGGCAGCTAAAAAAAAGCGAAAGAGAATATGCTGCTGGTAAGTGTGCAAGACAGTGACTCACTACGAGCGAACAATAAACAAACAAAGTGGTGAAGACGTAATTCGTCAGTAACAGTGTTCATAGAGCTGAACCCAGTCATACCTCCCAATTTTTCGGGTTAGGTGGACAATGCAATCTTCTCGCTTCTGTCCAGTGAAGAAAAAGCAAAGCCTCTACCTTGTTTGAGACGCTCAATTACTGACAACACATTCTGCCCTTGCCGAGAGAAGCGTTCTATGACTTCCCCAGTGGGTAGAAAACAGTAGAGAGTAGGGGGGCTAGTTAAAGTGATATCGCTCTGTACCCAACAGCGACTTCGAGATAGAAGTTGAACTGTAGGTACTGGGAGCTTGGCGTTATCACCTGGACGGACTGACATGGCTCATATGGCGACAAAAGCACAAGGTTCATCGTCGCTACTGCACTAATCCCCTAAAGATCTTTTAATCTGTAGTGGCTCAGGCAAAGAAAAAACATGCGTACGGCACGCTCTATGAGCATTGCAGTGTATTGGAAACGTGTGTCCGAGCATTTTTGGATACTGGGAAGCTCAAGCGCAACTGAGTCTGTCTTTTATATCCAAAGCAATCGTCTCGGCTGTATATTCAAAGCCTTCGAGTTGGAAGACTTCCGAAATAAGGATTTCGCTTTGAATGGACTGTAAAAGGTACTCTTAGCCTGGCGCTAACATGAGAGCACGTGACTTTCCAGATCTTTTGGCTGGTTCAATCTCCATCCTAAGGTACGTCAAGTTCGACCATATTGGTATATCAAGACAATGAACTTGAGTCTTTGGCTAGAAGAGAATACGAATATCAATAGCGATGTCTTCAGTTGATAAGCCAAGAGGAGTCAAAGATGCTTCCATCAATGTTCGAATTCCAAAGCAGCTATGTCGAATGTTCTCTATCACTAAGCTCTCTCTTGATGAGAGATATTTCGTTCTCTTGCGTTCTCAAGCGACTTTTGTACGATAAACCTACCTCGCCGACCATATTTATCCCGTGAATTGGAACGTCTGCCATGGGTTTATCACAATTGGACGGTCGGCTCTCGCAAAAGGGATAGTGAGCTGAGCGTTCCTTCTATCCGCCTTGACCAAGATTTACTCTCAGAGCTTAAATTGTCATATTATCCAATAACCATGATTTCATTTGGGAAGCATCACCCTCAGTGGTAGCCTTGCTATAACTATACACGTTATCCGAATTGTTAGTGGAATGGTTTTGTGATTGGTCAATGACGTCGTCCGCTTGTGAAAAGCCTTCGAAGAAGTCGAAGAGGCTCTTCTGGGTTAAAGCCGCAATTCAGATGCAATTACTCGAACATGGGCAGGCGCTCCATCGCCGAAGCCTCCCGCTAACCCAAGCGACACACTCTGTTCGAACAAAGGGCCGTTCCACATTTCCTGTCGGTAAGTGATCATCAAAGGTGGGTAAGAACAGTCCGATTGTTGTCTCCCAAGCATTCCCTTTTGTTACTATAATTAAATTTGTTGCTTTGTTACAAGATGTGTTGCTGTGAGCATTTAGGCAGGGAGGACTAGGATCAAAGGTTTCATTGTCGAACTTGAACATGCCTAACAATTCACAACCATCTTAAAAAGGTCTGCTTCTCTCTTTTCTACACCAGCAAGTTAGATCCTCTTCTTCCAACACTCAATTCGAGATACCAGCATATACTATGCTTCAGATCGCCGAGACCTTGCTCCTCAGCTTTCCTATTGGAAACAGACCTCATTCAAGTCAAAAATCTACCAGGAAAGTCGACACAATGCCGTTCTTCAAATCCATCGGAAGAGTCATTTTCGGTCAAGCAAGAGCTCTCCCCGAAGACTCCGCCCCACAACAGAACTGCGGCCCTACACCTGCTAACTTCGAAGACTCTACCGAGCTCCATCTTCCCACTGAGAGCCCACATTCTCCGGCTATCATTCTCCACTCCTCGAAGCCTTTCACACCATCCGCCTACACCCCTGGACCCGCACCAGACCCAACCATCCCCTTCAACAACGGCTTACTGCACCCAGGCAGCTACATCTTCACAGATCTCGCCACGACGGGCACAAAAGGCAAGGGTAAGACTGTCCTGCCTCCCTCACGCCCACGTCCTGACCCCGCGTGGCCTACTTGCCAGTCGAAAGATTGCCCGCTAAAATTCGCACACGAGGCCGGGCCGTATAATTTCGATTTGGAGGGATGCAGCAATGGGCTTCCAACACCTCCGGACGTGATTTTGAAGGCCATGCTTGACACAAAGCGCAATTACGACCTGGAAAGGAACGCAGCATTGGTGATACAGTTCAAGCTTGCTCATGCGTGGGTTGACTGCTGAAGGTGAAATCTAGGGTTTGCACAAGAGAGTATATTACAAGCCAAGACAAGCATCTCCATACCACCAAAAAGGGAGACATGATGGTGTAATCTACAGGAAAGACTAAACTAGAGACGTGAGTGCACACTCGGAGTTGGGGTCAGCGCAGGGCAAGGGCTTTCAGGGGTTGAGGTGCGTTTCACCCCCTTTACTCGTTTCGCTAATCGCTTCAAAAACTCAAGTCTCATCGTAACAAGTAGAGGAGCTATGGAAGTACTGTAAGACCAAAGAATATAAAACAATCGATCCTCCCTTTACCCCAAACACCCGCGTCTCAAAACCCATGCGACCTTGATGTAATTAATTTGCAAAGCTTAGATAGAACAAAGTGCCTTTCCAGATCAATTTTACCGTTTAAGCAGTTGTAATATTAATCACGTCTTCTAATTGATGCAGTTATCGGTTTAATCATTAGAGAGACTAACAATCGTACTGTACACCAACTACATACGTCCTACAGTACATGTATGTACGCACCCTTATGTAGAACCCTTGGACTTTACCGTTCCCAACCCCGGCAGGATCTTCCTACTGTACATACAGTACTCACCCCTTTCCTTTAGACTGACTATACAGTTCCCACGACGCTTACATTCCCATCTCCGCCACCGGTGTAAAGATTTAAATGGGGGTTAATGACAACAGCAAGGTATACTAGAAAGATGGCTCCGTAGCCTAGTAAACCAACTGCTGCTATGAAATCTTAATCGAAAACACTTTTATCTAGAAAAGGAGGATCGTTGGTCCCAGACATCCTGACCTCTGCTGCCAATTGCCTAAGGAGTATTAGTTGCCTCACAGTCCAAGCACAACCGCACCTGAAACAGGTGGAAAACATTGATTCCACTACCTAAAGCTATGTACACACAAATCCTCCTCGCACACAGCAAAATCTCAGCCCGCAGCTCCAGGAAACAGCAGCAGCTAACCTGCACTTCAGCTGCCATGCCTCCTTTCCCTGCACAGCGTCAATCAACAAGCTCGCAATCAATCTAGAAATTTTGACCTCGAAGTGAAAAGCAAATTAAGTGAGGCCGGATTTCGCGTTTATACTTCCACATGCACCCGCTAAAGGCAGTACACACCACGTTCAAAAACCTAAGCGCCTTGATATGCAATTTCGTTGTGAGGGGATTGGGCACACTAGGCAAAACCAAAGTATTCGCCTCCGGCTGTCATGGCGGTGTAGACTTGCTGTCGTAGAGTTTCGTAGCTGTCGTACTCTGGCAGGTCAAGTTCTGTATTCAGGTTAGCTTCGATCACGTTTCAGCACTGAAGAGACTGCACTTACGGTTGAAGCAAGTATGTGAACTTGGCAATCTGTCCTTATTGCCATAGTCGCGGTGAACATTGAACCTACTAAATCCGTTCATGCCCTCGAGCTGTCCAAAACCGTTGAGCGGGACTTTACTAGTACCTGTAACGAATTGGAGAAGCTTGGCTCGCTCTTCTTTATCGAAGGAACGTACGGCACGCCAGAACCACTGGATTTGCGGGGATGAGGCCGAGTAGTTGTGGTACTCGGTGTTGTTTTTCCAGTCATCTACATCAATATCCGGTAGGCCGGAAATCAGGAGCTCCAACTCTTGTTCATCGAAGATGGAAATCAGCTCCGCTGGTACGATGTCATGGAAGCCTATTATGATTAGCCTGCTTAAAGTAGAAGTGTGGATATCAAGATTACCTTTCAGAAAATGCTCTAGTTGCTCTTGTACAGATTCTATCAGTCGATACTCGACCATAAGCTGGACATACTCGTGCTTGTTCTCCTCCGTGACAGGGATGTTGCGGCCATTTTCAATGAGGTCGACAATCTTTGTGACACCGAAATCGTCTGTCTCGACGGAAAAGCTGTCGGTTATTACATCGCTAATGTCGTTCTCCAACATCCATAGCAATGACTTGTAAAACTGAAGATCTAGAGTTTCCATATCTTTGATTGATACCGTTTTGCCGAGTATGCGCTTGTAAACGGCTCTGCTGAAGTGGCAATCTAAAGCCCGGCCTTCGTAGAGTGCTTTGCCGATGATGCGACCAATAAACTTGAAGTTCATCAGATGCTCCTCGTTGACCCCGCTCTGCTTGTTTGGGTGGAATGTGGTGCGATCAGACGCAACTGGAATGAATAGGTAGTAATCAGGGTTGAACATCTGTCTTGACAAAACTTGGAACCATTCTCGTGTGACACCACCAGCATCTACACCTTCTTCGCCATGGAACCGTATGCTAAGCTTGCCATACTTGACCTCTTCGGGATTCTTAAACCAGAAGAATTTAACGGAATCAAGGAAGACTTGATCTCGACGTACAGAAAGTTGCAATGGCGGTTGCGATTGTCTTGTCTCATTGCCGCGAGAGTGAAGGCGTCGCGTGAAGTAGTTACGCTTGTTGTCGAACTCAAGCACCTTTGGATTCTTGACGAGCAAGGAGAATGTCCCACTCATGAGCTTAGGATTATGTCGGACAAGGTCGTTCAAAATCTTACGATGGTCTTCAGTGAAGCGGAAGAAGAGGCTCTCCATTCCAGATTCGGGCGGAGGGCTTGTCACGGAAAATTCTTTGGCAGGCTTGACTAATATTGCATCCTTGAGAGTGGTGTTCTTACAAACTACCATCAATGCTTCGATAAGCGGCAGCAGAATGGTAGCAATATTCAACATGCCATCGCCTTGACTGAGGGAGCTCAGGCATTCGCTCAATTTCGTCCAGAGTGGGCCAAATGTCGAATTCTCATAGAGAGCGGTGAGTATGTCCTCGTTTTGTGCAGAAGCCTCACTTGCCGGTATTTGGTCGTCGGAAGACGGCTTGGTCTTGCCACCGTTTCGCTTCGGATCGAACAAGTAATCGAGCGCAGTAAGGACGCGAAGTAATTTCGCCTGGTCTGAAGAAGCCGGAGAGAATTTGGCAAGTGCCATGCCTTGGATATCTATACCAGACTCGGCTTGTTGGATTTGAGGGACTAACTCATCGAGGTCTCGCAGGATAGATTGGCCCAGATCTTGAGCTTGCTCGATCAATCCTTTCCCGAAAATCTCTTTAGCTCCAGGAATCGCCGAGAGATTATTAATGGTCGACAATGTGTCTCGGAATGTCTTCGCAGTACACTCACGAGCTGCAAGAATGCTGACGACAAGCCGAAGATTCTCTTCAGGCACAATCGGTGGTGTAAGACTCCGTTGCTTCTTCGCCTTCTCTTCGTCCGTTGAGGCCTTAGGATCGTCCGGCTTGGCATCTGTGTCGCCTGTGACATCCTCTTGTGGCGGCATAGGAGTGACTTGCGATTGATGTGTTTGTGTTCCGACATCGATCAAGGGAGGTGTATCGTCGGTCATGGGAGCATCCTCGGATTGCGCAGCTTGCTGTGTGGCGCTATTGTCGATTCCTGTGGCAGGAGACGCATTTTCGTCGTGCAATTGAGCAACGTCTCCAGATGCCTTTGTTGGCTCCTCCGCCTTCTCCTTCTCTTTCCGGAGCAGCGTTATCAAAGGATGAGTAACACTTTGTAATAAGCTTGATAGCTGTTCCATACAGCTTGAGCTCTCCATGATTAACTTGCGATCAAGCAGACTCAATAAGGCATTGAGAGCATATTTCGAAGCTTTGCTCTCTTTGCCTTTACCTTTTCTGCTCATTTTGGACTTCAAACCGGAGGACACTTCGTGTTCTGTGAGGAAGAATGAGGGAATGTGAGGGTTGTATTGCGTAAGGTAAACCAAGGCGCTTAAGCATTGTTGAATCACCATTAACGGTGTCATCTCAGTGCTATTCTGTGCTGCCATTGGCCCAGTGGAAGTTCGTTTGAGAGGTAGAGGGGTCTTTTGCGTAGCTGGCGGCTTGGCTCGAAGCGATAGATGGGTAAAGCTCCGCTCAATGGCATTGACATCAGCACTGCCATCTTGAAGTATGGAAAGCAATAGGCTGACAATCTCCGCACGGTTTTGCCGATTCTGTGAGACATCATGGAGAATGCCATTCAGTGACTGACGCGAGCTCCCCTGTTGTGGGATGAACATAAGACGTAACAAAGTCGCGACCCCGGCCTTATCAAGCATTTGCACGATTTGTCTTCGCTGGGTTTTCTTAGTCGGTACATGAGCTTGGGTACGCTGGGCCTCGCGTTCAAGAGCCCGGATTCGCTCAATGCCTCGAGGATAACCGTGCCCTAGGCGATGTAGGATCCGATGATCGCTCCCAAGAGCCCGGGCCTCGGCCGCAATTGCTTGAGGAAGTTGAGCAAGGACATCTTCATCCTGTTCCATGAGAACAGATTGCCGTAGGCTTGGATCTAAAGAGGCCAGGAAACTTGCAGGATCCATTTCTTCTCCACGATTAGCAGATCCACCATTACTTGCGGCGACTCTACGTCGAGCCTCTTCTCGTTCTCTCCGTCGACGATCTTGGGCTTCCTGCTGTAACAATTCTTCCCGGATATTTGGAGGTAAAGCTTCAAGAAATTCGCGGCTAATATCTGTCGGCTCCTCCCCTGCCGCTGCGGCTTGAGATCGCTGTAGCGCAACTTGACTCATAAGCACTTCCTCACGAAGATCTTCTGGTAGAGCATTAAGGTATTCTAAGTCAACACCCATACCAGTGATGTCGAGCTCACGCCCACGAATGGTTGTTCGGACCCGTTCTGTTGGCGCCGATGGTATAGCTATAGGTTCTTCCATTGAGCCTGGACCTTGAACCTCTTCTGCAGACGCTGGTTGAGAAGCCTCGGTATGTGTAGGCTCAACGCCCTCCATAGCCCCTTCATCTGTTGTTTCATCTCGCTCTGCACGATCTTCTTCTGGACTGGGAGCAGCTGCCGCGGCGGCGGCAGCAGCAGCTTCACGTTGTTCCTGCTCTGCCTTTTCCTTGGCTTCCTTTTCGACTTTCTCCCGTACCACTCGTTCCTCTTCCATCTTCCTCTCACGCTCCTCTTTAATTCGCTTGGCTTCCTCCTCTTCGCGCTTCTTCCTCTCAATCGCTGGAGGTACTAGGATTTTCAGAAGGGTATGTATTACGCGAAGAGCTTTTTCGGAGTGAGCATTGCCAAAGAGAAGTCGGGCTTCTTCCTGCCAACGATGGGGAGTCGAAGCAGGTACAAAATTGGTCGGTTGCATGTTTTCGTCCCGGGTAGTTCTGACAACATCTTGCGGAGCATGTCTCAGACCCAGGACAGCCTGCAACTCGCGGGGAATAAGGCCTCGTCCGCCGCCAGGGACGTGAATGTGCATTGCACCATGAGGACCACCCATGGTTGCGAATCCAGAACCACCTTGGTCGATCGCAGCAATGATGTTGTTGACAAACGAGACTGGATTATCAGCGGAAGAGATGCCGCGAGGCCCAGGTTCCATGCCATGAACCCAATAGTCACTCATACTTGCTACAGCTTCAGAAAGAGCTCTAGGCCCAGTTCCGAGCCTTGGACCACCGGGACCGCCTAGTCGATCGCTTCGCTGCAAAAGAGGGTTGACCCCATCGTCAGCCGCGCGGGGTGCGCCAGAGGGTCGATGAGGACGGTACATAGGTGGAATTCTATCTGAAGGGCCGCCAGGAAAGATAGTCCAAGGACTCGCGACCCGTCGAGAATGGTGGTGATGGCCTCGTGGCAATCCCATGCCTTGTTCATCATCAGGATCCCAGCCCCAAGGTGGGTCAGGCATCCCAGACTCTTCTTCGTCATATTCGGGCTCGTAGATGACATCCTCGTCGTCCCCGTCGTCTTCTTCTTCATCTTCGGCATCCTCGTCATCCCGAACGACGTCGTCCATATAACCATCCCCTTCAATATCTATGGAGAGATCTGGACCTTCAAGTCGGCGTAGACCAGCTTCGACTCCCAGTTCTCTCACCATATCCCTTACAGCACTCTCAGGATCTTGGCCTTGACTAAGGTCACGCTCCAAATCATCTTCCTCCCCGTTGTATCCTTCTCCCTCCTCATCGTCCTCATCCTCCCAACCTTCTACCTCTCCATCAGCCAGGCTATCATTCAGACTATCCCCGGTGATTTCGTCGATGACCTCGATATCGTCTCCGTCATCCATATCATCAGAATCATCCGGATCGTCATCATCATCACTTGGTTCCTCGTCGTCACCATCAATTACAACTTCAACATCCATGGCTGTGTCTCCAGGTATGCCTTCCATTGGACCTGCTCCTTCAATTTCCTCTTCTTCGTCGCTAATCACCTCGTCCCCATCGCGTTCTATTTCCTCCTCATATTCCATTTCCTCCTCGTATTCATCATCGAACATCTCCCCATCTCCTTCCGACGATTCAGAGCTCGATTCTTCTTCTCGCCCAGGCTCGAACATACCAAGCGTAGAGTTCCGGAAAAGATCAGGAGTCTCTTCTCGCTCATCATCCATTTCAGATACCGAACTAGCAGTCGAGATCTCATCATCATCTGTTTGACCCGGAGTAGAAGAGATGTCAGACGTCTCACTCAAGACTATTGCGGTCTGTGTGAGCTGCTTTAAGGGTCGTAAGATGTACTTGACGGCTCTCTTGGACCCAGGGAAGTTAAGATCGATGTCCGCAATTGAGCCCGTCAATGCGGAAAGGAAGCTCTTCTCAAACATTATCTTGGCGAGGAGTTTCTGAGTCGGCATTTCCGGTGGATGACTAGGCACGCTCTGAACAAGCTTCCCCAACAGTATACGGTTGAAGAGATCAGCAAGGCTAAGGAGCCTAGCATACTTCACGTCCAGTGCTTCATTTGACGTATTGCCGTCCTTGTACGCCTTTAAGGCATGTTCAAGGACAAATTTCCGCACAAAGAGAAGATCTGACTCGTCTTCTTCGTCTAGAGAACCCTGCTTCTTATCGTGTCCGTTTTCATTAGTCCTAAGGCAAAGAGCTACTATGACCGACATTGCCCAATTTGATGTGCTGGACTTCTTGCGGAAGGGAATGCTCTCATCGTGGCTCAAAGTACCCACCGGAACCACGTCGTTCAAGAGGTAATTTAAAACACTAGATCGCGGCTTAGAAGGCGTCGTTGCTTTGGGTTCAGCCTTGCGAGAAAAGTTGATGAACTCGATCTTGGTACGGTTGTAGCTATGAAGAAGCTCCGTTAAGCATTGAAGAATGAAACATCGGTAAACGTAAATGGGATGTTGTTCAGTCTTGAATTCAGGCTTCTCAGCTCTCTTGGTGTCACCGTTTTCCAAAGGCACAGAGGCGTTACCACTCAAGGTCTGAGCTGACGAGAACGAGCTGTTTACCACCATTAGGTTTTGCTGTGTACTGGATCCAGTTGCTAGATCCCCTATAGATTCTTTCATAGAAGACGCTGGGTCCTTATCCTCAACATCCTTGTACGAAAGTAATTCCTGAAGCAAGAACCATATTACGCCGCTTGGCTTCTCTACCACAGGGGCTTTAGCTTCGGAGGCTCTAGGTTTCTGTACAGCTACCTTAGAGTCCTCTGGAGGTACAGACTCAACTTCCTCTTCAGGCTGTCCTTCAAGGACCTTGTGACCATCACCGGTAGCATCATTTGTGGTCGCACTCACTGGCTGAACAGGAGCTGCCTCTTTGTTCTCGGGTTTCAGAACCAATGTCTGCGGGCGCTGGGTCGCATTGTATTCCTTGATCTCCAGCTTCTCATTCGTGACTTCTATGAAGATCTCCGGCGAGCGTAATACTAGGTGAAACATCTGTCTTACGTAGCCTGTAGTGTCTGAACCTCGTCTTGGATCGAAATTTGCCATTATTTCACTCCGCATAATCTGTCTGATGGTGTCATCATCCTCAACAATGTGGCGGAGCAGTAGCATGAATGAACTTTGCAGTCTATCATTCGTGATGCCAGCTAATTGCTTGATCATGATGAAGAACCGTTGGATAGTTTTCTTCTCTCCAAGCTTGTCTGCAATCCCGCGATTTCTAGATAAAATAACCATAGTACGTACGACCGACAATGCTAGGGACTCGTCTTTGCCAATTCGTGGAAGTATGTCGACCATTGCTTCGAAAAGACACATCTTCTCCGAAGAGGGAATGAGAGGGTCATCCATGGCGACAATTGGGCTATCTGGTCGAGCACTATCAATGCTGGGTGGACTCCACTGGATCTGCGATGGCTGCACATCTTCTGCTAATATTTTCTCTATGATCAGCAGGATTTGGCCTACCCACGGAGACGCACCCTCTGCTGCCTGGTCTGGGAAAATCTTGATAAAGCCTCGCAATGACTCGAAGTTACTCTTCAGCTCATCTAAGGTAGCTTCGTAGAACTCACGGTCCTGGATTACCAAAGCCAGTAAGTTAGCGTATGCAGCGATCTTTTTGCCGGCTGGTCGGAAGTCCTCATCCATTTGGAAAGAGATAAGAGATTGCACAAGCGTTTCACCAATCTCTCTTCGCATGGTGGCTGCGTCTGTAGCCTTCAAGGCAGCCGCATTGATCAGGTCAGCAAGCTCGAAAGTCACCTCGTCATGAATATTGAGAACGTCGAGAGCACGATCGATGAGGTTTCTTCTAATAGCTGAGCGTACTTCATCCAGATCTTCGATTGTCACAGGTTTTGGTAACTTTGACACTTCTGTAATGTTGACCTGCGAAGACGAGGGAGAAGGACGTTCGGAAGGTGAGTGGCCTAAAACAGCAGCTATATCACCACCAAGCAGCATCTCATTCACCAAGTCATCAATGTTCATGGCTTCATTCGAAGCACTGGCATCAGCTTGGGCAGGAACACCTGGAGCTGGCGGTGGAAGTGGAACTGATGTTGCTGCATGATTTTCGCGGTCTGGTTCTTCGATTTCTATCAGGGGTTCTTCCCTTATTGGCAGCTGCTCATCCGTTGATGTATCTGCCGCCATCGAAGAGTCATCTGTCTGAGCTGCGTGCTCCGAATCAGGTATTGTAGCCTGGGAGTCTTGACGCTGTGGTGTCTGTAGCGGTGCAGGAGACTTAGGTCTCTCTAAATCGTACGTTGGTATTGGATTCCTTGGCGCGCGCGAAAAAGCTTTCTGAGCTCGACAATATTCCTCCGCAGCGCTTTGAATGTTCATGCATCGGTATAAAGCCTCACGAGCGGCCTCGATATCGTATCCTTTATTCGTCAAGTAGCTTATCTTATCACTATGGATGGGGTAGGGTTTGAACGGGGCTTTGCCACGAGCCGGTAGCTTCTCGCCGCGTTTGAAACCGCCTTGCTCTTCTCCTGCATCCAAGATGATTCTTAGGATTTCGATCAGGCTCTTGATGATAGGACTCGAGGCTTTATCCACAAATTCTGAATCCCAGATAGACTTAACCTCGGGAAGCACCGCCATGCGCAATTCAACCAAGAACTGAGGAGGGGAGAAGAAATGTGGATGTGGACGATCGCGGTCGGTCAACGCGATAGCAACTGTCTGGCTTGCATCCAAGATACATTTTGAGCTGGTAATTTGAGTATAGAAATTAAGAATGATTTTGATTCCTCCATAAGCCGAAGCCAGCCGGGCAGCGCCGTCGCTCGGTCCTGCTGCATCGCTGGTCTCATTCGTAAAGCTCTTCACTTCCTCGGAGAATATGTCAAGTAGATGCTTGATAGCATCTAAGCCACCACGGTTCTTGAAAGCCTGGAGAACTAAGGTTAGGCATTGAGGGTGCGGTCGATCAATTGGACCTTCAATCATCAATTGCGAGATCGAAGTCAAGATGACGATCCAGTAAGCATAGCGATCCTTCGCTGATGCTGCATTCTTAGGTGCTTCAAATTCTAACTGCTCAAGGTTTGCTTCTGCCATTGCTTCCGCCACCATATACGCATTCTGCCGAGCATAGCCCTCTGGACGTCGTTTCGCTATTAGTGCTTTGCCGAGGCCTTGGAAGAATGGTATAATGGATGTAGGTATCTGGCTGAGAAGGTATCGCAAGGTTCGTACGTTCTTGAACTGAGCGGTTCTCTCCTCTTTGATCACTGACGGCTTTCTCGGCTTCTTGGTGGCTATTGAATTAGTATCCATTGTTGGTTGGCCGTGATTGTCGGATGAACTTGAGGTAAGATCATTTGTGGTACTGGTAGTCTCTGGTGGTGGCTCGTTGTGATTGATGAAGCCGAAAATTCTATCAGCTTCTTCACTTCCCATACCATATCCTTTGACTCTCGTAGCTTCTTTCCAGGCGTCGGGAATACTCTTCTGAAGCAGGATTTCCTCCCAAACGCAAGCACGATGTAAGCGACCAAGACTCTTTACAAGGGTAATGTACATGTCTGCAAGATTGACCTGGCTGAAAACTGTATGACTCGATCGAGAATTGTAGATAGGAGGGGAGAAAGCCTCAGATAGCACATTGCAGAGCGTGTGAACATAGATCATGGACTTGACGAGCTGACTGTGGTCGATCGACGAATGCCAAGGCACGTTCGAGGCATTGCGGTCAGTGGACGTGAATCGTTTGAAGAACGCGGTCCCGTCGCTATGATTTGATAAAGGATCAAGCAGGTCGACTTCCTTTTGAGTGCGCTTGACAAGCGAGGGAAGGACCAAATGAGGCTTCTGCTCTGCAAGCATATGAACCACCCTTGCAATCTCTTGGCTAGCGGCCTGATTGTTGAAGTCATACTGTAGACTCGAAAGTGTTGCAAAATCGAGTACAAATTCTACGCCACCTATTTCTACGAATGAAGAGCACAGAGACGAGTTTTCGAAAAATCCGACAAGAAATTTCATAGCAACGTTGATGTAAGTAGATGTACTGGGCCCGTTGATTTCCTCTTCAGCGTCAAGAGCACCTTCGGATTTCATGGTTGGTATTGGCACTGTACTCGAGTGAGGTGCCTCATCAGATGTAGCTTCGCTCATGACCACGTCATTGTCGCCCTCTTGCGGCGGTATACCATTTACGTTCCCACGCGATTGGCTGACATCTCGGGGATCCGAAGTAGAGGTACCATATTCTGGGCTTTCGGCTTGCCCATTTTCGCCCGTGATCCATAATTTGGCTCCAAACCCCTTTTCGAAGGCCCGTGCTTTGCAAAGATACCCAACGCGGCCGACCATAGCCATAACGGAAATCATTACCGGATTCTTGAGACGTGGATGATGTCGCACCAATTCATCAAATGAATTGCCAAGAAGTCTTGCTAGCTCCCCTTCAAGATTCATGGACTTGACGTGGTCCGGGCTCTCAAAGATCTCAAAGAAGCTATCAAGCGCGCCAGACTTCAAGAAAAGTTCTAGACCAGAGTTGTTAAGGCAAATTGCACCTAGTGCTTGAGGTATCGTTACGATTGAATCTGAGGCAGGTAGTATCCCCTGAGCCAGAAGCTTCTGTTCAGACCGTATAAATCTAGCTTGTAGTTCCTCCGGAGTGAAGCTCTGCGACATGGCAGCGCTTAGTGTCACGGGACCCAGCCCGTTGTCGTCGCCTCCAATTGCAGGTTGTGATGGTGCTATACCGTCTTCGGGGGCATCATTGGAATTTGAGGCAGCTGGATCAGTAATAGGATTGCCTGTAATAGCTTCAAGTAGACCCCGGCTGAGGCCAGCTTCTGCAATTACAGCATAGCTCGTAGGTTCATTATGGATGAAGCTGCTCATGATATTCACAGCGCCGCTCCAAACGCTAGAGCCGAACACTTTGGCATTGACAATGACCGTCCGAAGACCACTTAGTAGTTGTGGAGAGTCGATAAGATTTCGAAGCAATCTGTCAAAATTTCCGCTACCATGCGACATCATGTGGTTAACAAATTTGAATAGCCATCGCAGAGTCTGCTGCTGGAAATAGGGCACTTGATAATCGATAACCTGATTTTTAAAGCCCTGTGGGAGACCGTCTCCATTATTGGCACGTTCCAATGATGACATTACCTCGTAAGCGATGAGATCCGATATGGTGTCCAAGCCTTTCGAATTCGCAAGCGTTTGGAATGCATCGCGCACGGTGTAGATGGTGGTATTCAGGAAAGTAAGAACTCTTGGATGGCTTCGCTCCGCTTTACTAGTGCGCAAATTGAGAATCTCAATTAGTATGTCAAGCAGCCCAGCAGCGATCAGGATTTCGCCAGTCCTAGGGCTGGAACCTGGCAAGGCATCAAGCAATGAGAACAAGGCTTCCCGCCATTCGTTGTGTTCTGACCCATCATCTTCCGCATCCTCGATTTCCATGTCCGCTACAGCTTTGCGTAGAACGTAAAAGAGCACACCGTGATTGACGTTCATATTCAAGGCAGCACAGACATCAGCTGCTTTTGCCTTGTGCTTTGCAAGTGCTTCAAGTGTGCCAAGCGCCAATGTCTGAAGTTCTATTGGAATTCCCGCTCGTCCGTTACCAGGAGAGTGGATGAGGTCAGCGAGCTGATATGCAAGTTGCAGCCGGCGCGGTTCATCAGAGTCTTGGTGCAAGATTTTCTGCTGAAACGTTGCTTCCGGGTATATGTACGCTAGGTTCGTGATTGCTAACAGTCGTACCCCAACCATTTTCTGCCGTGTCGTTAACGAGTCAGTTAACGCATGAGCAACTCGAACCCTAGTCAACAGATCATAGTGAGAATCTTTGGGAAGATCCGGTAGCGTGACCTTAAGGATCTCCTCCATTGAAGTGGAGGACACCTTGGAAAATGGTATCTCAAGGCTCTTCATGCCTCCAGGCGCTGTTTCATCGGGCTTGAGAGTAGGAACGACGGTTGAGGTGTCCGTTGCATCATCAGAGATTGGCAGCCGGCTTTGTCTGGATAAGCCTGATGTTCGTCGCGCTGGAGTGGGTGTATCTGGAGGTGAGGAAGATACAGCTGCGGCATTCGGTGGGTTCATCTTCAAGTCTTCCTTCAATGCTATCGGCCTCTGGTAATACCTCAAGGAAACTCCACCCCACTCTTCCCATTGTGACTTTTCATGGCTTCCCCATGCTAACGCCTTTGCCTTGTTGTTTAACGCATTCGGTCGAGAAGTATCGTCGGTAGCCATTGTTAGCAGATCACTAGCATGAGCAGAGCTAGTCGAGCTCGGTTGTCCGGTCTCGGCTTTCTCCTTTCCTTTCCCAACAGGCGTCAACTCTTGGGTTTGAGAATTCTCTGAAGCTGAGAGGGTTCGAGACTTGACGAAAGGATTCGCCAGCTTTTGCACCTTTTCCAAGTCGATGTTGTAATGACTAGCTAGCAAGGCGTTGTTCAGATGTTGGCTAGCATTGGTACCTCGTTGTCGAGATGCATGGTAGCGCTGAGCTAGTCGGACAGCCAGATGAAGGGTACTTGAAAGTAAAGATAGGTCTGTTGTGTTCAGAATATCCCCAAGCCGGTCACTGCTATTGTATAGACTCCGATTGCCACAGTTTTCCAGGAGCCCACGGGAGAACACAAGGATAGTTTCCACCAGTTGTCGGTCGCCATCTGCGCTAAATCCTAAGCCATCAAGGTACTCCTGACACGGTTTTGTAGTCCCCGCAGCCTTAGTTTCATCTACTACCCCTTTCTCTAATAAAACCCGCGCAAAAGGTTGTGTCTGGGGGCCGGTGTTGAGACCATACTCCACGTTGAACTGCTCAAGAATCACATCAAATCGGTTGAATAATGGAATCCAATGATATAGGTCTCCCCTCGGAAACGGCCATCGGCGAGGAAACGAGTTGAGGTGGGTGGGTAGATGCGGCAGTGAGATGGAGGTAGCTGTTGCTACAAATTCTGCTATTGCAGGTGACTATGGAGAAAAGCGCGTTAGAAAAGTCTCACCCATTATATTCACAAGTGAGAAAGAAGCCAGACTTACCACAGTTGCTTCATGCTTAGGCCCCGCTGCCTTTTTGATTCGCCCCATCGTGACGGCTGAAAGAGAGTGATAGACTCATGTGAAGGTTTCTGCCCTTTGATGAAAGAACAACCCGGCTTGTTAGGTGTATTGCAAGCGTAGGCAGTTCAAGGCTGTTCGGAAGTAGATGTCTAAGTGTAGACGTGCTATAGCCTGGGGGCGAAGTTCCTAGCCTTCGGGATTCTGACTTGTTAGAAGTAACAAATGAGGAGATGGGATACCTTGGAAGGGAGTATCGTTTTTACAAGTTGAGTTGTTGTACCGTGTGTGGTATGATGAAAGATAAAGTCCGGCAAAAGAATCAGCTACGGTTGAAGGTGTTGCTGATGGATGTATCGCGAAAAGCCTAGTTGTGTCGTTGGCGGTAGAACAAAGCTCAGTGATGCAGGTCGCCAAGCTTCGTTTTGAACCGTTGAAGAGGGCTGATGCGATAACCGGTAGATAATTTGGTTTGGATACGTGTTGGAGTGATGGTGGTGTAAGAAGTCGCAAGAGCTTGCGGTTCTGAGCTCATGAAGGTAAATTGATATTCCGCACCCTTGTCAACGCCGCTACGGTTGAGGTTTCTCTTCCGAATTTTCAACACTACGCAACTTCACTTCACATGACAAGGTAGAGTACTTGGGTAGATACTTTTGATAAGGTAATGTGGGCGGAATTCCTTATGATTTACTATGAAATCAGACTTTAAGATGGCATCACCAGCTGCTTTGACAATCTCCTTCGGTGACTGCTTCCAAGTCGCCAAAAATCTGTTGAGATAAGATGCTAGCCTGGCTCTTACTATCGTCCTCACACAGCAACAACAACATCATTAGCAACAAACTTCGAGCTCACCTTGCAATTCCTTTTACGGGTCATTAAAATTACACTATACACTTCAGGCTTGAATTCTAGGCTAGTTACTTAGTTGAACATTTCTCATACCATAATGAACTGGATCCAGCGATTTGATCCCTAAAACCATTAACCGTATCGTAGACGTCAAGATCAGAGAGACACACCCTATGCATCAAGGTATTCTATTCATATAATGTGAAAACCCCTGGAATTGGGGTGTTTTCCGCTAAGAGCTTCGCAATGACAAGTTCAATACGAGCAGCCAGTTCCCCTATCAATCGCTCCAATTGAATCCAGACATTCACCAGATTCCTGGCAACATAACATACTTTTTCTTCTTATATACGTCACCAAATTCCTTCCTATACCTCTGCTCCTTCTTCTGCCCCCAAAGTCCCATTTGTGCTACTGCTACAACGGCAAAGAAAACTGTGCTCCAACTCCACGTCACCATTGCAACACCAATCCAGGCCATTGTTTCAAATCCATAATTGGGACATGTCACCCAGCTGAAGCCCAAGCCCTTGGGGATCTGTCTCTCAGTGCCGCCACTGCTGCGAAGGCCGCGCAATGTGAGGTGTGTACTAAGATTCGCCAACTCACCGATGGTAAACAGAGCCAAACCAGGGTAGGTTATGTAGGGATTCGACTCACCGGCCGCGGGAGAAGAAGGCCGATACGTAAAGAAGGCGATGTTTGCGCCGGCTAGAATCCAGTAATGGGCGCTGTTTTTGAACAGATTAGACGCGGGCATGGTTGCTGCAGAAAAGCGGTGGACGAAGACGGTTTCGAGCTCGCGTTTAAAGAAGTGAATCGTCAAAAGGGCGAGGGAGAGGGTTTGTAAGTAGGACGGGGAAGAGGTAAGGGAGATGTAAGCGAGGGGGTGGATAAGGAGAGGGCCAAGGTATTCGAGGATGAAGACGGTGCGCCAGGCCAGTTGCGGACCTGAAGAGAACTTTAGCCCAAGCCGAGTGATGTTACCGGATTTCTCTCCAGATTTTTATCAAGCGTACCAAGATCTTTGACGTAAATTGTGCTCTGGTCGCGAAGACCGGTAGAGGAGACAGAAAGGTCTTTGCTGTTCGGGATGAGGGCGCCATCACTGCCTTTAGTGACCCTCAGACGGTGAATAGAAGTATTCGATTTGAGTGCAATTTGTTTGTAGAGATCAGACGCAGGGCCACTGGACGGCACGGAAACTTCCTCTGGGAGCTTCTTGACCGGGCTGCCTACTTTATCATCAGCACTGGTATTGCAGAAAAGAGTGAAGGAGCACACCTCTTGGCCGCACAGACAAAGTTAACGCTTTTGAGGCCATTGTTTACAGTTCGGCGTACACTGGTACTCCTGGATGATATTTGTTGGGAGCCCTGGGAGTTTGGGGCCAGCAATATGATCAGATAAGGATTACAAGCGCGCGCTTACCAGCCTTATCATTCACCAAGCAAGTTTCTCTCAAATACAATACAAAATATTCTCCCATGAACGTAATTCGGTCTGTAAACTATGTCGCTGACAGCATTGCGGACAAGTGGTCTATCGACAATATTACAGAATGAACTTCAGATGAAGAAACCATCACAGGGAAGCATATAGCTAGTATTTCTTATTTAACTCGAGTAGCTTCCGTACTTCAGTGGTGTAATAGCCGAGGATTAACCTCCTGTCATTTGGTGTTACAGCAAGAGTATGCCGTAAAACACCGGACGAAGCTCTCCAATATAAGAGTTATAGTATACCACCCGGTACGCCTATCAGTATGACCACACTTTGCGTTCACACGCATGAAACAATATATCCGAAGCCTTGGGGATCCATTCATGATCAGTGGCTAGGACAGGAAGGCACAGAAAGACGCAAATATCTGATGGCATTCAACAAAGGTGAAGGAACTGTATTGGGGTCAATCTAGCACATGCGGAGTTGTTCCTGGCTATTGCCGCTGTGGCACGTTACGATATGGAGCTTTTCGAACCGGATATCTCGGACGTAGAGTTCCAGCACGGTTATCAAGTTGCTTATCCCAAGCTGGACTTGAAAGGGGTGAGGGCATCGGTGCGGGGCAAGGCAGCAGCGGATGAACTGTGAATGAATGAAGCCTGTTGATTCCTGCTGCTATCCAGCTCGTATCAAGGGTTGGAAACTCTTGAAAGCTCATAGGCTGCTAAAACTCGTTCCTACTATCGGATTGGAGTGATATATGGTATCCAGTCAGCATTTGATAAGGCTTGCAATCGAGAATGAGGGGGAAACAATTACGATAGTTCCATGTTGATACCCTTGGGCACATCATCAACCTTAGCGTACAGTATGGGCTGGTTTGTACCACATGGAAGACTAAAAATTGTTTTGGGGCTGAATGACATAGTAGGCTGTTACACAGCTCGCTTTATCGTCGCATCTGTAGGTAAGCACTTTACTGATAACCTCAGGCCGTCTATCACATACCCAGCTTTTGTTCAACCCGGATCTTCAACGTTTGAGAAAAGCACACATCTTTCATAGTCATATCTACGATCGATAAGTCAATTGTATTGAGGATACTGTCTTTGAAATGAAGCTTGAAAAAGAACGAAATCTATCCAGGGTGAGACGTTGGCTAGGAGTGGTCGGTGCAGGAACTTCTGCCAGTAGCCATCAACAACATTACCTTCAGGGCAGGTTTTCGATCTCAAGGCACTCGAGACCAATACAATATCAGAGCAAAGCTTTCTATAGAACGTTTGTGCCACACTCACAACTTCTCATGACAGTCAGATACAGAAGTTAGTCTGTCACAGTGACGCGCGTCTACTCAATCTCATATACCTGAGTAGCGGCCTTGATGTACCAATTCTCCTCTTTCTGATAGAACTGGTAGGGTCTGGGACTCGCCAATCGTGACCTACCACAGCCTTGTGCCGCCACCTTATTCGCGAACCGGTCCTTAATCCAAGCCAGCCATTGCCGCTGCGAGGCATACACAGCAGGCACGTGGGTAACATCTGCGAGGGTAACGTATTCCAGCTGGGATTCGGGGAAGTCTTTGCAAACCTTATCCACCGCTTCTGTGGTCAACTGTAGGGGAACCAGGTTGTCGACTTCTCCCTGTATCACGAGCATTGGACCGGCAATCGGATGGTCCCCATTAGCTGTTAGACTTTGGAATGCCTGCACGTAGTGATTCTTAGGCCAATCCGGTTGGAACAGACCAGGTTCCGAGAAGAGCTCGAAGGTAGGGGAGTTGCAGCCTTGTACCTCGGACAGTAAATTGAGACTTTTGACTCCGGCTGGAGTCAGAATATCGCTGATCCTGAACTTGGGAAAGATGCTTGGTAATCCATTTGCCAGCAATACTATTGCTTCATTATCAACAGCGCCGATAATTTCCACCTGATCGATAACCCGAGTAATAGGTGACATGGCGACAGTTCCGAGATAGCCATCTACAGGCCGGAGCGCCTGTCTTTGTGCAGCGCCCCAAGCGACTCCTCCACCTTGCGAATGACCCATCAGGACAAAGTGCTTCGAGAGGTCCCGAAACGCTGTTTGCGCCGCGTGCACGGCATTGAACAAGTCGTTTGCATGAGCTTGGAACGCCAGGTATGGATGCAAGATCGGCTTTCCTTCCGCGTCCTTGTTGACTCCCAAACCTGCATAATCCGGCGCGACCACCACGTACCCCTGTAATGCCAATGTGTAAGGTGCTTCGGATTGGTACCACAGATCCTTGACATGAGATGGGGCACAGTTTCCGAAGCCACCACTGGTACCATGAGCCCAGCCGATAACAGGATAGCCATCGGGCTGCGTTCGAGGCGAGTAAGGCCAGAGAACATATGCAGAAGCGGGTATTTTTGAGCCGTTCAAGGTTTCGGTCTGATACATGATCCTCGAGAGTGCTGTATTTGGCGGAAGGGTATAAGCTGAAGTGTTGGAGTCCACTTGTACTTTGAGCAGGGCGCCAACCGGCGCGAGGCTGGCATTTCGTGGAACCGAGTAGAATTCGTCATCATCTACGGAGCCATTGGCCCACTTGGCCTTCTCGAATTCGAGAGCGATCGCAACATTATGGGCAAGCGTCTCACTGATACCAGCCTGCACATTTTGGCCAAGAACGGTCGCTGTGGAATTGATATCGCGACTCTCTAGCCCAGGAATTGTGCCGGCGGAAGCGAAAAAGGAGCCATGATGGATAAGCCAGAGGGCTAGCATGCACATGCGGTTGAGGTAGGTCATGACGAGCCAGTGATATTGAGGAAAAAAGGATCCGAGAACACCGACCAAGCGTAGGAAATGAGAACTCTGAATGCGAATTTTGAGTACCTTGCAAACCGCTTTATATACCTTTGTGGATCTTGTCCTCAGCCAAGTTGATTCTGTTGCTTTGTAACGGAGAAAAGCCACTTACAATTGGCCTCGTCGTCAGCATGTTCCAACTGAAGACGCCTAGAGATTGCAACGATGGACGCCCGAGTGTCCCCAATGATTGGTGGCATTATAAATCAACTTCTAGGTCATGTGACGTGGAAATTTGTCGATCATTGGTAAGCGGATATAAGCGGGAAAAGCCCTAAAGCTTTGGAATGTTGTTCGTTCTCGAAAGGAGGAATAGTATTTCTTGGGTGGAATCTAGTTGGATCATTGGTCAGTGGTAAGGTCGTCACACTGAGCGCACTTCAAGAGGGTAAAACAATGGTAACATTAGGATGTCATACCCGTATGAACAAGAGCCCCGTTCTCTGCAACAAAAGACCCTTTGAATCAACCTCTGCAGATAAAAGCCCCATCATCATCGTTATTATCTAGTATGTTATAGTACTTTATATTCTTTTCTTCAACCAATGGGTCAATCGTTGAGCCCGACTGGCCTTGTTCAGCTGTTCGGACCGTTTTTGATCCCAAATGGTGCCTTCAAGCGGATATCTTTGATGCCAGATGTTGAATTAGCCAGCATAGAGGCTTTAGCAACTGGTGGCGGTGGCTGGTGAGATTGGGGGCCTTCTGAATAGGAGTAGCGGTCACCCACGAAGGTCCTAGGTCCGAATGGTTCCTCTGGCTGTTGTTCAAGCCGGTGACGAGGTTCTCTTAGAAACGTTGGGCTTGGGCTGTCTCTACGTTTGTCGAATTCATGGACGAACCCCTTCGATTGCCGATATTTCAATTTGCGTGTCTTTATAACCAGACAAGGTCTCCCTGGATGCATGATGTGGTGAGGAGTGGCCTGTGAATTTTGCTTGTAGGACGTTCCGAGATCAACAGATCAAAACGAGGTGTGTGTGGGTAGATGGAATACGGAGCTTGGCGTTTGATAACGAGGGACGAATACGGATCAAAGCAGAAGCCCTTGGTCTGCTAAGTGTTAAGCGAGGTGCCAATGTGGACGTAATTCTCACCCCATATACCGCCAAAGGCACTTTGCCATTGCCTTGAAGAGCTCGAACGTGACTGGAACGGGTACCTGAATAAGCTGCTATGTCACATTGACGAAGTGTTTACATACTTTTCAGTACATACCATTACCATGATGTCCAAGCAGGTCTTAGCGAAAGGTCAAGGTAGGTTGTTCTTGTAACTCTTCGCGCAGGTTACCTACACAGGTGTTTCTAATCCTGAAAGTAGAGCCTTTCGCGACGGATTTGCTAGATGGGTTGAGGGTGAGTGGATTTTTATGGCATGGACGTTTTTTTTTTGCTGGGGATAGGATGGATGGATGGGTGGGTTTCGGTAGCACCGTGATTGCAGGGGGCGATAGGGCGTGCTTGGTTGATCTTGATGGTGTGGGGTGAGATAATACGCCATTTGGGCTAGATTTTCATATTACTGTAGAAGTGGGGATCGACTCTCCGATTGCCATGTACATGGGCTGAGATATCAGACTGTGCTTTCTTTCGGATCGTTTCCCTTTCTTGAAGTAAAACATTTCCGGTGAGGATGGGCTCATGAAAAGGTGGGAAACAAACGCTTGAAGTAGTCTGATTGCGTACTTAAGGTGAGTACTGAAGTTTGATACGCGGGACTAAAAGCCTGGTTTTGCTATTCCGAAGTCGTCAGCTAGATCATCATCCCCTCAAAAAGAGGTCCAACCCGCCTGGCTTGACCAATCCTCGTGATACCGTATTTCCCAGCTAGAGACCGCTCGGCTTGGTCGGCTTGTGTAACGCTATAGAGAAAGGGTACTGCTAAAGGTCTAGACCTGCATACAGTACCCCGCACTAAGTCTTCGGCTGGATCGCGAAAACACGTAAAATCGCGTACCTTCAAAACAATCCACCTTCTTCAACTGCATCCACAATGCTCAGAAGGACTCCGTTAACTCCAATTTC
>JAABUI010000127.1_pt1 | contig 112058 bp, 126 predicted proteins | sample 5559111 | NCBI WGS metagenome assembly JAABUI01 (sample SAMN10711870, study PRJNA513365) | rock metagenome | isolation source: Antarctica rocks | place: Antarctica: Victoria Land, Buttleship Promontory | reverse complement strand
AAGAGCAAAGATGAACTGATATACAATCTCGCTATGATTTTAGATTCTACTCAAAAGCTGAATTTGTATCAAGATTGAGATGCAAATGAGAATGATTCTCATTTTTATTACAATAAGTACAGAAAAGAGTTTAAGAACTATTTTCATCATCATTATGAAGAGAAAACTACAATTGCAGAAGTCAGAGCGCAAGTGACTAGTGATGTTGATCAGATAATGCAATATGATAATGCAATTGATCATTTATTAACAATGCTATAGTTTATTGTGATGATTACATAAACTTTTCTTCAAAGAACTCAACATCGCTCTGTATCTGTTAGTGAAGATGATCGATATCTTTGCACTGATGCTATTGTTGAGAAGTTTTCAACATGAAAGTATTGAAGAGACAACGTCTCAAACTATTCAAGATTGACTCAAATGACTAAGAATGTTCTTTTATGTTTAATATTCTTTATAAATATTGAATGAACATTCAATCTTGCAAGAAGAGTTTGTCGATGAAATTGATCACAAATGACTTCAGAATCAGTTGAACAGATAATGTTTCTCAAGTATTATAATCGTATCATGAACTTGAATTCTGAAAAGACTATCATCGAAGCATAAAATATTTATCATAAAGAAGAAGATGAAGATAATGCAATTGATGAAGCTGTTGATTCTTTCAGAGCAGATTTGCAAAATGTTTTACATTCTATTATTGTTTAGATGTTCAATATCATTTCATTTGAAATCGCTTTTGCATTGTCAATGTATGTAGTATGATAACACAGTTACAAGATAATGCAAAAAGATAATGCAGTTCATAGAGTGTATTGCTATGCTAGATAACTTGATCTGATCAAGATATCATGAATGCTATTTTCATTGAGCATTCAACTGAATCTTAAGATTGCACATCAAAGTTTTCATGAGTATCAAATTTCTCTGCTGAAGAATTACTCGCTTGACATGAATAGCAAGAAGATTGCTATCTGCATATGTAAAGCATTATATCAGTAAGTGTTGTAAAACATCAATGATAATGCAAATGAATAATGCACTTACTGATAAGAAATTCACATAGAAATGTTTCTGTAATCTTCTGAAGAGCAAGCAGTGTTGAAGTCTGAATTTTATAGTTTGCATCGCTCATTTTCTGACTCATCTTGTTCATATCAGTCTCATTCTGCATAATTTCATGAACTACTCTGTTGAATAAGATCTTCGATATCAACAAATTCGCATCTCTATGATAATGATGTATCTCTCGAAGTGCGACGATTTCTGACTTTCATTTTCTCTTTGACTGTTACGATAAATTAACTGTTGATAACTTGATGCATTATCTGTTTGCATTATCTTCTGAATTTTATTAATCTTGCTTTCAGATACAATCTTGAAGTCTGCTCTTAATTCGTTCGTGATATGATTATTTGATGTCATATCATCACGAGTTGAGATTCTCAAATCATCACATGATGCGTCTTTAAACTTTCGTTCTAAATCAAGTCTATCAGCAATGTGTAACAAGAAATGCATTATCTAAATGCATTATTTGTTTGCTTGCAATGAGTCATGATGTATATTAACTGACAACGATTTGAAAAATTGAGACTATCGAGTTGAGTGAAAGCAAAGTGAAGTACGATGTAAACAAGAGATGATGTGTAAACAAGAAATGATTACTGTTGACTGTGTTTATAGTAAAATCAATATGACGAATGTTTTGATATTAGCACTAATATGATGAATGTGTTGATCGCAGCTCTAAGATGATGAATAAATTCTAACTCTCAGTTTTAACTTTAATTTTATCTACATCTCATCTCACATCTATTCTAATTCTAACTTTATCTACGCTCAACGTCTATTTTAACTCTAACTTTTTCTACGTCTCACATTTATTCATTGCACTCATCTATTGTGACTAAGTTTATTAGAAAAAGCACTTCAACATCACTATCAGATAAGAAGATTGTTATGTATTATCTATATGCATTATCATTGAGACTAATCAAAATCGCAGAATGTTCAATCTATCAATCAAGTTGCAGTCAATTGCAAGTAGAAATCATGCGATGAGATGAAATGAAGATCAGAAAACTCTTTATATCAAACAAAGTGCAGATCGAGTGACTTTTTATAAACAACTCATCAAATTGAGAAGCATCAGCATTTATCAGAAAGTCATCAAAGCGAAGCAGATGAAAATGAAGAACAATATGCAAAATACGATCATGAATGATCGAGTGAGAAAGAATCTGCATGATAATGCATTTGAATAATGCATATGTGTTTCAAAAGCTGATTGTATAATAGCTCAATGCTTTAAGATGAATTTGATGAAAAAGACGAGAAAGAAGAAGACTGCAAAGCGAGCGAAGCTCGAAGCGATAGTCATGAAGACAACGTTCAATACTACTTCTACTGTCGATGTATGTACTGTATTTGATGTGAAAGACAAGATTAACATATGCATTAAACTATTGCACAACAAGATGAACTTGGGAAAAACATGTCAAGATACATGATATCTACTATTGAACTAATTCAGCAACGCATTTTACATCACGAAGAATTAAATAAATTGAAGATGATGAATGATTCAGATGTCATACAAGAATTCAACAAATTCATGAGCGCATTTTCGAATGAAAAAAATGCGATTGATCGAAAGATAGTTAATTCACTAGATTCATCAAATGATGAATCTGACGATATCATTGAGATTGATGATAATGACAAGAAGATAAAATTTAGCAAGAGAGATGACGATGCAGATATGATTGAGAATGAGAACGAGTACGAGAACGAGTACGAGAAGAAGTACGAGAAGAAGAAGAAGAAAAAGAAGAAGAAGAAGAAGAAGAAGAATGATGAGATAATAGTGATCTCAGATTAGCAGTAGTAAATGAACAAGCATGAATTTTCTTCAATCAATTGCATTATTCTGTTGCATTATCAGGCACTCAGGTGAATATTAGTAGTACTTCGCTTCATGTCTTGGCGGGCCGGGTCGGGAATCCGGATCAATACTCGATTCCAACACTCTAACTCGGCTCGAATACTCGGTTCAAACATCGTGACCCGGCTCGAATACTCGGTTCCAAAATCCTGACCCGAATCGGGTCTTGGCGGGCCGGGAACCCGGCCCGACCTCGATGACCCGGCCCGACGCGGCCAGTCTATGAAAAACTGAATTTTCGAAGTATCTCATGTAATCCGAGATAGGATACCAGACACCAACAACAGATAGCCAGGTTCGTCAGGCCAATAAATACACTGAATCGCAGCTCGGGTCCGCAATCAAGATGAATTCATTTCATGTTTTCGGTTTCCCGGTTGTTCCTATTGCACAAGCTCTGCAATTGAACCCATTTCAATGATGTACTAGGTCAAGGAATCATGAAGTCTATTTGGCCGATTGAGTCCTTATGTGGAAATCGATTTCTGTGAATTCGATTTGGACACCTTCTGATTCAATTGCAACGTCCACGATCACTAGGCCTAATGAAGTCAATGCTTTCCAAATCGTGATAGTGACACATCGACATATGTATCATTTCAAAGAACTATCGCATGGTTGCTTAGTGTACAGAAAGGCTTCTAAAATCAACAACCCGCATACTTCCAGTCACGCTCGGGCAACTGCCTTACTCGAAGGATGTTCATACAAGCATTTAGAAAGGATCTGTCCAAAATAAGATTTCCTGCAACAAGTCGCCACAACTCCAATTTAATAAGCTAGAAGAGGTGAGTCAAACCTTCTAAGGCCCCTAGATGGTGGACTCGGAAATGCAGCGGATAAAGCCCCAACTGGTGAATTACTGTGAGCACGCCGAGTGATTCCTACACATGTTTCTTCCTTGCTCGAGATCTTACTCAATGGCACAGCGTCCTTGGATCTTGGGGACCGCTCAGATATTATTGCTTTGCTTGTGCTGCATCTAGAGGTGCAGCTTCTCTTTCAGCCTCTTTACGGCGATGCGCTTCTGCTTCCTCCCGCCGAGCTGTATGGTTGCACATGGCGCACGTGTATCCCTTTCTGACGTACTTTCCTGGATGAACACTGCATTCTATCATATGTCCCTTCTTCACACACGCAGGTGTGAAGTGCCTGAAGCATTCGCCGCTAAAGGATCGTTAGCTGTACAAGTTCTACCTACTTAAAGTTCAGGAAAACCAGAATACCAATGATGGGTGTTGATGCGAGCCATTTTAATGGTTCTTTCAACTTTCCAAAGACTCGTTCTTCAAGCGGCCGCCAAAGAATTCGGTGACTTAGATTCTCGCAATACACAAGTCTGCTGTGTCTAAACCTGCTGTAGTAATAGACCTGGGCTCAAGAACTTAATGCTCTATCTTGAGAGGGCTGAAAAGGACTTGAAGAGCTAGCTGAACAGTTTGGGCGGTGGTTTGATAAAAGCTTTGTGTACGATGAGAGTGCGAAGGGAGAGGAAAGTTGTAACGCCATCGTTCTTTTATTCTCCTATCGAGTCACATCCTGATGCTGGAATTGGCGGTATGGTCTAGTGATCGTGTCACTTCTGTACAAGTCTAATATGATTAATCTCGAGAGGCAGAAAATGGCTGATTCGTACTTTGTGGTGAGTGAAGACCTGTTTTATTCCATGTATAGCCAAGCACACCACATACTTTTGCAGCCATTAAGCGACACAGGCGAAATCCAAGCTCTTAGATAGCAAATAAACCCCTGGCCAACGGCCAACGTGGCTATTGAGCCGCATGCGGAGGTCAGCAAACAAATTCCTTGGCTACTCGTGTTTGTGGTAACAATAGAATTGGTCTTATTTTACTTCACTCCACTCCACGAACTTCATTTTACAAAACATTTAACGTTACATTGTCAGTCATACGTTAAGCACAAGGATATACTACATCTCGACACCTATCAAGGCTCGTTGTATTCTTTGTGCGACTCGTAGGGGAATCCTCTCGAATCGCCTCTACTATGTCTATCTCAGGCTCAAGCGCGCTGCACGACGAGGACGAGTGCCAAGACCACATTGCTCTATTTGCTCGCGTTCTCACCGGTATCAATGTTGAAGCTTTACCAGCTGTCGCACTAGCCGCTCGGAAGCAAGAATCAGGTCCGATAACTACCACTATTGACTGTAAAGTTCTATCGCCCCCATTATTCGGCGCATATAATATCCTCTTTCTTTTAGAATTTACTGATGGATGCCGATGGATTCGCAAGGTACCTTCTACAGGGTACCTTGAGTGCTATGATGACATCGCTGCTCGAGCTCTTACCGCCGAAGCGTTGACCATGCAGATGCTGAAACGGGAAACGAGTATACCTCTTCCCAAGGTCCATCTATTTGACGCGTCCATGGACAATGAGCTCAACTGTCCCTTTATACTAATGGATTATATTGAAGGTGTCCCTCTGAGCGAGCTCTGGTTAAATCACTCATCCACAATGACAACGAACTTATCAGTCGAGCAATTCCGGGCCGTGATCCTAATGAACCTCGCAGAAGCTATGGTTCAGCTGAGTAAATACAAGTTTGACAAAGGTGGCTCTCCTCTTTTTGATGAAGAGGGAATTCTTACAGGCGTTGGACCTGCAAAGCTTGCGGACCTGCCGGCGATGCTTGGTCGAATACCGAAGGGTGACCCGGATCAGTCCGCGATATTCTATGAAGCAGGGCCCTGGACTGATCCTCAACACTTCTTTTTCGAGATGTTAAGTCGACACCAGCCATCACGTTACAAGTTCGACAAGGGGATACGCAAACTCTTGCATCTCTTTATTGATTGGATCCCATACAAGGATCACCGTATAGAAGATTCAAAGTTTGTCTTAGCACATCCTGACTATAGTCTCCAAAATATCATGGTATCTAAGGAAGGCCGCTTATGCGGACTAGTTGATTGGGATGGGGTTGCGGCTGTACCGTGTTGCGTTGGATGTGAGCAATATCCCAACTGGCTAACTACGGACTGGGACCCAGCTAGATACAATTATGGTACTACCGGGCCAAATTGTATGGACGACTCTCCAGAAGAACTTGATAATTGCAGAAAGATGTACAGAAGATCGATGGAAGCAGCTTTCCAGATTAAGGGCATTGGCTTTGGCAAGCTAAGAGAAGATGGTGACCGACGATATGATCCAAACTCTTCTGGCGGCCTCGGAACGACTCGAATTTCCCTCCTAGCTGCGAGCTTGAGTATGGCTGCGAAGGATTCGATGAGTATCGACGAGATCACAAGCTCTTTTTTCGACAGAATAACCCAGATTACAGTTATGGACTGGAATGAGGTAGCGCCCAATACAGAGCACCAAGGGTCTTCCACTGCTAGAGTAGAAGATGGCCACAGCCTTAACACTGAAGCTACGGAAAAAAATGGGGAAAGCTGTGTAGATGTTACCGAAACAAATTCTCTGGACCTACGCAGTGGTCAATCCCAAGAGACCAGTGACTGTCTCAGCGCTTTCAGCAGTCATATCGATCATTCTCTAACATCCATTTGCACTGCTGAAAATACGGAGGGTACACCTCGCTTCGGCTCAATTCAAAAAGCTCTTCATTACGCTATTGAATTATTCCACAAGAAGGATGCTAGTCAGGAACAAATCAGCAGCAACTCTGGAATAAATCTCAGCTACAGGCAAGGCTCCTCGACAACAGAGAACTCGCAAACCATCACAGACTCAGATCCCGGCGCCGTGCAGCGTGAAGTCTGCCGTAAATTCGAAGAAATGGCTGGTCATGCTAGCTGGCCCGCGGAGCACCGCGATGTGATCAACGTACAGACTAGCCAATCATTTCCGGAATCGGACCCAGCGCAGGAGTCCGAGGCCGCAGAAGCCACCATTCAACCGCTTCCCATAGCAGGGCCCCCTCAAGAACCTGCAACATTCTCAACCGACCCCATCGATACACCTATTGACGAAATCGCTGTGGACGAGAGTTACGGCCAAGATTTCATACTCTGGGACATCGTTCACGCCCTTGCAGATGACGTTCTTGACGATGTGCGAATGCGGCGGCTGAGACAGGGGTTCGATGCTATCGTGGCGTACCTGCAAAAGCGTGAGAATCTTGAGGGGTATCAGGACTTAGTTAAGCAGACTCCTGGGGGAATATTATGAGCTACCTCGGGAGGAGTTCGTTTGGCATAGGACGGATTTGGGGGTACTGTCTGTACGGCGCACGGTTCTCGCAGTATCCGACGCCAAGGTCCACGGCTAAAAGGAGCGTAACGAAGATAGTATATACCCCGGAATTTCCTTGCGTTCTCGCGTGAAGGACTCGGTCGTGTCCTCAAGAAAACTTTGGTGGACTTTGTATGCCTGTTTGTCTATTGTTGGCTGAAAATCGGTCAGACCGGAGATCTGTTGCGGAAAAACTGATTGTAGAGGTTTTCCACTTGTCCAGCTGATTTAATTACCAGTTGCCTTCCTTCGGTACAGTGCTTATAGATAAACATCTCCTCGGAAAGTCTCAAGGGGCATCATTCTCTCATGCGAGCACTCTTTCCCTTAGAACACCAACTCACCTTTAATTTCTCTGTGACATACAGGGCCAGTTCTTTCCTCTCGTACGCGCCGCAGCCCTCCTTGCCGCCCTCAATCATACCCTTCTTTACCCTACTCTTTCACAACAGAGAACTCAAACATCCCAAACCCCAATTCCACACGAACTCTAAGCATCCAAAGCATTCCTGAAGATTCCGACTTTCCTCACGACCGAATGAGCGATCATTAGACCTTAGACGACTCATCCCTATCTAGTTAACATTACCCACTAGTGACACCCACCAGCATCGATTGACGGATAGCTCTTTGAGAGTGTGAACCGGGTATATTTTCCTAACAACGTGGGCATATTCCAAAACTTGAAATCCATTCAAGGTAAATGCCCTCAAATAAGTTGGCGTAGCCAACTTCGCAGGATAAGATGCTGACACCGTTGATAGTAATGGATTAATGCATTTATGAATAACACATAAAGGTTACGAACCAGTACTGGCGGGTTTGCGAACAGGAGTGGAAGAGGCTTGGTGTAGTGAGAAGGGGGCATGGGATGCATGAGAGGTCAACGTAACATAAATCGAAGTGCGTAGAGTACAACAAGGATGGAGTGGAAGAGCGAGGATTGGTCGTGCGTAGACGAAGGCTTTCGATTGTAGAGAAGAAGAAGATGGGCGGAAAGGGGTATAGTATTGGGCCAAGTAAAAGCAATGAGTCAACCCGAGAGAGAGAGAGAGAGGTACACACTGCACTCTCTCCATCTCCAGCATCCCGCTCCACGGCCGAACAACCACCCTTCATGCCCCCTCGATTCTTAGAAAGCCAGTATAACAAATATCATCACTATACCATTTCCCTCGAATTCGCCATCCTAAACGCAAGTCCCGTAAAAGACACCAGCAGCGGCACGCAGCGCTGATGACACGATCTCTCGGGCATCTTTCCGGAATATTGCCTTTCTCACAACAAACCCCTCAAACTTCTCCCACACCCCAAAATCCCAAACCCTTTCGCACAAGCCCGTTGTCTCAGTAACAAAGCAATTGTTTCCCCTTTGTCCCGTTTCTTTGTCCCGTTTCCTTGTTACACTTTCTTTGTTGTACCGGCTTTGTTTTTTTGAGTGTGGTAAGACGGGGATTGGGTTGGGGATGGTTTGATGGGAGTCGGGCTAAAAAGGGTGGTGATAAAGGGAATTGTGTGTTAGTGTATGCGGTGTGGATTGGGGGGGGGGGTTGTGGGGTAGATTTTGGAGTTGCGGGGACAGGATTAAAAAGCAGGATTGGGAGATTGTGAAGGGAGGGAGGGGGTGATAGTAGGGGGTTATGAAGGATAGGGAGGGTTTTTTTTTAGAGATGTTGGCGAGCAGGGGAGAAGGGAAATGGTTCGGGTCCAGTGGTTGGCTCGAAATGTGATGGCATGGTGGAAGAAGAAAAAGAACTATAGATAAGTTCGAGCTATTGATTTCGTATACTAGATAGGTATGTGTTGCATATACGATCGGGAAGGAGAAGAAAGGTGTCTAAAAGCTATATGACTTCCGCATCTTAGTGGTCTGTTGTAGTCCTAGACAACGAATTGTGGTGTCAGTGGTTAGTACCATCAAGCAAGATAAAGTAGCAAGGACGGAAAGACCATGGTAGTGGGTTAAGAGGCATACTACGAGGTTTACAGATGAGCGAAGCCTAGGTAGAGACACTTAGACGAGTAATGTCACAATCACTCACACACATCCTACTCAACCAGTCAGTACATGGAACAAATCAAGTATCACTATCAAAACTCTATATCACAAACTCCATCAACTTCCAAACGCCACCATCAATGCACACAAACGCAAGTGAAAAAAACAAATCCGGGCACAATCCATCCAAGCCCTACAAATACTCACATGGGAAAATCAAGTGCACTTACGCACTCAGGGAACGTTGACAAACTCTTGTGGAGAGGGTATGGTATTGTTCTGCTGTAGCCACAGCGCGGCGAGCTGTCCTAGACTCGCAAGTCTGGCTGCTTGGCGGTGCCGAAGGCGAGCGGAGGCTTGGTGTGGGATGACAAGAGAGCGCTGTCGTGGAGTTTGAGGGGTGGAGAAGCTTTGGTTGGGGAGGGGGGGGGAGGTTGTGCTGCCACTGATTTGGGTCTGGAGTGGGACAATTGTAGCTGTGTCAGGTATTGTCGAAACGGTGTTGTTGCCAACGCTGATGGCCTCACGGACCATGGTGGGGGATGTGAAGGACGAGATTGTGTCGCCACTGGTAGCATTCTGTCGTGCGACAATCGCAACTGTCTCAGGAGTTGGTAAAGCATTGCCAACACTGAAGGGTACATAGCTTTGTATAGCGGCTGCGCCGCCGATGGAGTTCTCGCGCGAGGACTCAATGATGGTATAGTCGTTCCATTTGCGACCAGACTGGGGCATAGAGTTGTACACGAAGGCGTGGTACTTGCGGACCCCCTGTGAGCGACTCGCAGGCCTGGTGCTTCCATATGATTGAAGCTGCGATTGGCGTCTACTCTTAATGCGCTTGAGAGTGTGTTCTACAGGACCGACCCTCGCTTTTGTCAATCTTCGGCGACGAGGTGCGCTGACGAAGGAATGGGACACTCTTCTACAGAAAGGCGGGGAGCTTACTGGACCTCGCGATGGGAAAGGAGCCCCGACAACGAGCTGGGAGGGCAGATGACGGGGGTAGCGCGTGTGCATGTAGGTCATTGGAGGACGGTGGAGTTTTACAGGTCGCTGGTAGATGTCTTTGTCCGGTTCATCAGGGTAGTCGACAAAGACCGATGAGGAGTTGGACTTCCGGTAGATTTCATAGTGGGTTATCGCAGGGCGGGTAAGATTTGCTGACATCCCAGAATCAAGATCGCGGTCTTGGCCCGGTACACCCTCGTTAGGGAACAAAAAAGGCTCGTCGTGAGGGAAGTTGTAGGCACTAGAGCGTGTGAACTTTGGAAAACGAGCGTAAGGGCCCAATGTCTGCAGAGTCTCGGGGAACTCGGCAGTCGTGAGGGGACCATGGCGGCCACTGAACCGACGTTGTCTGATTCGTGTTCGCAGATGTTCCCCTAAAGGCGTGCTCCGATACGGCCCAGAGCTGGACGATGGCCTACGAATAATGGGATGGTCATCGGATGCCACTGCATCCTCTCGAGTTCGTAGGTAGGATTTTACACTAGATGATCGTCGAGATATGGTTCTAGAAGGAGTAGAATTGGGCAACAACCGAACGCCTTCTTGATCGCGGGCTGAGGGTAAGAATCCCGGTCTTGAGGACTGTCGAGGATCCATTGGAAGCGGAAGCTCTGCGGCGGCTAGTTCTCTGTTTTCTTGCCCATCGAGCGGAGAACAAGATTCTTGCCTTGGAGTGCTGACCATCGGCATACATGGCGGATTCAGTCTTAGGGGATTCATTGCTGATCTTGGAGACTGTGCCTCAAATAAGTGTTCTTCAGGCTCTTCGCTTTCATCGGAGACCTGCGTGGTGAACACGGCGGCTGTGAGATCGTCATTCATTGGGGAGAAATCATCAGCCACTGAAACACGAGATGAATTGGGCACGGCGGAAAGATTGGACTCAGATGGAGGACTGGGCTTTCGATGGTAGGCGGCTGTCATCAAATCACTGATTGGGGAAGGGTCGTAATTTGAGAGGTTCGAAGAGGTCAAAGCAGGAGAGGTATTGGACGAAGCTGAAGTAAAGTCAGGGTTGGTGATTCTGACATCTCCCAGACTTTGCGTGTATGCATAAGGTGAGCCGGTGCGGCGCTTTTCCATCCTTAGTGCGCAGTCTTCAGACGCGCCATTGTAGACCCGATTGCGTTTAGGGAACGGGTATGGGCCAGAATTTTGAGGTCGACGAGGGGTGGATGATTGCGTGAGGCCCGGCGTACTTTTCGCCCAAGGTGCAGGCGGAGCGGAGCTTGAGTCGGCCGGCAGACGGTCTGCTTTGCCTTTGGCGTGGTGGACGCGGTTCTTGACAAACTTCCTGAACTTGTCGAACATGGCCCCGAGTGTAGTGGAAAATTGATGTTTCTTTGATGCACAACACACACTTAAGATCAAAGATAGGTAGCTCTCTGCTGAAGATTCCCAAAGCTAGTGGGAGCGCAAATGGTGAGCGGAATTCCGTTTGAATGATGAGTCCGCGAATCTTAGTCTCAGGCTGAGGGGGGAGTGGGGAGGGGTGGGTTTATAGAAATGTGGATGCAATAGGAACAATTCCTTTGTATACCCTAGGTTATCGCCAAGAAAAGAATGCTTTGTTAGACTATAATGAAATTTTGGAAAGGACAACAATGGATTTTGTTAAAAAGCTTCTTTTGATGAAAGACGAGGTAAATGGTAGGCATGAACAGATACGATTGTTGACCCTGAGCGCCGGTATTGCTTAGTAGTAGCTATATGAAGGTCTCTCAGATAGTCTACTTCATAGGTGGTTTAGGTAAGTGCTGCGAAACTTAGGTAGTGCAGAGCATCACAAATTGTAACAACGTAACAGATAGAATAGACCCTGTGAGAATACTTTAGACATTAGTCTCCGCAATTTGATCGATGGATGCTCACGTAGCTAAGTCTTGGCTTCCCATTCGATGACTCCCAGGTTTTTAAAGATTGATTCCACTTGGTTTTTACGAATTGGGACACCTTAAAGAGCCAACGGGGGCGAACAAAAATGTAGGTCCGATAACATTGATCATCTGCGGATTCTCCGATGCTGTAGAAGTGGTGTTCGAGGATTGTACGGTAAATGCAATCTTGATTATGGTGAGATCAAGCACCATACGGCAATTGCCATCGAATACCTTACCAAAAGGCATGAGTGCCATCCTAAGGAAAATGAGTGATATAGACATCGGTATTACATACTAATCTGAAGAAAACACGCATGCCATTAACAAAGAAAGTCAACGAGACACGTAATATGAAGACTAAACGGTCATGCAGAGAATGAGTGGCCCAAGTAAAGTTACCACTTCCGTTTTCCCTAATGTTCTCATCCCAAATGGATTGACATTGAAGTAGTAAATCAATGAGAAAGAAATAGAAGTCAGCGACTGCCTTTTCTGTTACTCTGCCCTGACCTTCCCCACGGCTCTTCTTCGAGCGTTTTACACCAGCTGCCAAGACTCGAAGGCCTTCTTGTGGACCAAAAGCCACAACACTTGTGTTCCATCTGAGCTGCCATCCTCGTCAAGGATTTTAAGCGGCCAACAGACCATCTGTGTGAGGCATTGTCCCACCGAAAAAGGGACTCAGCCGTGGTCTAGCGGCTCCTTCAAGACTCCTTCGTGCGGTAGACCACATATCAATGGCTTCATTGCAATGTGCTTCTCGGTCATGATCTGCTCGTTGTATTTGGCTCAGCTGTGACTTGACAATGTCACTTCAACTCCGGCAAAACTTCTTCTACCAGCCTCAAACATTTCCCGTTTACCATAGTATACTGCCTGTTTCCACTGTGGCGAACCGCAGTTTCACAATAGAAAGGTCATCCTTCTAATGGAAGGCGCTGCGGTTATGTAGAGTCAAGCTGGAAAGCTTGAGGGACTTGCGATTAAGACGCGCTCGCTAAAACAACACGCTAGTACGAATTTAGCCTTGGTATTTCAACGGCGACTGAGGGAATCTGATGATCCCATCTCTATCATATGTTTTCTTTCAATTCACACAGATCTAGTTGATAAGATACAGCATCATCGTCTAAAGGGCATCATAAGAGATAACAAGGCGGAGCTAAGGCAAGGCTAAATTGCAGTGCAAAGTATCCTGCACTGTAACCTCATAGCAGTAAGGTAACACCTAGACAAAGGCTGAGCAAGCAGCCAGGCACTTACGGCCTGCTACATTTTACTACTCGAACGCACGCTTCGCACGCTAAGCACTGGAACGAACGGCCTGAGCCGACCGCACCCGATTAGAATTAGAGTGACCGTCGGTCATTTTAACCCTAATCATGTTCATGTTGAGTAAAAGTCGAGCCGAAATAAAAGATAATTCTTTAAAAAATGAAATCAAATCACCATACAGAAAATACGAACTAAAATCAGCGAAATGCTTTTAGTCTCGTGAGGTCTTCACATTGCGTTTGGCTCAACGTCACTGCGGACCTCTGGCTCCTCCTTCAATGTCGCAAGACTACGCAGCTCAAGCCGCCACGAGAATGTGCACCAAAGACACTGCTAAGGCCACAGGTCTCAGTACTTGGGTCAGTGGTGAGAACAGTCGGAATGGACCCGAAGTAGAGTAAGAATTGTTCATGAAGCCCAAGCAGCATCATTGACAAGCGTTCAAGTGTTATCGCAGTCCAAGGTCTTGATGCAAATTATACTACACATGAGTTTGGAAACCAATGCCTATAAACAAAAACGTCACACATTCAGTTTTATAAAACTTCACAGATTCAGATTTTCACGAATCCGTCAGAATAATGCCCGAGCTGACGGACTCCACGATGTCGCTCAAACGGCATCCGACACTGCATTCTCTGCTTCCCTCCTCGATGGTTGAAAACACGTTTCTGCCCTCTGTCGTGGCAGGAGCCAGCTCAACATAGTCTCCTGGTGTCTTCACAGGGTGAAAATAACCAGCCTTAGGCAATCTGAAACCTTTCGTTTTTTCCATGCGGCTTTTTTAGGGTCTCCTCAAGCCGCATCAGACCATGCACGTACGTTTCCCCTACAAGCCGCCTGTTTATTCCCTCGCGAAGCACAAAAAGCGGGCCTGCAGAGTCGAATACGCACACTGTATCTCCTGGCCGTATTCCAGAAGGCCCGATTCCAACTCGGCCCCCAACAGTGCTGAAATATCGCCGCCCATTGCACGTCTTCGTCATCGTTTCGTAGAACATGTGGAACTCTGCAATATCGGCGGCAGACGGGTGCTCTTCATTTCCATTTTCATAGAGCACCTCCATGGATTCTATGAAATCTTCGTATATTTTGCGAAGCCGCTCGGCGCTTTCGGTGTTATGCGATTGCATGGACTGCGTGAGAGTGTAGAGGTGCGCCATTGGGATGCTAGTAGGTTTGTTGTACGTTCTTTGTGCAAGCTTAAGGTATTCACTGAGGCAGGATTTGTTATGCTGGTACCACTTTTGCACGTCTTGTGAGCTGTCAGCTAAGGTGTGCATGGTGTCATGCACGACCGAGGCAATTTTGTCAACGCGGAAGCCGTGGATAGAAATTGTATCAGTAGAACTGTATGTGACTACCTGCGACGGCCTTTGGTCGTGGAGAAAGTATCCGGCTTGCAGGGTTCGATCCAGCCTCCGCCGTATCGAGTGGCCCTTTTCAAGTCTAGGACACCAGCTCGGTAGCTCAATATCATCAGACCCATCTTCGATCATAGAAAGGAGAGCCAGAGTAGGATCTTCTTCTATGCAAGCTTTAGCGCAAATGATCAAGGTCTTTCTTAGGTCACCGTTGCCCGAAGGGCCGTATTCCACCGGTACTTTGCGACGAAAATTCTCGGAAGCAAGACCAAGCATGCCGTAGATACGATCGATTTGTTTCGTGACATCTCTCGCGTTGGAAATCTCCCAGAGTCTCCAGAAGTCGCATTTTGCTTGTGTCAAGAAGTTGGCCCTCATATTCTCAATCAATACAACGTTATTTGGAAAGTAGGAATTAGGCCCATTCTTGCTGTGTGGACTAAGCAGCAGATAGTACAACATATGCCGATTCATTTGATCGCAGAAATCACGCAATACAGACCATCTGATCACAACATAGCCACAAATAATGCTTAAACGTTGGCTAAGCACCGCTTCCTGGAATGTCCAAACGCGACGAAATCATGGTCGATCTAGAACAAGAGCAACAGCGGTCCATAATCTGTGATATTGGTGTGGAAGTCCGTTGGAGGCTAGGCTTTTCGGATGGACGTCCGGACTAAAGGCCAGTCTTCTTGTGAGATTATGTATTTGTCCAAGCGCATAATCACTGTCCTCCGCAGCACGACCTAAGAATGCAACGACTTTATACGCTCTCTGGTAGATTAAATGCATCTTTTTGACTTGGAGTGTCTTTTCAATGTTGTTCTTTTGGTTGATACAAACATCGTCAATCCAGATCGGAAGAGTCTCATGCAGTCTCCGACTGTAAAGGTGAGAGAGAGCGTCGAAGACACTTGCTGTTACCGTCAAACGCTTTGAGTTGCAGATGATAGTCTCTGATCTTTCATTGGCTCCCCATACATATGACAGGGCGGTATAGTCTGGAGTGAACCTTTCATATCGAATAGAGACAGGCTTGAGTTCACAAACGGGAATTTTCTTTCCCAAATTGGTGGACAGATGGAATCCGGTAATGATTAGCAGACGGATTTGACCTTCTTCGAGGGATTCATAACGAGAATGATCTAAATTACGGTCTTTAGATCTCGACCTCATCGCAAGTGGGGTCTCATTCTGCTGAGTTTGAATACGGCCAGCTTGCGACGAAGGCATCGTTCCGTTGGTCATACTTAAAGTTCACAGGAGTCGCACAATGAGTAATAACAGAAGAACAAGCACTAGCAACCATTACATTAACAAAGGATGATAGACAATTCAATCAGATCGTTCATTATGTTGGAATGACAGTCTAGTTCTTACCTGTCAGATTCATGTTCAGCGCAGCTCAGTTCTTGCAACGCCTCACCCTCGATAGCTTGATATTATGCTCACAGGAAATTTGTCATAGCGCGAAAGATCATTGATGACGATGTGCGCATCTACTCAAATTGTCAAGGAACAAATATGAATGTGGTCATATATGATGAGTGTGAAACAAATGAAAAGCTATGAGAGCCTCAGAAAGAAATCTATTTACATGCGCTGAGTTCGTCAAAGTACGATAACCCGATGCGATGTTGGAAATAGGGAGATGGTTCGTAGGGCTGATGGGGCTGAGGCTCGCTAGTAGAGTTTTACCTGCTCGCTTCTACTTTCGTATTTTGTACTTCGTAGATAGACTTCTAACAAGCTTCAATCTACATATCAAAATGTCTCATATGATCTTCTTCTTCAACATGCGAAACAGTAGGGCTAGGATTGAGGCAGATCCGTAGCCAGAGAAGGATCGAGGGACGGTGACAAAAGTCGTTGCACATCGATTTTCGCTGAGCTCTACCAAAATCAACAGTGTTTTGCGAAGTTATCGACTCAACATTTCATACCATGAAGCTCTAAGATTCAGAGAGCGACAATCAAAGTTTCTCGGTAACTCTCTTACGTTTCTCTCCCGTTTGTGATCACATTTCGATGATGTCCCTTCACAATCACTCTTGTGAACTTCCTCTACCCACCTCCGTTATCCCATTGTCTCCGCACATATTGCATCTCCACTTCGAGTCAATCTTTTCGCCTATCTTTCCAGGCAGGAGCCTAACGTCAAATTTCCTCTACCGGGAAATATTGGCACCGGGTTGTAGAAGTTGCGGATTTGGAGCTTGCTTTCGAGAGTGGCGCTCGCAAGGCCAGCAGCGTGATTCTCGGGATAATGGATATCATTGACAACACGCCGAGATAGGGAGAGAATTTAGCCACCTCGCTGCCTCAGGTTTGTCCAGTGGATTACATTAGGGGTTCTGAAGGAAGCTCACTCAATCTTGCCACCAGGTACAGCGAAGCGGGTCGACGGCAAGAGGCGCTGCAGTTGACGGAACAAGTGGTGGAAGCCAACAAGAGAACAAGTTCACCTAGAGTTTCTACAACATTTGGATCCCCATTCAACACAAAAGAACCTGTTCAGCTATCGATGATCTGCCGCTTGATATCAATTTCGACCTCTCACAGTCGCTTTCTTTCCCACAATCAGGACCTCAGAGCTCCCAGCATTCAAACGCCGAGTCTACATTTATGCTGAAGGAAGAAGACAGCCGATCAAGTGTTGTAGGCTCGCAAGCAGTTCGTACGTGAGCGAGCCCTACCTGGAACTGTTTCGGGTATCAGGATGATAATTGGGAATGCAAGTAGAATCATAGGGGTGCTGAACCAGTAGGGCAGCCAGAGATCTTTGGACAAGAGCCAGGATCCAATGGGTACAGCCACAGCGTCGGTAATTAGAAGTTTAGAACAGCTGCATCGATCAAATATAAAATAAGCACTGACAGAGTAAAGATGATATCTGATCCAGTAATCATCATGACATACATTAGTGAGTCAATCGACTCGAATCTCATATTAGTAAATAATATCTTAATCTGCTTTGTTTCATTGAAAATGAAGAATTTCATTGATGTGATCACTGAAGGCTGAAGCACAGTTTCTTATGTTGAATTGGTTCAAAACTATTTGTAAATAAAAGATTTATAGCAAAGTAAAAGTTTTACTACTTCTGTTACGTCAAATTTTTATTTTTAAATAGTGCAATATTGAGTTAAAATCGGCATGATCTTTTATTCTGAAGATGCTTTTAAGCTCAGTCTTAATCTTGTTTATATGATTTATATTGACTTTAATAATCATTGAAATTTGTGTTGGGACCGTGCCTAGAATCTAACCAGTGGGACCGCGGATAGAATGTTTGAGTCAATAGAGGTAGCTATAACTAGAATGCTAAGAATACAGAAGGAAGCAAAGGGGAATTCGAGCTGTATTTATAGTAGAGATCATGTAGAAGAACACTTTTTGAGATATTGAATGATTGTAAGAAATGAGTATTTAATACTTAAGGGGATTATTTTGAAGGCAAAAATTCTTCGACTTTCGAGACAAGCTCGATAATTCAGTACACTCGAATAGCTAGGCTCAGCTTTCGCATAGGTTGGCTTAGTCTTCTGAAACGATGTATGAATCAAATAATCAAATAATCAATTCTTCAGACCTACGTCACCTACATACAGAAGCCTCACATTCTTACACATGAACTCATCGTGAGCTTCATCGCTTGGTTCAACGGGACATCATATGATTTGCGTCACGTCGCAATGGTTGCACCGCGCAGCAAACCTCAGCCTTCCTGGTGCTGGTTTACCCTTCACTACGTCCGTCGCCGCGAAAACGAGATTGCTTCTACGTCGGTCGACATCACACGCCTTGCTGAAACATATAGCAGAAGTCCATACTTCACAGCCAGCAATCAACCCACCGTCAGAAGATCGTAGGCTCCTCCTCCCCTTATCCATATATTTCACTTGATACCATTTGAGCCAACTCCTATTCAGCTCTCGACCCTCGCACTTACACAAGCGGCCGGTGGCTCCGTCGTGACAAGCCAGAGCGCGATGCGCGCTATATCAAATTTGACTTTGACGAGCTTCGCAAAAGGGTAATCGAGATATGCCATGGCGCAGCTTCCATTGCGAGCTACGAGAAGAAAGAAGGGGGTTTCAACAGAGTTTTTATTTTCACTTGTGATAATGGGAAGCGTGTTGTCGCGAGGCTACCTACTCGGGTAGCAGGGCCACCCAGATTGGCCACTAATTCGGAAGTGGCCACCATCAAACATCGTGAGTCTGAATGTCCTTTCCAGGCGGCGTACTACGGCTAACCATGATCTTCGTGCTAGTTCAGTCTAATACTACTGTGCCTATACCAACGATTCTTGACTGGAGCGACAACTCCTCAAATGCCATCGGCAGCGAGTATATCATTATGGAACACGCGGTGGGCGTTCAGTTGCACCAAAAGTGGCCAATGATGTCTGGAGAGCAGCAAATTGTCTGTATCCGAGCCATCTCTACGAACATTCAGCAAATAGCAGCAATCAAGTTTCCAGCATACGGAAGCCTGTATCTTGCCGACATCCCTATCGACTCCGCTTCCAAGGTGCCATTAGGCCAAGGCTTTTGTGTTGGGCCCCATTGTGGAACTAGGTACTGGGATTGCAGTATCGGCGAAGCGAGATACTACAATTCGATAAAGCCTAATAGGGGGCCGTGTAAGTTCTCGTTCTCCCTGCTGCCAGGACAGTGCCGCTTACAGGTCTGCGCAGGGTCTGATCTCGCGGCATACTGCGACGGCCTTATCGATACTGGCCTTTCCAGACTTCCACCTGTCGACAAACCCCTCCCCGAAAGTCCACATTTTCATGGATCCGTTGCAACGCACACTCGCCTGCTTAGTTCCGGTCGCGATGTAATCCATAAGCTGTCTGAGGATCCTCGAATTGGGAAAATAGCTGCTCCGACCCTGTATCATGCCGATCTACACAAAAGAAATATATATGTTTCCGACGATGACCCCACTATCATCACAGATCTTATCGACTGGCAATCATCCAGTATCGAGCCAGCGTTCGAGTACGCCGACGAGACACCAGACTTTGCAGCCCCTAGCCCTAACCTTTCGTTGGAAGATCAGCAGGCAGATATCAGCGTCGACCTCTGCAGAGAGACTTTTGACGCCTGCCTGCAAGGCCTCGTTCCGAGATTATCCGCTGCGAGGGCCCTTGACGACAACCTGCTACGACCTTTCCGCTATTGTCATAGGACCTGGAGAGATGGTGCAGTGGCTTTTAGACAAGAGCTGATCGAAATCTCGAGTCGCTGGAAGGAGCTGGGTCTTCCGGATTATTGCCCTTACCCCCTCCCTACGTCGGATGAATTGGTCGTCTATCGGAAGGAATTTGAAGACTTTGTGGCCGCGCGGAAATTGAAGCAAAGGCTGGTATGCCTCTTGGACACAACTCCTGATGGATGGGTTCCGACACGATCATGGGAAGCGACAAAATCAGCCCACAAGGAGGTGTTTGATGAACTTATCCAGGCTGTGAGAGATGCGAACATCACCGACGATCAATCTATGAGCGAGGAGCAATTAAGGAAGATGTGGCCTTTCGATATTGAATAATTGCTAAGCAAGAAGCCTGCTCGGAATTTCGACGCTGAGTGCAGACAAGCGACGAAGTAGCAAATTGCCATTATAAGAAAGTCCGGGGCGTTGACGGAGAGGGCGACACGGGTCCTGAGAATTATAGTCGTGCTGGGCTTCCTAACAAGGAATGCAGGATACAACATATGCAGGGCGTTGCAAGTTAGCAATTGATGGCGGGCAGTAATTTGTGCAAGCAAAGTCTGGTGTCATTTAGGTCTCGAAGAATGCGGCGGCAGGGTTCATTTCTCACCAGAAGTCGGACGAAGTTCGGACGAAGCTCGACGTTGACTAATCTACCTTTGCGGGGGCGTACCTCCTAACCACAGCGAGACAGACAGGCTTATTAGATATGAGTCACCAAAACGCTATGATTCCGCCCAGTAGAGCCCGTCCTTTCTGCACGAGGATTGGATTGTGGGGCTTATCGCTCTTGCTCGGATACAAGAAAGGTATACATATCCGGTTGACTCACAACCAAAACACCCTCAACTTAATATCGCACTGTCGATCATCTACATCTAATTCGCAACCGTCAACGCCTTGTTCTTTCAGATACCATCGTCTTTCTCAACCCCAAAGACGGAAGACACTTGTACCATAAAAATCCCTATCCCACCTTCCTTCATTCAGGGTTCTTGGCAAATAGCAAGCAAATATGGTCAATATTGAAATATCCTCCGACTTCCCCTTCATCCTCCACCGCGTCAAAGTCCTCGACGCCGAGATGGCCTACGTAGACACTGCACCGACAAACCATTATAAGCAACAACAACAACCTGTCATGCTTTTCCTCCACGGCAACCCAACTTCTTCATACTTGTGGCGGAACGTAATTCCTCACGTCTCTAGCCAGACGCGTTGCATTGCTCCGGACCTCATCGGCATGGGTGCATCCGACAAGCTTCCCCATTTATCATACCGGTTCATTGAACATGCCCTTTATCTCGATGAATTCATCGCCGACGTTATTCCGAAGAACCAGACGGTCGTCCTCGTTTTGCACGATTGGGGCTCCGGATTGGGGTTTCATTGGGCACGTCGCAACGCGCATCGCGTGGCCGGCCTGGCCTTCATGGAATTCGTTCCGCCCATGCCAACGTGGGAGATTTTCGACAAAGGTGGAATGACAAGCACGTTCCAGGCGTTCCGAGGCCCTCCAGAAGTCGGGCGGAAGCTCCTTATTGAGGAGAACGTCTTCATTGAGAAATTTCTCCCGGGAGGTGTCGTCCGAGCCCTGAGTGAAAAGGATATGGAGCATTATCGAGCCCCATATTTGGAACCGGTCGATCGCGAACCTGTCTATCGCTGGCTAAATGAGGTACCTATCGAGGGTGTGCACATTGGACCAGGGAAGCATTACTTACAGGAGGACAATCCGCATTTGATTGGCAAAGAACTTGCGAAATGGATGGATCAGGTCGTAGCTGCTAAAGGTGGAGAGAGTAAGGTCTGAACGTACTCGATTCTTATTTTATGTTTCAGGTCTACGGAACAGGTCTTAGAACGCCCGATGGCAAGCTAGTGTTGAATAGAAGAATCAGACGGAGAGAGTGGGATCCTCAATCTCTTCGCGTTTCCTTCTTGTTGTCCATGTCCTGGCGGTCTCCCACCATTGGGGACTAGGTCCCGAAAAGAAGGTCTGTGTTAGTTACTGTTATCGCGTGGAGACCAACTCCAATTATCAGCCATGCTAGAGTCTAGCATATTCCAATCATCAGCCAAGTTTGAGTCTAACATGTGCAGCCAGCTCTCGTCTGCTGCTTGCCAGGGCTGAGGACCCGCAGGCATGGGGAAAAGGTAGCTATCATCTGACACCGCCGGCTCAACGGAGCCCCCAAGACCACCCATAGAGTTGTGTTGAATTTGTTGTTGATTGATCGTCCGAGCAGCATCATGAGCGTACGGGCAATGCTCGGTGGGACGAGAATGAAGCCGTTGAATCTCAATCCTGCCAAAGTATGGGATGTCAACTTTGCAGATCTCCTCAGCAGATGCTTTATGTAGACTGGAAAAGTCATTCAACACGCGAGCACCCAGCGCAGCTACTTTGCACCCTTTCGTCGAGTGGGAGAATCGTCTGAGTTCCGCTGCGGTCTGGAGGACTAGCTGCCAATCGCGTTCTTCGCGGTGCAGGTCACTATGGTCGGGCGGTTGCGAACAGGCTAGGAGATTGACCACAAGTGTCATCGCTGCGGCAAAGACCTGAAAATCGACCATCTCGCAAGTTTTGAGAATGGGTTTCTTCTCATCCCGTAGGACATTATAAACATTGATCATCTCTCTTGAGCTTTGCAGGGAGGCCAATCTACTGCTTAGGTATTTCGCGTTTTCGAAAGCTTTCAGCAGAAACGGGAGATGAAGCAGTCGTCGAACGGTGTGAAATCTCATCTTAGCCACATACATACCGCAGAGGACGTCCGTCGGCGTGTCGGGACTGGGCGTAAAGTCCCACCATTCGGCAGACATGATGCTGTGGCACTCTTCGAGTTCTTCTTCGATCTTAAGCGTGATCAAGTAAGTCATACCATTGGGGTCTTGGTCGCGGCGAATGATGTGTCCCATCACTATACCTAGGTCTCGCAAGAACAGGTCGGGGCTCTCGAGATCAGTGTCGCCGTTGCCCAAAGTCAGTGGGGGAGCTTGAGATTCCAGCGTAGTATCGGGCAACCCCAAGATAAGAGAGAAACCCCTGTCTCTCTGCCACAATTCTGACCAGACAGCAATCCGGCGCCGTGCTAGCTTCGGTTTAATTTCAGCATCAATCTTATGTTGCAAGCCCAATAGCTGAGCAAGGCTGACAGCTCGGCGGACAATCAGCCAGACCTTGCGCAAGTTGCCCTGATTGATGTAATAATCTGACAGTAAAATCATGCATTCCATGCCATCCAGAGTCCGGGCAGGACCTTCATCCGAAGCCAACAGGCTCTCGGCAGCAGCCATGTAGGTTTCTTGCAGATTGTGCAACGGCACTAGGAGGCCGATCTTTGTGGTGTCAAAATCTGTGGGCAGCTGTTGAATGTGCAATGCAAGACAGAGGACGACCTTGGCTGCGTCTGTCATGCTGTCCGAGTGCAAACACCCGTAGATATGGTCTCGTAGTCGCTCAAGTAATCCATTTTCAGCAGTCCCTAACTTATCGGGATATGCGCCGCTCCATATATTCAGGTTTGACTGTCCGGCCCGGAGTAATAACATGAGTTCTCTGGTGTTGGGAATCTGGACTCGCAATGTCCGGAGGATGCGATTCGCTGATTCGTCAGCCACAGGCAGGCCTGACTGAGCACCTCGAACACTGCCTTGAAGATGGCGATCTCGCCTCTCGCCCACGTCAACATCTATGAAAAGCCCTAGCAACGGCTCATCACTGAAGTTTTGACTCCTCGTGAGACGTGCCTCAGGAAAGTTGGGATCAAGAAGGTCCGCTTTTCGATCATTCTCCGTACTAACATTCTGGACCCCGGTGGCAGGGACCCTTTCCTCAGCTACAACGAGACTCTCAGATTGCTCAGGAACAGCACTATCAGGTTTGTGAAAACCAATTGCCCTATCGAATTTGGACTGGTTGTACAGCACTTGATCAAGCATGCCTTCGAGTTCTCGAACTCGGTCTCTGGTACTCTTTCTCTCGTCCAATTTGGGGGATCTAGATCTGCGAAGCTCCTGATCGGTGCATCGCAGATCCCTTGCCAAGCAAGCATTACATTTGCGCGCATGAGGCCCGACGATGCAGCGGACCTTCCGTCGTCGACATTCAAGGCAGCTGTGTGTCCCTTTGCGCATCGGCTTCGGTGGGGGGCTATTCAGATCGCTTGTTCGTCGTAAAAGCATTTTGTGGGCTGTCTTTGTTTCTTGTTCATAGGCATAGGCTATATATGCGACCGTAAATGCCTTACCTATCTTGCTTTTTACGGACGAAGAGAGTTTTGTTGACGAGAGTGCAGGAATCGAGGCGCAATCAGCACGATGGATCTACCAAAGCCCAACAACAAGCTCGCCGTGAGGATGAACAAGTGGATCGACACGAAACGTAGTGTAGATTCCAATGGGATAAAAGAGTGCTCGTGCTCGTGAGCAATTCGCTGCGTTGCGTTGCGTTGCTTCCGGGTTCAACTCGACCGGACCCGACCGGAACGGACCAATCGACCGAAAATGAATCGATCGACCGAACATTCCTCCGTGGACCGGTCCGATCCATATTGCAGTACTTAACAGATGTGTCTGCACTCCATCAGGGCTTCACATCATCTTAGATTGCGCATCTGGCAGCTATACTGTCAGTACTCGGTTCCCTTCTACTTTTCCAAACTTACGCCTCAACTCATCTAATTTGCTCCACGCATTTCGGATCAAAACCATGAAGCCAAATCCGCTTCCTTTTCTTCTCGAAAGGTGGGCGGGCGTCGCAAAGCCCACGACTAGCTTTGCCGGTAGAAGAGTCCTCGTGACGGGCGCCAACACTGGTATTGGCTTTGAAGCCGCAGCAACGCTCGCCTCTCTTGATGCCGACCACATCATCCTTGGCGTCCGCAATATGGACAAAGGCATGGAAGCGCGTCGAAAGATCGAGGCCCGGGGGCAAGGAAAGTCGAACGTGCATGTCTGGGAGCTTGATATGGGAGATTACTCCAGCGTGCAGAGGTTTGCAGCCCGAATAGAGAAGGAGATGCCGCGACTGGACGTTGCGATCCTCAATGCAGGCATCTCGCCTAACGACTATGTCGTCGGTGTTGAAGGGTGGGAGTCGATATTGCAAGTCAACGTCATGGCGACAGCGCTGTTGGGTTTGTTGCTACTCCCTAGACTGCGAGCTTCCACCGCTGTGACACACGACTTGTCTCATCTTGTCATCGTGACCTCGACGGCTCACAGATGGTTGGAATTGAGCGACTTCCCTGATACTGCAAAATTCGGCGGCAGTATACTACGCGCTGTCAGTGCCAGACCGAGCGATGGCAACAAATGGAATCCTCTGCTACAAAATGCAAGATCAAAATTATTCGCCATGTATGTCTCAGAATCTTTGGCCGCGCTAGCAACAGGCCCCAATGGCAAGCCGGAGGTGATAGTAACATCTGTGTGTCCCGGGGCATGTAAGTCAGATCTGATGAGGGATCTCCTTGGCAAGAGCTTTTCTCAAACATTGGCGCTGCGGGTTTTCGACATCCTGTTCAACAAGCCGACAGAGCAGGGAGGCTGGTCGTACGTCCGAGCTGCGGCACTTCCCTCAGAGGGACATGGCAGGTGGTACAAGACAACAGCCTTGACTCAGTAAGTCTCGACGACTGCGCGTCATTTCATGTTTCAGAATGCACGATAGCAGTTTCTACCATCTGGGATTGTCTGACATTCAATTGCAGGGCAGGAGACTTAGTCACGAGTGATCAAGGGAAAATCATGCAGCGACAGGTCTGGACAGAAATTGTTGAGTCACTGGGCTCGAGAGTGCCCAGCGACCTGGCCTCGGTGCCTGATCGTCTTGGTCGGTAATGGATCTATATCATCTAGGCGTCCTTGGTAATCATACAAGACAGGTGGAAACTGAGATCTCCGAGAAATTGAATGCGTGTCGGCTAAATTTATAGCGTAAAGCATCAGACATTGGCGTAATAGAGTTAGTATCTAATGGAAATTGCTATAGAATACTAGAAGTCTTCTGGAGAAGCGTCATTCTCCCACTACGAATGCATTATTATGTCTTTGACCAGAACACGACACTCCGACATGCTACCGTTCTGGTCAACCGCAGCAGTCAGATGTCGTATTGCTTGTGGAGAAATACGCCCTCAGATGGTATGTATGCCTGGCACGCGAAGGGAACAATCCAAACGACGAATTGATGCCTCCAAACAGTATCCAGACCCGTTTCACTCTCTCCCAAGCGCTGCTCAGGCCACAGAAGTTTCCGAAGCATAAATTCATCCGCTATTAGATCTGCTTCATACGGCGGTGGATCGGACTTTGGGAAATAGGGAACATCGACAGGAGACATACCAGGTCGGCCCTCCTGGACGTAGCGCAAGGATCTGTTGGAAATAGGGGAGTTGGTAACCTCCGCCTCATAGGGCTGGTAGGGCTGGGGCCCGCTAGTAGAGTTTTCACCTTCCACCTCCTAGATAGCCTCCTAACAACAACAACCAATATATCAATATGCCCCCATATGACCTCGTATTCCAACAGGATCTGCGGAAGGGGTTGTATGTACATGATAACCCCGACCGGTTTTGTGGGCGGCATGTGGTTCAAGCTTGCCCGTGCCCGTAGTGGTCCTGCTGGGGAGGGGGTGACGGGGACGATGTGGTTTGGTGTGTTGTGGAAGCGTGAATGGATGGAGTTGGGATGTGGGAATTGGAGGCGTCGTGGGGGGGGCCATGTATTACTGTAGGATGTGGTTCTAATACGCGATAGCGATAGACCACTTTCGGAATCAAGTCTTTGTGGGTGGTCATCTCGTTCAAGCAATATGTCTACCTTTTTGTTATTTTGAATTCTCATCTACATTTTTCAAATTCTAATAGTATTTTTAAACATCGCGATTCCCATCGACTTCATTCTTCTTTGTTTCTCTTTTCCAACCTCTCTATCTTACTCATCAATCCATATCGGACTGCTGTATCCTCGACCATCAGCTTACACAAATTCGTCTCACGAAGTCACAAGAAAACCGGAATGCAAAGAATCCAAAAGTTGACGGAAGCCTCACGGGTTACAGATCCTCGTCGCGGAACACAACCTTGTGCAACTTGCACGCCTGCTACATAATTTTCGATCCCAACAGCACTTCTTCTCCCTTTATTTGCAGCCCGCTGCAAGCATCCGCCGTTCCCCTCGTGAAAAACCGCAACCGCAATACTCCCCGCCACGCCGAGCACATTCCCGCTCATGCTCGTCAATCTGAACCAGTCTTCGGCAAAGTGCACCCTTTCATTTCCCACATTCCCCCCGTCCGCCCCCTCCCACGCCTTGACATGCAAGCTCTTCACCCCGCCAGCCCCGACCCGAAGCTCGTCCACCACATCTCCATCATTCGCACTCCATTCAGCGGGGATCTTCCGCCACGGCATACTTCCCTCGGGTCGATGTGCATAGATTAGCAGATCCTGTTCCGGAAAGGAGGCATTGAAGCTTGGTTCGGGTCGGCCGAGCACCCACTCGTAATCTGCAAACAGCGCATCCGACGGGGCGAGGAGCATGAAACATGCGCAGAGGTAGGCTGGGCGCTCAGACCCGATCCAGTCAGCTTGATTGCCCCAGGTGTCGGCGCTAGCGGAAAGTAGGTAGCTGGACGGGAGGTGAGCTTCGGGGGCAACGACGGTACTGCCGTTGTGGAGGGTTGCCATGGGCGTGCTGAGATCGGGGTCGGCGAATATGGAATCGAGAGGGGAAAGGATGATACTGTCGGCGTCGAGGGCGAGAATCTTGTCGTACTGCGTCAACTGCCAGAGACGGAGCTTAGCTAGGACGTCGCGGAAGCGGGGAATGATGGACTGATCGAAGGTCTGTGGTAGGTTGAGAGGCTGGATCGGGACGATGGTTGCGCCTTCAGAGACGAGGATGGAGAGCTGAGAGACGGGGACGGATGGGAGGGTTAGGACTAGGAATGGGATTGAAGGTTGGAGGCGTGTGCGGGTACGGGGGTCGTGGAGGAGTTGGTAGGTCAGCAGGCGGACGGAGGTAAAGTATGGGTTTGGGTCTGGGTTTGAATCCGGATCGGAGTACGAGGTGGAACGCGAAGGAGAGGAAGAAGACGGTCTTTTTCCAGGGCTGAGGAAGGTGGCGTAGGCATATCTATCGCGGGAGTTGCGAGAAGAGGTGGAGATTGAGGGAGGATACTCAGAGAAGAGCGTGCGAAGAAGCAGATAAGCTACAGTGCAGAAAGTACATGTGATGACGAGGTAGTATGGCCAACTTTTGAGATGAAGTATTTTCGACAGTGTGATATTCTTAAAGTCAAGATAATACTTATTAACTGGCAACTACTTTCGAAAGTATATATACGAAGAGAACAAGGAACAAATAAGAAGATTTGATTGTCATGCACTCGCATCGCGTCGGGCATTTTGAAAGCTGACCCTACCTACCGTCTAAGGTAGATAACGTTAAAACATTGCAATAAATAATAAAAAGATGTAAACATGTAAATTAAACGTAAAAAAACTGTACGATAAAAGAATAAAAAAATTGAAAGCGAAACGTAAAATTGTTTATTCTCGCGAAATCACGTGATGAAAAGTCATTTGATGCAACACCTGACGCGTTTCAGCTTGAAATAATAGATTATTTTATTCTGGTACAATGTACCTAGATATTATGGGGGTATACTGTTCGATAAACATGCATCGCGGGTTATGCATTTAAGACTATGTAATTGGCGAACGGTGCCCTTAGTGCGCTTACATAGTGTCGTTCACACTCGACCGTAAGTCTGAAGCGTGATCGCAGATCGCGTGGAGCGAGCGTTATTCATTTACAACCATTTCAGGAGTTTGATTCTTGGAGTTAAGGTGGTACATAGTGGGTCTGTGGTCGAGGTGTGGTTTTGAAGGGGGAGGGCAAGGTGGAGTTAGGAGTAAAAGTGCGGAATGAAATGGGAAGGGGAGGGATTGGGGAGGGGATAGGGGAGTTTATAGGGGAGGAGGGGGGAGGAATAGAGGATCGGGTGAAAGTGGGGGAAGGAAATTCAGAAAAGGGCACAGAAGACCTGTTTGAGGGAAGACGTAAGTGTATGTGATTTCGGCTGCGTCTTAGGTTTTCGATTCCTATACTGGCATAGACGTCCTGCGTCACCTACGATAACAACAATCTAAAAGATGATATGTCGAGATATTCACTTCCCCCTTTCCACTTTTATTCATTCCATTCTTCCCCGTACCCACCTAACCAGTGAGCCATATCAGCTTCTATATCTCATTCCTGATACCCCTCGCAGCTCCCCTGTGTTGCGACGCCGCGGCTGGGTAAGTTTCTCTGCTGAGAATGGCTGGTGCTGGGGATGGAGGGACGGGAGGGGGGTAGGCCTCAGCAAGGTTGTGATAGGGGCTCTGAGCTGTGGACTCTGCGCGCCAGCGGGCGAGGGGGCTGAGCTGGGAGGGATCGTAAGGGGTCGAGGAGTATGACTGATGAGGGGTGGTGTGGTCAGACTGACGCAGGGTTGACGTGGGATGAGGGTGGTAGTTGGAGGACAAGCCTTGATTGTCTTGTGTATAGTCGGGCTGCTCTGTCCCCATACCAGCCCAGGGTCTTTTGATTGCTCGAGCTTCGCGTTGCTTGATTCCGAGGCTGGTGACTGGGGCGGAGGGCTGAGGTGCTGTATTTGTGGAGGGAAGATTGAGGTGCGTGGGGTAGGGATGGGTGGGGTGGTAGCTGCCGGGAGGGGAGTCGAATGATTTGGTAAGTGTTGAGAAGGGGGCGGGGTAGGTATGAGGTGAATGGTGGGAGGGGTTTTGAGGATAGTGGGAAGGATAACGAGAGGAAGGAGCCGGGGTTGCTGAAGCATTAAGGTGCTGTGTAAGAGGCATGGAGTGATTCATGATCTCTAAGAAGAAACGGTTGCAGTGGAGAAGTAGATATGAATTTCGAGGCGAAAGAACGAGTAAGAGTATGAGATTGGAAGCGTGCTTGAGAAGGCAGATGAAAAGAAGAGAGATGAAGGAGAGACGAGACGGTTTAAATACATCAGACACATAAGGGAAGCATGCGGACGGACACTTCGATATCCCTAGACGCCTTGCAATGAATCCGCCGTGCATTCGAGTTTAGCAAGGTCGATGGAAACGCAAGTACTTTCGAACAACCATGACCAGCAGTTGCAATCGAATTATTCGGGAGTGTGGGTGGATAATCCAATGGCTCATTGCACGCACGGAATCTTGATATGATCGGATGGCGATGGCGAAGCAGTGAGGAACTTTTGCAACTCGGGAAAGCCATGGCCAGAAAGGTTCAGATGACTTGATTGCTGCAGGAACTTTTGCACCTGAAAATCCTGCGATATAGCAAGCGGACGACGACTCTGAGACGTTAGTACATGCAGCGTTGAGCGTCGCCTGGTGGTTTCCAGGGCGTTCGAGGATGATAAAAGACCCCGCCGTGAGTCCGCAACACCAGAACTTTGGTTTTGGTGAGGCTCGAAACGGTCTAGTGGAAATATATCTGCCGCCTCGTTACCTATCGTAAATGTCTTGCATACCTTACGCTTGCGGTACCAAGATAGGGAGAGTGGGAATCTCGTGAAGAGCAAATTCATAATCATGAGCATCACTGATTAGATGACGGGGCTGAAAAGGTGGGATGATTCATGACTTATAACAGTGTCTAGGCAGCAGCGACAACGAGGTTGCTGAATTCATAGGAACTTCCGTCGTTCAAGGGTCAGGCGCGCAAATACGGCCGCCGCTTTGGGAAAGATACTAAGGCCAAAGTTCCTGTACTCGTAGCCCCCTTGATCCTTACATTCTCGGTTTGCCCCGTTGCGAAAGGCTGCACTCGTACATGTAGTATGTATGAAAACGAAGGGATGTGTATCGTAAGGTAAGGGCGGCTAGTCTCTTCCGTATTGGTCCGTTGAGGGCTTAGCGTGCGTCCTTCCAACGCTAAGGTAGGAACTTTGGTTTAGCGTCTGATGTTATAGCCTACAGGTCATGGGCCGACAGTGCCACATAAGGTATCATCCTTGAACAACGCACCTTGCGGAGGGCTCAGAGGAAATGCCTATAAGATGGAACGACCCTTCACTCGACCCTCCACAACTCGCTCTCTTCACTATCGAGCGACCGTCCCGGATTCGATTACAAATTTACACTTCCCTATCAGAGCCGCACAACACGCTTCAAGAGTATGGCGACCTCAAGCCTGGGATCCGTAGATTCGACTGCAAGGACTCTTGAAGGAACCTCACTCCCTCACAGCGTATCGAAACACGAATGGGAAAGTCATCGTGCTACTTTCGAGCGGCTTTATGGAGACGAGAACAAGACCCTTAAGGAAGTCATGTCCATCATGGAACGAGATTACAATCTGAAGGCGACGTAAGCATGGCGAAGCCTTCAGCCGTCGCATGCCGGCTCACATTGTTCACGTACTAATGGTAAATAGGATCAAGATGTACAAGAACAAGATCACGCAGTGGGGCCTGGACAAGAAGAACAAGGAACATGAAGTCCTAGCTTTCATCCGTAAGACGACCCAACGGGCTGCAGTCGGGAAAAAAACCATTGCCCGAGTTAGAAACCATGTGCTAGATCTAGAAGAGGTACAGCGTTATATAAAGCGAAAGCCTTACTCGATGAAGTTCGCGCTAGAGCAATCGGCATCCACACCCCCGGGACTGGTATGCTTTACGCCCGAGATGCCTTCGTCGCCTAGGATTCCAGAAGTCTATGCTGTCCCAGAACAGATCTTTGCCCTGATACGAGACTACGTTACGGGCTCTTTCCAGTCTGAGACATTGATCTGCGACGACCCTAAATCGGAATGTCGTAGCATAAAGAATTACGGCGGTGCTGATACAGCAGTCGAAAACTTCTATGCCTTCTTAGACAGTGCTTACGACCACTACGAGAAAGGCTTAGTCGAGGAAGGCGTAAGGTTGCTCGTTGCTGCTGCTGCAGGCATTAAAGACATCCTGGTCGCAGAGTCCCCGAGATTCTTTCTTTCATTGATCAGCTTAATGTTATATACACGCTTAATTAAAAAATTTCATATTTTCTTGCCCATCCTCAGACAGCTCTCAGATATGGCCGCAATTGTTCTCCCGGAAAAACATCCAATTGGTCAGATATACCGACATCTTGGATCATTGGACTCCCACCAACTTGATGATATCGTCCCATTGAGCTTCCAGAGCTTCCTTGATCAATTTGAGAGTATCCTAGGTCAATTTAATTTCGATGCGTTGAATCTCCGTACCAAATACATTGCCTACCATACTGGAAATTTCGAACAAATAGAATCCGGCTTACGAGATCATCTCCAGAAATGCATTAGCGCACACGAAGGCTCTGATGATGCATCCTTAGATGTGCTGTCGCTGATAGTAAATAACCTCCTAAATCAAGAAAGATATGTCGAGGCAGAGCATACAGCCCTTGATCTCATTGCACGTGCTCCCTATACCGACATGTTTGATTCCCGCTATTTCTACTGCGAAGGCTATCAATTCTTGTCATTAGCTCAATGCGAACTTGGTAAAATACCTGTTGCGGAGGCCAGCATTGACCGTGCGATTCAAGAGAGTGCACTCGCAAGGGGCTGGGATCATCCCCGTACACTTAAGTATCTACTAACATATGAGACGATGTTGGAAGGGTGGGGAAATCACGCTTCAGCCGCGAAGGTCAGAAGGCAAAAACAGGATATCATCGAATCTCTAGATTTTATTGTATGAGGATGTTTGGTATGGTGGGTGAAGACGGAATTTGGTCCGATAGGTGACGACGGAGTTTGAAGCAGGCTCATCAGTATCGAGCTTTGGGACACGAAGACCGAAGAACCACGTGGTTGGAGTTTGAAGAGTATCGGTTTGCGTTGGCTTTCAATCGATGTTTCAGAGAATCATCTGTATCTCATGTTCAAAGTTGTTCCTTTTTCGTGTGTTGTGGGATAAGGGATCCGCGCTCGAGTTTTCATCCACTTTATTACTACAGCAGTATCCGCGCAGTACCTATCCACATACCTCAATTATTCTCTTCATGCTTTATCCCCTTGCAAGCAAGAGAAATCACCCAACCCTCAAAACATGCCCCCCTTTCGTCCCCCAAAAAAAAAAAAAACTCATCCGAGCCTTAATTCCCCCAAAATACTTATCATCAGTCTCTGAACCACCCACAGAACTCCCCTATGATTCAGACCGCCCACCCGACGAGCTATGCATCCCTCCGGATATCGAACCAAAATCCGAACCACGCCGTCCATCGCTTTACAGCCCCGATCGCATCGAGCGGAAACTTTCCCGGGCCATCTCGCACCAGCCTTTCGCCTCTGTCATCGCTTTCAAAATCGATGCATGTCTAGAATCATTACACGGCGGACACCTGCCCTTATAGACACCCCACCAGCCAATCACCCCCACCAGCGCCCTTACTGTCTTGGCCCATGTCTCACGCCCGGCTTGAGGAGAACACGGATAAACCCCCCCCCCCCTTCCCACTCCAGGCCCCTCCCGCTCCCCGCTCTCACTCCATGCATCTGCGCTCCGCTCTATCTACCTTCCAAACGACCTTGCTCCTCGCACCCCTCCTCGCCCTCGCTTTCGCGCCCCTGGCACTCGGCAACGCATTCATCAACCCCCCCCCCCCCCTCTTTCTCTCGACAGCAGCGCCCAGCCCGCGCTGAGTGGCAGACGGGTTCTATTCAGCAGGTAGGTAGCTCGATCGACGGATTAGATCGATATATATAGCGCTTTTCCTCCTCTCTGTTCCGCCTGGTCGATCGCTAGGTTCTTTGTTCGCTCGCCCTTTTTGGGTTGTCCGCGCTGACTGTGTAGCGCAGCGGGTAACCGACTTGACTACATAGCCCCTATGACTTCGGTATGAGTATGCTCGACTACATATAACCGACGGGAGACGCGTTTTATAGCGTGCAGTTTTTTGGTGGGGGGGCGCTGGGGAGTTCGAGTTCGCCGAGTTCGGGGGTGGTGTTGGATACGGTTACGGTTTTCGGCGGCTGCGGTTATGATTACGTGGGGGCTGGGTACGGTGAGGGTGGTGTCGATGCCGGTTATGCGATCTGCGTTCCCGTTCTCTGTTACGGTTATTAAGGTCGATACTATCTTTGGGTCAATTTCGATCCTGACGACTTGTAGTTGAGTCTCCCCAGAGTTTACCTGGCCAAGCGATCCGCTACTTCTACAATTGGCCGACTTCGCCACTCGGCTCTTTTCAGCTTTGCACCTCCGCACTCACAAACGTCTCCGCTGCCGCCGTCGCCACATCCACCCCCCCCCCCCCCACCCTCATACTTTCCCCTCCGCCTCCAATTCCGCCGTCATTTCCTCATCGCCCCCCCCCATCCACAGACGTCTCACCCACAGACCGCGGCGATATTCGCACTAGGAATCGGCCTAGAAACCGCCCTACCCTTGCTTCTAATCGCGTGTGTGGTAGGTGGGCGGAAGGTGTGGCGGAGGGGTGGGCTCGGGGAGAGAGTTGGGAAGGGGGATGGCGAGAGAGGTGGGGAGAATGGGGGGAAGGGGGATAAGAAGGGGGCGTGGCAGAACCGCACGAGGGGGATTGGGATTGTGTTGGCCGTACTCTAGTGCTTTGCAAGTTGTTCCTCGTCAAATTTTCTTTAAACGAAAACTCTTTCAGAAATCCAAAAATCACTACAGACAAAAGTTATGGCTTAACAGATAGATAGGTACTTTCACTCTATCTCCAAGAACAACATTCCAACACCTTTTCTCTCTGCGCAGAAAATTGACCAAAACCAATCTTAATTTCGCATCCTCCACAGCTCCAGAAAGTGAAAGGCTGATAATCATGACTATCCAGCATAACGTGATAAGTCTTACAGCGGTACAGAGAGAGGCTTCAAACAAACACGTTTCTTCCACTCCAGCCTCGAGGTCAAGTCACTGTCTTCACAAGTCCGCACTGACATGATCAGATCTCTCTGCCAGTGAGACAATAGTCTGAGCTGATCGGAGATCCTTACGGAAATACACTGGACTAGCAGATGGCAGAGCTCTAAGGTATTCAGATGCTGCCAGACAGTCTATGGGCCGGGCTCTGGCCTTGCTCATGTAAAGTAACGAGCTCTGTCTCATTGTTTAATGACTGTTCTTAGTAACAAGATTCTAAGCCGTATCTACTCTCACGCACAAGTGTAATCTCACGAAGAAGTAGCTCAAGCGAAATAGTTCGAGTTCAGAAATTCAAATTGAAAAAAATCTAAAGTACACAAGAGCAAGCGAAACGTAGGCATTTCGATGTAGAAGGAAAAGATTCAGAGACTTTTCAGGTGAGAAAGAATAATCTAGCTTCTCAGATTCTACTTGGCAGACTAGAGTCATTTTATTCGAGGTCACATACTATGTGCGTTCTTCTCGTGCTTTCATCCCTCTCATCTCTCCATCTCTTCGCTGAGATTGAAAGCAATCTTGTTATCACTATGAATAGCCTAAATGCAGAGACATTGAAAGTTGAAGAAAGATTGGATATGTCTAGTCACCTACTAGTACAATTTCATTACATAGCAAAAAGTCATCGCAGTCTTGAAAAGAATCTTGCAGTTGAAAAGACGAGCATAGCCATGAAGTAGCTCCGTCTGAAGAAAAAGATTTTTCGAGTCAAAGGACCAAACTCAAATGAATCTCAGGTCGGAACCTATTGTCACATCACCCCATCCCTTCACCCCCCAAAAACTCGGCCCCTCACCAAACCAAATTCTTCAGGCCCAGCCAGCCCTCACTATCTATTTTCTCTTTTTTTTCAAAACCACAACCGTTCCCCCCCCCCTCGCCCCTCCCCCCAACAAAATGCCCCAATCGTCACAACTCGATCGAATAATCCACAAGGGTATGAATCATCCCCAACGTCAGCACCATCCCCGAACGCACAGTCTTTCATCCAATACCTTTTACCCTCCAGAGAGCCATTCCCTTGAAAATCAGAAAGTAGGAACTTGACGCTTGATATCATCTCTTCTTCCTTTTCACTCCACACGACCAGCTACATATACCGGTACTTCAACCATCACAAGGAAATCCTCCCCCCCAAAAAAAGAAAAAAAGAACAGCACACCAGAGGTATTGCAGCTCCCCTATTCCCTTCCCTTCCCTCTGCATACTCCCTCCAACCGACAATTCGCGAAGACTCTCTCCCCTATTCGTCCCAAAAACTTGCCACTTCCGCCATATCCCGCTTCCCTCACTTTAGCCAACTGCATGGCCGGCTCGTACGTTCGGCTCATCAATACGAGTAGTATATATAGTAACTAGCTTTGTTTAGATCGACAGGAATTAGAGTATGAGAGATGAGTCCAAGGACGGTGGTATTTGAGGGGTTGGGGGAGAAGTGGTTGTATGAACACGTTGTGAACAGAATCAACAGAAAAGACGAGGCAAGGACCATGGAAGTAGTAGGGCTTTTGAAGACGGCTTTAAGAAGTCTTTGTGGCGAGCTACTAGAGGTAGACCTAGTTCGTAAAAGGGCTGGTACCCGCGAGATTCGAGTAAAATTTTCCGTTTTGGGGATTTGCTGAGGTTGCGTGGTGGTTGCAAGGCGTGCGAGCACTTTGCGCGATATTGCGATGTGCTGCTGGCTGGGTGGGCTACTTGTTTGGGAGGACCACCCCCTTCCCCCCCAGCCCCGAACTGCAGCATGCGCCTTGCTCGCCACATCCACACCCGAGCAATTTATCCTCTGACCCCTTCGTCATTCAAACTCCTCATCAGTTCTCAATCTCGCGACTCCGCCTCATTCAAACAACCCGATTGACGAAAAGTGATGGCAACGAAGAGATGGTCCAGCAGTACTTCGATAGTTGGACAGTTGGATATTGCAATAGCAGTTAGTTACACCACCACGAAAAAATAAAAGGAGCTGATTTAAATGAGATGGGTATGGTTGGGAGGGGATATGTGCAGCGGCAATTCATTTAAAAGGTTTGCGAAAACGAAAGGTACGACTGGGGAAATCACATTTGCTTCACAGCTACCTTATTGCCTCTTGCAGCAAAGAGGTCGGCGGACCGCTCTTCTTCTTCTACGCTTCGGATGTTCGTGCAATCCTTTAAGGAGAATGTTCGCAGGAACCGCTGAGAAATTGGCAGATAGGTGAGATCTGTTGAACAGGCTTTGAAGCACTTTGGAACGTGCCGTGGTCCGTGGAGAGACAAGTTTGGTGTCAGAGCAAGGCGAGGATCAAGGCGCGAGGGATTCCAATCGCGGACTTATAGAAATATTTAACAGACTATCTTTTGTTGATGCAGCTACACAATCATTATCCTCAGAAAATAAACCGCTAGTACTTCACCGCTTGCGAACATTCTCATTTGGTAACCCATCTCTTTCTCTCAACTTCACATTCAACGCCGGTTTGTCCCACAAGATATATACCTTCTGCTTTGCCCAGTCTCTTGACTCCTCGCACAGTTCAATGTCAAAATACCAGAGCATCCGCGCCATAATTGAGCGCATTTCGGCGTACGCCAGGTTCTAGAACACAATCAGCGTCTCCAAAAAAATCCGACTATTCCTAGGGGGGAAGGTTCGTTTTGGGCTTCTTTTCGTTGGACTTACTTTCCCTAGACATCCTCGGGGCCCCAGAGAAAATGGTTGACATGCTGCAAGATCATCATCAGCATAGCGTGGATCACCAAGCCAACGCTCAGGTGCGAATTTTTCTGGGTCTCGAAAGTTGTTGGCGGAAAGATAAGAACTCCAAGGGTGAACGCCGACAGATGTCTGAGTTCTTGTTCAGTCAGGCTCTTTTAAACGATACAGAAGTAGAGCTTACGTCTGGAGGGACAAAGCGGCCGTTGATGATGTCACCCTCGGGTCCAGTCCGTCTTGGGAGAACGCTGGGCACTGGTGGATAGAGACGGAGAGCTTCCTCAAGACACGCGTTAAGATAGGGAAGCTTAACATTCACGGATGCGAAGGTGATCTCTGAAGCACGACGGAACGTCATGCGTACTTCGTCGACGGCTTTTATAAAAGCAGCAGGATTCTTTAATAATAAAAAGGTTGCACCGCTGAGAAGAGTAGCAGTGGTTTCACTTCCAGCAATAATGAGGATTCCAGATGTCGCCTTGATTTCCTCTTGAGTCATGCCTTTCTCATCATTGTGCCGTAAAATGTAGCTAATTAGAATTCATAAGTAAGGATGCAATTATTTCATTAAGTGATAGCAAACCTTATAAAGTCTTCTCGATCGGTTTGTTTATTCAAACGTCGCTCGGTTTTCTTCGCAGTAAAAGCTCGATGCTCTTCTCCCGCTTTTGTGACTTGGGGAAAGAGCTTTAAGAGACCAAATATGACGCTACCGACTATTGGATATGCTCTGAAAACTCTGAACATCCTTGCAATCTTGAGACTTTTGAATATGTTAGCAACCCATGAATGATATTGCCCCTGGTTAAGAGCCCCAAATGACTCGTCGAAGCAAAGATCTCCTAAAATGTCAAAGGTCGTAAAATTATACCATTGAACGAGGTTGACTTTGGCTTCGCCCTTTTCGGACTCTTGAATCTGTTGGTGAAGCTTTTCAACTAAGAGGTTGAGATAGTGTGTTATTATTTGCTCCTGCTTCCTCAGAGCAGTCTCTGAAAATGCATGACTGAGTAGGCGTCGCATTCTCGAGTGATCGGCGTTGTTAGATACTACTACACCTTCAGCGAACAGCCTCACCACCTTTACAGGCTCACGAACTGATAATATTGGCAACACCATCTCCAAGGCCATAGTAGACCTTTCTGTCCTTGGACATTACCTGTTTACCTTGGCGATTTCCATATATATCTAAACGGGTAATCAGTCATGTCCGCAGCCATTGAAGTATGGATAAGATTGCACCCTTCCATGCCTGAGAGCTCGTGTAGGAAAGTGTATCGGGAGAGATGCGGACAGTGTCTCCATATCTGTCGTGCAAACTTTTGATGTTCTCAACCGTGTCTCCAGTGAAGATCTCCCAGTATTGAGGGAAGTAGAATGCTCCACGGAGCTTAGAGCCTGGAAATTTTGCCAGAGGATGAAAAGTGATATTGTAGGCGGCAGTGCCAACAAGGTAAGCAACATACTAATCGAGTGTCAATAATCGAGAATCGGCATTGAGCTTCGAAGCTTACAGGTAGCAGCACCAGTGGAATGAGAGCCACGATCACAGAGAGCCGGTCCATTGCAAATGTAGACGTCGAAACGTTCAAAATGAGAATGGTTGCAATTGAGGCGAAATTTTGGTGGGATCATGCAAGGTCAAATGCACATCGTTGCTGCTGCCTAAATAATCATTGCCTTATCGGGTACGGTAAGGGCGCGTTCATCACTAGTCTGTTTTACCTACACCAGATCACAGTCACTTAAACAAGCACCAAGATTTTGAAGACTCTAAGTTACGGTTCGAACAACGGTAGAAACAAATGTTACAGGAAGTCAATGTTGTTTCCTACCAATCACGTCAGAAGATACGAACCCTACTGATGAGCTTCTAGAATCCAATAGCGTAAACTTAGCATTAGGATAGCAGTCGCGAAAGACCAAGCCTTGCGAAAAGCCTACGGGGTCAAGTAGAACATTATCTGTCCAGACCCTGCAACAGTAGCTCCAGGTTTCCGACCTTCTATACTCTGTCTTCAACCCGATCTTCACCTATCCAATCGTCTCTCCCTCGATCATCTCTCCGTTTGCCGAACGGAAAAACGCTGTGATTTAACGTTTTGGTTGTTGGGAGCGTTTTCAACGGCATGGCCGTCTTATCGTCGGGTGGATAATAACAAGGCTCGGTTGAGCCTTCTGATGGATGTCTATCTTTCGACCCTGCTAGTTTAGAGAAGCCGGCGTTAGAACCAGCGGTGGTAGTTGCACCGCGAGAACTCGGAATACCACCACTGGCGATGGACTTGAGGGAGTTGTAGAGACTAGGGGTCTTCTCGCGGGTGAATACGTAAATCGGACGCATGACGGGCATATTGGCAGCTATCAGGCCAATATTTTGCTCTAGTCTAAGGCTATCAGTGATTGAGAAAAGTTGCGGATTTGATGACATACATGGACCAGATTTCCAACGTGGTCAATGTGACTAAGTGAAAGAGTCAGAAATATTTGGACTAAGTGGTGGCGTAGAAAATCTGGGAGAGTGGGAGAGTGAGATATCTTACAGGAAGAGTCTACGAAACTTTTGGTCGTACCGTAAAGTACCATGCGGACTATGGAACAAGCGCTTGTGCTGTGAGATTTATTTACATTAGCATGATGGAGAGAAGGAAGGTACAAGGACATACAGTAGTCCTAAGCTCATCAACCCGCAGATAGCCACTTTCTGATTCAAGGTGATTCTAATATTCCAGAGAATGATGATAGGAAGACTGGTACATATGAGATCGGTGACGATTGAGAATACTAGCCCTAGGGTTAGTTACGGGTTCATTTCCGAATTCGAACGAGACAACAGTACCAGGAATATGGACTGGACTTACTGCCTTGAAGCCACGCAAGATCGGCCAAGACCTTATGGCTCCAGCACGCATTCTGGATGGTAAAGTCCCAAAGTGCTTGTATAGGCCGACATTGTGCGAGGAGATCGACAAAGCAAGCGCCATTCACCAGCACAAGAGCCGCCATCAATGCCCACATGTACTTCACAAGGCGCCTGCTGTTTGTGATGCGGATAATCATGAAGCAGATTGAAAGCTTGAGCAGGCAATTTGTCACTGTCAGCGGCATCTGGCTTAGGGTGTTCCATTTAATCGAATCCAGCCGTTGTTGTCGGGAGAGATAGAACTGATGCCTTCCTCCGCCGCTGGCAACGCACTTGAGGATAAAAGCTGATTGTAATGTCGCAGAGACCTAGGTTTGCCTCGTAAGCGTGGGATATCTTGGTTTTTTGGGATTCTCTTGATGGCTAGAAGGAAGAACTACCGTCGCCAATGCCATTACATAGTCGTCCAATCCAGTTTTCTTGACAATCAGGATTCGAGCCAAGAAGCGGAGGATTAACATGAAAACAGCAATGGTGAATGTCACTATGGTAACATCACGGAGTGCAATTCCGTGGTTGAGGTCTCCCCCAGCTGGGGGAGTTGGATGTCCGTAGCCATTGTATGACATATCTAAGTTTTCCAGTTTCTAGGAGAAGATTTGCAGTCGACTCCTAACGTACACCAAATTTGGAGTTTGGACACAACCTCAGCCAGAAAGTACGATGTTCGAGGGATAAGAAGCAAAGAGAGAAATAGCTCTTCCCCATCCAAAGCCTGTAAACGGAGAAGGAGACATCTGTCGCAGCCACCGATGTCACGATGAGGCGTTGCGGTACATAAATATCTACAGGCAGACATGTGTGGACACCGAAGTGCCCAGGTACTATTTGAACCACACGCAACAGCTTCCTAATCATGGCACAGTTCGGGATATTCACACACTATGGTCTGCGTACATGCAGGTTCCAGGCCTTACTTTGTAGAGATGCAGTCCTTCCACGTGAAGGTTGCTTCTGTCGGAACATGATTGGCAAGCTGTGCAACAGGGCGGTGTTTCGGACCCTGGTGCGGAGGTATCGGACTGCACTCTTTCACTTCCAACTAGCACCATTTGCTGACGCACTCGGACATTAATAAGGTAATGCGCAATCAACTGGTGAACAAGGCGCACATGTCCTTTCTGCAGCGGGCTGGACATTGCATTAGCAAAAAGCCTCTTCACAAGGGTTACGGTATTTGTATCATTGTATGAGAGCGTAAGCCAGCTATACCTGAACAAGCCCGGCAACGCTTAAGCAATGTCCAGCCCGCTGCAGGAGGGACCTGTACCTACATGCAGAAATTTCACGTGTCCATACCTTATGTATCCGTCTGTCTGACACTTGGTAGATCTGGTGAAAGGTCATGTAACACGTCAATCGAGCAGACCATCCGTCTATCGACATATCGAAGGATTGGGTTTCTAGTGCATATTGTAAAGAAACAAGTTAGACTTCGCCTGATTATTATCATAGCCCTATGGATCGTTACAGGTAGCCCCATAGTTGCCTCAACACCTCAGACGTGTGGGGCTAAGCCTCTGCGGGTTAGCGCTTTGCTTACTACGGAAGCTGCGATTACACTCTCGCGAAGTAAGCAGAGCTAACCCGAAGGGGCTTAGCCACGCACGTCTGAGGTCCTGACTCCTGATGCAACCCCATAGGGCTGCATCATTACTACTCTAGTTATCAATGGTGTATCCGGTTCGAAAGGAAGGTCAAAACGCTAGTGTCTATCTCGCCAAGTCCGCATTCCCGTGGATTTTTCACAATACTTGCATTTGAAAACATGCGGTAGTCTGCTTCAGAGGTAAAACACACACTCTTTTTCCATGCGGAAAAGAGCGTCGTTTTACAGCCGTTTTACCCTCTCAAGACCTTTCAAGTAACTAAAGACGAAAGGGTACATCAAATCTGCAAGCTCTGGGGCGGTTAATAGAAACGAAGCAAACGGTGTGCCAACAGGACCGTAATCATCTGGGTAGTGATAGTGTCTTCATTGTAAGACGCCAGTTGCGCACAGGGTACCTATCCAGCGACACGCATTAAGTTCAAATCAGCAATTGCGTTTTCCTAGTGGAAAGGCTGGGCTACCATCTACTCCTAGAGTGACCCCTCGTATGCCCTCTGGATAGTAGTTGCGAGAGAGCTGTCCAGCTTACAACAATTTGGCAGGCGTATCCAGCCAGGGTCCTCGAACAGCTGTACAGATGTCCAATGTGTGGCGAGCATCATGACGCTGCCAATGGCTATGATAGCGAATAGAGTATGCGCGACCAGCGATGATTGTTTTCATTCTCGAGAATCAAATTTCATCGTTGCGTATCTATGAAAACCCAGAGAAGGAACGCAATTGTTTCTGCCAGCCCTGATGGATAGAAGACGTCGTAGATCAGCTTTCAGACTAAATTTGCGCAACTATATATTCTGTTAGATGTGAGAGCATGCTGTTAATGCTCGTATAGACTGACAGGGAGAGAATAGACATTCCGTAAGACTCATCTCGAAAAGATTGTCAAATGTAGAGTATGTATGCAGTGCTCCATAGGGCACCGCAAGCAAGGTTCATCCCATCCTGAGTCCACAGGAACCACAGCGAAGGTCTGTTTTTGGCATCAATGTCGTTGAGTGGCAAATGCATTGTAATTCGTTCAGGGAATTGCTGCGAAACAGAAGCTCACAGAAGCATACTAAGAGGCAAATTTCACACGAGGAATGCACAGACTGTAGAAAGACCTCTGCCATACAACCCTAATCGTGCACGAATCGAGATTCTAGCCAAGCAGAAAAGACGTGAGATAACACCATCTGGGGTGCCAGCAAGGCTGGTGCAGTAAGCTGAATCGTACATGCATCTTTTGCCGGGGTTGGGCGCGAAGGGAACGTACATAAGAGAGGGCGTGTCAGTCTACTGTAGGCGTGGCATAGCCTGATGCGAGGATGTTTTTCTTCCGGGGCAAATCTAGATCCATCGTGGGGGTCTAAATGCCAGGGCATGCATAATGTTCCGAAGCGGGTTCTGACCCCATCCTTCTTAAAGTAAGCATACTATGTACCTATCTCGTAGTCAAGCTTATCTGCACGAGAGAAACCACAATTCGCAATCTTTTCCAAGCCTCGCTGCGCCATGCTGAGGCACACCGCTATTCCGTAAATGGAAATCAACCAAGTGCCATTAGCCCGGTAGATGTCAGCCGCTTACTAAGGTACAACAACACCTTGGACGCCACTGAACCCTTTTCTCCTTGATTGCCTGAAAGTCGGCGAATTATAACACTCTTTGATGCCAATCGTCTATTACTAGAATACTCTAAAGCACAATCAAACGCCGCTTTCTTGCATACAGTACGGGTATTAGAGTTAAAGCTCCGAGAGCTCAGCCTCGCAGTGATCCGCCAACTCTCCCATGCATATGCCCTTCACCTCGCTAGCCTGTAGGATAGAGAGGGTGAGAGGGCAGCCTGATACCGCTTGTCTGAGCTTTGTTGGTCTAGACCTGTTCAAGGCTCCGGAACTTCCATGTGATGTTCTGTGCCTTTGAAGATCCATAGAGCGCGACTATGATGGGAAACGAGTCCTCTCTGTTGATTAGATCCTCTGCTAACGCGCCTTTTGCTGCTACCACATCGGCGGAATAAATGTTCTTACAGTCATTTTGTGAATGACAGTACCAACTACTCGCATCTGCGTTGTCTCCAGAACATATTAGGCTTCGAAGCTCACCCAACCTGGCTCATAAGGTCATCCTTCTCATAACTTCCAAACACTAACTGCCCAACCAGTCTGAACAGAGCACTAGTTTTCAAATGTGCACAGTGTCTGTACGTCGCGAGCGCACATTCCCGGTCTAAACAATTGTCGAAGCCGTCTCGTCGCTGGACAAGAGATATATCCTGACCTAGAATACTTGAGTCAGAGCCAGAAGGATATACGAAACCAGGGATGGCCTCTGCTTGTAACACCTGGCGATGACTTCGAGTATTCGGAGATAAGCCCTATTTATCGTTTCGCTGGATCCATAAAGGCAATGAGCAGCCGACTTTCCCTTTCGCAACAGGCTATTGTCCGCTACATCATCAACTAAAATGGCCCCAAAATGGATCGCGTCCATTACTTGCAGGACAAGCTCAAATAGACCGGGATCTTGTGACCTTAACCCAGGCTTCAGTGTATCAACGAATATGGAGAAGTGGTTTTTGCCATAGACATAAAGATTATACTCATACGGGCATTTTATTCCGTTCCGAAGGCCGAGGTTGGTCTGGCTAGTGACTGGCGTCTTTGGCTCGATAATATCATGGTTTGTATGCAATAGCCCTCCCCGAAAGAACGGATTTTTGGTGATCCCGTGGAAATATGTGGTAATATCGTGATGATTATGAGTAGGTAGGTGAGTAGGTAGGTCAACGAGTAGATTGCTGAGTAGGCAAACGAGTAAATAGATGAATAGATAAATAAGTATAAAGGTGAGTAGAAAAGGTGAGCAGATAGAATATGTAAGTGAGTAGATAGAAAACCAAAATTACGAAGCGAGCTATATTGTACGCAGGGTGTATTTCTGGGAATGACAACCCTTGGTGGTCGGAGATACGCCCCGTCTAACAATTATCAGCTCGCGCTTTACAGTTAGATTAAGATGTCAAAATATCCCATATACAAGGCACTTAAAGAGGGTGAATTCAGACTTATAACCATTCTCAATGTCGATGGGCTGCCGAAGTGCATGTTAGAGAACGTTTCCCTAAAAGATACACTAGAGTATAACACTCTCTCGTATAGTTGGGGAAATCAAAGTCCCACGGCGGCAATTGTTTGCAATGGAGACAGCTTCTCGGTTACTCCCCATCTCTCTGAAGCTTTTGCACCTCTACATTCATACCTGGGCCCATTGCGCAAAATCTGGATCGATGCGATTTGTATCAATCAACAAGACAACGAAGAAAAGAACATCCAGGTGCGTCTAATGAGAGATATTTATAAGAACGCACAAGCTGTCTTGGTATGGCTCGGGAACGCCGCGGACGACAGCGACATGGCTATGGATCAGGCACTGGAGTTGAATGAGAAGCTTAGTTCTATTGCAAGGCCGATACATTTCGATCATCTTGCCTATCATGCCTTGAACAAGGAGAGCGATCTTGTCTGGCCAGCCTTAGGACATTTTTATTGCCGAAGTTGGTTTGAACGGCTTTGGGTCGTTCAGGAAGTAGCGCTAGCGAGAGAATTAGTCCTTCTATGTGGTAGCAGATCGATTGGTTGGGAAATTCTAACCGCATTGACCACAGCGTTGCTGCAGACTGGCCTTCTGCACCTAGTGATGGCAGCTCAGGCAATTCGCCGTGATAGAGACAACGGTTTCTATACCATACCATATATCAACATTTTGAGGATGAAGATAGCAGAACATGGTGGCATGGATTTCCAAGCACTTGTCAGTGGCAACCGTTGCAAAAAATGTACTGAGCCTGTGGACCGCCTCTGGAGTATGCTTGGTCTGGTGCACCCGCATGTCCGAAATGAGATACCGGATTTGGTGAGCATCGACTACTCCGAAGACGGCCGACGGCATTTCTGGAGACCTTACATTGCTCTTGCAAAGAGGTGGATTGAAGAAGATTCCACTCTTATGTTGCTCTCCAGAGCCACTTCGCAGGAGAAGCCTAAGGAGCTCCCGTCATGGTGTCCGAATTGGGCGTCACCCGAAGAGTACTCGATTTTGGGCAGTGTTTACAGCTACCAGGCTGGCTTTCGTAGCGCAGAAGACCGTTTACCCCGTGTCAGTGTGATCCCGGACTCGAACAACATCCAAGTACGCGGATTTGACGTGGACGAAGTCGCGGATATTGTTTCAGCTTCCTGGTCATTTTCTCAGTTTCCTGATCAGCAGAAGGGTCTGGACGGTGCCGCTGCGAAACTACTGGAGTGGGAGTCGCAATGTGTTTCGCTATCCAAAGTCACATATAAGCAGCTCGATGCTGTTCCTGAAGCGCACTGGCGGACTTTAATCGGTAACAAAATCTACGACGAAGATCTCACGCCTGTGGGAGACGTCTCCGAGGACTATCACAACATGTTAAGGTACTTAATCACCTTACGAGACGGAACCTTTTTAGATGAGGGCGTTGAGAAGAAGACAGCCCTGCGATTATACTTCTCGGCCCAGCAGTCAGCCTGTCAAGGGCGGAGGTTTTTCAGCACGAGGGGAGGGCGCGTTGGTCTCGGCCCTGCTCAGTTGAAAGCCGGAGACACTATCTGTGTCTTCTATTCTGGGGGTCCACTTTACGCTCTCCGATTCAAGCATGCAGATAAGGTTGCTGAATTAATTGGAGAAGCGTATGTTCATGGTCTAATGAACAAAGAAGCATTTACGGCAAAAGGTCGGGGAGAGGACCAGACTTTTGTGATATGTTAGCTTCAAAGGTAATTTCATTAATCGTACCTCTGACTGTCTATTTCCTTTTAAGTAATACCACCCGTTATTTCTGTTTTTCGGCGTTGCGATTCCAGACCTATCCCTCCCCCGTTCTATCTCCAGAGTCTACTTGGATATTGTGTCTCGAAAGCCTGTACTCGAACCCTTCGTCTACCAATCTCTTTGGAATCTTCGTCTCGTTCTGTTTCTACCTCTTGAACGTACCATATAAAGGATAGCTTTTTGGGCCAGTACTTTTCATCTGTAATGTCTCAGAGCTGTCTTCTTCTTGTAGCTAAGATAGTTTATAATAGATGTATTGCTTGCAAGATAGCATTTGTTAAAAAGCTAATTAACGTAGCTTCTTTGAAGTTGATATTCAACTAATGTTTATCTCTGAAAGAAGATGATGAAGAATGAAGATGAAGAACTTGATATTCTTCTGCTTGAGACTCTTTAATTCTCATTGAGTGATTGCTCTTTTGTCGAAGTCGTTGAAGACAGTTCTGTACGATGGCCATTTTCAATACTTTATTGCAACACTCGTACATTTTAACTCGAACCCTGTAGAGATACGTAGCATCATCGTCTATCGAATTATATCATAAGGGCACTATTGTGGATAACAAGGCGCAGCTCACGCAAGGCTGGACTGCGGTGCAAAGTATCCTGCGCTGTGACCTTATCAGACTGATAGTAAGGCAACATCTGGACAAGGCTGAGCCTGCAGCCTGGCACTTACGACCTGCTACGTTTTACTGTGTTAACGCTTGAATCTTAAACTCTTCTTTTAGAACAGGTTTGGAAATTGCATTAAATAAGTTGCTCTACCTATCTTCGAGCCACGCGGAACCCTTGAACCTCACTACTTGAAGACTCGAGAATTGAGGCTGCGGTGATTGAGAGTAAATAACAAAACTTATTTGAAATCGTCTGTCCTTAGATGTCAGTTAGTAGCTCGATCGAGCATGGATCCTCTTTCGATCACCGCCAGCATCCTCACCATCCTTGGGGCGGGCGGACAGGTTGCCAAGGGAATCGCAAAGATCAGAGCCCTTAAATTTGCGCCCGACATCCTTTTGGCGCTGCATAACGAGATTGCCGACATTCAGTACCTTGTCCAAGATGTTAACGATGTCGCAAGGCAGCATGAAGAAGTCCATGAGACAAAATTTAGTGCCAGTGTTTGCAGGGCACTTGAGAAAGTGAGGGAGACGCTGCTGGCAACTGAACAGCTCATCGCATATGAACTCACCACAATCGACAGCGTAAATGGTCTGGTGAAGCTTGATTGGAAAAGGTGGCTACGGCTGGAGGGTAAGATCAGGCAGCTACAAGAGCGAATGAGAAATAATAAAGTTGACCTATCAACAGCCCTGGTCGCGCAGAATTCGTATGTCTAAATTTTTCTTCATGTTTCAGATCTCAGTCTCAGCAATCAGGTCAATCCCCTCCTCATCTCCGTCTTGGGCCTTTGTAGCTTCAAACGTCGGGAACATTTTAATAGGCACATGGATCATAGCTTTCTTGCATGAATTCTCTAGCTGACTTTGCAAGGTCAATGATTCATCGAGTTGACCGGCAGTTGCAACAATTATATGTCTTAACAGAAATAATTCAAAGCCAGTCATCGTCGAAAGATGAGCTATTCATTAGTCAAACTCAGAAGGTTGACGATTATATGAAGCAACAGCTGCAAAGAGAGCACCAGAGTGAACCTCCTTCGAGGGGCATACAAGATATCCGTATACGAACGAGCCGAGGATCTTCAGGGGAAGGAATTGATACGGCTTCCATCACTCTATTCCAACCTTCTCCAGTGGAACACATCAGCACTTCTGCGCTCACCCCAGGCCACCTGAGGGTGCCGTCTTCTGTAACCCAAATATCGCTCCGGTATGCTAGGCATTGTACCATGTCGTGTGATTGTTCATGTCATAAGCAACGTCGCCTTAGAACCCCCGGCTGGGCCAATCAAGTAATAGGTTCGCTTTTCGTAGGATACACTGGTTTTGCCCCGTTTTCACCTAGTTGTGACGTTACGAATTGTCAAGGTCGTTCACACTCTGCTACCCAAATCACCTACACCTTTCCTTGGTGGTTTATGAGCCGTGCCTTGGCTATGACTATAGCATACTGTCAGCCAAATGGCCCAGAACTTTGTTTGAGGGTATTTAGGGTGCGTCCTTGGAATGCTGATATATTCTCTGCTAGTTATTTTGGCAATGTTGAGCGTGTCAAGAAGCTTCTATCCGAGGGCAGTGCATCTGTTTTAGACGTTGAGCATGTCTCAAAGAAGACTGCACTTCATGTATGTATCTGTTGTCCCTTTGTATTCGAGCATACTTGCTAATTATGAGTTTGTCAATAGTGGGCTACGATGTGTGGTCGTGTCGCAGTCGTAGATATATTACTTCGCGAAGGCGCTGATCCCTGTCTTCGTGATACGTATGGGAAGTAAGCAGAGCAAATCAACATTTACCTCGTGCCCAAGCTTACAAAATTTGAGTACTCCTTCCACTTTTGCATGGACCTATCCTCTTATAAAATCCCACCACAGTACAACTCTGCATCATGTTTTTGAAGATCGAGCGTCATTGTTAGAATTCGACTTTCCCGAATTGCACAAGGCATTCCTCAACCTTACTGGCGAAAATTTCTACAAGGTTTTGCTTTCCACACAAAGAGAAGACGTCGACCAAGTAGATTACATGGGAAGGACCACTCTTTCATGGGCAGCCGCAAGAGGAGACCTAGAAGCGGTTGAACAACTTCTCAAACGTGGGTCAGATCCGAACAAAGCCGATACGTGTGGAAAAACTCCCTGCCTCTACTGCTATACTAGCACAGCTTGCCTGAAGGCTCTGCTTGATGCTGGTCCTGACGTTAGAGCAAAGGATGTGGAAGGCCATACACTCTTGATGGGTTTGATTTCGAACTGTAATGATAGTGGCATAATCAGCTTTTTACAACTTCCTTTGGTTCGCGGTGTACACGTGTCCACAGATAATGCCAACCAGCTGTTAGCAATACGCTTAGCGATCATGCATAACCGTCCGAAAACCTTGTCTTGGCTACTCAGAAACGCTGGTAAAGTCAATGCTATGTCACATGATGGAGACCCTCTCCTCGGTAGAGCAATTCACTATAACAGTGATAAGGCACTGAAGATCCTTTTGGGTAACGAGTTATTTGATTATACCAAGCAAGACCCGGACGGACAGACTATAGTTCATCACGCAGCATATTTCGCCAATCTGAATATACTGAGGATATTACGATCCGCTGGATTAAAAGGAATCAACGTCAATGCTGAGAACATTCTGGGGTACACCGCACTAGAATGTGCTCAATGGCGCAGAGATCATGATGAGGGCTGGTCAGAGTCGTTCACGCATTACCCACAAGACGATGACCCATTGGAATGGTACCAAGCCTTTGAGGACTTCTATAACAGTATCGAAGAAACAAGCGGGGGATTATCAACGCAGGACGGAAGCGTGCATGGGTACATGGAACTCGATACAGAAGAAGACAGCCGGGAGGATGAGGACCAGGAGAACGAGCAATGGGAGGACGCCCTCGAGTGAGCATCCACATAAGTAAAGCAACCACGACAGGGGAACAATGTCACTGCATCCAAGGACATGGGATCATAGTCCAGGGAGATATTATATGTCGATATGTTCTAAGTCTTATAAAAGTACACTTGCATTGGACTCGAGCTAGCACTTTACGGTCTGTTGCGACGAGGAGTCCGTCCGAGAAGCAGTCCAACCCAATTCGCCGAACCAGACAAACTCTCCGTAGTCATGTCAATATTTCCAATATTTTTGTGTGTTGCAAGGTCAACATAGCGATGTTTGAGATCACCAGGGTGGGTGCAGGAAGTCGGGAAACAATAACCGGTCAGCAGAGCAAAAGGTCCAGGTCAACGATCAATCCAAGTAAAAGTTTGTGTGTGGAAATCCAAGATTGAGGGGTTCTACATGTCTGTTTGCATAAGTCTTCCTGTCACACAGCTTTATGATATAAATCGAGCCTGTCAATGCTTGTATCGTTCCGAGGAAATTATGAGTCTAATCGTTCATTCGGAGATCCCAATAGGAACCGGCTGTTGATCACTGACTTGTACACCCTGGGTGTCTACCAAAGCCGCCTGGCTAACCTAGAGATCATGTTCTAGATACCTACCAAGAGCCCCAAACAAGTCGCTTTGATGGTTTATGGCAGCTACAAATCTGGATGGGGAGACCGAGTTCAGCGCATGGGCATCGCTATATACAGCCCTTGTTTCGAGTAGCCTTTTGTTTCTTTGTATAAGCCCATTAATCAAGGGGCTTTCAGCGTTCTTCGCTTTGCCTGGTCTCTCTTCCATACGATCACGTTTTTTGGCCATTGGAGTTCTTGTGAGAGGTATTGCTCTCTTCACGCAGATATAAATGGTGCAACCGAACGGTGGATACTTCCCTTCACGAATGGAATGCTCGTATTTCTGCATCAAACAATAACTCATATATCGATTTCCCTACTGATGGGCACGCCCATCCATGAATAGGTGTAAGCTTCAGCGAATTTGGGCGCTTCACCCCTGGACAATGTTCTCATCCATCCGTCAATGGTGCATGGATGAACCAAACGATCATGAGTTTATAAAGCATTCCATTGTTTCTGCATGCTTCGCCCGTACGCGATCAAACTAGTAAACATAATAATAACTTGGTGATTAACACAGCAGAATCGAAACGAGAGACAAGAAAGCACAGTTTGCTCTCCCTCTCTGCCATAATGAGATGAAGAATAGCACTATATCAGCGATTATGATAATCAATCTGAACCATGGAGGAAGGCCTCAATACGGGGTCGTTTCCAGGGGTGTGGTTCTCCACCATTCGGGGCACCCATCCACGGATAGGAAATCCCATGGATTGTTTGAACAAATACACCTTAGTCAAAGAAGCCCATCGAATCATTTCCTACTATTTATAGGAGTAAAGCGAGAACATGAGATATCCTACGAAACGGCAGACTGCAGGCGGGAATTGCACGACGAGTGCGGAAGCGAGCGGGGTTTTCAAGTCCGGAGAGCTCCCCATGGACCATGACGTCGGATTGCATGGAGCTGAGAAGGGTCAGCAAACTCGAAGGATAAAATGAAGTAAAGAGAAGAGAAGGGACTGTATTAAGGTCAATGTTCCTGCTTCTCTTGTGTCGCTACTGAAGTATGTGTTGACTTGGTCAATGGGTGGAAGGATTGGTTTCAAGATCAGGTGCTTAAAGATCGCCGAAGCTATTCCCAACATCCCTGCCATTCTGAAAAAACCCCCCCAACCTCCCACTTGACAAGCGTCCTTCCTCTGCTGGGTACATCACTCTCCTTTACTCGTCTTTGATTTTGGTATCGTTGGAAATCACTGCTAAAGTCTTTGACTATTCAATCGCACCTGGTACGTTGACAATGAGGCCTTCACTGAGTCTGCATGTTCTTTCTGGGGAAATGTGGGGAAGCAACAGAAGCTCTTGCTTCGCAATTATTGCACAAGTCGAGATCATTCACTAAAGAGTGACAATCTACAATTAGGACACACCTACAGCTTCTGTCGACTCTGACACATTTGATCGCTACTCGAGGGTCGAGTAAAGCTGCGCCCCATCCTCCACGATGACAGAAATCGCGGGCTCCCACACCAATGGGACCATGGAGGACGCAGATTCCTCCAAACGAGACATCAAAAACCATATGCTGTTTGAGGTATCTACAGAAGCTGCAAACCGAGGTAGGAAGACTTTCGCAAGTGGCAGTACCAGAAGCTGACAGCGTCGTAGTGGGCGGGATTTACTCTGTGATCAAGTCAAAAGCACCTGTGACAACCGTTGAATATGGCGAGCGATACACTCTGATCGGACCTCTCAATCGAGCTTCGGTACTTACAATTTGCTCTCTCGTCATGGGCCTTGCTCATCACACCATAGGCCGCTGTTGAAGTCGAACCCCTCACTCCAACAAACCCTGAGTTGGCCAAGTCAATTGCAAATATGCAAGCGAGAGGAATTGGAATAGTATACGGCAGATGGTTGATTGAAGGCGCGCCACGAATAATTCTGATCGACACCAAGTCCGGTTACCGGTGGTTGGACGAGTGGAAGTCCGATTTATGGAATACTGCTGGAATACCCTCGCCTCCAGGGGACGATGAGACAAACGAGGCTGTAGTCTTTGGATACCTTGTAGCATGGTTCCTTGGCGAGGTACAAATCTGGCTACGCGCGCCACGAGTATAGCTGACGGTGTTCTAGTTCGTTTCTCACGAGAGGAAGAAGGCAATTATTGCGCATTTTCATGAATGGCTTGCTGCAGTCGCTATACCATTGACAAAGAAGCGAAGAATAGACGTAACAACTATTTTTACGACACACGCTACCCTGTTGGGAAGATATCTCTGCGCTGGGTCCGTCGACTTCTACAACAACCTCCAATACTTCGATGTCGACTCTGAGGCTGGTAAACGCGGAATCTACCATAGATATTGCATTGAACGTGCAGGTGCACATTCTTCCGATGTTTTTACCACGGTCTCACACATTACGGCCTACGAAAGCGAACATCTACTGAAACGCAAGCCGGACGGCGTATTACCCAATGGACTAAACGTCAAAAAGTTCTCTGCGATGCATGAGTTCCAAAATCTTCACCAACAGTCGAAAGAGAAGATCCACGACTTTGTGCGAGGCCACTTCTATGGGCACAATGATTTCGAGCCAGAAAACACCTTGTACTTTTTCACCGCTGGACGATACGAATATCGAAATAAAGGCGTGGATATGTTCATCGAGTCTCTGGCCCGACTAAACCACCGCCTAAAGAGCTCCGGTTCCAAGGTGACGGTAGTTGCGTTTATCATCATGCCGGCACAAACACAGTCTCTGACTGTAGAGGCACTAAAAGGGCAAGCTGTGATTAAGTCGCTTCGGGACACGGTGAGCGTCATCGAACATGAGGTTGGGAAACGACTCTTCGAGCGGTCGCTGCAGTGGCATGACGGAGACGATGTACCCGAACACAAAGACCTCCTAAGCAGCCAAGATCGCATCATGCTCCGACGCCGACTCTTCGCGATGAAGCGCAACGCACTACCGCCTGTCGTAACGCACAACATGGCAAATGATGCCGACGACCCAATCTTAGCCCAAATACGCCGAGTCCAATTGTTCAATCATCCAAGTGATCGAGTCAAGGTCATATTCCACCCCGAGTTCCTCAACTCCGCAAACCCAGTTTTACCTCTGGACTACGACGATTTCGTTCGTGGGACACATATGGGTGTCTTCCCATCCTACTATGAGCCATGGGGCTACACTCCCGCCGAGTGCACTGTAATGGGTGTACCTAGCATAACAACAAATCTATCAGGTTTCGGATGCTACATGGAAGAACTAATCGAGAACGCCTCGGATTATGGCATCTATATCGTCGACCGCCGAACCAAGGGCGTCGATGACTCAGTGAATCAGCTTACTCATTTCATGTTCGAGTTTGCCTCTAAGAGCAAGCGACAACGCATAAACCAGAGAAACCGGACGGAGCGACTCAGCGATCTGTTAGACTGGAAGAGAATGGGTATGGAATACGTCAAGGCGCGGCAGCTGGCTCTTAGGCGAGGTAAAGTCTGATCGTAGTACTACCGGGGATGAATGCTAATATTAAATCCAGCCTACCCCGCCTCATTTGACGACGACTACGACGAAGCCGCCATTTTCGATGCATCCGAGCCCAAACTCACGCGACCACTGTCCGTTCCAGGCTCGCCTCGGACTCGCTCCGGTATGATGACACCAGGCGATTTCGCTTCGCTGCAAGAGGGTCGGGAAGGGCTCAGCACGGAAGACTACATAGCCTGGAAGCTGCCGTAAGTGAAAGTCTCTTCGGACACATGAAACCCATTTGAGATTTCATGCTGATCTCGACGATGGAAAATAGTGAAGAAGAAGACCCCTACGATTATCCCTTCCCGCTGACACTCAGATCCAAAACCTCCACGCCTGGCCAGTCTCCCATACAAGGTACCGTGAATGGGACCTTTTGAAAACGGTTTGATCGAAAGCCAAGCAGGAAGATACTATCAACTTTGGCCGAACTGGTTAAGCATTTCAGCCTTGGCTAGAGCGAGGAAAACAAAATGGCAGCAACGGAGCGCAGAATCGCCACCCTTGGATGTTTGATAACTCGAACAATTTGTACAATGCCTTTTCGACCCACATATTAGTATTCCTGCCATTTCCACGTTCTTTCTGTCATCTCATGCTTGGTTGAGGCCCGTGGATAGTTTGCTTCGTAGTAATATTGTACGATAGTTCCCTTTTTGTATTTTCCAGCGAATCATCTGCATAGTTCCTCACCCACGTTCATCAGTCGAATGCACTGTATGTAAGACACTTGGTTCTTGATAGCTTTATGGATATTCGCAAACCATACTTCTCCAAGGGTGTCGAAAGTCATTGCGCGATAAGCCGATCCCCAGACAGGCCAGGTCAACTGTTTAGACCAAGCGGCTATCTGGATATGGGAGATTCCTATGTGCATTTAGGCCCGAGTCGATGATTATAAATACCATCCTATGAGGACAACTAAAGGTATGTGTTTACTTGATTAAATCTATTATAAAAGTCGGTTGCTAAAGGGGTGAAAATGTCGCCTACCTTAGTGGGAAAATTAAAATACAACGCTTAGCGGAATCCGGCAAGGCCTAGCTCTCAACGACATCAATCCTACTGTCCCAACCTTCTTCACTTTCGCCCCGTCTAATCTCTACTCAGCACTACATCACAGTACATTCAAAAACCTCAACCACTGATCCAAACAGACAAACATAACATTCGAACTACCAAACAAGCACCGAGGCTAAGATACATGTCTTTTCCAACCACTCGATTCCCAACATGTACCATTTCTCACTGCCCAGTCCCGAAGCCCATATTAGCCAACCCATGTCGCCCAGTCCCTTTCCCATAGTTTATCTGAAAAGGTCCAAGTCCAAATTAAGAGATGCGAGATCCGTCATAAACAACCAATCAAACGAGTGGATATTGGTGAAGGGAGGGGGCATATTCCAAACACCAAGAGCAGAGGGGTCGAGAAGGGTGGGTCGTTCCAGTGCTGAAGAGAGCTGTTCTGCGGGAGTGCTGAAGATTGTACTCGGTTGAAAGTGGCCCGCGGTGTTGGTGTGGTTGGCGCTGGTAGGCCTAAGGGTTGTCGGGAGCGGACTGGTAGGTTTGGGTTAGTCGTGTTTTTATTATAGTAAGTCTTGGTGGAGCGGTGACTCACAGGATCAGGATCAAGATCAGCTGCTCCGCCTTGATGTCCACCCACGACGTATGCAGCCGGAACCGGGTTCCTCTCCTTTCCTGGTTTCTCCTTCCTGGGCTTATCCTCGCGTCTCCCTGGCATCTCCTTGAGCCATTTATTCACTTGTTCTTCTTTCTCAGCCTTCCATTCCTGCTCTTTAGCTACCCTTTCCTTATTTTCGTCCGCTGCCTGCTCTTCAAGACAAGTTTGGCATTGATTTCCTGGACGAACATACACATCTTGATGGTATGGGCATTGGCACATATGTCCTTTCTTTTTACAAAGCACGGTGAATGCCTTCTTACATATTACACTGTCGCCAGAAGCCCACGTCAATGCCAAAGCCTTTCTCATAAAAAGCTGTGGAGAGCTTACCAATGGTGTGTACGAGTTGGAAACATCTTTGTCAAACCCCTCTCAACGCTGCACGTCAAGTGACTGGGTTTGGGCCCTAGCCCCATAAGATCTTTTGCGTTTGGCATCGTCCGCAAGAGGTGAAAAGGCCACTGTCAAAGAAGATGCTCGGTATGGCCGTGATTGATATCAGCTCTAATTCTTTAGAACAAGTCCGTAAAGGAGGTGTACAATCAGGTTGTGCGGTTGGAGATTCAGGCCCCATGTTGGTGGTATATATGGGTCCTGATGACTGTTGCTTCAAGCATAATGAATGAGGGCTCATTGTGATGTACAAGATGTTGAGCTGAGATTCATGGGTTCAGCTAACACCTTGAGAGCTTTCGCATAGACTTGAGAAGCCCACAGCGATGCACAGGATTTTGAGCAGAGCTTGGTAAATTTCGCTGACATCTTGCGAGCTTTTCCATGGAATTGAAAAGTTCATGGTGATGAACAGGATGTTGAGCTGAGATTCGTAGGTTCTGTTGACACCTTGAAAGCTTTTGTGTGCACATTGAAAATTTGTGAATGAGCCTCCGACACATTAGATGTTGTTTGGTGATTCACCTGGTTTGAGTAACCTATCATCCTGGGCGTAAACAGCACGCATTTCATGCTTCTCAGCAGACTCTTCTTTTCCAACCAACATCATCAACCTAAAAACATATCTTAGCCAATATTTGATCAAGTTTCTTTCATGCTAGGTCTTAGTTGACTGCACAAAGTTCTCACAAAACCGTAAGTACATTTCATTAAAAGCAATTGCTGGCTTTGTATATTTCGGAAGATTCTGGCGAAACCCTATATTTATTCAACTTTTACAGAACACATCGCACAAACAGCAAGCGCAAATTCTTGCAGGAAGATTCGATACACCAAGAACACTCTCACGCTCCGACCGTCAGCTGAACTGGGACAGTTATTGTGTCAAGGCAGCAATACAACACATCGGCAAAAATTTGAAAGTATGATATCTCAGTCCCTCATGCTTGTTTATATGTCCAAGCGCTAATTTCTTAGAATAACTTTACCTTCCTCACACCTGCCGTCAATTAACTCCTCCTTGTCTTACAGCCGAAACGCCATGTCGGATCTAGCTATCCATTCCCGCTATGAGAAAGACATCGAAGAGCTCGTCTCCGAAGAACAAGCTATTAGAGACCTGAGTCATGAAGACGAAGATCTCATGGTAGATGTGGTAGAGTGTGAGGACGACAACGAGGAGGAAGAAGAATACGACGAACTCGAACAATTTGTCCCACTTCTCAAGAGCATGAAACTCGATCGGCTTCCAGCTTTTGCCGTTTCAGTTCGAATGCAGAAGATGCAATCCGCAATACATCAACAATCGGCAAACACAGACGCGCAACTCCCGCCGTTGACTTGTACGATTTTGTATCCGCTTTCAGGTTCTTTCAATATCCTCTTCCAACTAGAGTTCAGTGACGGGGTTCGTTGGCTTTTCAAAGTCCCCGTAACGGGTTATCTTGGTCGGTTCGACGAGCTAGCCGCACAAGCTTTAACGTGTGAGGCGATGACTATGCGTCTTCTCAAGCGGGAGACCACCATTCTGGTACCAGAGGTATATTCTTTCGATGCTAGTCTGAACAATGATGTCAACTGTCCTTTCATTATGATGGAATACATTCAGGGCCGACCACTATACGAGTTGTGGTTCCAACCATCGTCCTGCGATGCTGCTATGAAGCAATTTCGGGAGCGAATATTAGGGGATCTCGCTGCAGCAATGGCGCAACTAAGTAGCTTCACGTTTCATCGAGGTGGCTCTCTCCGATTTGATAGCGAAGGCAGAATATCCGATTTTGGTCCTTCCAGAGTACTTGATTTAGGCGCTCAATACGATAAGATGAACAGCGGCGATTATGATGGTTCCCCCATCTTTTGCGTTAAGGGACCGTTCGACGACGCCCAGTCGTTCTTGAAATTTAACTTGGATCGGCGTGGTCCAATCAAAGCCAATCCAGCGCGATTCCACCGAGGAAACCATATGCTACTAAGACAGTTCATGGACTGGATCTCTACAAATCAATCAATGGAGGAACCTCAGTTTGTTCTAACTCATCCGGATTACGCCCTTCAGAATATACTAGTCTCAGAAGATGGTACACTTCGCGGAATTATTGATTGGGATGGGGTTGCAGCTATTCCGCGCTGCATGGGGCAGTACCCTCTATGGTTGATGCGTGACTGGGATCCAGCCTCCTACAACTATGATATTAAAACAGGGAAGCTCTGTGATCCGGATGGCCAATGGGAAAATACCCCGGAGGAGCTTGAATCCTACCGGAAGCTGTACGCACGGTCCATGGAACAGTGTATTTCAGAACAACGAGGCCGAGATGGTACACACTGTAAGGAAGGTGAATTGAGGACTTCGATACTTAGTCAGTCCTCAAATCTAGGAATTCGCAAATCAATCCTCGCTTGGAGCTTAGCAGTCGCAGCCGACGACTCCATGTCCACCACCGCAAATGTGGGCCTTGTCTTTAGGGAGATTGATCGGCTCACTACTGCTTCTCAAGAGAGCTCAAGTCCGGCGACAGACTCTGACGCATCAGGCGGCGACGAGGCGAAGACCGGTGCAGATACCGATTCCACCTCACATACTTCAGCTGGTATGGATGAATCACCCAGTCACAAGAGCTTGATTAATGCAGCTGCACCTAGCAAGAGTTATGCAAGTATTCAAGAGGTGGAAGCTCTAGGTATTGTAGATGGTGGTCTGCCTGAATGTCCCATGTCTGATGAGTTAAGATGTGTTGAAGATGGCCCGAGCCGGAAGGCGAAGCCAATCTACAACCGGATCCAAGATGCACTTCGCTGTAATGGGAGAGTTTTGCATAAGAAGAACCTAAAGAAGCCTCCCAAAGATCTGCAGCCTCTGCCAGCAATCGTTCAACCGGCAGTCGCTGAAGCTTGCCCAACTAAGAATGCCATATCTTCTGGTAGTCGATTTCAGTCCGCTTTGGACCATACTATTGGAATTCTACGGAGAAAGGGATCAAAAGGATCCGCGGATGGTACCGAAGTCAAATCTGCAAGCACTCAACTTTACACAAATGACAATGTCAAGCTTCGTGGGGGTGGCTTCCGAAACCTTCTCCATAGTATAATAGGATTTTTAAAGAAGCCGAAGGTAGAGAAGCCTCACAAAGATGCTGTAAGTCTGTCAAACCCCGTTGAAGTTTCCTCCGGCGACTGCGTCGAACCTTGTCAAGGCCGGGACCGAAGCGCCGTTTATAAGACCCCGGATCTTCCACGAAACCATAAATCGAAACACTCGCCTGAAGTCAGCAAGCCATTACCAGCAGATGTTGAAGCTAGCACAAGTCAGGCGGGTAAGCCTTATTATGTCGATGCGGTACATGCTGTTCAACCAATGTCTCCATATCCGCAAGACAGTAAAGTGGAGAGAGCCGAAGCACAGGGAAGCCTCAGCCCAGTCAAGGAAGAGGTTGGAAGTATTTGCCATCAGGCAATACTGGAATTAGAAGACGCGGGGATTTTTAGCACCATCTCAAAGGAACATCGTGCACTTATTGAGGGTGTCATAGAACAAGTTGCAGAAGCCTCGCAGCGACGCTTACCTTGTATCTCTGATGCCAAGCCAGCCGGAGAAGTCCTGAGGTCAGCTGAAGTACCTGTCGCCATGGAGAAAGAAGCCCCAGGGTCAGCCGAAGCCTCTGAGGCCAAAGACAAAGCTCCTACACCAGCCAAAGCGCAGAAGAAAGAGTACGACCCGTCACAATTCCTACTTTGGTCTGTCGCACATGGCATCGCGGACGGCGAGCTTAGCGATGAATTTTGGCAGCGCCTTGAACGAGGCTTCGCTGCTCTGGTCGCCTCTTTGTAAATGCAGCTACATGTCTCTTCCCCTTTACCGCTCGGCGCCTGGAACTTGCCGGCTTACGCGTTTTGAGGGTTCTACAGGAACAGTTTTGCCGCGTAAATGGATTACCAGGACTGTTGGAGAGAAGAAATATAAATAAAGGAGGAAATAGGAGGAAAGACAACTTATGGTCTCATCACAACACAAAAAGGCCAAGCAGAGAACGTAGTGGAGGAGCGTTTTGATTAGAGATGGACTCGGAACGCAGGCAGAATGAAATACCACAAACGTGCATTAAAGTTGCGTTCTTGTTTCGGGGAGAAGCCTTCCCCCTCAATTCCCCATCTAGAGTTCAATTTAGGCCCCCTCTAGAGCAACTGACGAGATTCTTAGTCATTTTCTGAACCGCGAAACCGTTCAGCGAAGTTTGCGAAGTTACTCTTGCTTCTTGGGTAGCTGTGTACGATTTGACGAAAAGCATTCAGTTGTAATGATTATGAATAGCAACTAATGTATACATGAAATTTGCTTGACGAATATTAAAAAACCATCGAACGATTGGAAAAAAACGGGTGATTGTTTTGTATAAGAGTGAGTTATTATTGCTTATCGAATTTGCAGCAAGTTATAACTAGTAAATGTCATTTTATTTTCAAACCACTTTGCTTTCATCATTCATCAATGTTACCCATCTCACTTCTTTTCTTTTCTACTCGTCTTCTTTTTCTTTCTTCTTTTCTTCAATTTCTTTAGGCGGGCACCCAGCCCTACCAGCCCTAGGTATGAAGCGGAGGTTTACCCAACTCCCCTAGTATTTTCAACAAGCACCATCCAATCAATGTACTCATACTGAAGGCCTATCTATGGACGCTCTTGTACTTTATCCCGGGGGTTTGCTTACATTTTCGAGCTTTTGTTGATCTTATCCAACTGTCTGCAGTTCTTGGTCCACTAGTATTGAATAGTCGGAGAAATCCCAATATATATATATATCCAATGGATCACTTGCAAATAACCAACCAATACAGATGCTTCAGCGCAAGTATCAAGAGTCATTACCAATACACAGATGTTGACAATGATCTATGTCTCCTATCCTTTTTATGCCTCTTCTTCCACCTTGTGTTCCACCCTGTCTTCATAGCACATGCATAGATAGAAAGCCAGCAGCCTCATTAGGGTAGCGGCGCCGACGGAAGCGCAGACCCAGACGAACAAGACAATGACAGTCACTGCCATTATGGATGTGTAGACTAGTGTTCCGGCTGTAAAGTAGATTCCCCATACTAATTGATTTAGCCATGGGTCGTCACCGCCTTGAATTGCAAATGCATGGTCCTGGTAAAGCGTCACTTGGGTCGAGGCGGGTGGCCTTGCAGTTTGCCTTGTTTGTGACGTTGAGTTCTGCGCCATGTTCGCTGAAGCATTCTGCTCTGTTTTGTGCCGGCTTAAAAAGACCTCGCTGGCCGCAGGAATGATAGCAATTATGTGCCATGTTAGAACAAACAGGGAGTAAGTGCAGCCTAGACTACAATGTTTCGAGTGAATTTCCACAAGGGCTAACGCAGCAAAGACGAATCCAAGAGCGACGACACTCGCACCAGCTAAAAGCATGCGCCGTTTGAATGACTGCGACCGAGTCCATTCGTAGATCCTAGTGGTAGCGAGCCCTCTATTATTTCCCAAAGAATTCGGACCAGTTATTGGTACAGGCACGATCCCAAGAGCTCTAGCGACCACTTCGATCAGACGTGGAAGCCTTCGCGACACATAGATTAAGCGACGTTTGGGCCAGGCGATGTCCTTTAAAACAAGAGGTATGAGGCCCATCACTAGGGATGTAGCGTTGAACTGCTGCTTACGCACTTCCTCCGCAGAGGCTAAGACGCAGTCTGCCCAATGCCAGCATGAGGTATAGCGAGGTTGCTGGACCGGAGTGAAAGGTGTGTAAACGATATCGTCAGGCGGGCACACATCGACTGCGACAGATGGGAAAGCCAAGCTGACAAGAACGAGAAGGGAATATAGAAACTGAAACTGAAAAGCTTTAAAGAATGTCATATTTGATGGGAGATGGGAGCGATACCAATCTTATAACGCTTCGAGGTAGCGTGAAGAAGGAATTGCTCCAGGCCCGGATCTGAATTCTCAACCAGGCTCTAGACCCCGCATCGTTTTGGATTTGTTTGAGGCGAGGTCGTGTTCTAATATAACTCGTGAAGGATTCTTTCGACGGCTACTCTCAGAAGACAAGATGAAATTAACGCGACTTGTCAATTAGCAACAGTCTTTTCAATATTGAGGACATGGTGTGAGCCTCTTCGAAAATCAGCGCTTACCCTGTTTACGAAACGCTTTGACCCGAGGTTAGATGAACATTCAGACAGTGATGACCGATGGAAATGCCATTACTCCGTACAGCACCGCCGTCCTGGACCGAAATAAAATGTACACTGCATATTCGCCGACGTTGAATGGAATCGATCTTGGACTCGGTGGCAATGATAGGTAGGATATGAAGTCGCCATGTTCCCACGTCAAGCATTCTTACAGTAACCGCCATCTATTTACGGAATCTCAGCCGGCGAGGCTGTTAATTGACTCAAATCAGTTCACCCGCTGACTCACCTACCTTCTTCAAAGTTCCCAGAGCTGAGTACTTCCGTAGAACTACCCTTTTCATCCATGCCGAGTCTTAAGATTGGGGGATCCGCCCCCAAAATACGCCACCTGGTGGTAACAGGCGACTGATTCTAGATCTGCTCGGAAGGGCTGCACAATCCTGTATATCCATACTGTAGTTGGGAAGCCAATGGGTGTGCGACAAAAACGAATGCCAAGGATTCGAAAACTTTCCGCATACGCTAAAACGCTTAGCTGAATTCGGTAAGGCGCGGCCGCCTCTCAACGACTTTGTGTCTTTCTATCTTTCTACCGTATCTTCATTTCAATTCATCAACAATAACGTTTCAATCTTCTTTTCGCACTCTCATCTCGTTCAGTTTCTACTCAGCATCACATCACAGCACATCAAAAACCTCAATGATCGAATTCAAACACATAAACAGACAAACATAACATTCAAGCTATCAAGATACATGTCGTTTCCAACCCGATTCCCAACATGTACCGTGTTGCACTGCCCAGTTCCGAAGCCCACACAACCCAATGCCAAAGATCCTGTTCACCAGTTCGTATTCACAGTCTATTCAAAAAGTCAAAGTCTAAATCAAGGATGCGAGATCCGTCATGAAGAACAACCAAGCAAGGCATGTTCTTGAAGGGAGGGGGGTTACGCCAAACACCAAGAGTAGAGGGGTTAAGATACCCGAACTGGTAGCTCGAAAGCTTTGATCATGAAAGTTCGTTCCTCGAGACTACTTAGATGAGTCGTCTCTTCGGCTGAACATGTGAAGGGGTTACTCGCGGGCTCTGCGTCTATGGCACTTTTTTACTCCTCCTCACCATCCTCCTCAACCATAGCGAGATCTTGCATGACCATGGAATTAGGAGGGATAGCTTCAACTCCGGCTGCTTGGGCGGCGACACGTTGACCGTCAGCATCCTTCTCTTTCTCTTCCCATTTAGCTTTGTCCTCTCTCCTACCACGAGCAGTGTCTTCCAACCACTGTCTGTGCTCTTCCTTGTCCAGTTCTTTCTTGGTTTTGGTGCCGGCTTTCTTCTCCTGTCGTTCGTCGCACTCTCGGACCAGAACGCACTCCTCACACTCTGTCCCCCGCTTGGACCAGTTACCTGGATGTACGATACATTCGATCATGTGTTTTTGCTTCAGGCAGGTCCGATTAAAAGGTCTGTTGCAGACCACGCTGTTCCACAATACAGTGTCAACCTCTGACCTTATATCAACTGAGAGGAATGGACAAACCAATGATGAGTCCGGTGTTTACATGTCTTCTGAGCATTCCTCGGGGTGGTACTATTGAGATGTCCAGGATCCGGGCCTTGGCCCCCGATCTCTTGATTGCGAGCCATGGCTCGAACGCGCCTTTGGTCTTGTCGAACAGGCTTGGTAAAGATGGGGTGGATATCGAATTTAACTTTTTATCGTGTGCTGGAAGAGGTAGCTTGATGTTTGAATATTTTATTTTACATACTGCAGCCATTGTGCTGGTATATAAGGAGGAGGATGGCCTCTGGGTTCCTAGGTCGTGTTGTTGGATCAGTATGTTATAGAAAGCGTTGTTCTAAGTTCTAAACCTTCGTTCAACTGTGGTGAGGTTGTGAACCAGTTATCCGCGCACATCTGATTCTCTCGACGAGTGTTGTACTTCACCAAAACCAAAATGTTATCACTTAGGAGACAAACAGCATACGTTTTCCCTCCCTGCATCTTTCTTCTTCAAACCATATCATCCTGTCCAAATACACAGGGTACATACTCGTCTACCATCTTCTTGTTTCAGCAGCATATTGACCACGGCAAGTTGGAGTGAGATCATTTGCTGATTGATTCAAGCGATTGTCGGTTGATACTGTTAATCGTACCCGGGGACATCCGCATTTCATGGTAGTGTTCGACTTCCTCAAGACACATCAAACGAGCTTTAAGCCTAGGCCGTCCAAGGAAGCTCGAGCCCCACGAAGCTCTCGATGAGGCCAACGGACCATTAGTCGGACCAAGAAAGCCTCTCTGAGTCAAAGTGATACTGTGTGAATCGTCTCTTCAGCACAACACAAACGGTTCTTCAACACATTCACTACGAGACGCATTAGGCAAAGAATTTTCAAATGATAAGGACTTCCCCTCAACACACTTATACAGGAATACCTTGGCTCGACCAAGCCAGCTCTTACTTTTAACAAACACCAAAATATATCAACTAAAACTCCAAGGTACGACATCTCTTCCATTCAGTTCTGTAGTTCTTCCTGTTCCTCTTCGTGCTTATCTCTAGAACAGACCGTCTTCTGCCTACAGGTCGTTCATCAGCAACTCCTTTTCACAAGCTTGACAAATCATGCCGGAATTGTGTATCGAATCAGTTCACGAAGACGATATTAAAGAGCTGAATCATGAGGACGACGATGATAAACACGGGTGTCCAATAGACGAGGATCTCATGGCAGATACGATGAAGGGCGAAGATGATGAAGCATCTGACTCGACGGACTACGATGAAATGGATCGATTCAAGCCAGTTCTCGATGCCATCGACTTTGAGCAACTTCCACATTTTGCTGTATCGATTCGAATGCAAAACACACATGTGGAAACGCGGGACAAGTCTGCCGGTACAGATGGGACAGCTCCACCCATGACTTGCAAGGTTCTCTACCCTCCACTCACTGGTTCTTATCATATACTCTACCGCCTGGAATTTGATGATGGTGTCACGTGGATGTTCAAAGTCCCTAGCACAGGTCATGAAGCTCAATTCGACGAGCTAGCGGCGAAGGCTATAACCTCGGAAGCGATGACCATGCGTCTTCTCAAACGCGAGACGAGCATCCCAGTACCAGAAGTATATTCATTCGACGCTTCTCTTGACAATGCTGCTAAGTGCCCTTTCATCATGATGGAAGATCTTAAAGGACAACCACTCCATGAGTTATGGTTTCAACCAGGCGCTTCTCAAGCTGCGCTTGAGCGTTTCCGTAATCGAGTTCTGCAGCAGCTTGCCGTAGTAACAGTTCAGTTGAGTGCCTTCACATATGAACAGAGTGGCTCTCTTCTGTTTGATAAGGCAGGAAATGTAAATGGCATCGGCGCTGCGAAGGTTGTTGACTTGGCAGCTCAATACAAGAGAATGTGCAACTATGACGAGGACGGAGACGATTCTCCGTTATTCTATGCCAAAGGACCGATGAAGGACCCAAAGTCGTTCTTGAGCTTTGTTTTGGAGCGAGGACCACCTCAGCCGCAACCGTCCAAACACAATCAAGGCATGCACATGCTGCTTCGCATCTTCATCGACTGGATGTCGTACGACCACTCAGGGTGGGGATCTCCGTTTGTGCTAGCACATCCTGACTTCGCGCTTCAGAACGTGTTGGTCTCTGACGATGGTACCATTCATGGAATCATCGACTGGGATGGAGTTGCAGCAGTTCCGCGCTGTTTTGGGCAGTATCCGCTCTGGCTTATGCGCGACTGGGAACCCGTAACATACAATTGGGACTTCGCGGCGTCAAAGCTTCACGACGAGTTCGGACCACCTGAAGACTCGCCAGAGAAGCTCCAGTTTTATCGAAAAATGTACACGCAGTTTGTAAAGCAATGTCGCCTGACAGTGGAAGGTTCCCAGGACACGGACTATACACAGGGGTTCTCAAAGAGCGACACCGTCTCAAAGGTGTCCGTGGATATAGTAAACCCAAAATCGCTCGTATTTCGGACCTTGGCCCTAGCAGTAGAAGATCCAATGTCCACCACTCGGAATATGCGATTCATCTTTGATGAGATTGACCGGCTTACTGCTGCTGACTGGGATGATGCATGTTCAGACTCAGAGTCTCTGGTATCCAGCAATCATAATGTTGAATGTGGCAAGGAGAGCGATTGCACCCCGCGAGTCTCTGCTGGTCTGGATGAGCAATCCTGCGACAACAGCCTAAAAGATTATGTTGAAGTTGGAGTGAACACGGATAGCACACAACAAGAACATATACATGGAACAGAGACAGGAGTTGCAGAAATTACAAAGAATGCTCAGCTAAGTGACCATACGAATCATTCGATGGGAATTAGAGGTGGCTCAGACGACTATGTCCAGCCTCTTTGTTACCGGATTCAAGAGAGTTTCCGTCGTGTGGCAGAGTTCATCCATCAGAAAAAGGGGGGGAAACTGTTTAACGCTACTCCCCAGCCAGCAGTTATTAGGACTTTCCCGACCGGCAGTATCAAGCCTCGCATTCGAAATCTGTTCCATACTCATACAGGAATACCTCGTAACACGAATATAAAAATTACTGGCCAGGATACTGAGCCTCAGCCAGCAATCGTGCAGCAAGCGAATGTTGAAGCTTGTCCAAATGGATCCGTCAGCAATCGTTATGGTTGGCCTAAGAACGCTCTCAGTACAGTGGGACTTTTTCACGAGACGAAGATAAAGCAGCTTGAAAAGAACGGAAAATCCCGTTCGAGACTCGACGCGGCTCGCTCCAGCGAAGACTTCAAGCCTCGTCGTGGCTGGATTCGAAACGCGTGTCAACACGCCATCGCGGTCCTGCATAAGAAAAAAACTGGTAGCTCTTCCAAAGATCCTGGGCCAAAACCAGCAGTCGTAGAAGTTTCCGCAAATGAGGATACTAAGCCTCGTAGTAGTCGAGTACTGAGCATTCTCCAGCGAATTTTCCCATGTTTGCGGAAGAGCAAATCGGATCAGCATAATGCGCACGCAAGTATCAGCCCGGCTCGGACAGAGGCAATCCTTATCCCGGCTCAGATAGAGGATGATAAGGTTTGGGACCAATTCCGACGTGATCTAGAGGATGTTGGGATATCTGCGGCCGTGGTTAAAGAACGCCATGCCGACTTCATGGCCACTCTTCAACAAGCCGCACAGAACAAGCTAGCTCAAGAGTGCGGATCTCAAGCAGTGCTCGAGACTCCTCAGTCTACCGAAACCGCAGAGGACAAGGGAAAAGCCAGTCTGCAGGAGACCACCAAGAAAGAACCGTATGATTTGGATTTGTTCGCCCTGTACAGCATTACGAATACTCTTGCGGACAACAAACTGCCGAGCGAGGTGATGGTGCGCTTGAGTGAGGGTTTTACTGCACTAGTGGCTTCAGCTTCATAGTGTGCTAAGGGCATGTATCTTCATTGCCGGCTCCTCTGCAGTGGTTTATCAAGGCTAACTAAGAGCAGAAGGGTGGACGGAAAGTGTGATGGATAGCCGTTCCATGGGACGAAGACACACGGAGAGATCATATCGCGTGCATAGACGCCGAGGCAGAAAGGGTGTGGCCGGACTGTCAAGTGAAAGATAGGGGAGACATAGTGACATTGCTGAAAGAAAAGAACGTCTGGAGACCCTATACGGGTAGGGAGGGAGCTATACCCCCTCCGACGCAGCATACCTGATTCGGGAGTTTTGGAGTTGAAGCCATAAGATCTTTGGACAGGGAAAAGTGCTTACTGCATGGGTGGTTGTTATCGGGTTTGTATTGGTGTACTGCTATTTTCTTCCCCGCAAAACAAGATAGAAATTGAAAGACGGTATGCAGAGGGATTTAGTGTTTATGCAAGGGAGTGAGAAATGCTAGATAGAGCCAATGACCAACCACATCCCAGCCTACTGTCGTCGATACCATCCAGTTTACACCACCACACTCACACCAGCAACCCGAACATCTCACTTCTTCCCTTCTCTACTTGCCTCCTCTTCCTCCCTCCTTCCCTCCGTCCCTCCCACCTGTCCCCTTCTTCCCTCCTCACTTCTCCCCCGCGCCCCATTTCCACCCCAACCCCCCTCCACCCCTCCCACCCAGGTCGTATCCCTCAACAAGCACCCCCCCGCCGTTCCCCTCATCCACCAACCGGACCCTCATCCTCTCCGCCGTCTCCTTCATCCCAACCAAATGCCCCGATCCCTCCACCCAGTCTCCATCCCTCGCCCCGAGCCCATGGAATAGCAGCGCAAGCGTACTCGACTTCCAAATCCCCAATTTCCCCCTTGCAGTCCCCACAGCAGTAACCCTCAAGAATACAAAACTCGCCAACAGAAGCGCACACGGCAGACTCAGCCAAGCCCATTGCACCCGCACCATCGTCTCGCTCATCCATGTCACACCCAACGCCTGCGCCATCCATGAATTATCCTCCAGGTCCTCAGCGGTGCGGATCGCGATAGTCAGACACTGCGCCAGCCGAGCGAAAATCACAGGCACCTGCCGAGTGTCGTAATTGAAGAGCTCGACAACATCGCTGGAAAACGCAGGATCGCTATACGGCGTCGAGTTCCCAGATAGCAATGGGCCCAACCATGCTCCAAATGTATGATCGGCGCCGACAAGGTAGTATCCTTGGCTGTTGATGGTGGACCGATAGTAATCCATCGTGGTATTCGACAAACGGACATTAGGTTGAGATTTGGCGCTGCCGGTGGGCGGGGTGATGTTGTAGACTGTGGTGCCGAAATAACCGTTGTCGTGTTTGGTTAGGGTCGCATTGGACCACGAGTTGTGAAAGTTCTCATTAAAGATGGTGTTAGTGGCGGTGGCCGTGTAGGTGTTTACACACCAGTAGAGAGAGCATTCTGTCGCCCAGGGGCCGTATTCGTCGCGGCGGGCAAGTAGAGAGAAGTTGGCTATGGCGTAGCCTACTTTATCAAGCATCATCGGAGGGAGCGTTCCGCTTGTGTTTATCATGGTGGAATTGTGGCCTACTTCGAAGCTGTTACCGAGAGCCAGGCCGTTTGGAAGAGTCCAACGGCAGGATGTATGATAGGGATCACAACTTTGGACTTGCTCGTTTAATTGCAAGTAACTGACCAAGCCTGTCACATTGACGCATCTGCTGCACACTGCCAGGGTTTGGTACGATAACCAACTACAATTTCCACTTGGACAGTCAGGAATCAGTGTGCTGTTACCAAAGCCGAAAAGCCCATCATAAACAACGCCTTTATAAAATGCACTCCAGTCGTTGGCAAACGTAAGACGAACTGGTAGCGTTGAGTTTTGGGATGAGGCTACTTGCTCAAGCTGAAAGGATGTCGCTTGCTGCACGAAAGGACCGACGGCAAGTGCGAGAACAGTGATAAGCGCACCGAGCGAAGACACATGTCTTAACGATATCAGTAACCCAAAGTCTTGGACGTTCCGGTCAGAGTTCCTACCTCCATCGAATACCCCAAAGCATCTTCAAAGCTCCCCATGGCCCTCGACTCGCTTGGTCATATACCTCCATGTCTCTCAATGCATGATACTGTTGAAACCAGTGCCATTTACCCTGGCCGATACCTTCCGCAATTGGCACTAGCATCGTCGCGCTCATGATCGTGGCAAAGATAGAAAGTAGGGAGTTGATAGTGATGCTAAAAGGCCAATCGGGCACCGGGCGTCCTTCGTGGAGACGAAGGACGAGAACGATGGCGACGAGAGATATCACACTGCATAGCAGGGCAAGAAGCTCCCATATCCACCAGTCTGTCGGGAGACGAGACCAACGGCCCATTGCTCGCGTATGCTCTGAACCCTTTCCCGTGGGCATATCCAGCTCCTCATAGTTCTCCGATTGCTCCAAAATTGATTGATGGTCTGGTGGCGTGGTAATCTCTATATGATGCTGCTTATGTTCCTCGATGCGGCGATGATCTTCATTTCTTCCGCCCAGAACGGACGAGGTACGACTTAGGGGAGAGATGCTTCTTTGCGTGCGATCGTCTTGTAGCTTCATGCCTTGCGCTGGGAATTGAAAGTTGACATGGTCTTCCATGATTGAAAAGATCGACGAAACGCAAGCAGTAAATCTTTATAATTGACTGAATGGGGACTATTAGAAGTGTGCGACATTGAACGAGTCGACTTTCACGACCGGATTCGGGGCGTTACGCTCAAAGGAATTTTGCTTGCGAAACAGAGATCAGAGCCTCGTTTTGCAGCAGCGCGAAGACCAGACCCATATCCTACGAGACGCACCCATGCCGTGGGCAGAAGAAGCGAAAGTGAGGATGCGGCTGAGGCGCGAAGAGCTTGAAGGATTCGACAGATTGGGAGAGGTGCGGGGGGGATCTTTAGGCGACACTCTACTATTATTATTGTAGGTTATGAGCGGAGGTACTTCTGGTGTGTGACTTACCTAGTCATCTTGCGCCTCTCTATTCCGTACTTGCATAGCATGTTACTTCCATGGAGTGGGTTTCCAAATATTCCTTGCTCTAAGTAAAAGTCTCAGCACAATGCCACACGTCCGAAGGTAGCACAAAGGCCAACCAATCCCAAGGTATAGATAGAGCGGCCTATCGCCCCTTGATGAAGATTGATATGCAAGGCAAATCTTACGCCGCGAAAATGTATAGAGGAGGCGTGTAAGTTCGTGCCAGAATGTGTAAGAATAGCCTTAACCACTAAGCCTTCGCCGGACACCCATCAGGAGTGAAACAGAATGAAGATGCAGCTGCAGCTGCAAGTCATCGAAGATCTTGCCGTCAACGCCTGCCTCATCTTGTGCAGCTCAGCCTCTAGTACGGAGGTAGCTTTGCGGCTGCCTTGGTGCCTGTTATCTGAAGCTTGAATGGACATGATGGACTGGACTGGATTGGATTGGATTGGGAGCGACGTTGATACTTGATACTTGATGGTGGTAACCTTGCGGGTGCTTGTAAACTACAGTAGGTGGCACCCCTGCTACAAGTGGCTGGATTGGCTAGCCGCCCGCGACTCTACATGTTACAGACGCGTTACGACGTCGTGGACGTGCGATCCTACGTACTTCGGATCCAGCACTGGCGATGCAAGCCTGCTAGCAACTGAATGCTTTTCCGATATGCTTTCAGCCGGAGCAGGCTTGCTCATAGCCAGCTGGCTCAAGGCAAAGTGCGCCGTGCAGAATGGAAACATGTTTCAGCCTTGCCTGCGTCGATGTTGCATATCATGAGCCCCCCAAGCCCGGTCACATGCAGAGTTTGAGCCATCCATTGGCCATGCTCAAATTGCTGTTGATCGTAGGATTCTCTTCTCAGCCTTGCTTACATGACAGTGCTGAGTGACGGAAAGTTTGCTTGAGACAACCCAACTTCGTTTTGAGCTCTCCCTGCCTCGTCACTGCGATCACAGATATCTTTCAATCTGAAGACAGCAATGGTTATTAGGGAGGCAAATTACAAATTGCTTTGCTTTCGCTTCTAGTACTTGGGACGGTAGCTTATCTTGTACTCGCTCGCGCCCTAGGGAATACGCAAGGCCCGCGAGAGCCGCCAGATGTGTGGGGATCACTCCCATATATCGGTCATGTCATTATTCTTATGCGAAGCAATCTCAATTACTATGTGCAGCTGAGATATCTAAGCCATCAAAGACTCAAGCCTTGTTCCATCAAGAGCCCACGGACTTGCTCGATTGCAGCAACCGAAGCTCACCTCCGATCTCTACCATGACAATGCCGGGTCAGAAGATGTACATTGTTACGACGCCCAAGCTCATCCAAGCCATCCAGAAGCAGCCAAAGGAGTTGGCTTTCCCTTCAATCGAAGCAAAATCTGCCTCCACTATCTATGGCGTCAGCGAGGAAGCGCACAATATGTTGCCCCAAAATGTTAATGGTGACGAAGAGTCTATCTATTGAATCATACGCTGCTATGCGGTCTGCGCTGGCACCGGGCAAAGACCTTGATCAGATGAATCGTGTTATGATACAGAACATTGCTGCTTCCCTCGATAAACTCGCATCATTAAGCGGGAAGACCACAAAGATCTCAACTCGACAACTGGCGTTGAAGCACCGTGACGCTTGCGACGACAAACGCACTTTATTGACCGTGCATTCCGTTCAAAAATCAGGGCGGTAGAAGATGGATTCCGGTAGGTACCGTATTCGATACTGACTGTGCACTAATCACTAATGGATAGCTCGAGTTAGTTTGACCCAGACTTACGACCATTCTGATAGGTATAACGCCATCGCTTACTGCCCGTAAGGGTATCGCTGATCGTACCAAAGTCGCAAATGCCTTCAAGAACTATTTCGAAGCTGACGGACACAAGGAAGCCTCAAAGCCAATGCAAAACAGGTTTGAGACCAGTGCAAAGAATGGGCTATCCGTGGACGATATCGCACAATATGAACTTGGAGGCGCAATCGCGATCCTTGTAAAATTCGCACCTGCAGTATTTTGGATGCTGCTCTACGTATATGCGCAGCTAGGCATACTCGGGGACGTACGAAAAGAGGTCGGCTCAATCATGACTTCAAGTGTTGTGGAGCCTGATACGCCTTGGTGGAGCCTGATACGCCTTGGTGGAGCCTGGATATCACAAGTGTGAAGACCGACTGTTCTCTGCTCACGTCCACATTCCAGGAGGTCCTCCGCCACAGATCGATGGGTACCTCGATACGGCGAGTGATGCAGGACACAATGCTGAACGGGGAATGGCTCCTGAAAAAGGACTGCATTATCCACAAGGATCCGTCAGTCTGGGGAATCGGCGTGGACAACTTCAATCCCAGGCGCTTCATGAAGGACGAGGTTCAATAGACACAAAACCGCAAGCGTCCGAACACAGCAGCGTTTCGCGCTTTCGGAGGTGGCACCACGTTTTGCCCGGGGGGTCACTTTGCGACGAACGAGATGCTTGCGGTAGTTACAATGTTCGTCATGCGGTATGACATAGCTCCCGTATTGGGAAATTGGAGCATGCCAACAACAGATAAGACGAGCGTGGCCGCGGTCGTTATGGAGCCACATTCAGACATCGAGGTCGAAGTGACTCCGAGAAAGGGGTATGAAGTCGGGCATTGGGCCTTCAGTCTCAAGGACTCCGAAAAGATCTTTGCGGTTGTTGCAGAGGATCGCGAGTGGCGTTGCGTTGTCATTATCACACAAGGGCGAAGCGGAATGAGGTTCAAATTTTGATAAGCAGGCCTAACCGGTAGCTCTGCCACCATTGAGCTTGTAGCTCTAAACTGTGAATCAAGTTTATGAATATGAATAGATCTTGAAGTGTTTCAGCAATCGATCTATCTATGTCACAAAGTACTGCCGCCATAATTTTTAAAGTAATGAGAGCTTTGGTTATACCAATCAGTCGAATAATTTGGCACTTGTTTGATTGAGAACTGTGAGGTATTGCTAAAGTAGTCGTAGACTGACGGCCCCCAGACTGAATAGTGCGAGAACGGTCACTGTTGACTGTGGAAAGAGTGACTGTTCCACGCTTCCCTTTCGGAAACCAGTTTACGCGTGAGACCCCTTCCTACACATATCGCGTTTCGACGCGTCTCCTAGAACATCAACTTCTCCAACGGCGCCCCTCATCTTTTCCTACTCCACGAAACGCTACACTACCTACTTTAATCATTGAGTAGATTTTGAACATGGATCGGCAATCGGTTTACTCGTTGAGCGTACTTCCACCAGATCCAGATGCCAGCGAAAATTCTAGGAGTCAGATCCAGGTCTTGCTGCGCGAATTCGTCCTCGAGTTCCGGCTAGACAATGCATTCATCTATCGGTATGTTCATCGCCTTTACGTCTGGTGCAATGGCTGATCAATCATGATTGCAGCGACCAGATTCGCGAGAACGTCCTGGTGAAGCAGTTCTACTGCGACGTCGATATAGCACATTTGATATCGTACAACGAAGAGTTGGCGCACAAGCTTACGACTGAGCCAGCCGAAATCATTCCTCTGGTATGCAAAGATTGGATGTAGTACTCCGAATGCTCGCTGATAGGGTGCAGTTTGAAGCAGCCCTAAAGGAATGCACAAAACGCATCGTCTACCCTTCACAGAAATCCAATATCATCCACATCCCCGAGCACCAGCTACTCCTCCGCTCCTCCGTCTCCCAAATTTCCATCCGAGATCTTGACTCGACAAACATCTCTCACCTCGTCCGCATTCCCGGAATCGTTATCGGCGCTTCCACCTTGTCTTCGAAAGCCACTGCGTTGTACATACAATGTCGGAATTGCGAGCATTCAGAAACGCTGCCCATATCAGGTGGTATTGCAGGAGTCACTCTTCCCCGAGTATGCTCAGGGAAAAGGACCGAGGGCGACCCAGCGGACAAATGCTCACTCGATCCTTATTTTGTGGTGCATGAGAAATGTCAATTTATCGATCAGCAAATCCTTAAGCTGCAGGAAGCGCCTGATCAAGTACCTGTTGGGGAGCTACCGAGGCATATCAAGGTCTCGGCTGATCGGTACTTGACGAATCGTGTGGTTCCTGGTTCCAGGTGCACCCTCATGGGCGTGTTCTCAATACACCAGACCAAGGAGTCAAAGGGCTCTGGAAATTCAGCAGTCGCTATAAGAACTCCATACCTTCGAGCGGTTGGAATAACTAGTGACGTGGATCATACGGCGAAGGGTAACGCTATTTTCTCGGAAGAGGAGGAGCAAGAGTTCCTAGAGATGAGCAGGAAACCAGACTTGTATGACGTGTTTGCCAGATGCATTGCGCCTTCAATCTACGGTAACGCGGATATCAAAAAAGCGATTGCTTGTTTACTGCTCGGTGGTTCGAAAAAAATATTACCCGACGGGATGAAGCTCAGGGGGGATATCAACGTGCTCTTACTAGGTGATCCCGGTACAGCTAAGTCCCAACTGCTCAAGTTCGTAGAAAAAGTTGCACCAATTGCTATCTACACGTCTGGAAAAGGATCTTCAGCAGCTGGTCTGACGGCATCTGTGCAAAGAGATACAAACACTCGGGAATTCTATCTTGAGGGAGGTGCCATGGTGCTTGCAGATGGAGGTGTCGTCTGTATCGACGAATTTGACAAAATGCGAGACGAAGACCGCGTAGCCATCCATGAAGCAATGGAGCAGCAAACAATATCAATCGCCAAAGCCGGCATCACAACTATCCTCAACGCCAGAACGTCAGTGCTTGCTGCGGCCAATCCTATTTTTGGCCGATACGACGATCTCAAGACACCAGGAGAAAACATTGATTTCCAAACCACAATCCTGTCCCGTTTCGACATGATCTTCATCGTCCGTGACGAGCACGAGAAAGGCCGAGACGAACGGATCGCCAGACACGTAATGGGCATCCAAATGGGCGGACGAGGTATTGAAGACCAAGCCGAAGCCGAGATTTCTATCGAAAGAATGAAGAGATACATCAGCTACTGCAAATCGTAAGCCCCGTTCTCCAACCTCATATGCAGAACAACAAAGAAGCTCTAACCCCAACCCAGCCGCTGCGCCCCCCGCCTCTCCCCCTCCGCGGCCGAAAAGCTCTCCTCCCACTTCGTCTCCATCCGCCGCCAAGTCCACAGCGCCGAACTCTCCGCCAACGCCCGCTCCTCCATCCCCATCACCGTGCGCCAGCTCGAAGCCATCATCCGCATCTCCGAATCCCTCGCCAAACTGTCCCTCTCCGCCATCGCCACCGAAGCCCACGTCGACGAAGCCATCCGCCTCTTCCTCGCCTCGACCATGGACGCCGTCACGCAGGGCGAGGGCCAGGGCAGCAAGGAGCTGATGGAGGAGGTTGCGAAGGTGGAGGAGGAGCTGCGGAGGCGGTTGCCGATTGGGTGGAGTACGAGTCTGGCGACGCTGCGGAGGGAGTTTGTGGAGGGGAGGGGGTATAGCGAACAAGCGCTGAATCGGGCGTTGGTGGTGTTGCAGCGGAGGGAGACGGTGCAGATGAGATCGGGTGGGGGGCAGGTTCATAGGAGTGGGGTTTGATTTTGTTGTGTTTAGGGGTTCGGTTGGAGGTGGGGGATGGGAGTTTTGGTGTAGGATATGCAAGATGGGGGATACCATGGGGTTAAGATAGTGGGAACTTTTATGAATGCATCAATGGCGTTTTGATGGTGGGCTCGACTTTGGCTTTCCCGGCCATGTTCTTATGTTATGAGATTTTATCTTCAGGATTAGTCGAAGGTCAGCGAACAGTAATCAGTTCTCTTGAAAACATCTGAATGAACAAGTAGCTCAACATTCACTGAAAATCGTACGGTGGTAGGTGGCGGTCAAGGGGGAGGACCCCCAAGCAACAATAATATCTAAAAACCGCACGCCAAACCCCATCCCTCTACCACATTCTCACCGATCCCCAGCCATCATCACCAACCCCTCCAGCGGTCTCTCATCCCCCCTGACCACCTTCGGCAACAAAATCGCAAATACCAACTCCGCCCACACACCCAACGCCCCCTTCCACCCCATCTCCCCCACCTCCCCAGCCCTCCACCCCGTTTCCCAAACCGGGACCACCCACTTCCCCTCCTCAGCACTAAAATCCTCCAGCACCTTCTCATCCGCACTGATAAAAATTCCCCACTCATACCCCTCCCCCACCTTGCCCTCCCTGACCAGCCCAGCGTAGTATGCTAGTAAGCCCGCTTGTTCTGCGCCTGCTAGGACGGACTCGTCATCAATGTAGTTGACGCTGAAGCTGGTGTCGATGAGCGGTGGGGCTATGCGAGCGAGTTCGCGCGCTGCGATGGAGGAAAAACGGGTTTTGAAGGTCAGCCAGGCGGCGGGGTCGTTATAGGCTGTGCGGAGGACTGGCAGGCCCCAGGATGGGTAGTTATTTTCGCGGATGAGGGTGATCCAGTCTGTACGTTCCCAGGGGAAGACGATGGGTTTGCGGTAGTGAGTGGGAGGTTGGTCGGGTTGGGGAATCGCCTCAGCTGGTGGTTGGGGCGAGGACGTAGCGGCCGTGGAGATTAATTTATCGCGCGCCTTCTCCTCCGCTTTCGCGCTCTGCAGCATCCGGTACGCCACGTTCCTAGCCTTCTTCTCCTCCTTGTTCGTCACCGCGTCACTCGCACGATCCAACAAGCTTCTGCGCTCGGGCGTCAACGCGTGGTACGCTTGCGTGCGGGCGGCTTTCTCGGCGGGCGTGCGTTGAACGGGGCCGTGGACGAGAGCTTGGGCCTCTTGTGGTGAAAGGGAGGGTGGGGTAGCGAGGGCTTTAGCTACGAGGGCGGAGAGAGGGAGGGAGGTTGAACTGATGTAGAGGTCGTTTTCCGTGACGGGGTCGGGGCGCGCGAGGATGAGCGCGCGTTCGGAGGCTGTGACTGATGAGGGGGAAGAGAGGGCGCGGGTGCATAGATCTTGGGGGGGGGAAGGAAGGAGGGGGAGCGGCGGAGGTCATGGTATGTGGGGTTGGGTATTTGAGGGTGTGGGAGGTCGATGACTTGTTTGTTGAGAGAGGTAGATGGTGGGGCACTTGTTGTGGGATGGAAGATGGTGAGAAGGAAACTGAGGAGACGAAATAAGGAGATATCTGAATAGCTGAATCTGAAGGGTACGGTGAAGTGAAAGTTGACGGGCAGGAGGCGGAGGGGGAGGGGGAAAGACAGAAGGAGATAAACGAGGTCTGTAACTCGAGGGATGAGCAGTGTGACAGTTGAGGTGGCCAGCCTCATTGACAAGGTCTTTGTTAGTACTAACGTCGTTCAAGAATAGAGTTACAGTAAGCGTCTGCTGAGCTGCTATGAATTATTTCTGATGTGTGTCAATTAGGTGAGCGTCTTAATGGTTTCAATGGACAATGACTCTGAGTGCACAAAGCCTCTGCCTAGAGAAGTTTCACTAGACACTAGTGATTTAATACAGGTGAAAGTGAAAATAAGAGCCGCGTAAGAGCAGGGCTGGAGCAGCCTCGGCAATTAGCCGCCAAGCCGCGTTGAAGCTAGCTTGTTCCGCCGCCGATTTTTGTGGTAAACACTGCCTGCTCTGAATAAAGCCTCGCTTTTGTGGATTTCAAACTGACGCTGACCCGGGAATACTTCAGGATGATATGATATATCAATAGCAGAGGCTGAAGCAAAGCACGAAGGTTCGCGCCGCTTTCAGTGGTGAAATCCACATAGTTTCCGGCGTTATGTCTACCATTACAGCTACCTCACTTCAAACATCGTATCCGTAAGCTGTTGATATTCACTGCCCTCAAGCTTTGTCGCTGACGGGAGGTAACTGAACGACAGACCAGTACTACCCAAGCGATTCTCTGCCAATCAACCCAAAACCATCCGCCTCTACCCTCTTAGTAACTACACATTTGGGACCAAGGAGAACCAACCAGAGGAAGACCCGTCGGTACTAGCTAGGTTAAAGAGGTTAGAAGAGCATTATGAACTGCATGGCATGCGGAGAACGTGTGAGGGAATCTTGGTCTGCCATGAGCATAACCACCCGCATATCTTGATGCTGCAAATCGCGAATGCTTTCTTCAAGCTGTACGCATTGGCCGTCGCAAATGAGTTCCTCCTTTTGATAGCTGACACGTCCAAGACCAGGCGACTATCTCCAAGCCGACGATGACGAAATCGAAGGCTTCAAACTCCGTCTCAACGAACGACTAGCCCCTGTAGGCAGCCAATTCTCCGGCGAAGGCGTCAACGATGAGTGGCAGATTGGCGATACATTGGCGCAGTGGTGGAGACCCAACTTTGAAACCTTCATGTATCCCTTCCTTCCGGCGCATGTCACAAGGCCAAAGGAATGCAAGAAGCTATACTTTATTCAACTACCCAAGAGCAGTACGTCTTACCTCCCTGGGCTCTTATGCGAGGCGCATTCGCTGACTGTAAGCAGAGGTCCTTAGTGTGCCGAAAAACATGAAGCTCCTAGCTGTACCGCTTTTCGAACTCTACGACAACACCGCCAGATACGGACCGCAATTATCAGCAATACCCCATCTCTTGTCGCGCTACAATTTTGAATTCGTGGACGACGATGGTAATGTCAGTGCACAAACGCCAGGGACTGAGCAGCCTTCTGGAGCCAGAGTGGTAGCTGGAGGGGATGAGAACGGTGAGGAGAACGGCAATGGCGTAGTGAAACCCGAAGAGACTTCAGACATTAAAGAGGAGGCTGGACTGGAGAATGGAGCTTGATTTTTGGGAAGTGATACCAATGCTTTAGGTCCATCTAGCGAGTGACTAGCCGGAGGCATCTGGATCTCATGAAACGGGTTTCCAAATATAGCGACATCAAAAGATTCGTTTCGAGTGCGCAAGCTGTAGTTGCACGTTAAATCTACTTGTAAGCTATTACAATGGAAGATGTTTGACGAAAGACAGATTCGCACATATTCCGCCCCGAATCTGTGAAATTTACCGTGTACACTCCACTACCTTAGTCTCCGCATCTCCACGTTTCCACCCCGCCTTTTTTCCCTACTTCCACATCAAAATCACGATATCGTTGTATGCGAAACCTGTGCCGTTTTTTTGGAATTTGCCGAGAGCCCCATCAAAATTTTCAAAAAGTGCAAAATAAGAACGAATCAACCCCACTGCCCCCCCAGTGCTTCATATGTAGTATATTCAATGCTTGATATGTAGTATATTCAGTGCTTCATATGTGACCCATTCAGTGCTTCATATGTGCTCTATTCAGTGCTCCATATGTAGTATATTCAGCGCTTCATATGTAGTATATCCAGTGCCCCATATGTGGCCTACCCAGTGCTCCATATGCGACCTATCCAGTGCTCCATATGTAGTATATTCAATGCTTCATATGTGACCTACCCAGTGCTTCATATGTAGTATGTCCGATGCTCCATATGTGACCTACCCAGTTCTCCATATGTGATCCATCCAGTGCCCCATATGTGGCCTACCCAGTGCTTCATATGTAGTATATCCGATGCTCCATATGTGACCTACCCAGTTCTCCATATGTGATCCATTCAGTGCCTCATATGTGACCTACTCAGTGCTTCATATGTAGTATACCCAGTGCTCCATATGCGCTCTATTCAGTGCTTCATATGTAGTATATTCAGTGCCCCATGTGTGATCTATTCAGTGTCTCTTATGTGATCTACCCAATGCTTCATATGTAGTACATTCAGTGCTTCATATGTAGTATATACGATCTATTCAGTAAGTCGCATAAGAGACACTAGATAGGTCACATATGAAGCACTGAATAGATCATGTATGAAGCATTGAATATACTACATATGAAGCTCTGAATATACTAAATATGAAGCACTGAATAGGCCACGTATGAAGCATTGAATATACTACATATGAAGGACTGAATAGGTCGCATATGAAGCACTGAATAGATCACATATGAGGCACTGAATGAATCACATATGGAGAACTGAATAGGCCACATATGAAGCATCGGATATACTACATATGAAGCACTGAGTAGGCCACATATGGAGCATCGGATATACTACATATGGGCACTGGAAATACTACATATGAAGCACTGGGTAGGTCGCATTGAATATACTACGTATGACGCACTGAATAGGCCACATATGGGGCACTGGATAGGCCACATATGAAGCATCGGATATACTACATATGAAGCACTGGGTAGGCTACATATGGAGCACTAGGTAGGTCACATATGGGGCACTGGATATACTATATATGGAGGCCGCATATGAAGCATCAGATATACTACATATGAAGCACTGGGTAGGCCACATATGGAGCATCGGATATACTACATATGGAGCACTGGGTAGGCCACATATGGGGCACTGGATATACTACATATGAAGCGCTGAATATACTACATATGGAGCACTGAATAGGGCACATATGGAACACTGAATATACTACATATAAAGCATTGAATATACTACACATGAAGCACTGGGGGGGCAATGGGGTTGATTCTACAAATCTGGTTCTTATTTTGCACTTTTTGAAGATTCGCTAATTTTGATGGGGCTCTCGGCAAATTCCAAAAAAACGGCACAGGTTTCGCATACAACGATACTCCCCTATCACGACCTTGAACACATTGCCACTCTTTTGAACTCGCTGGTCAAAAAGATCTTGCCATCTTACGACCTCAAATGCGCCTGCATTCAAAAGCAGCTCCCCCATTCCCACCACCTCGGCGACCGCCCGCCAACCTTCACCACCCACACCCACTATCCCCTATACCCACAACTTCTCCCCCGCCCCAACTCCGTCTCCCACCCAACCCCTCAAAATGCTTCTCCTCGGCCTAACCGGCAGCATCGCCACCGGCAAATCCACCGTCTCCCGCCTCGTCTCCTCCCCCCCTCACTCCCTCCCCCTCATCGACGCCGACCTCCTCGCCCGCAAAGTCGTGGAGCCCGGCACCCGCGCCTACGCTCAAATCCTCTCCCACTTCGGCCCCACAACCCCAAACCTACTTCTCCCCGCCCCACCTCGCGAAAACGGGAACGGCAAAGGCAGACCGCTGGACCGCGCCGCGCTGGGCAGGCGGGTGTTCGGCAACAGCGAGGAGAGAAAGAGGGATCGCGCGGTGCTGAACGGGATCGTGCATCCGGCGGTGCGGTGGGCGATGGTGCGCGCGGTGCTGTACTACTACGTCCGCGGGCATTGGGCCGTGGTGCTGGATATCCCGCTGCTGTTCGAGTCCGGGCTGGATGTGTTTTGTGGCGTTGTGCTCGTGGTTGGGGTGCGGGATCCGGGGTTGCAGATGCGGCGGTTGCGGGAGAGGGATAAGGGGTTGACGGAGGGGGAGGCGCGGGATCGGGTGTTGTCGCAGGGGACGGTGGCGGAGAAGGCTGAGAGGGTGGAGGCGAGGGGAAAGGAAAGAGGGGTAGTGGTGTGGAATGATGGGGGGAGGGAGGAGTTGGGGGAAGAGGTGGGTAGGGTGATGAGGGAGGTGGAGAGGGTGAGGAGGGGGTGGTGGGGTTGGTGGTTATGGGGGAGTCCAGTGGTGGCGCTGGTGGTGGGGTTGTGGGAGGTGTGGAGGGGGTGGGGGGCTAGGAGGGGGTTTGAGGAGAGGAAGGAGGTGGAGAAGGCCAAGCTGTGAAGTTGGTTTTGATTGGGAAGGCTCGAACTAGATGGGTAAGGGTGGTTCAGGTTCAGGATCATCTTATAACGACGCGACGGAGCCCTTTAGATATTTTGCATAAGCTGTATATACGCCACAATGACCGCATCTCAAAGATAAAAAAAAAACATCAAACAAGTGGGAAGACACCTCAGCGACTTGAACCCTGACCCAGCCACCCATCCAATCGAACCCACACGCCATTCCAATAACACGATACTTATCCCAGAAGATTTCCCAAGCCAAGTCGCATGAATTTATTTCTCGCTTTTACAGTCAAGAACTCTCTTCACGTCGATCAGCCGACACAAAGAAATGCTCTGGGGTTGATTCGATACATGCCATCGACAACGGTTTGGTGCTGCAGCGTGGTTTTGCGTAGATGATTGAGGTAGCTCCGGGGTGTATGGCGGCAGAGTTGATATCGCGGAATTTTGGTGCGGTAATGAGGATTGGGTGGACGTCGGGATGGTCTTTTTGGGATAAGAGTGAGATTTAGAGCTGGTGCGGGGAAGTGATTAGGTGAATCGACTTTGGCTCTCCGAGTCGGCTTAAGAAGCAGGGTGCAATGGTTCGGATGTCAGGGTGTTATGGAGATGTGGGCAGGCTGTGCTTGTTGGGATTTTTTAGGCAGATTGATAGGAGTTTAGTTAGTGATCATATTGTATAAATATTGACGGGGTTTCCAGATATCTATCTCAGCGTGTTATGCAGTCAAAATCTAAGGATTTGTCAGACTAGTCTAAGATTCAGAGATTGAGGCTCGAGATGGAGAACAAGGTAACAGATAAATAATCTATCCAGCTCTGGTAACTTCTGCAGTGTTTGGACCGGTCAATGACATGCCTAGCGTTGCGCGGATAGAAGTCTCATGCAATGATAGTATGGATTTCTTTGCTGCACTGTTCCCTTGAATCTCCCGAGTGATGGTCGGTCAATATCTTAGCAAAGGCGGCTCACCCGACAGCAACCCCATACTTTCAAGTGTTTAATAGTGAGCCTCGACTTCTCCCTACTTGTGTTGCCTTATCTCAAGACGAAGTGATTGCATGCGGCTATCAAGACTCGCAAGTAACCAAAACCCCCAATCAATTGACTTACCAAAGGCTCACTCAGATGCTAATACCTCGGTAGAGAGAATACTTTCTCAGGTCCTCCTCCAGCGGTGCTACTACCCCTTCGTAGACGAGACCTCTGAACGCATCAAAACCAAGCTGCTTCTTGCTATCTTGAATCCCAAACTCGCATTTCAGACACCGCTGCACAACGTAGCCGTATTGGGTCCCGCCTTTACTGTACACGTTGTCGATTTGAGATGTTGCGGTTCGGTAGACATCGACGATACCTTGCGATCTTGCCGCCTCATGTTTGTCATCTGAAGGCGGACGTATATCCTCGAGTGTCTTATTTAGGCAGAGCTCAATCAGGACTATGCCAAGCGCGAATAAAGTTTTGTTAACAATCTGACTGCTCAGAAAATCTTCTGTGGTCGCCTTTGCGCTCTTGTTTGTTGGTTGTGGGCTTCCAGGTGGCCAGAAAGACCTCGATACATATGCATCGCTGATCAAAGGACGGTTATCGGAGTCTAGGCCATTGGAGAAGAAGTATATGTCTCTTTTGTCCCAATTTTCGCTGAGCCATGGTGAGTTATGTAGTTGCAGAACAGATGAGGCCAGTGTGACGGCGATCTGCAGGCGTTGCTGTCTAGATAACTTACCGGGCTTCATGGGCTGTTTGCCTAGGTTGTGTTTGGCGGACAATAAATTTGCAAGCCGAACGGGCGCAGTAAGAGAAGACTGAGGCATAGTCGTGGTAAAGGTGATGCTTCGGGTTCGCGCTCTATCTAGTAGGAAGCTTAAGCATGTCGGCTCGGTCTGAGTAGCTTGAACGGCATGGCAAAGGGAATTTATAGGTGATCGAGGCCCAAAGTCTCCACTTAAACTCGTCGCTACGATAAGCCAATGGTAGTTAGAATAGAGACATCTATAGTAATGGAATGGATGCAGCAAGCAATGACATTGAGCTTTGTCAATAAAAGTCTTAACTCACAGGGCAACGTGCCATTTCTAGCGATATTAGGGCTTGTGGATTCTAGAAATCGGACATTTTTTGGAGACATGGTTTTGTCGGCGGATAGGACTTCGTTTCCAGGAAGTGTATCTGAGACAACACTGATGCGTGGTACGGCGGGTGAAATGGAAACTACCGTATCGTTCCCATTCCGTTCGTTGACAGTGAAACCCTCTATCTGCTCTTTATCAACTTCAGAAATGTGTAATTGAGCCTCCTGCCAGGCCTCCTGGCATTGTTCAGAGTGGCCCAAGTTCCTGTAGTACGAGAAGGTTATCTTCAGCAACGGCAACTCCTTGGCCGTGTTCAGCCCCCCGAGTTTCAGATTAGCGTTGTGCGCATCCAGACAGCTGCAACGCCATCCGTCCTCCAAGGCTTCGTATAATCCACATGCTTGATCCCGTACAAGGTCCAAGTGCGCCAGTGATGACCCAGGCCGCCGTTCTGGTGAAGGTGCTAGTATTTCATGCTGCTCTACGTAATCAGCAAGGTTTGCATTGTATCGCTCGAAATCCTGGATTAATTCTTCTCGTTCCTTTCGCCCGAAACTGCGTCTAATTCGCCTCCATTCCCACTCGAATCTCCTGCGGCTCTGTGAAGTTCCAGAGAGTACATCACTCGCTTTTGGCTGTAGCATGTTAGAACAAGCACTAGTCATATATACAAACAGGGATACAGACCTTGCCCTGAATATCAATATCCAGTTTATACATGAGCTTCGTCATTGCAGTTTCCATCTCTCCAACTACATCGATGAACGTCTGATATTGATCACCAAGCTTGCGATGCAGTTTCTCTTCAATCTCCTTGCTTCCCCATTCTTTGGTGTCCACAAGTCGCTCGGAGCCTTGGAATAAGACGCTTGCTTGTGCCTCGGAGAGCTCTGAGACAAGTAGGCGCTGCAAGGTACCTTTGTAGAGGGTTTCCTGTAGCCTGAGCCGTGTGCGCAGGGTTTTGAGAGTCCGGTCGTATCTTAGGTAATCCTTCAAAGGATCAAGGCCATCACGGTAGTGCTCAACCGCAGAGATGGCTAGGGGTAGAGAAGCAAGGAGGAACCCTACGATCTCAACACCGGACATGTCGCGAAAGGTGTAGCTGTCAACGGGACAGCCAAAGTTGCGAGCTCGATTCGCATCCAATTCTTAGCATCCCTCTCGATAGAGGATATTGGTGTGATATGACCTGAACAACATGGTAGGAAAGTGTTTGTCAAGTCTAGTTCATTCTCTTGGATCTGGTTCATAATCGACTGTGGTGGCCCAGCAGCCTAGCCCCTCAAAGAGGCTCAAGAGGCATAGAATACAGCCAATCGGAACGTCATGTCGTTCCGTTGATGCCTTGTCGATCACATTCGTACCGGGTTCAGGCGATGAAATATTTCTGAACATCCACGCGCCCCTGGCAGCTTTTTTATCATCGATTCCACGATGTCTGATGTGTCTGATGCAAAGATCTTCCCACTACCATCATCAATAGCTTCTCTTTTCGCCGACTGCTTGAACTTGTTTCGGCAACTGTATCTTGCTCTCGCCCATGAAGCCTGTCAGGTCAAAGGTCAAGTTTCGCTCTCCAAGGTCGGCGATGAGTATGGACGGCTTGGTGTGTGGGGCGGAGATTCAGGCGCCCAGCGCTCTGGCCGTGGGTCTTTGGACGACGCTTTGCGCCACGAGCTACATCTTCGGTCTATCGTACTTGATCTGTTGGGAGATCTGATCAATGATCTGAAGAGAGGTACTTATACACGCGCGTTACCAATAGTCTTTAACCTTGGTGAATTGACGGTGGTTTAGCAATACAAATCGCAGAGAAAAACGCTCCGAACGGTGGGCTTCACTCTAGCGAAAACGACTCTGGTCAAGACTCTGCTAGTAGTAGTAGCTCTGAATCAGATTCGACGTCAGATGATGCTGCGGTTGGCGACGTCGAAAATCCGCATCCCAGGAGAACTGGTTTCCAACATGTAGCGGGAAGCATCTTCGACGATATACGCTCACTGTACAAGCTTTCTGCACTTCTTCGACGTCCCAGCGTCCCAAATAAATACATCCGATCCGTATCAAAGGATCAGGGTATTTCCCATTTTGCTTGGTGGGATCAAACACATGTTGAGACCAAATTTAGCGTTGCCGGAACAGAACTTGTTCGGCGACTAGGATTGGCCAATACGAGACGTAGGCAGCAACTGAAGCACTGGGAGAAACATCCAGACAGACCCGAATTGGACCAGCCTCGAACAAAACTTCCTCAAGAGTCGCCGAATACATCTTTGGGATTCAATCGCAAGTATTCGAGCGGACCGTGGCAGCAGCAGCAGAGAACGTCATCGCAGAGCCTAGGTGTCCCTTCCCAAACCACCAGGAATAGCTTCTCCACAGTAGATCGTTCAACCCTTAACGACAACGGAACTTCCTCCGCTTATTCTAGAACCGTGTATGAATCATCCGTCAACATCGGTCCTCGCTCTTCACGCGTTCCAGATTTGCCCCAAGTGCCAGTGGGTGCCTCGTCGGTCAGATGCCCTTTCTGCTTTGCTACACTCGAATTGCAAATAATGCAGAAGAGATACCTCTGGAAGTAAGTAGAATAGATCTCATGATAAGGCCTATCTTACTAAATTGAGGGTAAAGGAAACATGTCTTCCGAGATTTGAGACCATATGTCTGCACGTTTGAGAAATGCCCCAACGCCGAACAGCTTTATGTTACAAGACATGACTGGCTCTATCATGAATCTCAAGTTCATCGGCGACGATGGGTCTGTGCTCATCCCTGTGGTCTAAATTTCACTTCCAAAGCCCTCCTAGGACAGCATATGAGACAGCATCATCCAGACAAAATTTTGGAGACCGAACTCCCCATCCTACTTGACATGTGTGAACGACCAGCTAGCTCCGACGAGAAGGACGCCTGCCCTCTCTGTTTAGAAGAGCTCACCTTGCTTGAGCTGAGATCTCACTTAGCTGCACACCTCGAGGATTTAGCATTGTTCGTTCTTCCGGCAGGAACAGACGAGGAGAGTAAAGATGCAGCCTCTGATATCGCTGAAGCCCCCCAACAACCATCGGAGTACTCCAACGATGACGAACGAGACAGCTCCAATAACTCGCCCTATAGCGAGATACCATCAAGAACGGGTGAGTTCGAATTCGAGTCTATATCACCAAGGACGCAGAACATTGTATCTGATGGATGGAATGAAGCCGAGGCTGCTAAGATTTCAATTCAAAATGCAGCAGATTTCACGCAGCTCTTAAGCGCAGGAACTTCGACTAACCAAGTAGACAGTTGGTTAAGGGAAACGATAGGTCGAGCAGCAAGTCAAGGCTCTGAGCAGTCGATATCAGATGATAGTCCCGAAAGTGATGAAAGCTTTGAAGAGGATGAAACCTCGGAACGCAATTTGACAACTCGGAGTGGACCATATTTGCCAACCCCCATGATTACAAGGGAAGACGTGAAATTGCACAACACACCGGAATCTTGCTATGTCACTCGAGGCACCAAGGCTTACAATGTAACACCATTTCTTGACGACCATCCTGGTGGCGGTGAACTGATACTGGAGTACGGAGGAAAAGACGTAACTGATATCATGGGCGATGAGGTATTCGGATGCCGCTTATGAACTCCTTGATGAAAATTACTTGATCGGATCTGTGGCCACCGAGTCTGGGATCGTGGACAACGAGCGTTTGCAGAAACCCCCTCCATTACCACTAAGTGAAGAAGACAATCAAGTGCTCGAGCGGCTTAATAATATCTCATATAAATTTCATAATCTCATCACCCCGCAATGCACACAAGCCATAGCGCGGAACGATGGGCCTAAATGTACGGAATATGAGTATTTGACAAAGACTATCGAGGCAGAAGTCATTGATCAGTGTCTTGATATCGACACCTCTCTATCTAAGGCGGCAGAAGCTCTATGGGTCAAGAAGCAGGAGCTTATTGATGAGGCTTGTACTATGTTGGAAAATCTGGACGAAAAAATGCAAAGAATTTTAGCAAATCAGCTCAACGAGATATTGCATACATACAACAACATCATAGCACCGCAATGTTTGCAAGCCATGAAACAAAACGACGGGCCTTCCGAATACATGGTTTTGATAACGAGCATTCAAAGAGAAGTTATTAATAAGTGTGTGATTATCGATACCTATCTATATGAGGAGTTTTGGCGTACGAAGCAGAAGCTTCTCGCTATCGCTCATACTACGTTACAAACAATGAATGCAAAGATGCAAGATTACCAAGCAATGGGGCTTGTGGAGCTGGGAAGAACCTACCATGGATTGATTGCACCAGCATGCACGATGTTCATATCACAGAGCGAGAAGCTAGCCACGAATATTGGATACAATGGGTTAAAAACGCTGGTATCAGAAATTGTTGACAGGTGCAGTAGCATGGATATGAATGAAGATGCCGATATGCAGGTACAGCAGCAAAAGCTCATTGGCGAGGCCGCCAACATGCTGCAATTGCTGGACGAAGCCATGCAGAATTCGCCAGCCAGGCAGCTCGAAGAAATAGCAAGAACATACCTGGATACACTTGCGCCGAAATGTTTGCAATTCACATTTAGACCGCCGATGGAGGAGGAAGCACTGTATGCGGAATACAAGGAGCTAAGCAATTATCTCTTGGTGGAGGTCATTGACAAATGTGAAAATCTGAAGGTCGATATGGATGTGGGTACGACTACGATGAAGCTGAATCTCGTTGAGCAGGCGCAGGCGATGCTGATTAGCGTAAACCGAACATTCAAGCATAAGGCTATCTCTTTGGACGCCCCTGCCTCTGACGTCCCTGCTTCGGACGCCCCTTCTTCAGACAGCTAAAGCGAGCATATATCGTGAGGAACCTATCGCTATCGAAAGCAGGGCTGAAAGGAATATGTTGTAAGCCAGCCATAAAACTTCACGTGGAATGGGTTTTCAGGGGAATCATAAAGCCTCACTTTCAGACCCTTAGGACAAGTACATGCTGCGAAGAATCGAAGATCCGTCATTCGTTGAAGGAACACTTCTTCGGCTCAACCTCTCTCCCATTTATTTGGGCCACAATCCACTGCAACAGTACGGTAGACAGAGGACTGAAGAGATGAGGTACCAAAGGATGATAGAAATCAGCGAGCAGCAACTGCTAGTCAAGCACACCAATTTGACTATCCGACTCGCTCGCGAGTTGATCGCAAATGTTGAGACTCATCAATTGAACCTCTTTCTTTGCCCAACGCCCCTCACCCTACAAGCTTTGCACTAGACTGTGAGTCGATAAATATATCATGTAGGAAATCAACTTACTGGGCTGTTTGTGTAATGCTTCCAAGGAGATACGTGGTTGCTTCCCAGAACTTTCTCCACCCTTTGGTGCCTGACTGAGAAGCACGACGAGGAGGGAAGGAGGGGACGAACCAGCAGAGGCAGCAAAAATATATGAATCAGAACTACAGTAGAAGAACAAAAGTCATCAGACTCTCAAAAATGCCCAAACCCCACCCAACCCCCCCACCCAAACCTCTTCCTTCCCCCAAATCATCCCCGCCGCACAAGCTCCACCTCTAAACTCACTCCTACGCCTCCAAAACCTCAGCAACCAAACCACCTGCTCGTTCGCACCCCCCTCCCTCCGTCCACCTACAATTTATTCACATCCTCCACTCACGCCCCCCCAACTATCCTCCACCCACCTCATCGTTCTCGGCCAGAACCGATACCCAACCTGATGTTCACTCAACCTCACTGTCCGCCGCCGCCGTCGTCGTCGTCGATGGAAATTAACCAGTTATTCTTTCCTTTGACTGGTTGTAAGTGTATCGCGGATAGCTAATATGTTAGTAAGTAATGAGTGACAAGGATGGAAATACTGAAGATGCATGAGGAAAGGCGACGGCGACGGCGATGGTGAGGTTAGGAGCTAGCTACTGTAGCTGGTCGTATACCATCAGAACTGAGAAAGTGGTTGTGAGTACATGTGATCGTGATTGAGATTGAGATTGTTCGGTTCGTGTGATGAATGATGGATCATGAAGGAAAGGAGTGGTAGGTAAGGTAGTTATGGTTTAGTTGTGAGCACTCGGAGAGGTATGTAATCAACGATTGGGGAATTGTGAACCAATTGGGAGGATGATCAACAGCTCTTGAGTTTTTGAACCGAGCCATGCGGTAGAGATGCGTGAAGTGCTTTTTGCGGTTATCCCGCTTCTTTCGACAGGGAGCTCTATGCATCTATCTATCATACGCGAACAGGGGGTGTCTTCACCACGAAGCTGTCCACGAGGATCATGGATAACACCTTCCAACCATGCTTCGAACTGGCCTCAATCTCACAATCGTATCAAGACATCTAGTTCTAATGCAGCTACTAAGAAAGAAAAAGTCTCCTCACAACTTCGGCTCCGACTCCTCGAACTCGCTCAGGTGGACCACCGGCCTTGGCCCTGCACTTGCAGCCAGCGCAGCCTTAAAGTCATGAACATTCTCTATCAACGTCGTGGCTTTGACAGACGGTGCTTCCGGCAGCTCAGACGACTCGTCCACGCCGTTGGCGACCTGGCGGATCTCAATACCTAAGCTGGGCAGAGCAGTCGCCAGCAGCTGCTGTCCTTGCTCCATAATCTGGGACGACTGGTCTTCTGATGCTGAGACATCGTCTTTGAGATACATTGACATGGCTTCGATGATGCCGGCTTGGTCACCACCAGCTATATCGACTTGACCGAGTCGCTGGGATAGGAGTTCGATGTCGGCGTTGACGCCCATTGTGTTGAGGTATTTTGCGAGCAACGAAATTACCTTCTCCTTCTTCTCCGGCCCGGTCATGCTGCCTGCAATGGCTTTAGGCGAAGCCTGTGCGATCATGTGTATGGATAGCTTTGCACGGGTAGGGGAAGTTGGATGGATATAATGATTGAAGAAATCAATCATTTCTTCTTTCGTCACGGGTTTAAGGTGCGCAACGTCATGGTCAACTTGCAAGAAGTCAAAGTATTCGCAACCGATGTGGTACCAGAATTTATCACCTTCCTGGTCCAGATTCTTGACCTTCTCCAGCCTCTTGTTGATCAGACTCTTCTTGTGGCCCTCAAACTCCTCCGTTGACATTTTCTCGAGGAGTTTAGAGATGGAAGCAAGGAAAGCGTTGATCCGTTCTTCCAAGTACTCGGTTGCACGTTCTGATTGTATCACTACCCGATAGCCCATTGTTGTTACCATTAGTTTTGGCCCAGTCCAAACGATATAGCCAAGCTGCTCCTTCGAACGCAACTGATCAAAGCCTGGCTCATCGGTCAACTGCCCTAAAAGTAGCAACTTTGCCCTGAGAATCCGATCGGCAGCATCACCGATATATACATAGTACTCGATACAGTGGTTGACGTTGGCCGGATCACCTAGGGCGCGCTTGTACGTAAAGTCGGTTCCTTGCGGAAGGATTAGATTCCTGCGGACGTGCCACAGTGTTTGAGGGAGAGGTCTTGGTTTGAGCGTTGATTCTATTAGCTTAGCCATGCGTAAAGCATCCTCTTTGTAGATGTTTCCGTGAGCAAGAACTTCTATGTGCAGCTGCTGGAGAATTTCCGGGAAAAAGGTGGAAATGTCAATGGGTGTAAGATGAGCAAGCTCGGCTTGATATTGTTCGCTGATCCATACATTCTCCACTCCAAGCCACTGAGAATAGCCGCCGACCTGTTGGTAAGGGGCCTGAAAGTCCCGGTTGCGATACCCTCGCGAGACTCGCTCTTTCACAATCTTGAAGCGATCTGGCTTTACCTCAAGATCCCTCATGCTAACAAGGACCTTCTCCAGTAATACAATGAGTTTATCGTTGTATCCACTGACGTCAATATCCAAACCGACACTAGAAGAGCCAAGTCCGTAGTACAGTCCTGCGATCTCAGCATCGTACGAATATTCGACCAGTGCGTCCTTTACAAGCTCGCAGAACATCTTTGCTTTGACCGAAGTCGCTGGTGTGGCACCCGCGAGGGGATTTCTGAGAGTGACGAAAACGTTCCCCTTAGGAACCCAAAATCGGTCATCCTTCTTCCACCAGGTCCGAACGCTTTCGTCGTTACGGATCAGTTTAGGAGCTCTCAAGGGTTCTGCAATGTCCCTCTTTTCCACATTCAGCTTTGTTGGGATGAATTCGTTCTTGTGTGGCATATGCAAGTCCGATATCCTGTCCTTTGCTGTGCTTTGCCCCGCTTTCTTCACAGCAGCCTCAAAATCAGCGTCGATCCGCTGCGCTCGGTACTCCGTACCATACCATTTTTCCTTCTTATCCCAGTCTCCAGGGACTTGCTGGCTAACAATAGTAAGCCGATAATTATCCGTCCTTAGGTATGACAGGGCTTCAGTAATCGCCGATGAGTCGAATTTCCTGAGTAGACTAGAGCCACTCAAAAGCCACTCACGTGGCAATGGCTTTTGCATAACACTACTGATTCTGCTAGTAAATCTGCTTGAGGGGCTTTTTTCTTGGAACCTGAAATCAACCTCGGCCATCCCTTTGACTTCGTTGAATATCCAATGTTGAGGTGGAACCTCCTTGATCAAAGATATATATTGGAAGACAACCTTGACAATCTCCAGATAGTCTTTCAAGCCATCTTCGGTAAGCCGGATTGAAATCGTGAAAAACGCGGCTCCAGGGCACACAGGCATCGCACCTGCAGAAAGCCCGTTCGCCCAGCCTTTGGCCTTGATGTATGCTAAGATACTGCCAGGGCCTTCGTGCCCAATTAGATGGCTGATGTAGCGGCTAGGTTGCGATTCATACATGTGTTCTTCGTCTTGGAACGGAAAGTATATGTCGACGGACCGGGAGTCCATCACAGGCTTGGCAAATATCTGAGTCAAGACTTCATTTTCAGAATAGGGCTGCACCCCGTCCCAACGATTTGGTGGAAGGTCCTTATCTTTTACGCCTGCGAACAGAATCTCAACCCACGATTCTAAATCATCAAGGGACTCGCGACCCAAGACGACCAACTTCATACGATTTGCCGAATAATGCTTGTTGTGGAACTGTATGAATTCTTGCCGAATATCTACACCTCTTTTCCTAGGTTCGTCTCTAAGAGTCTCTAAGTTACCGGTAGAGAAATGGTGATAAGGGTGCTTCGGGTTTGAGAGCGACTTGTTGAGCTGCGAAAGACGCCAATTGTCGCTTTGTAGATTCTTCTTGTTCTCAGAATCCACAGCTTTCAGTTCTCTGTCAAGAGTAGAGGAAAGAAACAGGGGGGCTATAAAGAACTGGGCGAAACGATCGAGTGCTCCATAAAGTGGTGATTCAGGAGCGCCGTTTGTAAGGGAGCCGTTCGTAGTCGAGCCATTTGTAGGGGGCGTTGATCCGACCCCTGAAGAGGCTGCCACTTCGAAAAAGTAATTCGTCTCGGTAGATGCTGTGTACGCATTAGATGAGCCGGAATGCGCGCTTAGATACTGGCTGTAGGCGTTTTCAACAGGATACTAAAGATTATCAGTAAAGATGGTAATGGCGTCATTAACACACACCTTCTCGGTACCCATGAAGAGGAGATGCTCCACCGCATGAGCCATGCCAGGCATGTCGTCTGCATCGCTAAAGCTGCCAACCTTGACGTTGACCGAGGCACTGGCTTTGTCTGTTTCTGGGTCGTGAACGAGGAGTGCTTCTAATTTGTTCGGCAGTCTTACAACTCTGTACGATCTATCATCCAGCTCAGACGTTTCGAGCTTGTCCGCAAGCCTTTCTAGAGGAGCCATATTGGAGGAGAGGCGTGTGAAGGCGTGATGAGGACGTTGCGGATATAAGGTAGTCGTGGTGGGTATGGTGAGTCTCCAAGTACCCGAGCACCGCAAGGGAACAGTAGCAAGCGTTACAGAATGAATGAACGTCGTGAGGCTTCTAGTAGGCATGTATTACAATTGGGGGCGAGGGGTGAGAAGCGAAGTTGCTGTCCTCCGTATTCTGTACTCGTACATACCTTACCTTACCTTAAACAGAAGCTAAGATATTACGGGAGATCGCCAGAATAGCGCGAGACCCTGAATCCTTAACCGAGATCCAAGCCAGCCCTACATGCACGCCATGCCAGCCGTGCCAGCCTTACCGTGTCACGTGTGTGTCCACATCTGACTTCTTTCTACACTTCCCCTTCTCGCTCACACTGTCAAACCACCATTGCATCTTTCTACCATCATCGCTAGCACCTACTTCCATAATCGGTCGATAGTGTAACATCACTAAGATAACATCCTAGATGGGGAACCGTCTATGCCTGAAAGCTCAGGTGCGTACCTATCAAATCACAGGCTATACGACTTCATTCCGCTCGCGGGATTAGTATATGTGGTGAGCTACTCGTAATACAATACCACTGGTGAGAGCCTTCGGAAGAAGATTAAAGGTTGTATTGGCCTTTGTTCCTGAAAGTCAGTCGGTAATCCGGATATCATCATCTCTATATTCGTGAAGAGGAGCTGTTCGATGTTCTCTTTGCCTTTACCGATTGATGATACCTGTTTTAAATGATACTCGATGATTCATTTGGTATTGAGTGTCCCTTGGAGCTATGTCCGTTCCTGCGGGAATGAATTCTATCCTTTATCACGCTACTCAACGATGCCGCGAGCAAATCAACATCGAAACATTGGCGTCATGTCCAGATAGGTTTCCATGAGAATGGATCCCGAACCAATCAAACACATAGTTTTTCCCGTTAGTGAAGTGCAGAAGCATGTGACATAGGAAGGGTGGGATGCGTTGGTAGGAGAGAGAGCTAACAAATCATCGATAAATGGAGTTCTTAAGGACTTAGAAGGAGGTAATAGGTAGCCATACTGCAATAAGCACCGCAACGGGTTCATCTATCTTTTCGTTGATGGAAGAAGTCGTCAAACGACTACCTGCCTACCCGAACCCCTAATCATATCAAGTTGGCTGATAGCGGCGCTAGAACGGAGCATGCGAGAGATTCTCAAGCCTTTCCCACCTATGTAGACCTTTCAGGCCATCGCCAGCGCCAGCAGCTTCTCGAAATTTGGAACTCCAAGGCCAGTGACCGGATCCCAACCAGTCGTCGCATTCCAACTTGCGTATGGAATGATACTAGGGTTACCGGGGACTGGCTTGCCTGTCTGACCATTAGTACCATTGCATCCTACGGAGCCACCGGCGGTGATATCGGTGAGGCCTTCGAAGCCGATGCTGTAGAGCCAGGGGTTGAGGTAGCCGAGCTGTTTCTTGCCGGCGCGGAGACGGGCGTCGTTGAGGAGGGCAATGATAGAGGCGAAGACGGGCGTGGCGGCCGAAGTTCCGCCGGAGAGGCTACGTTTATTGTTGACGACGACGGAGTAACTGCGTCAGGGTCTTCGGGTTAGTTTGGCCAGGGGTGAGAGATCGCGCGGGCTGGGTGGGATTCAGGCGATGTTATAATACTTACTCTGGACGGAGACTGTGGGCAGCGACGTCAGGGAAAGCTCGTCCGTCAATGTTGAAGTAAGGCTTGAAGTAGTCCAACGCTGCTTTGCCAATGTATTTCGTCAAGTAGGTAGACACGGCACTGCTTTGGTAATCTGGGCGTTTGAAGTAATTGCTGAAGCCCCCAGTGCTGGCAACCCAAGCTACCTCGGGGCTGATGGATTGCGTGCCGCCAACAGAAGTGATGTATGGGCACTAGCAAGGAGTCATATTTAGCACATTGTTTTCTTGCTGATTCACAGGCCATGGTGCATGTCAACAGAGTATTTGTTCTCGATGTTGTCTCAAGCCTCATACTTTAGGTCAAACCGAAGATGTGCCAGCGAAGAAAATGCTTACCGTTGGTGGGAACTGAGGTGTATATTCAGGTGTCCTTTTACCGTCGTTCGATTGACACGGCGCACCAACTCCTATGATGGAACCCTATTATCATACTGGCTCTTGGGAGATAAGGATAAGTTAACTTGCCGGTATCACCCGAGCTCGCGAGAATCGTGAGACCTCGCAACCCCAATTGGCCAATCATATTACAGACACGGCGAGCATACTTCTCAGGGACCGTCTGTCAACCATTGCATGTTAGCTGGATCACTTCCTTACCCATCTTGCAAAACCACTGTACCTGCTCATCGTCGCAATACGAATTTGTAATGACTTGAGGCAACTCGCTGTTTTGCTTCGAAAGAAGATAGGAATAGTAATCGAGGTAAGGTTCGTTTGTATTATTTGCATGAGTTGGCTGATCGAGATTTGGTATGAATGGTGGCGATCCTCCAGTGATGTAGCTGAGAACTGGTAAAGGGTGGCTGACACCAACTATATACTCAATATCAAGGTTTGCTTCCGCATGATTGCTACTAACACTCTGGTCATTGACGCCACCGTTGACGAGCTCAACTGAGAAACTCTGGTGAGGGATCTTGTACGCCGTCTCAAAAAGTCTGAGATCTTGAGCGCGTGCAGACTGGTTGAGGAAGCTACCAAATGCTATCCTACTTCCGGACTTCGGATCCGGAGTATAGTTAATACTATACAGCTGTTTGAGACACCGCGGGGTGATGAGAAGAGCGCAAGATGCATCGACCTGGTGAGCCTCGACCCGGTCTCGACCAACAATTGTAGGCGCTTGAGCCTTGGGTTTACCGAAAAACGTGGTTGGGGTGACGAGGTCGATGTGTTGAGTCAGTTCGTCAGGGACTGAATACTGAGTTGTCCGGAGTTTCGTAATGCCTTCGCTGTCGTAGTAGTTGAATTGGGTATTTAGCAATCTGTTTGCCGTGGCAACAGTAGTAGCAAAATTAACCCAGGTACCATCACTATAGACTGTATCCACACCAGCTTGTTTCAACCAAGCCAGGACGGCGCTGTTGGCCTCGCTGGAAGGCTGCAGGAGGCTTTTGACATCGTTGGCCTCCATATAGTCGCCGTACTGGGTGCTGCCTGGTGTTGAGACGGCATAGAGCAGCGATTCCAATTGGTCAAGATTCTGCTCCTGCAAACCGATCTGTAAGATTATGGTACTGCTGTCATCGGGAGTGGCTACGCGGGTCCATCCATATGGGGTGGTCGCCAACTGCTCATGAACTGCGCCAAAAGCTGGAAGGGTACGAAGGAAGCACAGCCCAATAAACAGGAGCGTAGCCGTCAAGGGAGTTGTGTACATGTTGCCGGACCGGTAGACGGAGAAGTTGACGACAAATCAAGAAGTGAAGAAAAGGAACAAGGAGGCACGCACTGTTAACGGTGTGTTGGAAATCATCAAGTGAATGGGAAAAGAAAAAACACCTGCCCTGTCATTCGGCTCCATGGCTTGACACCAAGGGCCATGAGCTAACCAAAGAGGGCCGCTGGAAGCGCATAAGGGGATATCACTTCATAAGGTAGATCTTCCGTGTCGCTTCAGGAAGGAGGTCGAGTTTGATAGGAAGGACAAGCGACTCCACTTCCGGTAGCCGCGCAAGCGCGACCGCGACCGAGATTCACATCAGGCACGTCATACTCGTACTCATACAGGTCCTTCCTGCAGCAGGCTGGACATTGCATCAGCAAAAAGCCTCTTAACAAGGATTATTTGTATGAGAGCGTAAGCCAGCTAAGGTATACCTGAACAAAGCCCGGCAACGCTTAAGCAATGTCCGGCCCGCTGCAGGAAGGACCTGTACTCGTACTGTCGTACAGCTCAGTTTGCAGAGCGCTAAACTTATTGGGGCTAGCGCCTCTTCTTCACCTCTAATTCTAACTACATCTACAACATCACTAAGGTAGGTGTTGTCTATCCTTCTGAGTTCATGAAGGTATAAAACATTAGATGCTGAACATGTATACTCGTATTCCGCGAGGCTACTAATACTAGCATGCTGCAAACTGGGTGAATGCAAGTACGTCATCTGGTTTTGAAATACCTGAGTAGGCAAGATTCAAATCATGAAATAACTCCCGAGATCGATGGAAAGTACATGTATCAGGCGAAAGGCAAATAATGCAACTAGGCCGTAGGACTGGAATGACGATACTGCGCTGGGAGAATGATCTGCATAATCGGACACTGCAGTAAGAAACCCCCTATAACGATATTCCACATAACGATCACCTCTTAGTAACGATATACGTTCTAAGACCACTAGGGACTATTCAATATGTATGCCCGCCATTCATATAACGATATCCTCCTGGTAACAATGTAGTCAGGTGAGCATTCAGACATCGTTATAACCAAATGCTACTCACTCTTTTGAAGGACGCTGGCAGCGCCTATGCGTGGTGCGTCCTCAATTAATCCTGTAGCAGCGCAGGCACCGCAAAGTCCACCGGGCAAGCGTTATAGGCGATCATAAACGTATCAGCCGTAGGCGTTTTATTTACCTCTTGTTATTCCGACTGAACATCGTTACCATTATCAGGCGTATAATTGGTTAAATTGATCATTCTTTTCTTGAAAACGTGAGCATCTCCGCTATTTCCGAAGAGGGTACAACATGGGTCAAAGAATTGTACTTCGCCATGCGGGCTTGTCTTCAATACCCAACCTCCGCCTGACAGTCCTTGGAATCGATAATTAGCACCGCGTATGCCCTACAGAGGTGGCCACCTCCCGATAAGATAGCAGTGGACCATAACGCTTTACGCTGGGTGCAACATTGAACATCGGGTTCGCTACTTTGGCACTGGCTTATCCCTAATACCAAGCTCCTGGGGCATCTTGTCGAAAACATGTCTTCATATAACCGAATCCCACATTATCAATAACTTCCTTCGGAACTTGTTAATGCGGGATCTTATCAACTCGCGGTTACGATCGTGGATCGACGTCCAGTATCCAATCACGGTTCGGCGCCCAGTCGAGATATAAATACCTCACAAAGTTTCGAATCTGTGGTGTAGGGGCCGCGCCATTCTTCAGTCCGGAGCCCGTCTCCGCTCCAGCTTGATTTGACAGCGCGTTGAGGTGGTCTTCAACAGTGGGAATGGAGATAGGGATTTCGATCCGCAAGATCTTGGCTCGAGTCTGCAATCTTGGTGATACGGTCCTTGATTGTGACGACAGACATGGTGGGCCAAAGCGTTGGTAAGAGTCGCGATAATACTCTTCTTCAAGCAGCACACAGCTATTATTCAAGACGTCTGGGACTTCGATCTTAGCGCAATCGATAGAAAGCTTGTATAGCGCTTCTGGCCAGAACCGGAGGTAATGGAACCATGGATCTGGAACGCGTGACCTCAGCCAGATGTCAGGAACTGAGTGGTATTGATTAGGGACACGTCTGCATAAGGCTCTTCGCTGGCAGGGTTTTTGCAGAGCTCCCATTCCCCCATATTGATGAGATCCTCCATGATAACTCGGCCTTGTGATGAACTTGTTAGGATGTCAATCTTGTCCTGTACCAGGCTGTTGACACCACTCCATGTCAATCGTGAGAGTGCTAACTAGATTGAATGGGTTTTTGTGCCGTCTGAAAATATCCAGAGTTCCATCCAAATATCTGGGACAAATTGGCAACTCAGGTGTTATGAACTCCGCCTCGATCTCATCGATACTCTGAGGAGCAAACACAGGCACTGATGTCGCCATTGGTCTCACGACGGCGTACGTGAACCAATTGGTGACTATACCGTCAAGCACACACTAGCGCTAAGTGGCGTGAGTCCTTGGCAGAACGGCCCTCGGGTGTAGTGATTGTTGATGATTAGAGGCCAGTCGTGAGTTGAATATAGGGGTTTGACTGCGTAGGTGCACTGATATCCGATTAGACCGCTAAATCGTTCAAAGGAGAATATAGTGCGGGTTTTCAACAGACTTGTCTTGGAAATATCTTGTAAATGTCGACGACGATCAATGTTACGTCTGATCTACAAATAGTCTTCTTGTCAGATGATGTTTGATAAATGCCTTGAAATAATTTGCAAGATGCAATGACATCAACTATACTGATTTATACTGATTTATACGATTTTTGCTCTTGCTATCACTACTCATGGCCGCCGCTACTCATCAACCCCTCCGCCAAGACTCACATCAATACTCCTATTACCAGACGACGAAGCACCCCCTCCCTCCCCCTTCCCAAGTCCCTATAGTACGTTACATGCTCCCCCACCCCTATTCCACACAATCCCCCATCCCTATTTACTTGTATCTTATCGCCTCCAAAGCCCAACATCGTCTCAAGTACCTTTCCTTCCCATAAACTAACAAATTTGCTAAGTGGTGGAATGAGTTGAATACTTCCATATCGCAAGTGCGCGGGTTTTGGGTGGTGATTAGGGGAGGGAAGGGAGGGGAGGGGAGATGGGGGATATGGGGTTATAGTTTAGGGCAGGGGTTTTTTATAAATAGGGGTTTAGTTGAGAGGCATTTAGCGGGGAGTTCGCGGATAAGGGAAGGGGGTTTTTGGGACGACGAAAGGCGAATAAGAGACGTCCGGAAGATTTGAATGGGAAGATATATCGAGGAGATGAAAACCTGACGGGGAGTGTTATTAAAGACAAGAAAACACATAATGCTCTTAAAGTAGGGAGAGTATGAAATTAGAACGCGAAGGAGTACGAGAAATCCTTGCAGAGGATTCCCCAAGAGAGGAAGTCAGAGGATCACTTACCATGGCGCTAAGCTCTCTTCATTCGATGCAGGCACCTTGAAAATCTCGTCTGAAAACACCAACCTCCCCTCTTCATTTCCTATAAACCCCTTTTACAATCTCTAGCCCTACGCAAGCCTTCCCTCGACGAACTTTGGGTAAGCCATCAAACCTACTCGGATTCACCGCGGCTTTGACTAGAGTCGGATGTGATGGTTTTAGAACGGTAGGGGTTTGGAACTAGAAGGGGGGGGATATGACGAGCGAGAAGAGAAGAAGGCGGTGGGGTTGTAGGTGGGAGATTTAGAGTTGGCTCTGTAGAGCTGCTGCGTAGCTGCTTAAGCGTCCTGGTTCTTGAACGCAGGAGATTGAATCTATCCGCGAATGTTGGTGTTGGGTTTGGAATTCCGGAGATAGAGTAGAGAGATGTGTGAGGATGAGACCAGTTTAGAAAGGAGGGTTTGTTGAGATTCCGTTGAAGGTGCAAGATTGTTGAAAACGAGGTTGAGTCTTGGCACCATTGAATCTGATCGCGGTAAGGGATCAAGATACGCTGTTATGACTGTCTGAGGATCAATATAAACCTCAGGTCTCTCACGCTTTTATAGTTATCCAATCTGACTACTTCCCACCGTCCCCAATCCACTCACTCACTCACTCCTCACCTTAGGCGGCCTCACCTTCCCCACATCATCCAAATGCACCGCATTCTTCAACAGCGCGATATCTCCTGTCCCCATCCTGGTGCTATACTTTTGCTCGCCCCCAAACTCAAACAGCATGCTCATCGGAAAGCCGACCTCAAACGGCACTGCCGCTTCAATCTCATTAATCTCTTCATCGCTTAGTTGGATACTCAGGGCTTCGATGTTGCCTTTTAGATGCTCGATTTTGCGCCCGCCGACGATGGGGAAGACGTAGGGGGCTTTGTGCATGACGTAGGCGAGGGCGATGGAGGTGACGGCCGTAGAGTGCGAATCCGCGAGTTTCTCGAGCGCGGCAGAGACGGACCGGACCTTTTCCGTCGGACCGCCCATTTTGCGGCCTTCATTTTTCTCCTGTTCGAATGCTTCTGCGGTTCGGAAATTGCCCCGCCCCAGAGCGCCCCATGGTGCCAAGGCCATGCCTTCAGCTTCGCACATGGGCAAGATGTCTCGCTCAAAGTCGCGCATGGCGGCGCTCCAGTGGCCTTGGTAGACGCTGAATTGGGTGAGGCCATGGTCGCGGGCGTATTGATTCGCTTTGCTGACGATCCAGGCTGGGGTATCGCTGATGCCGAGGTAGAGAACTTTTCCAGCAGCGACGACGTGGTGGAGGGATTGCATGAGTTCGGGAATCGAGGTGGAGAAGTCCCACCAGTGGATGTAGAGGAGGTCGATGTAGTCTGTTTGGAGTTTCTTCAGACTCGCTTCGAGGGAGACTTTTAAGCTTTTGGAATGGTTGCCCTGATAGTTCGCTTTAATGCCCTTTGGGCCGGCTGGGAACGCCGTCGTGAATTTTGTCGCGAGGACTATCTCATCTCGGTTCTTGCAGGCAGCCATCCATTCACCGATCCAGGTCTCGCTCTCTTCAGCCTGGTAGTTGTTTGCTGTGTCGATGAAGTTGCCACCTGACATACCTCCGTTAGCAGTGCAATTCAGGATGATATGTCTGGCACCAACTAGGCTTATGTTTGGGAGCTCACCATTTTCGTAAAAGCAATCGAGGATTTCAAAAGACGACTTTTTATCGCATTCGCCCATGAAAGCTTTCCCGGCGTCGCCGAAGTTCATGGCACCGAGACATAAGGGAGAGACCCGGACGCCAGCGGTGGGCGCGAGGATGCGGAGATAGCCAAGGTTGCTCTTAGGCTTGGGGGCTGGCTGGAAAGCCATTGTGACTGAGGACGGTGTGGATTATCTGAAAAGATATCTGAGCTTCTTGGGAGGAGTCAATGGGTCAATGGGACTGACTGTATTTCTAAAGGCTTGAGACTAAACAAACATGAACAGTGGGAAATTGCACTTCTTGTAGCCAGCAGTCGGGACATACAACCGACGGATTTAAGATAAAGTCCGGCAGAACACAGTACGCTTTGATGACTTTCGGATGTACCGAAAAGTGAAAGAATGGCGACGCATTGCTTGGTAAGCCCGAGTAGTGCAGGAGTAGTAGTCGAGAATGATCAGCAATCATGGTTGTTGGGCAAAACTGCTGGATCCCGGGACCGTAGTTTGGATGAATTCATGAAGGGATCACGGAACCCTGCCTGATAAAGGTTGAGCCCAGCTAGAAGAGACAGCGATTCGGTAGACGACAGCGCAACACTATTGAGCAACAAAAGAGACGGTCGACGAATTGACAAGGGAATAGATGAGGAGGTTGAGGGAACCGCCAAGGGTGGAGAACTGCAAACACCTACACAGCGGGGAATTGGACTAGGTAGATACTTTACGCCGCGAACATGCTCCCCGCTCCGTCATCTTCTCGTTGCCTCGCCATTGAAGCGGAATACACAGGAGAACAAGCAGAAGAACAAGAACAAGAACAAGAACAATGGGACGCACTGAACACGCCTTCGACGTTGCCTCGGCAAGAGAAAAGTTCCCCGCCTTGAACCAGAAGCAGATCTATCTCGACAATGCCGGAGGAAGCCAAGTTCTAGGCACTGTTATCGACTCGTAGGTGCCAGCCTTGTTTGTCCGTTCTTCATCCACTACCTTCAAGGACATCTTACCGATCTGATAGCATCACCGAATACCTCAAGTCAACCAATGTACAACTGGGTGCGTCATACAATGTCGCTCAGCAGAGCACGGATCAATTCGATGCGGGCATGGAAGCCGCGGCAACCTATATGAATGCTGGTGTTGATGATATTGGTATTGACTCCGTACCTCCATTAAATCTGGTAATGCTAATATCCATCGTACAATCAGCAATTGGACCATCTACAACCCAATTATTCTCCAATCTCGCTCAAGCCCTCGAGTTTCCCCCAAACTCCGAGATTGTCATCTCTTCTATCGACCATGAGGCCAACATCTCTCCATGGGTTCGTGCTGCCAAGGCCCGTGGACTCACTTTTAAGTGGTGGACTCCTTCCAATGGCTTGACCCTCACAGCGGAAAACCTTCGGCCTTTAATGTCGGATAAGACAAAGCTTGTGGCTTGCACACATACGAGTAATGTACTCGGAACAATACATGATATCAAGGCAATCGCAGATGAGGTACACAAGGTTCATGGGGCAATGCTCTGTGTCGATGGCGTGGCATTCGCGCCACATAGAGAAGTGGATGTGATGGCTTTGGGTGTGGACTTTTATTCATTCTCGTGGTACAAAGTAGGTGGATTTATAATCTCTTCCATGGGCAGCGGCTAACGAATCCACAGGTGTACGGTCCCCACATTGCGGTTCTGTACGCCTCACCAACCGCTCGAACCCAAGTCCAGTCACTAGGCCACTATTTCCATACTCCTGCGAAATCTCTCGAGACCAAGCTCGGGCTTGCAGCCTCGAGCTACGAGCTTGTCGCGTCAATCCCCTCGATACTTGCCTATTTCGGTCCTGATCGCAAGGAGACCTGGGGAGCAATCACGTTGCACGAACAAAAGTTACAAGCTGTTCTTTTGGACTACCTCAGATCAAGAAAAGATGTTAGCATCCACGGGGAAAAGTCCGATAGTTCAGACTTGAGGGTTCCGGTAGTAAGTTTCAATGTTGAAGGAAGAAGTTCAAGAGAAATCGTTGAAGAGGTAGAGAAATGTTCAGATTTCGGAATACGCTGGGGTCATTTCTATTCTAAGCGGATGGTTGATGATCTGCTGGACTTGAAGGTAGATGGTGTGGTCAGAGTGAGCATGCTACATTACAATACCGGTCAGTACGGATTCCATACCCCGTGTTGTGTTCCGACGCTCTTTGAGGCCCACCGGCTAATGTGCACTTTCCAGAGGATGAGATACAACATTTAGTGAAGGTTTTCCAACAAGTACTAGCCTAACTTAGGTTTGAGATCGAACAGTGATCTAATTACATGTTTGATAAGGAAACCAAATCAGGTCAATCCATTGACTTTTAGAGTTCCTGATCATTGTAAGAGGGACTGAATTCCAGATACGCATTGAAGTTCGAGTCCCGCTCCTTTCCATTCGGACATTCGATATTATACACATCTATTCTTTTGAGCGAGTATAGCGTCAACTAGCCGCTACTAATATCTTCTTTCGATTTTCAGATAGTCAACCTGCTTCATGACTTGATCCCAAACAATGTCACCTTCTTTGTTGAGTTTGTCGCATTCGTTATCCGCAGCATCCATTCTCATTCTTTCAACATTGATATCCGAAGGCAATCCGAACAAGAAGGCTTGATGCCAATTGAGCAATCCCAAGAGAGCATTGTCCACCAAATATTATTGATCATCATTGCTTTTCTCCATCAAGAACAATTGCAACGCTGCCACCATCGCCGAAGAATAGGACCTGTCCAGAAACACCAGGAGATCCCCTCCAAGAAGAATCTATTGAGAAATACGAACGACGCGCCTCGACTCAAAACACAGCCAGCCCACATGGCATCTCCCAAAAACAAGCCTTCCAAGCTCCCCCAGCCACCGGTACAAATCCATACCATAATACACAAACACCTCCCCTCACACCCACCCAACCCCTCCGAGACACCATCGCTCCCCCACGTAACATCGCCTCCCCACCCTAACCACCGCCCCTCCTTCTCACAAACACAACCTCCCTCCCCCCAACCCCCTCCCAAGAAGCAAAACCCAACCCCCCACCATCCCGCACCCCGCACCACGAAGCTATCAATTCCCTCTCCGCCGCCAACGAGCCGGTTTCCAAGATGATCTGGAGCCTGAAAGTAGCTTCGAAGGTATCGGTGGGATAAGAGGGGGGTGGTTGCTGGCATAGCCACCCGCTGGTAGTGGTCGGGCCAACTCACTCGTGTGAACGTCGTACGGAAGAATTGAAATGTGCCAGGGCGGGGGGGTGGGAGGAAGAGCAGCGACGAATAGTAGTGATTAATTGTTAGCTAACTGCGATGGTAGGTGGCGGGTTGAGTAGGCCGGCCGAGGAGAGGAGGGGGAGGGGAGGAGGTGGGGAGAGGCTGGGGGGTGAGAAGGGGAGGGTTGAGATTGTTGAGGGAAGGGGGGATGGGGGAGGGGGGAGGGGGGAGGGTTGATTTTGTTGAGGGAAAGGGGGAGGGGGGGGCGCCGGGGGAAGGGTTGATTCTGATCCAAGACTCTTCTTTGCTGGGGCAGCTTTCGTTTTTTCTACAACCGCTTTCCTTCTACAACTTCATCTTCTTCTACAACTCCACTTCCTCCTACAAAAATCCTTTCCTTCAGTTGTTTCTTTTCTCCAACACCTTTCGATCCTTCAATTCTCGTGCTCCCTTTCAGTCGTCTCTTTTTTTTCGCTTTTCACTTTTCGCTCTTTGCTCTTAAGTTTTTGTTGTCATGTCGGATTCTCAATTTTTGGGGATTATACTTTATCGTTTTTTGTCAGGTTTGTTTGAGATTTTTCGTTTGATATGTTTTGTATGTGTCGTTTTGTTTTTTCTATCGATATTTATGTATTAGAATTTCATACGTCAACTTTGGAGGTATTGTAATAATTTGATATGTTTTGAGATATTTAATTGTGAATGATTGTTTTTTGAGATTTAGATGGGAATTAACATTTAAAGATAGAATTATCAAAATAATGAGTTGATGATGTGTTTGAGGGTTGAATACGAGCAAAGGAAGAATTATAAGAGGGTGAGACAGAATAGAAGGAAGGGTAAGGAACAAGGAGGGGCGGGGGAGGGTGTTTTTGGTGGGAGGCCGACGGGGGAGGGAGAGGAGACCAAATTGTTTTTGGGAATGATGATAGGAGGAGGGAGGTTGGAAATGGGAGAGATTAGAAATATGAGGTTTATAGTATGCACTTGAATCTATGCGCTATGCTCTATAGTCTTGATCTCCATCTAGAACAAAAGCCAGACGTCATCGCCCACTTTCTAGAGAGCTCTAGTCTTACACCCCCACAGTCTTCCGTCCCGACCTTTCGTGGGGTTTGCAAGACATGCTCTTCTCCTGGTGCGGTCTTGAAAAGTAAAAAAACCCTCCGGTAAGGAATTTATTGGAATATCCGAGCGGCTTCTATCACAAAGACGTCTATTCTCTCTTTTCCCTCAATCTGGTCCTCACAGCTTCGCTCTCAATTGCTTGTTCTCCTCAGCCAACGGCTCCGCTTCTTTCCCAGCCTGTCCCACTTTCCCAGGCTTCCCTTTCTTCTTCGGCGCACTCACATAGCCCCCCTTTTCGTTATCTACATTCGTAACCCCCCCTTCGCTATCCCTCTGTATCCCCAATTCAAGCAATTTCGCAAAAACCTTTGCGAAATCCACAAAAAACGTTTCCTTATCCTCGGCGTACTTGTGCACCCAGGGCCGGAAACTAGGGTCGGAGAGGAGGGCGAGGTCGGTGGGCAGCATCATCAGTTCGGCGTCAAGGTCTTCGTCGTAGTGGGTGAATTGGCGGACGCCGTTGGCGAGGGTGGTGGGGCGCCAGGAGAGGGAGTTCATGAGTTTGTAGTAGGTGTTTGTGAAGCGGGTGGGGTTGTGGACCCACGCGCCGTTGAAGCCTCTGCGTTGCTGATCAGTATTCTACATTCAGGGATAAATGGGGGGCGTGATTTGGAGGAAACATACGATCGGTCGCTATGACACCGTCCAAGGTTATGTGCACCTGACAAGGCCACAATCTCTTGGTCGTTGAAGCCCATTCTGTAAAATATAAACCGCAGATGATCCGCTCCCTGCGCTCCATCCGGCAGCCTTCCCCGCGACGGCAGCTTCGAGTCGTCTACATAGTCTGTTCTTCCACCTTTCCACTCGATGTCTGGCCCACCCGTTTCCTTTATTGCCACGACGCCGGCTAAGGTCCATAGATCGGCGTAGGTGATCCAGCTGTGCTTTGCTTTTACAGGTTCGAGAAAAACGCGGGCGTGTTGGAGACCGGCGTTGGCGGGGTCGCCACCTTCGGCCTCATAGCGCATTCCAGCGCCGTTGGAGCCGCCGGTGTCTGTCTCTTCATCGTAGGTTCCTGAGGAATGCCTGGGAGGGGTATCGTGTCAGTAACTCTAAGAATTTCTAGGCCGATTCAAGGCAGACAACAAAGCGACCGAGAGAAGGCAAATGGGAAAGCGAGGCCGTGCATGCCCCTTGAAGTCCGAGTAGTCTTCCTAAATTGATGGGGGATTCATACCAAGCAAGGCGTACGAGTACAGGCCCCGCACTGCCATCATCGTACTCAGGCTGATGCAGCAGTGCCGCTATATCCTTGCGAACAGCATCGAAGTCTCCAGGCTTGCTCATAGTCAGTATAGTATACCACAAGGAGTATTGGGCAAAGAAATTGTAGGTAGAATGGAAGAGAAATACCCAGGATGTTTGAGCCTGATATCCTTCCAGAGATCAAACCTCGGCAAGAGGAGGGCGGCGGAAAGAAGATCTCCGAGCGGAATGCTAAGGTATGTTGAAGCTTTATCGATGAATCATGTCGCACGTGTGCAATTTCCGCTGTTTGGAAGTTCTGCCGAGGCTGGAGGGAAGGTTAACTGTAGATTAGATTAGATTAGATAATGAATATTAGATATTCTAAGATCTCAACGCTAAATATGTAGACTTCGATAAGTTCGGCACGTGGGTTCATTAACAAGACGTTGAACAAAGCTTATCGATCATTACTGAGATTATCTATCTGCGTTCTGATTGACGAGTGTAAGGAGTAATCACAGCTTGAACCAATGACCTATCTCCTTTCCCCATTATGCGACGAGATTAACTTCTTGCTACAGTACGTGGGCGACACTTAGTTCAGTAACCGAACATAGGATATATCCATATGGACAATCAGCAAGAGCAGATACGCTCCGATAGCAGAGGGAAGTCTCATCATTTCTACAAGCCTGAAGCCGGATGTGAAGTTCTGCAGCATGTCCGACTGGACCTACTACGACATTCTCACTTTCAAGCGTTAGCCGATTCATGCGCGCACTTCTCTCCGACGCGGATGGAAACGATCTACCCGCCGTCATCACTGAGGCGACATGATCTAAGGATGTAAACCTTTATTTCTTACCTACCGCCCGCTTTTGTCATCTTTTTCCATGCAAATCCCTATATATTTAGATTTCACAGCCCAAGGCTCTATCGAACCATGTCTGCATTCACCCTTTCCCTCCTCCTACCGTCTCTCCTCCTAGCCTCCGCCCTCCCCCCAACCGCAAACGTCAGTCCCAGTATGACACCCTCGCTCAACAACCTCCCACCCATCTGCTACCCACCCCAACCCTACGTCTACCTAATTGTCCCACCTGACTGCACCGGCGCCTTCGTGGTCCTCAGTAATACGGACCAGTACCACAAATCTCGGAATTGGTCTCTTCCCTACAATCGCGTCTGGGCTTCGCCAACGGGAAAATGTCAGATCAGATTACATCCCGTGAAATTTGAGGCCGAGGACGATTTCTCGCCATCTATGATCGCTGAGAAGGCGGGTCAGGTGTATAGGCGTTGTGTAACTGGAGGAGACCATCTTGGGGGCAAAGTGCCGGTGGGGTTTCGAGAGGTGTTTGAGGTGACAATTACGAATCCGGATGATGGGCCGCCTCGGGCCATACACCGAGATCCTTGATGGAGGCTGGTGGTTGGCGCTTTACTTCTTCTCTTTGCGCTTCAGGTTCTAGAGTGCAATAGAAGCTTGTGGCTCGCTCCACCGCTGGTATTGGTATAATATAAAAGACATGAGATCGTTCTCAGCTAGCTAAACCCCACTGCTTCGAGGCCCTAGCCGTGCAGGCAATTGAATCCATATCTTATTTGCATGCTCATTCTTTTGTTTAATCAACCAAATACTTGATCCTGCAACAGCAGCGACAATATCGCATACAAGACTTCAGCAGATGTTGGCGCGTTTCAGTTCTAGGCGAAAGGAGCGACAAATGTGGGGTTACATGAGTACCCGCAGGGCTTCCTCAAGCTATGCCCTCGACTGATATTGCCAGACGCAGAAGTGGCAAATTCACCGAGTATGCCTGTTTACTACTACCGCGATAACATTACCCCCGGGGACAAGTCTGAGCTGCGTGGTATCGCCGAAGAGGCCGCGAAAGTCGTCGAGTCTGTGGCAGACCCAGTCAATCTCCTTGGGGGGAAAAAGGATGGCGGGTTCAAGGTCAAGATGGTGCATGTGCGTGTGTAGTGTTCGCCGAGTGTCTGGAAAGTGATTGAAGGGAAAATTGTGGTGCTTTGTCGTTGATCTTCATAGGTTTTGGGTTGGGTTTCTGGGGTTGGGAGAGTAGGTGGGGCTTCGGAAGATGTCTTCGAACAGTGGCTTGTGCTGAGATATCTTACCAAATTTGCACCAATCTCAAAGTGTAAATCTCGTAACTAGCCCTCTTTTTCAGTGTGGAACCTCACCAACACCCCTCCTCTAATGATCTGAAGCCCTGAACTATAAACATCTTCAGGTGTAGTCTGATCATTAGGTTTCTGATACATATTCGGTAGCAGAAGTATCTGCAGTATTAACGTGATGTCCAGCTTCATCCTTGTTGCCCAGTTTGGAGCCCAACATCGAACCGAGCGGACTCCCCTGTGCTGCGTGTCTGTTTCGAGAAGCTATTTAGCCTTGGGCGTGGGATAATGCAATGTCTATAGACATATGAGAGCAGGAAAGATGCAACAGGCCTCAAGTGTTAGGGGCCAGCATAGAGCGAGTCATATGGGTGTCATTTAACTAATAGATAAATGCTAAGGAAGGAAAGTATCTACAGGAAAGAACTCGGTTCTTATATGTGTGTTTCTCAGCCCTGTGCTAGGCCCGATTGGATTGGCGCCTTACACATATGATGCAGGGTCCCAATGACATCACCCCTAGCTCGAATGCTCACTAGGCTCGATTAGGATGAAATCAAGGCGAAGGCTAGAATCGTAACATCACCCTCCCCCTCTGACTATTCATGTTCGCATGAATGTTGTTCCTTAGTGCGCTTTTCTTGAATATTTGATATGAAAGTCGTCGATTATCTCTTGAGCGTTCATAAATTCGTCGTCGTCAGCGTTATATCAGTTGAGATCGTTGTCATAGCTCTTTCATTTAACTCGATATTGAAGTCGTCTTCGATATCGTCGGAAGTTCAATATATCGTCGATCTTTCATTCGTTCTCATCGTTTATCACTATTGATCTCGAAAGTTCATTCTTCTGATCAGACAGAGAATCATCAACGGCAGAACGAAGAAGCTCTGAATGAAATACATCGTGTATACGCATAGTTTCTGATAGTTTCAATTTATAGAAGAAGTCAACAGAGTCTGTGATCTTGAATGAATCAAGCATCTTGTCATTCAGCTTTTTGAAGAATCTCGCTGTAATAATGTTTCGTTCGTTCAGAAATGTTACGATCCTAGCTACGCACCTATGTTGGTAGCTATGTTGGTGGCTATGTTGATGACTATCGCCGGCCGCTCGCCGCTAGGCTATAGGGTTGTTCCGAGGCCAACCCTATTCAGGGTTAG
>JAABUI010000126.1_pt1 | contig 112556 bp, 111 predicted proteins | sample 5559111 | NCBI WGS metagenome assembly JAABUI01 (sample SAMN10711870, study PRJNA513365) | rock metagenome | isolation source: Antarctica rocks | place: Antarctica: Victoria Land, Buttleship Promontory | reverse complement strand
CTTATGTTCTCCTGAGTCATATAGATAGCCGGCTCTTCCCTTCTAGATACTTTCCTTCCTTAGCATTTATATACTCGTTACATTACACCCATATGACTCGCTCTATGCTGGCCCCTAACAGTTATGAAGCATTATCTTCAAGTCTTCGTCAACTACATGCAGAATGACTGAGCTAAATGACTTTCTGAAGTCGAATTCGTCGTCAATAACACATCATCATCAATCACTTTAGCATCACTCTTCTTGATTAATTTGAATCAGAACTCACGTCTAGACTTCGAGTCTTTTGAGTCTCTGCTCAAGAATCTTACGTTTCAAGCTCGAAACAAGTTAATCAATGTTGAAGAGTTCATCAAGAAGATGAAGAAACTAACTGAGCATCTACGTGATGAGATGCTTATAGCTCAGATCATCTACGAATTCAATGTCAATCTCTTTCGTCGTTCTTGTTTTAAATACTTCGTCGAAGATGAAGTCTGATTGAATGTTTGCAATCTCAGCATCGCTCGTCTCGCTGTCAAGTTAAACGATCGTAACGTTGATCTCTTCAAGATCAAGCGTGTCTTCAAGAATAATTCTCTGATCATCGAGTTAGATCTTTCAGCATTCATGAAGATTCATTCAATCTTTCATGTCATTCTTCTGAGTCATATCGCAAGTGATTCTCTCTCGAGTCAACGTCAGAAATCTCAAGAATTCATTGTCACTGAGAATGACGAAAGATTCTGATATGTAAACAGCATACTAAACTTCAAGCGTGATAGATGCTATAACTCATCTCTGCTCAAGTATTACATAGATTGAAAAGATCACTTTTCTACTTGAAAGTCTTTTCATCTTCTGAATAATTGTGAGCAAGCGCTCAATGAATATCATCTCGTCAATTCTGTCGCTGAAGAATCACATGTACTGTCGTGTGTAATGTCTCAATGTCAATGTCAAAAATTCTAAGTTCAATCTTCATCATCTCAAATCAGTCTTGATCTGACTCAGATCTTGTTTAAATCTGACTCAGACATCTTGTTTAAATCTGATTCAGATGTGACTCAGATGTATTCTAGTTTCATCTGTGCATCATCACATTAAACTGCATTTCGTCTCTCTCTTGCTCAAATCTGACTCAGATCTTATCTAAATCTGACTCAGACATCTCGTCTAAATCTGACTCAGATGTGACTCAGATGTGTTTCAATTTCTCGTGCATCATCACGTTAAAATGCGTCTCGTCTCGTTTCATTCTTCAGACATCTTGCTCAGATTTGACTCAGATGTGATTCAGATTTATTCTAGTTTCATCTGTGCTTCATCACATTAAAATGCGTTCACATCAATTCTTGTCTCGTTTCAGTCTTCGTCTTCGATTCTTTCTCGTCTCGTCTTGTTTCTTCTCATCATTTCGCAAAAGCTCAGTCTTGAAGAGAAAAGCTACTGTCATGATGTCAGATCATCAACTTGATTTAGAACATAGATTGTCGATGTTTTAGATAATCTCGATTCATTGAATCTGTTTCGCAGTTCAATGAATTAAGTCATCAATCTAGTCATCGTCATCTTAATTTAGTCTCAGCAATTCTGTTTTGATCATCTCAGTCATGTGCGCGAATCTCTGCAATCTTAAGTCATAGAACTACTGTCTAGTCTTGATTCTGCTCGATTCATGTATATAAAAGTCAAGCTCTCGTTCTTTTCTTTCGCTCTTTGTCTTTCGTCTTGTACATTATCTGATGTATTGTCTTGTATCTAGATTCTATCAAAGTAATAATAATAATATCAGTCTTTTATATTGATAGTATCTCTAGTCTAGCTCAGTTTCTGACAACTCATTTCGATTGATCATTGATCTCAGAATGATAGACTGTGAATAAATTAGCTGTGATTCTCAGTCGCTTGCAAAGACTTTTTCACATAGTCAATATGAATTGAGAGTCTCTGTTTGAAACAATAGAACTAAGTAGATCATGCAGTCGATAAACGTTTCATAGCATAATTCAAATCATTTCTTTAACTGAGATGTCATCATCTTCTCAATGACAGAAAACATAGTGACATTCTTTGATGAAATGATATATGATTATGCAAATGACGTTATAGTCTTCTGACAAAGATAGTTCAGTGATGAAGTTCATAGCTATATTTTTTCAGCGTTTCTGTAAAATCAAGAGAGAATGATGAAGTTCATTGATGCTATCTTTAAAGACTTTGCTTCGCTGACAAGTGTTAGGGGCCAGCATAGAGCGAGTCATATGGGTGTAATGTAACGAGTATATAAATGCTAAGGAAGGAAAGTATCTAGAAGGGAAGAGCCGGCTATCTATATGACTCAGGAGAACATAAGCTAACCCTGAATAGGGTTGGCCTCGGAACAACCCTATAGCCTAGCGGCGAGCGGCCGGCGATAGTCATCAACATAGCCACCAACATAGCTACCAACATAGGTGCGTAGCTAGGATCGTAACAATAACAGCATTGACTCTCTCGATTTGATCATCGATCTCAGAATGATACGTCGTTGATAACTTAACGTCTATCTTCAGCATTTTACACATATGCTTTCAGACATCGAAGATGAATTGTGTGTCTCGATCAGACATGAAGAACTCGAGTAAATCATGATGTTTTCAAACATGAGCATAGAAGCAGTTGATAGCTTCTTCAACTTTCATAGAAGTAATGAGAACTAAATGTCTCATTTTGATAAGATGATTGACAAAGACTAAAACATATCTATATGTGATATTCATGAAGATACTGAGCGATAAAGAATTTACATAGTTCATGAAAATATCACGTCAACGACGTTCAAGAACTGAAAGAAAACATAATCATTCTTGAGTTCATTGTCTAGAGAGCTTGAAACGTGTGCACATGTGACAGTTTTGTACGAAGCGTTGAACATACTTATAAATGTTTGATCATCAGTAGACTCGACTGATCAGTTCATAACTTTTTGCTCTTTCTGAATGATCATCGACGACACTATCATGAACGAGCTGAATGATACGAAGACGTAGTTTATCTGAGTTGAGCACGTACTTTCTTTCTTGAAAGTACAGATGATTCTCGTGTTCTTCACACTCGACTAGAGAGATCTTGTTGTGATGTCGTGCTTTATTGTGAAGCGCTTTGATTATCTGAGCTGCGAATTTGTCATTGATTTTGATTTGCTTTCACAATGTCTGAGTGAGAGTGTCAGCAGAATCTTCATCAAGATTCAGAATGTCTTGATCTAGCTGAGACTTGACGTCTTCAACGTCGAATTCTTCGATTTCTAGATTCATGAAAGCTAGAATTTGCAAAGATGTTGAAATAACTGAGAACAGATGTAACTGAACTGAATTTAGAGCAATGATTTGTGACTAAAGCTTCATGACTTTGATGTTGAAGATGTCAAGAGCGAAATTCTCAACAATATCGAGATTTAAAACATGAGTTTTCAGAATTGTCTGATGTTGATATTGATGTCAAGAATCGAATGTATTTCTCTCTTTAAAAAGATCTTCTGAGCGACGTGTCAGAGCATTCAACTTATCATCGATCTTGTCGAAACGATAAGCGATGCGATAGTTGAATCTAGACAGAAACTCACTTCAACGAGCTTGATGACGACTCAACTGCTTAGTTGACATGAAATACTTAAGGTTTTTATGATCTGTGATCATCTCGACAGAATAGATAGAGTCTTCGAGCTCTGATCATCATTTCTCGAAAGCGCAAACAATGATCATGAGTTTTTTATCGTAGATTTCGTAGTTACACTCGACTGAGTTATGCTTCTTCGAAAAGTAAGTGACTGAATGAAGAATCTCGTTCTCATCGTACTGAAAGAGAATGTCTTCGAACACATAGTTCGAAGCATTGATTTCTATTACAATCTTGTGATCTGAATTATAGTGACGAAGAATAATTTTGAAAGTGAAGACTTTCTTAAGAATGTTGAATGCAATCTGACATTTCTGAGATCAGACAAAGAATACATCTTTTCTGATGAAACGAGTGAGCGAGATAGCTATTCTACTATAGTCATAGATGAATCTTCTATAGAAGTTCGCAAAATCTAGAAAACTTTGAACGTCTTTAACGTTGATCAAGATGAATCAGTTGACAATGATGTTTATCTTAGAAAAATTCATCTTGATCTCTTCGATGATGATTATTAATTCTAGATACGAGACTTGAGTGATGTGAAACTTGCATTTGATTATATTCATCTGAAGATCTGCTTCTTGCAGCTTTCGCAGAATGAGCTTGACATGAATTTCATGCTTGAGTTCATTGTCAAAATAAATCAAGATGTCATTCAGATAAGCTGTACAGAACTTATTTAGATGTTCGCGAAGAGTATTGTTGATATACTTCTGAAATGAGACAGACTCATTACATAAATCGAAGAGCATGACTAAATACTTGAATAATTCAAATCGAGTGCAAAAGACGATGAGAGCTTCATCTTCTTCTTTGATTCGAAGTCGATTGAACGCAGAGATGATATTCAGCTTGATAAAGATTTTAGCTCGACTTAGACGATTCAGTGTTTCTGAGATCAGAGACAGAGAATATCGATTCTTGACTGTGATAGCGTTCAGATCTCGATAGTTCACGCAGAAGCAAAGTTCTTCTTCGAGTTTCTTGACAAAGAGAACAAAGATAATCATCTGAGAGCGACTGACTCAAATGAAATCTTTGCTCAGATTCTCATTCAGATAACGACGAAGTTCTAGAATTTCATCACGACTCATGTCATACAAAGCGAAGACTGAGAGTTGAGCATCTTCTTTAAGATGTATGACATGATCATGAGCTTGATGCGAAGACAAGATATCGACGTTCTTCTTGAAGAAGACATCTAGAAACTCGAAATATCTGAATGATAAAATTGTGACTGAATCGACGTTCTTACTTTGTCAATAGACTTCAAGATTTTCTTGTGTCGTGAATGCAGTCAAATGAAATTTCTTTTTCATTTGATGAAGATTCAGACGATGATTCTTATCATACATACTGTCTTGAGAGCGAGATGAGAACTGAGCAAGAGTTGAACTGTTCTTTGAATGAACAGTCAAAGTCGCGCGACGCGATTTTGATTCGTCAGAGTCTAGATTAGAAGACGAGATTGACTCAAGATTCAAGAAGACATCGATTTTCTTTAAAGTGATGCTAAACACTTCAATGTCTTTGACATGAGCAGCATGATCAAAGCTTCGAGCTTTCAACTCGACTATGTCAAGTTGTATAGAAGATCGATCGAATTGATCTGCTTGAGAGACAACAGAAGTTCTAGAGAAAAAAGAATTTCAACACTTGATTTTTGATGAGTATTCTTTTTGAATGACTTGAAGAATACAATTAGAAGCTTCTTGTTTCAGACGAGAGACAAGACTGAACGAGATTTGTTTCTTGTGAATGAGCTGAGTATTAGTTGACTTCTCGTGAGCAAACAAAAGATTATATTGCTTCTTGTGAGCAGATGAAAAACTGAATTGCTTCTTACGAGCGAATTGAGAATTGAATTGCTTCTTGTGAGCGAACTGAAAACTGAGTTACTTCTTTCGAGTGAATGAGAAACTAAATTGCTTCTTGCGAGCGAACTAAAAACTGAGTTGCTTCTTTCAAGCGAATGAGAGACTAGATTGCTTCTTGCAAATGAACTGAGTGCTGAATTGCTTCTTGTGAGCGATCTGTAGACTGAATTACTTCTTGTGAGTGATTCGTGAACTGAGTTGCTTCTTGTGAGTGAATTGAGAGCGAGACTGAAAGAAAGCTACTTTGTTAACTTTGAACGAGAAATTTTCTTCTTATTGATTAAAATCATAGATCTTGACGAAAGATGAGCAACAATGATTAAGATAGAAGAAGAAAGACAAGATGAGAATATTGTGTTCAAAATTGACATCAATGACGTGATGACGAAGTCATGACAGACTCATGATGATGAAATACTGACTTAATTCAGTGACATAGAAGAATAGTCTTTCGATGTGTTCATCGAGAATCATTGTGATTTCAATGACATGAATAATGTCATCGATTAAAGCGACTTAATCATCAAATTCTCGAAGTCTGCGAGAGTGAATTAATTGATGCAAGAAAAAATGATGTTGTTGCGCGAAGAATTTATTCATAAAAACATAAGCAAAGACTTCACTATTAATCAGAGCGAGAACGAGAACTCTAGATTGAGCTTGACGTAGAATACAGAATACTATCATGTGACTATCTTTGAATGTCGAATTGAATTCAAAGAGTTTCAAGACAGATTTAGCAGAAAACTTTCTATATGATTGAAGTGAGAGTGAAAAGATTGAGACTAGTAGACAAGATGATATGTATACAGATTTCTGAGCGCGACTTAGCTCAGAAACTAGACTTTTCTTGCGAACAGCGAGACTTCTTCATCTATACTGACGACGTCACTGTTGTAGATGTTCATGATACGCAGAGTGAAGAGCTTCTTATTTGAGCATTCTTTAGCAATTTTGCTCGAATGTTGCAATTTGCAGTAGTAGCACAGCTTTCACTTGTTGCAGATTTTCTTGATCTCAGAAACGATCAAAGTCTTATCTTGAATGATGACAATGACGAAGTTTAGATTCATTGACTCATCGAGAAATGAGAGAGAAAGAGACAAAGATACTGTCGAAACAATAGTCACAGAAATGATGATCTTTGAATTCAAAAAGTTACTAGTCAACGCAGAGATGTTCTTAACTTTGACAAATGAAATGATAACGAAGATGAAGCGAGATTGATGATGCTTAAGCTGCTGAAGCTCTTCGTCAATGTCAAAGAATGCTTGAATTCATTGATGAAAGATGAATGATCGAGTTTCATCGAGATTTCGTCAGAAGAAAACGACGACTTGAATGAAATAATTGACATTGCGCTTCAGACAGTCAATCAACGAGAAATCTTTCATCAAAGAATGTTCTTTCTTTTGATAAAAGAGATTGTAGTAATCAACAAAGCTATTCATGTCTTGCTTCAGAGTTTCGCGAAGATATAGACGAGCATCTTCTGTCTTGAAAGAATTGTCGCAGTAATGATGCAATTTGTGTCATCAATCTGCGAAGATGAAAATGATACAGAGATCATTGACTCGATATTGATTCATTAAATTGTGAGTCTTTCTATCTATGATGAGTCGTGACTCGACATAGACGATCTTGACTCGATGAAAGAGATAATGATCGTCGTTCACGTTCATGCGCTGTATCAGACTCTGCTCTCATGCATTCAATTGATCTTTGTTTCTCTCATACTCAGATATGTCGAGAAGCTTCTCGAATCTAGAAGCGATGAAGACAGCGACAGAATTTGCAGAGAAGTGAACGATGAAAAAAGATTGATTGTTCAAGATTTGTGCGACGATCTGAGCTATCGTCGCAAGAGACTGAGAATTCAACTCTATATAGACTGAAGAACTGAAAACGATGAACGAGAATGAGATGATAACATCATGTTGTCGAACTTGATTTTGAAGCTCTTGCATTACGCGAAAGATCTCAACTGAATTTTCGATCACACTTTGAGCGAACTGTTCGACAGCACGCTCATCGTCGATTGAGAGATTGTGAGATGACTTTATTTGAGCGAAAGAGTAACTAGACGAGATTTCAACGTATGAAAACGTTGCAGAAAGTGTAGATCTCTCGTAATGTCAGAGACTGAGCTAGACTAGAGATACTATCAATATAAAAGACTGATATTATTATTATTACTTTGATAGAATCTAGATACAAGACAATACATCAGATAATGTACAAGACGAAAGACAAAGAGCGAAAGAAAAGAATGAAAGCTCGACTTCTATATACATGAATCGAGCAGAATCAAGACTAGACAGTAGTTCTATGACTTAAGATTGCAGAGATTCGCGCACACGACTGAGATGATTGAAACAGAATTGCTGAGACTAGATTAAGATGACGATGACTAAATTGATGACTTGATTCATTGAACTGCGAAACAGATTCAATGAATCGAGATTATTTAAGACATCGACAATTTATGTTCTAAATCGAATTGATGATCTGACATCATGACATGAGTCAATCAAGACGTTGAACGCAAACTTAGAATCTATTGCAATTACATGCAGAACGACTGAGTCAAATGAATATTTATGATGAAATTCAGCGACAATTTCAATATCTTCTCAATCACTTCAATGATTTTCTTCTACTTCAATAAAGAATTTCATTCTCGAATGAGTTTTGATTCAGATACGACTGACTACGAAACAACTTGTGAACGACTTGAAGCTAGAAAAGCAAACAATATTGTCATTTGAATGAAAGAGCTACTGAACTTCGATCATCAACAATTGAAAAAGACAAAGTTGATCATTGAAGTTCAGATCAATAAACATAGACGAGACGTCATTTATGAAGTAGATGACTGAGTTTGACTATCTTTCAAAAATGTCAAGACAACGAAACTCTGCAAAGATTTGAAAGACAAACAGCTAAATCTCTATCAAATCACTGTCAAAGTGAGTATCTTCTATCATCTTTGTCTATCAATCAGCATGAAGCATCTGCATTCGATGTTCAACTCGAAGCTACTGCGATCATATTCAGAAGACTCTCTATCAGAACAGCATTCAGAATCACTCAGATCAATCATTATCGAAGATGATGAACATTGAGAGATAAACGATATATTGAACTTCAGACGCTATCAAGGTCGAATACAGTACAAAGTCAAATGAATAGATCTAAATAGAGATAATGAATAATACTATGTCGATAAAGGGAAATTCGATGACTCAGAGAAAGTTTTGAACGAATTTCATAAGCTATATTCAAACAAATCGCGCTAAATATCGAAATAACTATCAACAAAAGCGAGCAAATGAACTACATTCATGTGAACATGAATTTTCAAAGAGAGAAATAATGTTACGAGTGTATCAAGACTGAACAAGGCTGAAGCTCTAATCAATTCGCAGTGAACGTTAGCGAGTTCTCTGCGTAATGATTAGAACTAATCAGCGAGCTAGTCAGGTTTGATTCAGATATGACTCAGATATGACTCAACATTCTTTTTCTTTCTCAACATCTTGTTCATCTACATCACATTCTTTCTGTGTCACAAACACATTTCTTTCAAGTCTAGCGCAGTCTTTGAACATTACATAAATAGAAGCTTTTGTATCAATCTTCTTCTGTATTCTTAATATTCAGTTATAGCTATTTCTAAAGATCAAGCACTATCAATTCTGATCTTCATCGATTGTATCATTTAGGCATGATTCTGACAATAAGTCTCACATATTGATTCTGAAGATTCTTCATCTTCTAGACTATTTGCAGAATTCACATCGATGTCGATGCTCATGTTGACTAGACGCTTGACGTCTGTCATATTCAGATGAGCTAATCGTTTATATCATTGACATCATGACGTCTTGATTGATTTTGAACTGCTTGTCAGATTGACTTGAGAATTTGAGAGATTGATTGATGTATTCACGAAATATGCTTTCTCATCATTTCTCAAGTCGATGAGAACGACAACATCTCTAGAATTCATGAAACGAAATTCGTCGTTCTTTATACTACACGTATATTCTTTGACTTTCATCTGATTGATTGACATCAAATTATAGTGTAGTTTTGAACAGTGATAAACATCGATTAGTCAAATTTTGATTGATTGATTATTCAGCAAAATGTCAATCATAATTGAACTCTTCTTAATAATGAGTACTGTCTCATTATTTGCAGTAACAATGCTGTTATCGATGATCTTTTGATATGACTGTTCATTGAACAAGCTTATGTCATAACAAACATGATTCTCAGCTTCAATGTCTATTCATCAGACATCTGTGTGACTGTCAACTCGACAAACGATGAAGATCTTCATTGTTCTGACTATTCTGACTTTGAAGCTTTTTTCAAAGTCATCTTCTTTGATCAGATTCTTTCTTTTCTGAAGAGACTTTCATTCATATGAACGAAGCTTCGAATGTAGAAGTCAGCAGCTCTGTTCGCTGTGATCTTCTTGCTCGCAATGAGCGCATTTTTTGATTTTCTTCGAAATTCGCTGTTGTTTTCTGTTAGAAGTCGACATAGAGCGAGTCATATGAATGTCATTTAACTAATAAATAAATGCTAAGAAAGAAAAGTATCTACAGAAAAGAACTCGATTCTTTATATGTGTGTTTCTCAGCTCTGTGCTAGACTCGAAATAGTTGACATCTTACACATATGATGCAGAGTTTCAAGAACATCACTACTAGCTTGAATGCTCACTAAACTCAATTAGAATGAAACTCAGATCAGAGCTAGAAAGAATAGACGAGAACTAGAATCGTAACATTACTTTCTCTTCTTGAATATTCATGTTTGCATGAATGTTGTTTCTTAGTGCGCTTTTCTTGAATATTTGATATGAAAGTCATCGATCATCTCTTGAGCGTTCATAAATTCGTCATCGTCAGCGTTATATCAGTTGAGATCGTTGTCATAGCTCTTTTATTTGACTCGATATTGAAGTCGTCTTCGATATTGTCGAAAGTTCAATATATCATCGATTTCTCATTCGTCTTCATCATTTATCATTATTGATCTCGAGAATTTATTCTTCTGATCAGACAGAGAATCATTGACGACGAGACGAAGAAGCTCTGAATGAAATACATCATGTATACACATAGTCTCGAGTAGTTTCAATTTATAAAATGAGTCAACGAGATTGATGATCTGAAAAGAATCAAGCATCTTGTCATTCAATTTTTTGAAGAGTCTCGCTGTAATGATGTTTCGTTCATTCAGAAACATTTTTGATTCAATCTTGTAATTGATTTTCTTTCTATGCTTATTAGCTTGATTCATCATTTGTTTTTATGTTTTGATCAGAGCTTCGCGAGCGAAGATTAATGTCTTGTTCATTTTTTCAGATATATTCTTGACTCGATCGATCTGCAAGCGTTCGCAAGTGCTTTCATACTTGATGATGTCTGAGTCGAAGCTCATATGAGAATGAAAGTTCTTGTTCATGAAGAAAAGAGTCAAGAAGATGACTGAGAACAAGACGTTATTGTCAACAAACTTGATCATAAGTAGTCACTTAAATCAGTCGTTCTGCATATATGAACAGAAGAATCGAAAATATCGCTTGATGTTCTGATTGACTCGTTCGCTTTGATCATCAATCTGAGAATGATAGACGATGAACAATCAAAGAGAAATGCTCAGTCGTTTGCAAAGAAACTTTCATAGTATAGAGATGAATTGCGAATCTCGATCAAATACTATGAAGCTTGATAGATCATGAGTTTGATATACTCATTGAATCAGCATTTCAGCTGTCTTTTCGACAGTGATATCTTCATCATCAGTGATGCAAGAAATATAATGTCTTTTCTTTGATAATCTGCAGATGATCGTCAGAATAGCGTTGTACTTGCTTGAATCAAATAAATTGATAATGAAGTTCATTGCAATGTCTTGTCATCGCTGTTCAGATATCGATAGAGATTGAAGCAAGTTGTTTGATTTATCTCTAGATGTCTTTGAACGTTGACAGATATAGCAGTTTCAAATATATCAATCTATCGTTTTTTGCATGAATGATCAATAATAGTTTCGCTTTATGACTTTCACAGTTCTAAGAATATCAGAATAATTAACTGATGATTGATCATGCATCTCACGAATCAGATTTATTTGTAGAAGCTCGTTGAACAAGACTCATAGCTGACTATCATGATACAAGATTTCATTCTGAGTTCAACAATTCTTCAATTTGATATCTTCATATTGTGTCTCATCTCTTGCTATTGCTTCGCGAAGTAGCATACAATTTTCGTCGATTTCATTAGTCTCAAGAATCTGTTTATAGATTGATTCACTGATGTTCTTCTTTAGATCAGCAATTTTCATTCAATTCAAAGTCAGAATAGTGATTCATTGATAGCGAACGCGCTCATCTTCTGAATTTCTGAGCACGACGTCAGCTTGACGAGTTAATGCATCGATCTTAATGTTCTGTTTGCTCGATCGATACATTATTCTGAAGTTGAAGTCAGTGAGCTTCTGAACTCAGCGCATCTGACATCTGCTCAGCTCTTTATCTTTCATCAATGAGATGAGTGCTTGATGATTGATGAACATCTTGATAGAAATGTCAGTTAGCTTCAGTTCGAGTCATCAGTGTTCAAATGCTCAAATAATGATCAGAAGTTCTTTATCATATATCTTGTAGTTACATTCAGCAGAAGACATGTTCTTGCTATAGAAGACAATCGAATGTAGTACTTCTTCATCATCATATTGAGAAAGAACTTCATCATTGACGTAGTCGAATGAGTCAATTTCGAGAATAGTCTCACGAGTTTGATCAAAGTGACGTAGTATAAAAGTCTCGATCATACGTCTCTTCATATGATTGAAGATTATCTGATAGACTTTATTTCATTCAAATATGATCTTCTTTTGAGTGAGTTGAATCATTGAACGAACAATCTTTGAAAAGTTCTTGATGAAACGTCGATAGAAATTGCAGAAGTCAATGAAGAATTGCATCTGAGTGAGATTATTGAGTGTAGATCAATCAACGACTGCTTGCATCTTTCGCGAATTCATCTTCAATTCTTCGATTGATATCAAGAGTTCTAGAAAGATAGTTTTCTGAACATGAAACTCGCACTTGTTGATGTCTATCTGTAGATCAGCTTCTCGTAGTTTATTCAAGATCAATCATACATGTTGCTTGTGTTTCTTCAGAGTCTTGCTGTAAATGATAATGTCATCTAGATAAATCTGACAAAACTGATGTAGATACTTGAACAACACGTCGTTCATATAGTGTTGATAGAACGCAGATTTATTGATTAATTTGAAGAGCATTACATGATATTTGTATGAGTTGAAGAAGATAATAAAAATAGTCAAATCTTCGCTATCTGAGTGCATGTGTAGTTTGTTGAACGTGACAATGATGTTCAATTGAGTCAGATACTTGCTTTCTTGTATACGAGCGAAAGTCTCGTCTATCAATGACAAAGAGTAACAATCTCGTTTGATCAAAGCATTGAACTTTCTGTAATCGACGCAGAAACGCAGACTATCATCTTTCTTTTCGATGAACAAAACGAGCGAGACGTATGATACGAAGCTGAAGAAAATGAACTTTTTGTTTAGATGATTGATCAGATACTTCTTTATCTTCTGAAGCTTGTGATCAAACATCTGATATAGTCTGCTTCAAGATAATGTTTCTTCATCGATCAACTCAATTTTGTGATCATAGAAACGATGCAATGATAGTTGATCGATCATAGCTCGATTGAACACATCTAAATATTCATGATACTCGAGAGAAAGCTTGACTTTGACCTTCTCAAGAGTCTTGACGTGTGAGAGCTCATGCAGATTCACTTCTTCAGACTTATTTTCGACTGTAGTTATGAGTCGATCGATTTTCAAGATGATAACAGCAAAGATCTTGATGTCTGATCATTTGACTAACATTCTATATGTCGCTGTCTCTATCATTGCTATGTTCATTGAACTGAAAGAGAATGATTTCAGACTGAACGTCGACTTAGAATTGATGTTAATCAAAGTCGCGTCATGCTGTTTTAACTGTTCAATGAACTTCTTGTTTTGACTGAATTAAGATGTAATGAAAGTGAAAGATCTCTTCAGTATATGAGTAGAAGTCAAGCTTTTTCGCTTCATGATTGATTTATTGCTTGAGAATAGAGCAATTGATTTCTGACTAGTAGAATTGAAATTCGAAAATCGAAGAGAATCGATTTGCATATCAATTACTCAATCTATTTTGTTCATTCATATTTTTTCAAGAATCATTTGATGTTGATTTAATCGAATGATCAACATAGAAGCTGTGTCAATCGTATAATCTTGAACAGTCAGATTCAAATAGATGACATGAGTAATGAGTTTTTTAGCATAATGATCGTCGAATTCTTGAATTGACTTCGCTTTGATCAAAGTCAGAAGCTCGATTTGCAACTGATCACAAACAATCTATGCAATCACTTCATCAATGAACGAATAGTCAGCAGCTTCGATGTCAATCAATGACTTCAATGAGTAACTAATTTCATTGCTAGAAAGTACACATTCAATAGTCAAAGATTCAGAAGCAAAAAAGTCATCTGATATGCTCATCGTTGAAGAAATTAACACATCTTTCATCGCGTCTTTGATGAAAGTCTTTAGTTTTTTGTCTCGCTATTCTCGAAAGACATTTTCTCATTCTCTTTATTCTTCAAAATGATGATTTCATGTAGACGAGAAATGAATGCACGAGATGCAGAAGTGTCAATCTTGTTCAGCTGAGAACAATTCTTGAACAAATGATCGAAGATTTTACAGATGTAGCAGATAATTGACGATCTCGCTGACTCAGAGATAGAAGAGATAGTCGACTTAACATAATCGATTATCGAAGTTTTTACTGACAAAGAAGTAGCGCGTTTATCAGATATGACAGTGACTTTGATGATGACAATGCAACGTTCGCTGCAAAGCTGATAATTGACTCGTTGTTTACTATTCACATCTTGAAGAAAGATTCTTAAGCGAGTGAGCGAAGTAAAGTTCTTTGAACAGATTGATAGATCATTCTACAAGCGATTATTGATTTTATTCTGAAGATCGTTCATCAGAGTGCAATCGTCGTATTCGAGATAGCTGAATAGCTTCATAAAGTCGAAGTAGAAGACATTGAAAGACTTGTCTGCTTGTCTCAGAGCGTTGTACTCACGATGACACTTTCGATTCTTATTCAGTTCATCGTATATTTCTTTCAGATGCTCAAATAGCTCGTCGATTGAGATGTATGAATGCAAAGCATCATGTCAATGTTGAGCGAAGATGTGCTCAGCAGCATCATCTTCTAATCTAGATATCACATAGACAATACAGATATTCTCATTATCGAAGTGATTGACATTTGTCTGAAGCTTATCGTCTATCTTAACTCTTCAGCTGTCTCATGTCGATTCATCTTTATCAGTGAATATAGATGAGTTCAAAAACTTGAAGAACTTGTGATGATCATTGTTGAATAGAGTGAACGACTCTCGTCGAGTATGATTCTTGATAGAAGCTCGAGACTTCGTAGACTGTTGAGATCGAGATTGATTCGCTGAACACTGTTTCTTTTTGAGACTCAATACTTTCTCTCGTAGTTCAGCGATAGTCTTTTCTTGAGTGTCTATTGTCGTTTGATTGATCTCTAGCTCATCAAGTCTCTTGATGTGATTGACTTGTAGATTGATTCATTGCTCGTTGAGTTTCAAAGTCATGTCTCGTTGATCTCTTAGCTCGATCAGCATCTTGATGATCTTGTCTGACTGATCAATAGTTCATTGACGAAGTTGTTGACTCGTGTTGATGTCTCATGAGATAGCGACATTCTGAGATTTCGCTGAAGCATTGAAAGAAATAAGAAAAACTCGTCTACTAGCAGTGCTTCTAAGCAGATGAGCTGTTCGTGACTCGACTGATTCAGAGTCGCGTGTTATTGTGAGAGAGATAAAGATAGATAGATAGATTATGATAAGATTTGATAAATTTGAGTAAATTTGAATGTGTGTTTTGATGAAAGTAATTCGAAGAATCTCTTGCGAATTTTCTGAATAGAAGTAGGTTATTTCGTATTGTCTACACGTTGATAGCAGAGTAGTTGATCAGCATTTATCTACTGTTAGAAATCGGCATAGAGCGAGTCATATGAATGTCATTTAACTAATAGATAAATGCTAAGGAAGAAAAGTATCTACAGAAAAGAACTCGATTCTTTATATGTGTGTTTCTCAGCTCTGTGCTAGGCTCGAAAGGGTTGACGTCTTACACATATGATGCAGAGTTTCAAGAACATCACTACTAGCTCGAATGCTCACTAGGCCCGATTAGAATGAAACTCAGGTCAGAACTAGAAAGAATAGACGAGAGCTAAAATCGTAACATTTTCGAATTTTCGCTTCTTATCATCAAACTGAGCTATCATACTTTTGAAGCTGAAGTTCTTCTCTGAATTTGATCGCTTGTCATGATTGACTAAGACGATAGTCATATCATAAATTAATAGATCGAATTTGTTGATCTTGATGCTCTGTATCAGATCGAAGATGTATGATTCTAGACTTTCGTTAAAATCTAGAAGAAAGAGATTGCTCAGCATTCATGATTGAATTGTTTTTTCGATGTCTGAGCACTTGATGACGATTTACTTGAGCGAGTTCACATAGTTCTGAATGAATTTGAAATTCAATTGCTTTGTTTGAGTCAGTTTCTTGATTGTCAGAAATAGAATGATCAAATTCGACTGTTCATATTGAGTCTTCAGAATAGATCACATTTTGATGATGCTTTCTGCTTTGATTATATGTATTCTGAGTTTCTTTTCGCAGCTGAAGTCAATTATATCGCTGACTCTGTCGTTTCTATCTTCTCAATGTTGAACATCAGTGATGTTGATTTCTTCAGCTTCTCTGAGATGATCATTCAGAGACCTTTGACTTTCAAGGCATTGATTATATTCTTCTTTCATGACTCATAGTTCTCGCTTCTCTTTAGCTTCGAGACACGATAGTTCTTCGAACCTTTCATTGTGATTGAGGTATGAGGGTTATTTTGTGGAATATGGTCGATAGAGAAAGTTTCGTCGATTTGATGACAGCGAGTTCGATGCTTCGAATTCTGCCCTTAGGTTTGTTTGCGATAGCGGAATAGAGCTAACCCGGGCTCATAATCTATTGATATATGAGGGTCAGAGCGAATATGTGCATGTAGATATATTGGTTGAACTATCTAGTAGGTAGAGCATATATGATAGAGCATACAGATGAAGGAAGAAGTGGGAGGACGGATAAATACCCCTAGCGCCAAGCCGCTTCGGCCGGAGCGGAAATAACTAACCGCCGGGGTATACGTATGAGCATACGTATGTTCATACGTATGTGCATACGTACCCCGTTTCCAACAGCTAGCTCGTGCGTGTGGTAGGTACTCGTGCTGCCGTCTCCTGAATGTTTAAGAATATTTGCTCTCTTGTAGAATGCTAGTACGTAGCAAATCGAAGTTAAATAGCAAGATGGAGATATACGAAACAAATTAGCAGGGGATGGGGTTTTCATTTTTATGGCTGTCAATCTCTAATTCTCTATAGTACATACTTTCCAGCTGGCCATCTCCGTCAAACCGTCATAGTACCAAACTAGGAGCTTACTTCTCCGCCGCCTGCTGCGCTTCTTCCTCTGGGACCTCGTGCAGCTTCTTTACCCTCCATGCTTTATCCTTATAGATAGCTTGCAAAATCTCCTGAATCATCTCCTTACAATCCCCAATGGCCCAGTCCAATATGTTGTCTATATCCTTCTCAAGCTCATTCAGCTTGACCGCAATGATCAAGCAGCATTTTGGTAGGGAGGTGCATGTGATAGATGATTGTGTCGTTGTGTTCTGGATGTCCAAGAGGACATGTCTACTTATAGGGATATTTTGAACTTCATTACTCGAAGATAGAAAGCAAGATAGAGTAGAACAACGCAGATTGCAGAGAGTGACATTTTTCATTTTTTGTGCCTATGGAGCTCTATTCGACAAAGTTCCCAACTGGCCATTCCTGTCGAATGGTCGTAGCTCCGACTCCAATGCTCGCTCATGCGCCAGATAGTTCATCTCCCTCTTCGCTGACGGCCACCCACTTTCTCTTGATCTGCCCCTTCCGAATTCCAAGTCCTCCATGACCGGAAACCCCATCTGATGCTTTGGCTTTGCGGATTTCCGCCAACAACTCTTGGATCTTCTCTTTCCGTTCTCCGATCCCCTAGTCTATCACATTGTCCGCGTGTTTCTTCATCCGGGCTAAGTCACTACCTACATCCAACCAATAGACGGCAATAGACGGCTGGCTTGTTCATATGGTTAACGGCGGCGCCATCGTCTTTTAGATAAGCCCAATTGACGAAAGTTCTCCATGACTTGGCTGCAGGGTCAGAGAGAACAACCACATTCGAATGTCTGCACCTTTCTTAGTACATTTACAAGGCCTAAGATCATCGAGGCTTCGTAATCCATGAATTAGCACAGCTGCGGCAACGCTTGCCTTGTTCCACATATCATCGGAACCGCCTGAATATGATGAATGATCTCTATACTCGACTACTAAGAAGGGATGGTAGGCGCCCCGTGACAGGTTCGTAAACATGGGGTACAAATCGTTAAGAGCTTGCTCCACTTCTGTGACTGCCAATCTGCTCATACCATAAACAAGATTTGGTTTGGGCGTCAGAATGGGCGGTAGGATGTTGTCAATAAGATCTCTCAAAATCCTACTTTCCGTCTTCAATACCGGCAAGCAAGGCGTGCGGAAGGGCTTGTTCCTATCATACTTTAAAAAATCTTCGTCCCAGCTTCTCGGCATCCATTCTTTGTTCTGCAAACCTTCTCGCACTTTGGTACCATACGAGCGTCTTGAAGAACTTCCACCCAAACACATCTAGAAAAGCTCCCATGTCTGACAGCATAAATCCGTCAGTGGTAGCGATGAGTTCCTTCTGGGCATCATCACCCATTTCAGATTTTCTTTCTCCTTCGACCACCTTCATAGCTTCTTATTTTATCTTTGGATGGTTCTGAAGCGCTTGTCTGTCGTCGATAAAGTATCTGTTACACTGCATAGCTCTACTCGTTGCATGCAATGATGGTTCGTTCGGCTCGGATGCGCTGTTCGAAGATTCTTCTGTATGGGACGTTGCTTCTATGCGGCGCCGTTCGTTAGACATTTCGTCGCTAGGGGCAGTGGATCTCTCTAAGCGGCGGAGGTTGGATTTTGTGAGAGGTTGATAAACGCCTATCGATGGCGCGGTGTGTGAAGATATGTGAACGTCCGCATCATTCGGCTGAAGCAACAAAGGAACATCTTGCCCGGATGCACTGATAGCGGACATTGTGTAAGAAGAAAGCCTAGGTAGCAAGAGGTGAAAACTTCTTACGGTGCCAGTTGAACAGGAATGAGACCAATATATCGAAGCGATCGTGACGGAAACAGAGTAATACGGCGCCAGCAGATATCGATCAACAATCATAAGCTAAAGCAGGGCACTACAGCTGAGATACAAGTAGTGACGTTGGGTGAGATGGTGGGAGGTGACACTGAAGAACATAGGTGGAGCGATAGAGCAAATACCTAGTAGGAGTACGTGAGTGGTGTTGTGTGCTAGACTACCCTTTCCAAGGATTTTGCGTGAATAGGGTTGTATTGATTAATCCTCACTTTACTCCGTACTACGGGCCTACTACGGATTGGAACCGTGTATATCCCACACTAGAAGGACATAGTGAACAGGACAAATAGAATTGGTTAGGCAGACCATAGGAAGCTGTGCCTTGAGTTCAGAAGTCTACATTGTGACTGAGTGTGGAGATACCACGATGATTTTTAGGACTCAGATTGGTGGTGATATATCGTAAAGCCTGAAACCCTAGAAATTCGCGCTACGCTGCTTTGAGAAAACGAAGCGAGCGAACTGACTGTCGGTGTTCAGCGAGCGAGCTCATCAACTACCACGACTCCATGTGACCTCGAAGTTTCTTGCACTCGGCAATGTACTCAAAGCAATGTCTACAGCAAAGCGAAGACGGGGCGAATCACTTCATCTCGAATTGCCCAATGGAATGCCAGCCGAATTGCCGCCTCTTGCGGCCTTGTTCCTCGTGCTTTTTGACGCCAAAGCTGGGTAGGCTTAGTGCAGACCCAATTTGAACAGATGATTCAGACTGAGAGGGTGAGGATAGATATACGATAGCATGGGAGCAGTCCATACCGGGCCGTACGTTAACAAGTCTCTGAAACCCAATTGAACCACTGCTGAGGATCATGTAGTGGAGTTGAGCGGAAGCGTCGAGTACAAGTCGATGCCTTCCGGACTCCATAACGTGCAGGAAGATTTAGTGTAAGCTGTGTTCAGAAAAGTGCTGCCATGATCTGACCGTGGCAACAGCTACTTCATCCACGAGGATGAATACGTAGGCATCAGCGCCTTTGTCAATGAGCCCGCGGGTGAGTCGGAACGCAATGCATTAATGCTAGCAGTGGGCGCACTGGTGCCGCTGAGTCACGGAAGGCTGGGCAAGAGCTGGAAACATGCTGAGGGATTGAAGGGACTGGCAAGGTGCATATTTCGATAAAGCCTATTCGGTGTGGCTGCGTTCTGAATGTGTGACTTAGGGCGCTCGCTCAAGATTCGCACAATACCAAGGTATTAGAAGATTTCTGGACGACGCATCGAGATCAGGGTGACGAGGGTTCACCGAAGTCAGGGCTTCAGAACGGCTCTTCCTCCGTCGAAAAGGTCAATCGAAGACAGAATCAGCCATCCTCAAACGGCCAACTACGGACGCGCAATCACGCAGTCTCAACAGCGTCAGCCCTCGCTCCACCAGGACAGTCTTTATCACCCCATCATCCCGCATTATCCCTGCCAACTTTCCTAGATACATTTGGTCCACTTATATTTCCCTTGTACAAAGCGGCATTATTGAGGAAAAGGATATTGCTCGTCGGGCAGGCTCCTGTAGAAATATACTGCGATTTTGGTGAGCTCGACTATGTCTGTAGAATTGCTGATGGCTAACAAAGAACCGACAGTATACGATATTTCAGTCTTGTCTAATATACCCTCTTCAGTTTCTGATCTTCTTCCACTCGAACCTCTTCCGATTCGCCTTCGCCCACTTTTCTCGGTAGGTGTTCATGATATTGAAACTCTATCACGAGGGTCTCGCGAACCGAACAAGACTACAGAAGATGCGAGGAATGATGACACTGGATACGGCTGGGTTGGATGTACCACAGACGACATCCTGGCTACAAAGGACAATCTTTACGACGCTCTTGTCTCAATACCACCATTGTACATGAAACAAGCTAAGGAGAAGGTATGGCCTCGACTTGAGATGAAGAGGGGAACAGAGGTGAAGGCTACCCAGCGAGATCTGAGAAGATATCGCACCTTACGGAGGGAGCTACGACGTAATCAAAACAAGGGTCAAGGACGGTCACCATTCACCTCCAAGGCAAATGCTAGCGATGAAGAGGATCCCATCTCGAACCTGCCAATTGAGAACACCCAGGAAACATTCGACGATGCCTCTTCTACTAGTGATGGAAAGCTAGTAGAACCGCAATCGTGGTCAGCGCTAGCTTATTCTTCGTTTATTTGGTGGGCGTCAGCAGGTGAAAGACGCACAGATCTCGAAGAGGAGGCGGAGTACGATAATGCCCTGCTCCGCGACCTAGACCGATTTCGGGATTTTTCACCAGACCGCCCAAGATCAGCAAGATCGCCAATGATGTCGAGGGGACTAGGGGATCCGGACGTGGGAGTGGAGATGACGGTCATTGCATACTTTCATCGACTTACCGCCCTAATTCTTGGAACGATTGCAGAGATAGTCGACGCTTCGGATAAGGCTGAAGAAGAGCAGCAAGCAGACCATTCCATCAATAGTGGGGGCGGTGATGTAGTCTTCATAGCAAGTGAGGACATGGCTCGGATGGGGTTGGACATCTGGAGCGAAGGTGATAGGCGATTTGTAAAGGAGCTGGTGGAACTGTATTGGGGGAGGGAAGCGGACGTGCAAGGAGCGAGAGTAGAGTGCTGTGGGGTGAGAATCTGTTGATGCATTATGTTGTACTATAGGGCATGAGGATCGGATCAAAAGTCTGTAAGGTTCCTTACTCTTCTTACTGAAAAAGGCTCAGGACATGCATTCGAGCTCAGTTCTAGCAGGAACATGAATGACAGATACGGTGTGCTAGGCTTTTGTTTTTTGATGAGAGATCCCAGAGCTACATCCAACATACCAGAGGGCTTCCTACTGTCGAAGACAAATGTTAGGGCGGCCAAGGAACCCAAAGTAGCTAGACCAATCTTCTGACTCTTGAACCTCGGCATCTCCACAATTGACGGCATCTCCGCAAAACCGTTGATGGAGTCAATAACTTCAATTCCCTTACCCATTGACAGTCCATTATCTCCTTTCTACTTTCCTCCCTAGAACCTCATCATGGCCGACGAAGCAAAAGCCCAGACGCAGCTCAAGGACTTCAAGAATATCTTCTCCCTCGATGGGAAAGTCGCCGTTGTAACGGGCGGGTCTCGGGGCCTGGGTCTGCACGCTGCATCTGGGTTCGTACCCTCTCTCTTCTCTCAATTGCTCTAATAAACGTTTCATTCTGACCGCCTCAGCCTCCTTCAAGCTGGCTGCTCCAAAGTCTACATCACCTCCCGCAAAGCCGCCGCCTGTGAGCAGGCCTGCGCCGCCCTCAATGCCCTTCCAAACAAACGCCCCGGTGCCGTTGCCATCTCAGTTCCTGCCGACAGTGCGAAGGTGTCAGATGTCGAGGGGCTTGTGAAGGAAGTCTCGAAGACGACTGACCATGTCGATATCCTGTTCGCGAATGCGGGGGCGACGTGGGGGGAGAAGTTCGATACGCATCCGGATTCAGCTTTCGCGAAGGTTATGGATTTGAATGTTAAGAGTGTGTTTAATACCATTAGACTGTATGTTCAGGATCCTTTGCCCTCGTGTTCGTGCGGGGAGCGCAATGGAAGTAATCGACTAATCAATACCCCCGAAGGTTCGCTCCCCTTCTCCAGAAAAAAGCTACTGTCGAAGACCCCTCTCGAGTATTAGTCACCGCATCTATCGCTGGTCTCGGCGTTGGTAGTCTCGGCGAGAACGCAACGTTTGGGTACTCCGCCTCCAAAGGTAATCCGCCCCGTTTTCTCCAACCTTCCAGCAATTCACACACACTGACCACCCGCAGCCGCCGCTATCCATCTAACCCGCAACCTCGCCGTAGAGCTCGGCCCCCGCCACATACTCTGTAACAGCATCGCCCCGGGCTTCTTCCCCTCCAAAATGGCGTCCGGCTTAATGGAGTTACAAGGCGGCGAAGAACTGATGGCGAAGCAAAATCCCAACGGGAGACTGGGTATGCCCGAAGATATTGCAGGTACGGTTGTGTATCTGTGTAGTAGAGCGGCAAGCCATCTCAACGGAGCGAATATTGCGATAGATGGTGGGGCTTTGTGGTCGAGGGGGAGGTTGTAGGTTAAAATGGACTAGTCGTTAATTTTTCCTTTGTTAATTTCTTCTTTCTTCTAATTCATAGCATATAACGTTCTCCATCTCCATACCTCGCCTTATATGTTTCTCTCACCTATTAACCCCTTTCTCTGATTGCGTCCTTGCCGTTCTCTGCAGCTACAAGGGGTACCTTTGTGATGAAAGATCAAAGGAGCTTGACATTTTCCGGCTGCCGAAAGAGAAGCAACCGGGCAGTGGAATTCATGCACTACTATGTTATGTTACCTGTGGCTACCTACCTACGATTCCGAAGACGCTGTTGGTGGCCCTGAGTTCATCTGTTGGGTTCGGGGGAGAAGGAACGTCCCAAGTGTGCGTATTCATCACCAGATGGCGCCGATACCTACCTAAGGTACCTACCCGATGAAGAACTGCTGGTTGAGATTGCCCGTCCTCTGTTGTACGTATGGGAGGAATTTGGACCCCACATCACTACACAGCAGTAGTATTAAGATAGTTCTATCCTCCTCAACGCATAGGAATCGACATCCCGATGGATACACACAGATCGATCAACAAACATGTAAAAATTCGTCATACATTTTCTATCGTTACCCCTGTACCAAACGATATTCTCCCAAACCGGCGTATCATCTACACCCCATGACTATCTACACCACCCTTTTGTCCTTTCGCAAATCTACTCATCGAACCCATATATATATATACTAGAATCGTAATCATGCCAGGAATAATACATCCCTTCGTAAAAGAATCGATCTTCCTTGTACCCTACTGCATGCATGAAACCCTAGAGCGCGTGCCCATACGCCCCACCTCCCCCATAACCGCCCGGCTGGCCCTGCCTATCGCTACCTAAATTCATATGCATAATCGCTTCCTGCGGCCACTCATCCTCTTCGTCTCCCACCCCGGCCCCGGCTCCTGTCGTGTTCGCGACTCGAAGTCCTCCGCCACCTCCACCATTTCCAATGCCCCTTCCAGTGGAATACTCCTGCGACTGCTGCCGCGGTGGAAATTGCGGCCGTGTGTTTTCGAGAGGGCGAGATAGAATGGGGTCGGTGTCGTAGTGGGGTCGTACTGGCGGGTTCGAGGAGAGTGGATTGTCGTAAGCGAGCGGGGAGAATTGAAAGGCGTGTTCGGGTGGTTCAGAGTGATGGGAGGTATGAGAGTAAAAGTCGTCTTGTGGTGGTTCCTCAGGAGTGTGAAGGTAAAGTTCCGCGTCGTTGACGAAATTAGAGCGGATTTCGGTGGGCGTCTCGTCTCTGTCTTCTTCTGCGGGAGGGAGGGGTGGGGACTCGACGATTGAGGATTCGTAGGGAGCGGGCATCTCTGAAACTCCGGCCGGTAAGGGGGCAAAATCCTGCCGGGGGTGCTGGCGAGGATGTTCGGTGATGGTCTCCACGTTCTTCAGCGAGCTACCGATTCCTCGAACACTACCTACAGCGCTCCTGGGTTCAGCGACTTCAGTGATTTGACTATCCGCCCCGTCCGGATCACGGATACCGAACTGCGCTATTGTCCTTAGTTTGCGGGTTACCCATGATGCAAGTATTTTACCGCGCTGTTTTTCCCCAAGACGAGAGCGTGGGAAATCGCCTCTTGACACGAATGCGACAATGTCGACCACAACTTGGTGTTCGTTTAGGACGGCGTCGACGATGACGGGAACGATGGAGGCGAGGTACGCTTTTCGGATAACTTCAACGAGGACGACTACTAGGCCGCCGGCCTGAAAGACGGCGCTGTTGTGAATGAAAGTGGTTAGTTACCGACGTTGGTACTCTGCAAAGGGAACTGAGGTCAAGACTTACCATCCGCCTGGCAGGATGTTGCGGTGGCATTTCTCGATGGAATACTCAATATCCATGGGGAAGTGGCTCAGTCCATTGACCTCGAAAGTTTCGCCTATGCCTCCGAGCACGAAGAGGACTTGCATTTCTACCTGTTGACCTCCGGGACCAATGGGCCGTGTGACATTGTGCAAGAAGCCTAGGTCTCCCGTCCTGACATATGTGACATGAGGATCGCCATCGACAGTCCGGCCATTGAACCTCTCAGCGTCAAAAGCATCTTTGGATCCATAAAATGACTTGACGCAAGCTTCAGACTGCACCCAGATCTCCCCGTACTCACCTATATGGCACAGCAGACGAGTTTCCGGGTTCACGATAGCGATCTGGGTGCTTACCGGAACCATGCCAGAGTCTTGGACAAGGAGTGCGGAACGATCTGTGTCGGGATCCACGGGGTAGACGAGACCTCGCCTTAGAGCGCGGGTGTCGAGCCATAATTCGATAGGCTCGATGCACATGTATGATCGAGAAGCAACCATTGGATTTAGGACGTGCGAGTATATAGTATTTATGGCTGTACGGTCTAGACCAGTGCCGGCGAAATGCAAGCGAACCCTCTGGACTGTTTCTTATTAGCTTGTAGCTTCAGTGCACGAGCTTGGTTGCATTTCACTTACAAACATCGACTCTAGGCCTGCCTTCCGTTGATATCATCATATTCTTGAGTTCGTGCAGTGTAAACCCCTTTCCAGGCATCGTGGCCATGGCGTGATCCAGCATCTGGCCTGTAGCATAGGTGTCTTTGATCTTGTACCGAGATAATGTGAGGAATAGGGATTGAGGGTTTGAGGCGAAGTCGACGGGTGACACTAGGTATGTAGGAGCGCCGACAAAGACACCCATCAAGCAAGTATGCACAAAACCCAATCCCATGGTACTCCGGACACAACCAAGTACAGGCCTGGAACTAGTCATCTGACACGTCTCTTTTTGTACCTTGCATGTGCCCATAATGGTATCATGACCAAGCTGGACTGCGACACGCCGCTGATCTGCGGTCCAATATGTCCAGATTAATACAGGATAGTTGGACTTGACCCATGCGGGTTTCACCGTAAAGCCTAACTCTCTACATCCGCTCGATTGCTTGGTAGGTTTTGTGGTATTATATGACGGAGGTATAACGACTTTGAGGACTTGAGCGGACTGCTTGATATGTTGCGAGACGACTTTCAGCTTTAGGAGGTGATCAACTTCCGCGTTGACCAAAACGGCCTTGACTCGAAAATCCGTCACTATATGAAGGAAGGCGGGTGCATCTTCATTCAATCGATTCTGGTCCAATGGTGCCATGGGAACTGCTACAGCTCCAAGACAGAAACAGGCATGAACAGCGTACACGAACTCCTCTGAATGTGTATACATAAGGATCACATGGTCGCCAGCTCGAATTTTGGCTTTGTTCTGAAGATGTAAGGCAACCGCAGCGACCTTTGTATCGAACTTCTTCCAGTTCACTCCTCTGCCCTCTTTTCCTCGCCCGTCAATCGTACAGTAAGCTAGCTCTTCGGCTTGCCGTGCAACGCGCCACTGCAGGAGGTCTACAATGCTAGAGAAGTTATTCAATGGCGTTGAGGTTCTATCGTCAATAACCACTTCTCGATAATCAACTCCGGAGTACTGTTTCTCTTGCATGGACAAAATATCTTGCCTTGCAGCAGTTGAGGTTTGTGACCATATTCCGCCGACAGGGTCCACCCCAACAGGCAGGTTCAGCACAGACCGTTCTACCCCAAATTTAACATGAACACAGGGTAAGATGCCCAAATCGAAATCCCTCCGGCAGAGCATATTGCCTATCTCCTTTCGACCATTTTTGAAGACCCTTGGTAGTGTATTAGGAGCCGTGATCATTACGCAATAGATCCGAAGATGATGCTCTTGGTAGAGGACCTCCATGCAACGTTCTGACAAAGAATCTAAAAGGGCGGTGTCGAGCTGTCGTGGCGGGCCGCCAGAAGTTGTGGGTGCCGTAGAAGCAGCGGTGGACTCTAGTAAGATGATCGGCAGATGCTCATCGTTAACGAACACATCAAATGCTGAGCAGTCATGTATCTTAGGTACGTTCTTCATGATGCTGAGGACAAGGTGCTGTACAAAGAAGTATCGGTATTCTGCCACCTCCATACCGTGCTCTACCCATTCGACCTTCTGCCGCAATCGATCTTCGTAAAGCCCGAGAATAAAAATCTTGCCTTCGATGACGGTACCCAGCAGTCCCGTCCGAAGAAACTCCGGTTCCACAGCCATTGGAGTAGGATTCCCTTCCTGAAACTTGTACGGTCGAGCGTGAAAAATAGTTTCTGTATGTTTGGGTAAAGCCCAAAAGCCACCCGATAGTGAAGGAGAATCGACCCAGATCTCTCCAATGACATAAGGAGTACATAGCAAGCTGGTTTCAGGGTCTACAACTGCTAATGTCGCATCCGGGATTGGATATCCGAAAGCTCCCACGCGAACTGTTCCCGGCTCGCTTGCAGCCCTCTTACTGGCTTCCTCGCCCATGGCTACCACAACGACCTCATTCGTCTTCAAAGATTCTTTATCTAGGAGCACTTCACTGAGCTCCGTGCGCCCCGTCTCATGCGTTGGCTGTGCCGCTCCACCACCAATCAGGCTGCCATAGCCGTTCGAAGGTATGACGGGCTTCACATCCTTCTTCTCGTTTTCGTCATCTTCATCGTCTCTTTCAAGATTTTTCAATGGACAACCCATCCTCTCCTCTCCGCCTAGCCAGTCTCGCATAGAAATGACCATACCACCATGCTCAGGGAGACAAAGCATCGGAGCAACTACCTCTCTGGCTCGGGGATTTCTTAGTGGTCTAAGCCACCTGTCTGCCAAAAGCTCATGAAATTCGCAATCAATTGTTAGGGTATCGATCAAACATAGTTTTACACTTGAGAAGTTAGGTTCGAAGTTTTTCTTGAAATTCCGGGTCGTCATCGGATCGGATTGATAATTGTATGCGGCACGCTTCAGACCTGGGTAATCCGCCGCCATGAGAGTAGCTTTATACTTAGTAAGGAGATTCGCATAAAGACCTGGAGTATCAACAGCACGAGCTTCCATCCAAACAGTGGTGTGGCCCCCATAAACGGTGAGAAGCGTCCCAAGTATCAATCCAATGCCCTGGCGAGGGTCCAAGTAACTCAGAAGCACTTCGCCTGTTACACCGCCCGCCATCAATCTCCCGGCTCTGTCCCGCAGTCCTGCATTGAACGTGTCGTTACTATTGTTAGGGACGGTTGCAACAATGGCACTTAGACACGCCATCTGGTGCATTATGGTCCTATGACTCATTACAACACCACGTAGGTCGCCTGTAGGAGCCTTTGAGAATTCTATGTATGCAAGATCAGGAACAACGAGAGGGGGAACCTCATCCTTTTTCTTGGGATGGAAGCTTCCAAACTCGTTTGTCTTCCACCATTCTACGCCACGCGGCCAATTCAGTTTGTTTGTAGTGATATCGCGTTGGAAGTTCTTGAGGTTCGAATCTGTAGTTAGAGCCAAATGCGCCTGTGTTGTGGTAAGAACTACATTCAATCGTGCATAATCATTCAGATCGTTTATTGGGACCGCAACAACGCCTGCAATGAAGCAGCCCATGAGGGCAACAGCGAAATCAATAACTTCGGTATCCCGGTAGATCAAGGCCACTCTATCACCCCTGTACAGATTACTCTTCTCTCTTACCACCTGCGCTACTTTTTCAGCCCTGCTGGCGAGCTTTTCCCAAGTGATTGACGACGTCTCTTTCCCTCTCTGGTCCAGGACCCAGTAAGCAGGCTGTCGAGGAATTGTGCGAGCTCGATGGCGGAGGACTGTTGCGATGTTGTCAAATTTAGACATGGGGACATTTCCGTTGTGGGGATCGTAAACAGCAAAGGGAACATCTCGAGGTTCCAGAGGCAGCAGATGGTCTACAGCGCCAAACGAAGGCAGGTCACTATTCTTCAGCATTGGAGGCGCCATTGCTGCTGTGGGTGAGAAAGCTTCCGTGGTAGAGTACCGATGCGGTCCACCCCCATAGCTATTACGTTGGTCCTCATTCTGATGGCCAGCGAAATCCGAAAAGAAATTTTGTTGAGATTCCAGCATTGTCGACTGCCGAGTTTGTCCACCATTAGAGCCCCCATACCCGCCACCTTGCTGGCCCGTGTACTCAGCATTATCTGCAGGATTGAAGGCGTAATTAGTGTCCATAGGCTCTTTATTGTACTCTTGGCTGAAGCTTGAAGGTCCAGGCGCATTATTCTGAGTCTCATGGCTATAAGAGGCTCGGTCTTGATCTGGGTTCATGACACCCAGTCTTCTCTCCCCGTGCTGGCCCGCTTGGCTTTGTGCTCTTCCAGATCCGTACGGGTCATAATCACGTTGCCCGTCAAGCGTCTCCGGTTCACCTATTGCCATACTTTGTCGTGGGTCATCTCTTAAGGCCGAGCTCCCGTTGTTCGAGCGTTGAGTGAGGGCTGCGAAAGAAGCAGAGCGCGATCCATTTTGCGAAGGATGCGTTGTGTCCTCTAGAGAGTGTACCCTTAGTCCTCCTTGTACTTGCTCGACCTGCTGAGGCGAGAGGTATTCTGAGAGAATCAGAGTTCGCCGTTTCTGATACCCTTTTGCGGTTATGTCTCCTTCTTCTAGCTCATGGTCTAATTGCTGCAGCTTCGCCTGCAGTTCCGGGTTCTCCTCCGCCATTCTCCAGGTTCAGGCGATGTCAAACGGCGCAAAGAGCAGCAGCTTTTCAGCAGGCTTCGAGGTTCATTAGGCTGCATTCAGTGCGAGTGGTGTTCGCTCAGAATAGGCAAAATGGCACTTGAACAAACAACTGTACAGCGAGCATTGAGGTCACTGGCAATATGTCTAGACGGACACGACAGGACTACTCGTACTCCGTACCTCGTACCGCGCTTTTCGGATATAAGGTGTGGCTGCCGCCGCACACTGATTCAAGACCCTAACAAGCCTAAGGAAATCTGTAGTCCCTCAATTTAACAGGAAGCAGGCCTATCATTTCTGATATTTAGTCCTTTCCCTCGGCCTACTTATGCAGCCTAGCGAAATGGGATGTCGTTACCTACTTACTGTATCTGTGATACAAGCAATGGCGTTCAAGATACCTTAGCCGCTCCGCACACGTGATTATGAATATGTAAGATGTTTTTCTCTTTAATCCGTACCTTAATTATTGAAAACTCTGCCCACTCCCCGATGATAATTGTCGATGATAATTGACAAGAGATCTTCCCCTAATCAATTTCGGCGATCAGGCACATAGTCCAAGTGCGAAGGTACATGAACTGTAGCCCTAAATGGACTCAGCCAAAATGGCGCACTCATATCAGTATCGATCCTGTGTTCACGACCACGATCAATCGTCATCTAAACCCACTTTTAATGTACACACTATTAGTCTAGTCAACATCAAGTGTACGAGTGAGCATGGAGAAAAGCACAGCAGCTCCTTCGTCGTGGGAGACTCCGAATGGTCCCTATCAGTCACATCACCAGGTCACAAGTGGCAGCTCAACTCCCATCAAAGAAGCAGCCGGTGAAGAGAATGACATTGTAAAAGCAACTACTGGTAAACATATGGACCTCGAAAAAACGACTTCTAGCGATATGAGAAATGCCACAGCTAATGGTCGAATCTCCGGTCTTGAGAGTGTCACTGGAAGGAGCACACGCGCGGATACTTTCTATCATCCATTGTCCCATGAAAAGACTACAGCTGAACACTTGGTCTGTTTTGATGGGGAAGATGATCCTTACCGGCCTCTTAATTGGCCCTTCCGGAAGAAGGTCATCACAACTTTGCTGTATGGCCTTACAACCATGGGATCTACATGGGCAAGCAGTGTGTAAGTCACCAGCAGATTTTCGGATATCTCAGCCGTCGCTGATCTAGCTTTCTTTAAAGCTACTCTCCTGCAGTTAATCAAATAGCCAGTGAATTCCATATTAGTACAGAAGGCACCTTGGTTGGTTTGAGCATTCTGCTCGCTGGATTCGGTCTTGGCCCGCTTCTGTGGGCACCGCTTTCAGAAGTGTACGGGCGGAAGCCAGCAATCTTAATACCTTATTTCGTCGCTGCTGTGTTCTCTTTTGGGACAGCTACTGCCAAGGATATTCAAACGGTCCTTATTACTCGATTTTTTGCCGGATTGTTCGGTAGCGCACCGGTTACGAATACCGGAGGTGTTCTTAGTGATATATGGGCACCCACTCAGCGAGGAACCGCCGTTGTAGGCTACGCGTTTGCAGTCGTTGGTGGGCCTGTGCTTGGTCCTATTGTTGGTAGTGCGATCGTACAGAGCTACCTGGGATGGACTTGGACAGAGTATCTTACCGGAATTATGATGATGTCCATACTTCTGGTTGATATACTTTTCCTTGATGAAAGCTACCCGCCAGTACTTTTGGTCTATAAGGCTCGACGACTACGAATTACGACGGCCAATTGGGCACTGCATGCGGAATTCGAGGAATGGGACGTTTCGTTCAAGGAAATGGCTATAAAGTTCGGCGTGCGCCCGTTCCAGATGTTGGCTACGCCGATATGCTTCTGTGTCGCACTTTATGCGTCGTTCGTTTATGGCATCATCTATGGCAATTTAGCAACGTTTCCGATCGAATTTCAAGAAGAGCGTGGATGGAACCTACTAGTCGGAGCTCTTCCCTTTCTCGCACTGTTACTCGGCATTGTTCTCGGTGGAGCAGCGAACTTACTGAGTCAACGCTTCTACAACCGCCAATTCCTTGCGAATGGTAACAAAGCCGTTCCCGAAGCTCGACTTCCACCAATGATGATTGGAGGGGTGGTTTTTTCAGGAGGTCTTTTCCTTTTTGGTTGGACATCTAGCAAGAGCATGCCATGGATTGCACCGTGCGTTGGAGTCACTCTTATAGGTTTCGGCTTCTTCACCATCTTCCAAAGTGCTCTAAATTATCTTATCGACACGTTCCGAAGATGTTCTGCCAGTGCTGTAGCGGCCAACATATTCCTTCGCAGTGTCCTAGCGGCTGCGTTTCCCCTCTTCATCAATCCTATGTACCGCAAGCTTGGCATTCCCTGGGCTTCGAGCGTTCTCGGATTTTTTTCGGTTCTTCTGATTCCCATCCCACTCTTGTTCTACGTTTACGGGCCACGGTTGCGGGCAAGAGGGAGATACTCATCTAACATGGACTAGTAGCCCCCAATCACAACTTTGGGGATGCTAAATACTCACCCGGAAAAAACCGCCATCATGTGCGAGGCGTTCAACTTGCGTCGAGCTCACTGAAATTCATGGCAAAATCTCACACGTGTGTGGCTGCTGTCGCATGAAGCTGGGTTGCCCAAGTCAAAAATTTCGAACTACGACATACCGTTTCAGGGCCGACGGGCTACAACTTGAATAGGAGGTTGTGGATTCGAGATTATGCATTCGGCCCAACGAATGTTGTTATCATGGTAAGTCGTACTTCGGCCTTATAAAAGACTACAACTCCTCATAGCGCATGTACACCAATCCTTCTGATGAAAACCACGAATATATATCACAGACCTGTTCTGAAAGTTCATGTGGATATCTCTTATCTTGGAGACCTTCTGACACCAATTGCGATTCTAACCTTATAGCATCGTTCTACTCTGCAAGGACTTTACTAACGATGGCTTGAGTAGTAAAATCGATGCTGCGTACATGAACTCCAACGTCTATCGTTTCGATCTTAAAGTTATGTATCTACACTGGCCAACAGGCCCGTACTTCAAAACCCTTTTGAAAAGCCTCTCTCTTATGACCGCCTCCATATTCGATACGTAGTGATCCACTATCCCTGGCTGAGCCCGTCCGTATTGATGCGATTTGATGGTGCTAAAACACCACTAATACGGCGTACCATTGTCTACACTTTTAGTTTTGAAGTTGTATCAGGAGCAGTGCCAGCGGTAAGCACGGGACCCTCTTTATTGTTTTGCATACAGAAATGTATTGATCCTTCTGTTCTTCTGTGTTTCCAATGAACGTCTTCACCCGGGTCTTTTGATAAGCATTGCCTGTACAACCTCCCTTCAAATTAACCCTCTGTCCGATCATAGCAATGATATTCCTTCATATCCTATCCTGCGATTCAGTATATTCAAGCCCTGCGTAGCCCTGCCAAGGTAGGCCTGGTTGAGATTGAATTCTCTCATGCCTCTTTGTCCCCGATTAATCATTGTCTGGAGGCTTAACAAAGCGTGGGCGTCGTCACACTGTTCAACAAAGTGCCCCCTTTTCCAAGCTCCTTTGTCTAACGTTAAAATATTCCTATTGTTATATCCATTTTTCAATGCGAATACAATGCCCGAGGACAAAGGCAGGATAAAGAGTGGGAAGTACAAGGAACAGTGGTGTTGTATATCGGAAACATTGGCCCTTCGGAATGAGAGCTTCAGAATCCAAAATCTTCGTATTGAACCAATTTCTACACACGGCAACCACGCCTCTAATATGTCGAATATGACAGGACTGAAAGAGCAGCGGACTAACAAGACCAACGTCACCATTCCTTCAACCATGCACGGGAAGCCTTCCCAATACTCATTAAAGGGACATAAAACTTCCCAAATGCCCGAGCAAAAATCGACATTACAAGTGGGCGAACAGCAGACAGCATCACCACCAAGTGATCCAAGTACCGACACGATCATGGAGCGTATGGAAAAAGCAATGAACGAACAAATGAACCCATCTCCTCATTCCCAAACACTTTCCGAACTGCTAAACGATCAATTTATAGACCCGGCTATCAACGATCAAACAGCAAGCGACTCAAATTCTGTCAAGCTCATTCCACTGCCAAGACAGACGGCAGTGGCGAGTCAAGACAATGATGGCCAAGCACCCTCTGTTCCAAAGGCTGCATTCACAGACGTTGCTGACATGTCGCAATTAGAATTCGATCAGCTCTTAGCTTCAGCCCCAAGTCTTTTTCCAGAAGACTCGAGCGAGCCAACTGAGTTGAACGCACCAGCAGAGCAGAAGGAACTTCTTGCACAAGGCGTCAACCAAGCTGTGGGCGAAGCGTTGTTCACTGATCTGTCGCCAGACACACTTGATCGGATCTTTAGGCCAACACTTGCCGCACTTAACGAATTAAACCCGCTGGCGGAGAGTGCTGTGGATGACCTAGACTTCGGTGATACATCGGACACTGAACTTGAATCATTCCCGGTTGTGAGTGCTGCCCTCTCAAACTCGCTCTCGCCTGGCCAACAATATCCCTATCCAGCGCCTAGTCAAGTGTACCCACCTATACCTGATTGTCCAGAGGACATATACAGGTTGCCTAATCAACCAGGTCAATACACGTATCCACCTTTTCAATGCCCGAACGTACAGTCCCAGTCAAACTCGTATCCCCAAGAACGGCCTCAACCTCAGTCACGAAAAGTCCCGTACGCAAAAATGGTGGAGGACGATCAGCGATTTGCACACCAAGCGCCTTGTTCAGATCGTGGAGTCGCCCAGCATCAATTGACAGAGCGAAAGGTCCTCCAACCAAGACCCAGGGGGACGAATCTTGTGTCGCCTGAACACTTACAGCACTTCAATGGCTCCATGCAACCTACACAAGCAGCTCAAAATATCGAATCATCTCCCCTCAGAAGCAAGAAGCGAATTTCTCCAGGATCTGACGCCTCAACTGAATCATCTTCGGAGCATCCTGTAATCGAAAGACAAGATACCCCCAAACCTCAGATGCCGAAGAGCCTAGCTTCGAATTACTATCGTATATATGCAGCAGATGAAAAAGCCAAGAAAGACCAGACCACTAGCGCTCGTACCAAAAAAATCCTCGCTTTTGAACCCGAGGAGCACTATGCCCCTCTCAAGAAGCCACCGAAGCCATGGGACGTCTTCAAATACACCGACAAAGGGGAGCTTGAACCTAGTACATACTACAAACCGGAAGAAATACATAGATTTCTATATAATAACCCCCAACACAAAAGGAAGGGCCTCATCCTGTGGATCCAACGTAAGCCTGCAGATTCTGGTCGCCGCTATCCGAATCACACTTCTCAGCGATGTCGCTTTTTCAACTGTGCCGCTAGGGGCAATCTCATTGGCAGCGGCCAATACCGCGTCGCTTTCGACCAGCTAAGTCTTAAGTGCAAGAACTACGACCCCCATTACAACGCCGGCTACGTCCATCTTTACTGCCTCGAGAAATTCCTAGATTTCCCCAAAATCTGCCAAAACATTACCGTTCGCCCTGAGAATCGCAAGCTCCCAGAGGAACCAAAACATCATAATAACATGGCCTTGAGTTTGAAGGAAGAGATTGAATTTGCCAAGGTCTTCATCCGCAACTGCAGAAAGGGCAGGATCCCCCCCAACTACCCCAACTACAAGATACCCAAGCGCCCGCACGTGGGCACTCTCACCCACGCCCTGTCATGCGTGAAGCTACAATTCGAGCCCAAGACCGCAAAAAAGAGGCGTGCCGAGCGAGGCACAAAGACGGCGCTAGAATGGCATGAGGGAGATCTTGAGCGTGAGACCGAGCTAAGTACAAAGTCAGCAGCAGCCAAGAAGGGGATGCAGACCAAGAAGGCGAACGCAAGAAAGAGCAGGTGGGGAGATGATGTACCCGATGACGAGGCGGAAGAGGTGGGTGACGACTCGGAAGCAGAGGACGAGAGGCCACACAAGAGGCAGAAGACACGGCAGACAGAGGTGGAAGAAGTAGAGGAGCCGGTGAACCCGCTGGCGGGACCGCTAGCGAGAGCGAAGAAGAGGAGCATAGATAGGGAATCTGAGTCGTCGAGTCCTAAAAGGAGAAGGTCACCTCGATGCAACGATGTTGCTATATATATGTAGAATTTAACGATTCACGATCAGCTTGTTTCTGTATCATCCATATCCTACAATCAATACTAGAGACATGATTGTTTTAAATTGTTATAGTGCCAACGAATACAGAGTTTCATTCTTGGGACTGTTGAATTCTGAAGAAAGAATATTGATGAGACTTCATGAGACGGGTAGAAAGCTCTGGATATGAGCAGAGTTTGTGCAAGCTTAAGCAAGAAATTGGGAGTAATAATCGTGATGAAAGTAATACTCGTAGTAAGCAGTATCAATAGCAAAGTCATTGCACTTTCCTGTTCATCCTTCATGACCCTTCAGTCTAAATCTAACAAGGCTCAGCTTATCGCAGGAATCCGGAATTTTTGAATCTAAATATTGCTTCCTTGAGAGCACCATTACCAACAAGCGGAAGTTGTTCCATTTGATACAATTGTCGCAGATAATCTGTGCTTGTGTTGTCCAGCTCCAGCACGGCAGAGAGATGAAGTTGCCGGTTCTGGTGAGTCTTGGCGTTGCTCGGTGCAACCGCTAGCGTACAGTATCTCTACGCGTCAATACGGCCTTCTCACTGACTTTACCACTGATTATACATGCACAGCCGAGAATATTGCAGCTGTCATTAAATGCACAAGTCTGGTGGGACATCGTATCATCATTGAATGGATCCAATATTTCGTTTTCCCGCCTCCCCCGGTACCCCCCTCTTCCCCATCTCCCCCGAACGTGCAAACCGCCAACCATATCTCCCAAATTCTCCGTCCCTCCCTGCCGGCCTTGCCGCTCTTCAAAACGATCCCTTCATCTCAAATCACTCTCGCGGTTCCTCAGATGTTCAGAGCAAAGTTGCGCAATTCAATACGTTGAGCAAAGAGGCGGCGCAAAGACGAAAGGATAATGAAGCCTCGTTGAGGAGGGCGGTATTGGGGAGAGAGGAGGCGGAGAGTGAGACGAGGAGGTTGAGGGATGAGAATAGGGTTCTGAGAAGGGAAATCGAGGAGGGGAGGGCCCGGGAGAGAAGGGTGGGCGAGAGGGTCGAGGGGGTTATGGTACATTATAGAAAGAAATCCAGAACAAAGGGCTACGCTAATTGGTGATCAGGAAGAGCTACAACAAGCGACAGAGACACATGCGCATTCGCAAGCGCTCTATGAGAAGGAGGTACGACGAGCGAGGAAAGAAGCGTTCAAGTCATCTAGTGCGCTGGTGAAGCTACAGGAGGAGCTAAAGTTGGCCAGAAACAAATATACTCTCATGAGAGAAAAGGTGGAGGTACAGCGGCGGAAGGTGGATGGCAAAGAGCAAGAGACTTTCGCAGCCCAACACCAGCTCGTTGGCCTACAGGAAGAGCTAGACACCCAAAGACAGCAAATGAGGATTGCCGAGGAAGAGAAAGAAACCTTGAAAATATGTCTGAAGGGGGAAGAAGTTGCCAGGATTGCTGCAGAAGGCAAGATAGCGTTACCGGTCTTAGTAGACGGAGAAGAATTCGCCTCACCGAAGAAGAAGCGGGCAGAGAGAAGGGAAAGTCTCAAAGAGAACAAGGATCCGGACGTCGAAGAAGACGAAGAACTCATGGCGGTGCAGAGAGCATTGGACGTAGAGATGCGATTGAGGAGGATCGCAGAAGATCAAATCGACTTCATGAAGATGGAATGCCAATTCCGATGCTGCTCCTGCCGGATCGCTGAAAAGTACGGTGAAGAGTATATCCACGACAATGGGCCAGCAGCGCAATTCATCAGAAAAGCGAGCCAAAACCCCGATATCTCAAAACCCTATTCAGCAACAACAAGCCCCGATCCGTTCGTCACCGAGCCTAATACTACAACAATAACAACAGCATCCGACCCTTGCCCCGAACCTATAACTACACGACCTCAACGCCCTTCTCTACAACCAGAAGACTCGACAGAAGGTCTCATCAACTTCTCCCCAACAACCGGAACCTTCTTCACCCTTCCTCCCGCTACCGAGCCGACCTCCCCAGAAGAGCTGTCCCCAATCCGCCCTCATCACTTCCCAGTTCGTCCACTCCCACCAACCCCCCTCAAAACATCCACCCGTCAACCCTCTCCGCTCTCCCGAAGCCCCTCCCCAACACCCCACAAAACACCCCACCTCATCCCCTCCACCCCCTCCACCCCTCCAAAAACGATCCATACAACCACTTTCACAACTACAATTCCCCTCGCCCCATCCACCCCCAGCGAAGCCATGACGCCAATCGCTCCGCCCTACACGCCTAACGCGACGCTGACGCGGGAACAAGCGCTCGAGCAGATACGGCAGAGGAGGGGGAGGGCGAGGAGTATTGCCGCGGGATTGGGGACGCCGAGGAGACCGATGACGGCGGTGGAGAGGAGGGATGTTAGTGCGCCGGTGGGGGGCAGTGTCAGAAGGGGGAGGGAGAGGGAGAGGTGAGGGATGGGATGCGGAGGCGAAGGGGGAGGGTGGAGGGAGGTTGATTGATTTTGCTTTTCTTAACGGGGTGGCTTGGCTTAGGGGGTAACTTGTGTAGATTGGCCCGGAAAAGTGCGGGAAGAGGGAGTCGGGGATGGATATGGAGATTGTAGAAATTTGGATGCGCGCGTGTGAGGTAGCGAGCAGGAAATGAGCAGGCAGAGTCCCCAGAGAGGAAGAGTAATACATACGTCCTATGTAACCCGCCTTCACCCAGCAGAAAGAGAACCAACAAAGCTCGTCAACAATTCCAAAAACACCAGACCCTTGTTTTCCTCCTGCGTCTTCCAATGAAATTGGTTTGAAAAAGCTGAACTGGACTTTTTTTTAGCTACATATGTATTCTTATCTTCTCGGTCAAGGGGGGGGGGGGCGGAGGAACTGCCATACCGCGCTAGAAGCTTGTTTAGATGAAGTGTGTAGAGCTGTTGTTGTTGTTGTTGTTGTTGTTGTTGTTGTTGTTGTTGTCGAGGGTGGTTGAGCCTAGGGGTTGGAAAAACCGATCTATGTATGTAGGTCGTTTTTCACAAGAAAAAACTTACCGTTTTGTCGAGTTGCGATGGTTTCCGGGGGTGGGAGTGGGAGGAAGGATTTGGTTGGTTGTGATGGTGGCTACATATAGGGGTAGAAGGAGGGAGTACTGTAAGTGGGTGGTTGGAGGAGAATGAGTGGCTGTGTATTCCGTATTCTACAGGGTTTGTGTTTTTCACACAAGGGGGGGATCATTGACGGAGCTGTGGTGTTGATATCCGGGATATCTTATGTAGAGTACTTTACGTGCGAGACCTTGCGTTTCAAGTTATCGTTTACCGCCTCCGCTGCCGCCTCTGCCACCTCTGCCGCCTCTACTTCCTCCCCTCCCATTCTTCCCACCCTTTTCCTTCTTCCTCCCCCTCTCCCCTCCACCGCCCTTCGAGACCTTCGCGCCCCTCTCCTCCTTCCCCTTCTTCCACACCCTCCCCTCCACCCTCTCCCTTCCGTCATCCATTCTCTTCTTCTCCTTCCCACTCAACTTCCCCGCTTTCCCTTTCTTCTTCCCCCCATCTCCCGCAGCTCCATTCAGTTCAACCCTGCCTGTCTTCTTTGCAGCGCGCTTGTCTTTCTCGGACTCGAACCAGGTACGTTTGGGACGGGAGAGGATTTCTTCTTGGTGGTCGATGATGTTTTCACCCTTTTGGAGTTGCATTTGGGCCGAGGAAAGTTGTTTTTCTTCTTTTTCGTCTTTGAGAATTTCTTCGATTTCATCGGTCACGGCTTCGATTTTTTGCGCCCAGGAGTCTGCTTCTACGACGTCAACGACTCGAGATACGATTTTTGCGCCTTGAGCTTTGCCTGCTTTGACGGCGGCTTTGACGACTTTTCGGTCGGGCTCCGCAGCAATGGTGCAGGCTCTGCCGGTACGGCCAGCGCGAGCGGTTCGACCGACGCGGTGCAGGTATATTTCATGGGATTGGGGGGCTTCGTAGTTGATGACTGTGGAGATGTTCTTGATGTCGAGACCGCGGGAGGCGACATCTGTGGCGAGGAGAAAGGAAACGGAGGAGGAGCGAAAGGCTTCGACGGAGGCAATACGCTATAGAGAAGAGAAAGATATTAGTTTGCATGCGGTTGGGGTATTGTTGAGGCCGTCAGAAGGGGAATATGCAGATAGTACCTGTTCTTGCGACATGTTCCCATGTAATTCTGCAGCTTTGAGGTCGCAGAGACCGAAAACTATACGCACGCGATGGGCATCGCTTTTTTTACGGAAGAAAATAAGAACCCTTTCTGTGTAAACATTGTTGCAGAGGTACATGAGATAACCCAAGCGTTTATCTTCCCTTCCTGGACGTAGTCGCACAAATTCTTGAACAAGTGTTCCTACAGTTTTCTTTCTCGCATCCACCATCAGTCTTACTGGCCGATTGAGACCGACGCGGATGAGCTTGTCAACCTTGTCAGTCATGGTGGCGGAAAAGAGCATTGTTTGTCGAGATTTGGGGATGGTGGTTAGGATCTCGTCCAATTCATCGGCGAATCCGTCTTCGAGCATTCGGTCTGCCTCATCAAGGATTAAGATCTCTAGAGTATCGACGGTGAAGCTGGCCGAATTGCGCATGTGGTCGATGAAACGCCCGGGTGTAGCGATGATCACGTCTGGTCGGCTTCGCAGCACGTTCTCTTGTTCTCGTAAGCTGAAGCCTCCCACTAGCTGGCAAAATGTGACATCTGTAAAGCTGGCGAGCTTCTTTGCTACGTTGAAGCATTGCACTGCCAGTTCTCGAGTAGGCATCAGGATAGCTACCCTACTAGTTGGCACCTTTTTCGGTCGGTAGAGCAACCGTTCTAGGATAGGTATGATAAATGCTGCTGTTTTTCCGGAGCCGGTCACGGCTCCGCCAACCACGTCTTTCCCAAGCAGTGCGACGGGTATGGTTTTGGTCTGGATAGGGGTTGGCTCTGAGAATCCCACGGCGGCAAGGCCACGGAGGATAGGTCGGGACAACTGCATTTTTTGAAAGGAATCGGAGGACGAAGTTTTGGCTTTTGACTTGTCCAACCTTTCTTCTGGAGCGAAGAAGGCCTCACGTCGTGCATGCTCCTCAGGATCCTCCCGTTCATCAGTAGACGAAGCACTTTGGTCTTGGTCGTCAGGGTGGGGCACAGGCTCAGCTATAGAACTGTTGTCCGAAGAAGCATCTGAGTCCTGGTCTACTCCGAACCCTCCATTATCGTCGTTCTCTTCATCAGTGCTCATAGCGCCCATGCCAAATCCATCATCTGCTAATGTCTCGTCTTCCTCGTCCGTTGCAACAAACCCATCTGCATTCAAACCTGGCTGCTCTTCGTCTCCGTCGCTGTCTTCCACACTTCCTGGAGATCCCTTGTTGCCCTCAATGCCCGGTTTGCCAATGTCGTTTGACCCCACCGCACCCCTCCTCCTTGCAATTAAATCATCGATGTCTACTCCTGTTCTATTCCCGGCTCCCTTTGTGTCCGTCTTAGACACATCAAGTCCCCATCCGCCGAAGTTCTCTAGGACACCAGTACCTGCATCACCAATCTGAAACTCAAAATCGGAGTCCATAGCTCCGTCGGGTTCGCCGTGGGCGGCCCATGTCTGATTTTCAGGTTCTGACGTGACATCTGCTTCAAGAACAGTCTTGCCCTTTTTGCGCTTTCTCGCCGCTTCATTTGTGCCATTGGATGTAGTGCCATTTGCGCTCGTGTGCTCGACAGCATCGCGTTTACGCTTCGTGCCGTTGGAGGTTCTGTTAATATAAGACTCAACAGTAGCGTCCTCCTCCTCATCCAGCACGGAAATGTCCTGGTCATCATCAGATATGGTGAGCACAAAGTCATCCTCCAGACTTGACCTTTTGGCTATGGGAGCCATCTTTTGATTTACAACGGCGTATTAATAGACATCTTTGGATGTGGAAAAACTTTCGCGGAACATATTCCGCTGTCACGCAAGAAGTCGGGGAGAATTCACCAATACTTTACCTTAGATATGTTGAACAGGCGCAGCCTCCCTTACTTACCTTACTTTGCATACTTGATGGATCTGAGTACAGTATTTGCATGAGGCACCGGGAGCATCGTGGGAGTCGTTGTCAAAGCAGACTGGAATTGCTACACTATCTTATTGCCTTGAATAACTAGCTACAGGGAGAAGTAATCTGATAGCAGACCATTCTGAGGCACAGAAGGGCAAGATAGATTGTCGCCGTCGAGAAGACTTCTCTAATAGCTCGGCCGTACCGATATTTGTTTAATTGATGTTATGTTGGTTCGTAAGCGAGCCATAGAGGAGACATCTGACAATGACCATTCTGTGTATCAAGATATGGTGAAGATATTTGTTCTTGTCATAGGATGTATCCCTCCGGGACGCTCGTGGAAAACAGGTGCCAAGTAACTACGTAACTGATGTTGAATTGCGAAAGGAGCCAATGGATAGCATGCTGGAGACAGGCCCTTTGGGAAATCGAGAAAGGTAGGGAGTTGTCATCTCGCAGTATACCGTTTCCTCACGCTCGTCGATACCGATACTGAATAACTGATGCTGATATTAGAGGTTTGCCAAGCTCGTTTGCTGTAATCCTACCACCAAGCCACTGTCCAGTCAAATCACCTCCATCTCCAAGCCCTCGAAATCACTATCGCGTCGGAACCTATGATCAATATAGCCAATGTAGACAGTTGTATTGCTCAGGGTACCTCTTGCTGCAAACTCAGCCACGGGGTTATTTGTGATCGGTACTCAGGCTCCTGCTGCGACCCTACCCCCAGTCTCCTTTTTCAAGCAAGCAACATTGATGCTGGAATTAGATGGTTAGCCTGAGCTTTCCATTCTGCGATGGGGAAGCTTACAGCTTGCCGAATTTGTAACCAATGCCTGGTAGAGTACTAACATGCCAGAAGTCAAACCCGATCAACCATTTGGTCTGCCACTTGAAATTATAGTCGTCGTCAGCTGGATAAGGAATCTGAATGAGGATTTGCTTGATAATTCTCCTGCCGCCCCACTTATACTGGTTTTCATTCTCGCCGCCGACAAAAGGTGTTCCAGAGCGAACACAGTATTCCGGATCCAGCGAGAACAGCATGCGATCGACTAAAGTCTTCCCCACACCTTGATGAGGAAATGCGTGTTGAACCCAGAACTGAATTTCACAAGTGTACCGATAAAGATTATCACCGTCCCCGAGATCTTCTGCATACGCGAAGCCAACAACGACCTCGGCGCCATGGCGGCGGTTTTGGCCAGCTCCCTTGCCATTCATCTGCACGGCAACTAGAAACGCGTAGTGGTCATCGGTCGCAGCTTGCCAACGAGCGCGCCATTGCGTACTATTCAAAGCCCGTCTCTCAGAGGCCACTACAGAGTTCTGAACGTAATAATTGTAGATATCCGTAATCTGGGCCATGTCACAACCCTCAACAGGACGGATGTAGATGTTCGCCGTGGGTTTGTGTGGATTAGGAGCAGGAACATAGTTGGCCTCAGCTTCCTTGGCGGCTCGGCGCCACATTCTCCGGTCTTTCTTGGTTTCGACAACGGTATCGTGAAGTTTCTTTTGATACTTCTGAGCTGCGTCTGCCGAGGTTTGATATGCCCGAGAGACAGTGAAAGGATCGTTGGTAGGATAAGTCTTGTGCAGTTCGGGATCCACTGCGCCACTCATCTCTTCCTGACCATCAGCAAGGGCATGACCTGTCACGAAGCCAGCCTTGGCAACGTCGACCTGTATAGGGTTTCCAACGGCTTGATCGACGTTTTGCGCCAACCATTCCTGCATGTGCTTACGTTGGCGCTGGTCGTTGTTGTCGTAGACGGCTTCATTGTTCCACTTGGGAGTGCTTAACGGCACCTGTCCGTTCCAGCCAGCAATCGGCGCCTCAAGTGCGATGGCTTTGCCTTTACCCTTGTTAGGAACGGGAGTGGTACCAGAAGCTTCAGAAGCTTCGGTCGTCGCGTTACTAACGACTAAAAGGGGAGAATCCTTGTGTGGAGTACGGTTGGCTTTAGTATTATTGCCGGGTCCGTTGCGGGCAGTATTCGAATAACGTGGTGTATTGGTCACATCCTTCAGCATGTTTGCTTTGGGTGGGTTATTTGACGTCTCTGCCAGCTCGCCATCCGTGCCAGATCTCATCTTCGACTGAGACGGCGAGGCTGAGTTAGGAGTTCTGAGATGTGGTGGGACCCATATCTGTTGCTCGTCAGCCTTCTTGGTAGCCAGCTTATTTCTCTCATTTCCCTTGGGGTCAAGAGATCCTTGGTTTTTGGTCGGCGAACGGAGATGCGGAGGTAAGGGCTTATCTTCGACATTATTGAGAGTGACTGGAGCGACTGTGCCGTTCGTGGAGTTACCAGAGTGAGGAAGGGCATGTTCGACATTCTTTTCGGCATTGATGTCGACATTATCCTTTTCCGCAGGAACAGGGACGTCGTCATGCCCCTTCTTTATTGGCTTACCAAAGTTATAAGCTGGAAGGATGTTGTAATCAATTCTGGGGCCAAGGATACTCTTGGTCCAGGGCTTTGTAGCCCACCCACTTTCCCTATTGTCCCATTCACCGACAGCATCCGTCGAAGGAACGTTGAAGCTGAAGATGGGCTGCGCGGGTCTGGTATCCAATACGGTTTGACGTAGGGGTCTGTGACTAGAAGAAGCAAGACCGGGACGTTCTGTTGTGTCAAGATTAGTGACAGTGCTGGTGGCGGCATGGTTTGCATCTGGGCTAGTGGCGTCATCATTGTTATCTGGGCCGAAAGCATCTATGCTAGGTTTTTGAGCCATGGCGTTGCTTCGAATGTTTCTCTCACCAATTAGGTTGGAGTTGGTAATTCCAGGGTTTAAGAAGGAAGCGTTTGCTGTGCTGATGCTTGCACTGCCAGGGCCTTGACTGCTTTCACCTTGAGGAGTTTTCTCGATTGTTGCCATCTTGTCAACCCAATGATGTGGTTTAGCAGTATTCCCAAAATACTTTCCGGTTACTATGTTCTTGGCTGTGTTACGAGTTGCTTGAGGTTGGTTGCGATGAGGTTGGGAAGAAGCTGGAACCTCGTCCTTGCCGTCGGTTACGTCACGTGCCTTCCGAACGGAAGTGAGGGGCTTTGGAACAGCCACCTCCTGAATCGGACCATTGCTCTTCTGATCGTGACCGTTAAGCTTCTGAATGGATTTCGTAGCGGTGTTTTTGTCGGTGGCCGTCTGATGTGGTGCACGAGCTACAGGGAGGAAGAAGGAATCAATCGTCTTATATTTGGCCAGTTCTTCTGGCTTAAGAATTGAAGTAGGAGCATCAGTTTTGGGAGGAGATAAGGAAGCTTCAGTATCCGGGGTAGTAGTCTTAACCTGATGATCCTTGTTAGCAAAAGTGAGTAATTTCTGACGTGAAGCTTGGGACTTCAGGTTGGCATGTTGGGCACCTTTAGGCTTGCGTCACTAGTATTCTGAGTCTGACTATCTTTTGCCTGTACCTTATCAGCAGTGCTGTTGGCACGAGCTTTGTTGGTAGTCAAGCCAGGCGGGGATGCTCCATTGTCTTGCTCGGAATTTTTTGGTGGTGGCTGATAGCCTGGGTGTGGACGCCTGGTGATCGCAGGTCGCTCCACAACGAATGGTGGTATCTCTGATGTATTTACTGGTCGATCGTCAGACAGGAATCCGCGGCCATAAGCTGGATAGATATATGCAATATGAGCATGTAGCTCAAGCATAATCGGAGACTTCATGCAGGATGAATTTTGTCTTACCTCTGCCTGTACGGCTATGCGAGAAGCCTGCGCGCCTCATCTTGTATGGACGACCTCTTCCAAGGTCGTCTGAGCTCTGAGGTCTAAGTTTTTGATGATGTTGTTGGTGAGTATCCGAGGTGGATAGTGTAGACGTTGTGGACAAGATGGATGGAGGATCGAGGTTGTTGGAGATTGCATGGGATGAATTTGGAAACAAACCCTATTTGCATTCATCAGATCCTTAGCTGATCTTATCACACCAATTGCCTCTCACTTTTTGCTGCACAGAACACCTTGAAGGCAAACTCCTTGCACTTCGCACTATAGGAGTAATATTTCCAGAGGAACTTCGTCCTAGATCCGTTACCGACAAGTCGCTGGTGCTCGGAAAAGCCTCTTGGTCCTGTGCAGTCCGCCCCGACTTTAGTCCTAGTCTTGAGCCGGTTTAAAAATCAAATTCACACACCTGTACATCTCTATGAACCTGCTCGATACCTCCATGAAACGGAGGCAATGACAGACGCCTCCTGTTCACGCCTTGACAGACAACCTGCTCTATCCCAGGTCAACGATGTTTTCAGCTCCTATGGGGTGATCGCGTCACATACTCAACGTAGTTTTGATACTATTGTCGCCCAACTTGCCATCGACCTTGACAGGCTCAACTGCCTCTCCCCTATGTTTCGAGGCTCTCTGCAAATCAAGAGGGTATTCTTCTGTAAAAGCTTGAGCTCTGGCACCCACCCCTGTGCCTCCTTTATCTTCTTTAGCATAGGAGTCATTGCCTTGTGTCTCACAACCAACATAGTCTATGTTAGTACCCTTCTCAGCAATCTTTGCTCTCTTTTTGTTGGCCTTTTCCTTTCTGCCCCTCTTCTTGCCCCTCTTCTTGCCTCCCTTCTTGCCTCCTTTCTTGCCTCCTTTCTTGTCAACCAGACTCATCCGTTCGCCAATGACGATTAGCACGGTGTGTTCTGCCTTTGTTTTCTCGTCTTTAATCTCGCCAGTTTGATTCGACTGTTTTGCAATGGCATAGGGCATGCTGTGTTCAGCTTTTGGCCTTTTACCTAGTTTTTGAACAGCATGATTCATTTGTCCGGCGGCGAAGTAGGTCAAGCCGTATTCCACCTCCTCTTTCGTGCCTCTTGTTTCACCAGCTTGATTCATTGAATCAGCAGTGAAGTTCGATACACTATGTTCTGCCTTGTGTTCCAGGATATCACAAACCGTGTGCCGGATATCCCCAGGAGAGTCACAAAGCTCATGGGTTCTTGAGCGGCCTCCTAAGACGGAGGCATTGTTCTTCATAGTGTGCTGTAGCTGTCCAGGTTCGGAATAATGCTTCGACTGTGTTTGCAGCATCGATAGAGCCCCTAAGGAGTTTCTAAGTCCCTTTCGGAAAACCTTATTGTTTGCCTTCTGTCTTCGCGCCTCATTCCCGATGTCATCCAAGTCTTGGGTTCTTAGATAGTTGAAGCGCTGCTCGGTGTCATCGTCTGTGACATATACACGTGACAGTGAGTTCGTTTCATTAAGGTGGTTGGACAAGACGGCCATGGCGTCGTTCTTGACTAGTGCGTTCAGACGTGGACGTGAACGTGGACGTGGACGTGGACGTGGACGTGGACGTGGACGTGGACGTGTTCTGACGGATGACGAGATAGGAGTGGCCACGTTCATGGCGAGAGTCTCTGATACATAGCATGGTCTCGCGCCAGTATTGGGGATAACGGCAACGGTGGCGCTCTCAGTGACCTCGCTGTTCGTAGAGCATCCGGCCATCTTCGGTCCTAATAAGGGACGAACGTTCTCTTCGGGTACGGTTCCGTCCATATCTTCACTCGCCGAGATCATTCAATGGTACTCTTGTTACTCAATGTCTTCCTTAAGCTTCGGAGATGAACTGAGCTCGACTCAATATTGATCGAGACAGCAGAGGTTCGCCCACGCATTCGGAAAAGGAGACAGATGAAGCGTCCTGCGTTGCAGATATTTACAGATAAAAGACTGACTAGGGGTCGTTGTTTTGACGGGGATGTGAGAAAATGGTCTAGCAGCATTGCATTGCGAGGATTAACTTCTATACCTATGCTTTTCTCGGCAAACAAAAGTCTTTACTTACGTTTGGCAACCGATCTACATCAAGGTGCAATCATGTTGTCAATACTAAGGAAAGCTCGCCTCAAGGACAAAGAAATGAGGATCTTGATGCTGTGGGTATGAGAGGCTTGATGATACCGGTTGCTAACAGAGCTCAGTGGGCTGGATAATGCCGGCAAGACAACAATAGTCAAGAGGATCATGAATGAAGACGTGAACACAGTCAGTCCAACGCTTGGATTCATCATCAAAACCATTGATTATGAAGGGTGAGTGAAGCACTCCCCCTCGTGATCAGCATCATTCACCGGTCAGATTAACTCAAGGCGCATAGCTACAAGCTGAACATCTGTATGGTGGGATTCCTCTCAGAGTCATGTCGGCAGTGCTCACCAAGGTGTCATGAAGGGGACGTGGGCGGCCAAAAAACCCTGCGGTCATACTGGAGAAACTATTTCGAGAAGACCGACGCTCTCATTTGGGTTGTGGATGCAACAGATCGCCTTAGAATTGAAGACTGCAGACAAGAACTCGCGGGCTTGTTGCTTGAGGAGGTCAGTTGTCTCAAAGCTGGCATTCGACATTGCTAATTCGACAAAGCGATTGATGGGAGCTAGTCTATTAGTTTTTTCCAATAAGACTGATGTTGAAGGCTGCATGAGCGATAGTGACATTCGACAAGTTGATGATGCCCCGGAAATTTTCAGTCAAACACGGCTGACCATCACAGGGGCTTCGACTGGACGAAATCAAGACGCACAAATGGACTATCATACTTTGCAGTGCAACTACAGGGAAGAATCTGCGGGAAGGCCTAGAATGGGTTGTGCAAGATGCTCGAGACAGGCTCTTTCTCTACTGAAGGTCAGCTCCAGGGCAGCAGGAGGGGTTTCTATTCTTGGCTTTCTAACGGCCATCAGGAAAGCGCGCCTTGTGAGGCCCGGGGGCATGCGGGTCACGAACCTGCCCGCAGAGCAACAACAGATCTTTTAGCAGGCACACCACTCAGGGCGCATTAGATACTTACCTATGAAGCGCTGTCCCATTGTAACAACACTCTTAAGGTATTGACCCGAATATGCTGTAAATAATCTCATACTCTAGATAGAATACTATGATCCTATGCGACTTCCACATTGAAACATCCCTTCTCCGTACCCGGCGCAAAAGCTTAAGTGTTCCCTCGACTCGTAGAATAATAGATAGATCAACAATAGATCCGCAACACCAATTGACTCCAGAAAACTGCTTCGGTACTGGCCGACATCTCCACTAAGATGTCTGTCATTTCCGAAACCGAGGGATCTGAAGATGTCAACGATTTTCTGCTCCGAATTCGTGAGCTTGGTGATAGGCGTGACAAAGAGGATGAAGAGCGCACAAGGAAGCTTGAAGAAGAAATATTGCAAGGCCGGAAGGAAAGGCAAGCTCGGAGAGAGGGTTAGTTGAAATGACGCTAAGTCGCCATCGTGAAGCGATGATGAGGCTTCGATCTAATGGATACTTAGAGCGTGCGAGATCACTGTCTCCGATCAAGGGTTCTTCTTCCAACACTGGCACACCCAACTCTACGCGATCAACGATGGATACTTCAATGCAAGAAGGGCTTTCGGGTCCTCCTAGTATACCGATCGTCGACACACGCGACCACGGTATAGACGATGATTCTCACGCTCCAAACGGTGGCCCATTAAAATCTGATGTCAGAGGCACTCGAAAGCCTCCATACCAAAACCCCGAGGCTTCCGCGCTATCAAACAAATCGCCAGGCGCTGCAATGCCTCTATCTCGCTCAGGCACGCTTTCTTGGCAGCAACGACCTACCTCGCGAGGGTCTACAACTGGGGTACGGAGTCGTCCATTGTCAATGGTGGCTACCCACAACAGTGCTGCGAGATCTCCACGTACCAGTCCAGATCCAGCATCTACTAGCGAAACTGCAATCTCAAGAGCTCAAGTAGCACAGTCTCTGGGTTCTAAAGACCCGACTTGGTTCAAGCAAACAGAAGATCGAGGGCTAGGATCAGCGGGGTATCGGAGAAATCAGGAGGAAGATATACTGGACACTGCCTATACAACGAGGAGTGTGCGCTTACCAGGATTGTCAAGAGAAACCTCTGTAGAACCTGAGAAAGAGCGGAGCCCGCCTCCTGAGAGTGTGCGCTCATCTTCGCCTTCCAGGGATGGGTCAACACAAGGGTCTTCTGGATGGAGCCATCGATTTTCGAGCTCGGCCGCAGTGTCGTCAACGATTGGAATTCGCTCACCCTTGCCAACCTTGAGCAGTCAGCGATTTGATCCTCCATCATCTGATTCTACCTCTTCTCACGATGGCGACGTCTCAACAGCTGGCCGGACGCTGGCTATGTCTCCTTCACAAGGGAGAATTTCTCCAGAGCGTTTTGACAGACCTACTTCACCCACCAAAGGCCTTGGTGGTTTTGTACAGAGCGCCATGCTGAAACGATCCGACAGCGTCAACAAGAGATGGAGTGCACAGCCAGGTGCCGGACTGAGTAGAGGGAATTCGATTGCAAGTAATCGAAGTGGATATGATGGCTCAAGACCGACAATGGGGATGACGAGTCCACATAAAGAACCAAGACTTGGCAACATAAGCAGCGATAATTCCCCGTCGTCAAAGTCCAGGCCAGTGTCAAGTCATAGCAATATCAATGTGACCCAGCAGCAGAGCGAAAGCGAGACACCTGGCACTTCATCGTCTTTGACTAGTAGTAGATTTGAAATTCCTTCCCACGATGGGTTCACCAAACCTACGCTCCCCCACCAAAGAAGCATTACTCCTGTGACGGCGGCGCGCGAGCATGATCAAGAAACAACGTCGCTGGAGAAAAGCCCACCAGTAAGTCCCAGTAAGCGATGGAGTCCCATGAAAGCAAGTTGGCTTGAAAACGCTATCAACAAACCCGACTCGCCTAGGACAAAGGCGCCTCCACCACAACAGCCGAGCTGGATGGCTGAGATCAATCGAGCTAAGCAACAACGGGGAAATGTCGATTTAGGCAAGGTTGAAACCCATAAGGAAGTGGCTACAGGTGGTCTTATCCGATCACCACCATTGAGCGGATCTGGTAAGCCTCACACTATCAGAGGGCTTCCTATTGGTACTAGTGCAGGTTTACCAAAGAAGCCTAAGACTGAGTCTCTGGACAGTCAGGCTTCAAATGGATCTGCTAATAAGGACATGAAGTCGAACGAGTTAATTCAGAATTCACCTGCTCCTTTTCAGTCATCAAAGACGCCGATGCTTGTGATGGACCCGCCTGAGAGTGGAGGAAGCACCACTGAAGCCAAGGGCTCCATAGAACCGTCACATGTAAATCCAAATGCCGTTCCGATGACCATACGTAAGGAATCCCCTTCGCCACTGAGATCAAAGCCAGAGACACCTCCAAAAAAAGATTTCCGAGCTAATCTAAAAACGCGGCAAGTCTCTGCGGGAAAGGAACCCACCGAAGACGCAGAATTCAAAAACGTCTTTGGTAAACTTAAGCGTACCCAGACACAGAACTACGTGGCACCGGATGAACTCAAGAGTAATATCTTGAGGGGAAAAGCGGGGCTCGCCATGACTGGAGGGCCGAAGAAGACCGAACGCAAGGACGATTTTAAAGAGAGTATACAGAAGCAAAAAGAGGCAATAAAAGCTGGGCTCCCTCCAGGTGTATCTAGGAAAATCAGCGGTAATAGCATTACGAAGGAAGATCCTCCAACGCCGGAAGCTATCCTCAAGAAGAAGGGCTTGACAAGGTCTGATAGTGTTTTGAGTAATGGCAGTGCTGAAGCGAAGAAGACGTCCAGCAAGCCAGAATCTATTGCTAATGAGGAGTGCTTGCATGATAGGCCGCAGCCAATACCACCTGAGACAAAGCCAAACGCACCTGCTCACATTCAGAAAGAGCTAGCTGTAAAAACGAAATTAGGGAATAACTTCAATAGCTCCCTGGCCGGTCTGATCTCGAGGGGACCTTCACCTGTCGGCAGCAGCTTAAAGCCAAGTCAGGTAATGAACCAAGGTGTCTTGTCCGAACCTGGAACATCCACAACAAACAACAACAATGAGGATCCTGCTGATGGACCTCAATTAACTCACATGACCAAAGCCAGGGCAAGAGGACCAAAGCGACGATTACCCAAGTCTGTTACCGAAGATGCTACAGCAGAATCGCCAACCTCTGCAACAAGTTCTGAATTGAAGAAACAATTTTCCGAAAATTCATCTCCAGCAAATCTTTTTATAGCAAAGCCTCAGTTATCCTCCCTTGCTATTGAGAAGTCTAAGACACGAGCTCTTTCCAGCAAATTAAGTAATGGTAATCGCAAAGCGTCTCAGCCCAATACTCCTCGAAAACCATCCACTAGTATTGCATCAGTTGACAAGATTAAGACCATTCCACCATCTTCGCCTAAAGAATCGTTGCCGGTTAACTCGAAACGTTCACCTGTGATAAATTCAAAACCACAAACAATTGTCAACGATAATCAGATCCGCAAACCCTCGGCCCCTACACCTCAACCACTCCCTCCAACACCCGCAACCCCACTGAAGGCCCAAGGACCACAAGTAAGCCCCTCGAGGTCTGTATCAGGTCAGGAAACCCAGAGCGATGAAGTCCGAGAAACTGACAGGCCACCTCCTTCTGTTCGTAACGCGGCAGCGACTTGGGATCAGTCGCCGGCTTTGAATTCTCCACGCCCAATCCGTGCAAAGTCGCCGATCAAGCTGCCTACTCGTAGGGACGAGGAAATTGCCTTGGAGAATGCCGGGCTTGCCCGTAAAGAAGCCAAGGCGCCGATTGGCCTTGGAATCCAGACAGCTTGTAAGGAACCTGAAGGGCCAACAACATTAGAACGCAATTTACCCTCGCACCTTCCTATATCACCGAAAAGCCCTCCTCCGCCTGCTATCAAACCTGCATTAATAGCGAACAGAGTGCTTTCCAGCTCTCCATTACCGAAAGCCAAACCCGAGCGCCTTAATTCTCTTGCTCCACAAACCTCGGAAGCAGCATGCTTGTTTGCCGAGTACTTCAATGAGGTTCCTAGCTCTAGTGGCAGAGTCAACATTGATACACAATCTATTCTTGCCTCAAGATCGTCCAGCGCAGGTTCGGATAAGATCAAGACGCTCAGGAAGCAGATTTGGGAAGTTACTGGCGACGGCAAGTCAGTCGTAGTACCTTCGCACCAAGAACACATCCTCTTTGAAGAATGCATGTACATTTGCACTCACGTCTTCGGCAACGCGGCGGGGACAAGAAATACAGAAGTGTATCTCTGGTGCGGTGACGGTGTTCCTACCTCAGCGGCCGAAGACGCTCAATTATTCGCGAAGAAAGTCGCCAAAGACAACAACGGCAAGCTTGTTATTCTCCAGCAAGGAAAAGAAACTGCCAATTTCTTCGAAGCATTGGGCGGTATAGCCATCACGCGTCGTGGATCCAGCAGTCGAGCCGACACGCCTTCAAGCGCAGGAGCGACGTACATGCTCTGTGGCCGCCGTCATGTTAGTCAAATTGCCTTTGACGAAGTTGACTTTGACCCACAATGTCTTTGCGCAGGATTCCCCTATATTATCTCCGCACGGTTTGGAAAGCTTTATCTTTGGAAGGGCAGCGGGTCCAGCGCCGATGAACTAGGCTGCGCCAGATTGATAGGCATGGATTTGGGGCTGACGGGAGAGATCGAGGAAATTGACGAAGGAAAGGAACCAAGTGCTTTCTGGGAAGCTTTCCCGGGTGGTAAGCCGAAAGACGGACTGAGCTCGAGCGCCAATCCGAAATCACAGAAGTGGCATCTCAAGCCTTCATGTGAGAAATATATGACTAGGCTGTTCAGCGTAGACCTCGAGACGCCAAGATCGAAATTCGGCTCTGGTTTTTCATGGGCAAGGAGAGGCAGTGCGCCGTCATCGGAGGAAGGGGCTATTCCGACAGCGCAGATAAGGGAGATAAATCCATTCACATGTTCGGATTTGGCGGATGATGGCGTCTTTGTGTTGGATACTTTTTTTGAGATCTATGTGTAAGTCGTCGCATCCCAAGCCCTTTCCTTGGCAAACCCCACGCCGCCTTCTCTTCATACCCACTTACCAACCTTCTTATGTTGATCTCCTCCACAGCATCGCCCCCTCCCCTCACGGCTCCAAATCCGCCCGTTTCCCCACCTTCCGCGCCGCCCTCTTATTCGCACAAGAATACGGCATCCTTTCGGCCTCGCTCGAAGACCGACCGTTTGTACCTATCGGCAGCGTTATCTTCGGAGGCAGATATGCGAGTGGGGTACCCGAGGGGATGAGGAGGGCTTTTAGGAAGTGGGAGGATGGCGGGTTGAACGGGGTAGGCAGGGAGTGTAGGGTTGTGGGCTTGACGGAGTGTTTGGAAGTTGTGAGGCGGTAGAGGGAGGTGGTGACGGTGGCCGGGATCTCTGCGGCAACGGTTTGGTGAGGTTTCAAGAGAGGATGGACGACATGGAGATGAAAGCGGAACCAACCACGGACAGGAAATCCATTTCCCGCATGCAACGGCGTTTGCTGGGCGGAGGCACATTTACACGACAAAGCATTTCTTGTACATCAGCCACTTCGGCGGGGCGGGAAAGGGGCGAGCGGGACAGTTGATGGCGATTGTACCATCTAGACCCGATAGATCTGTTGCCCTTTTTGTAGATACTCTAGAAATACCGGATGAGGTGGAAGTGGAAGTGGGAGCGGGGTGCGGTGGTGTGTATGATAGATTAGTGAATCAGAAAGAATGATTGGTTTACTTGAAGTAATTTCGTTGTGCATGACAAGTGTGGTTGAGGTTCGTGTGTGAAAGGGGAGAAGGCAACTTTTTACGCCTTCCCGGCGCGGCGAGGTATGTGATATGTACGAGTACACCATCAGCGGCCCTCACTACATACATACTCCTTCCGGCAAGGCTACATACAGTAGATGGTTTAAACAAGGGAAAAGATACCCGTACACCCCCCTTATCACTTACTACTTTTACTCATATGTACACCACCCCGTGGAACTCGAGTAAATATCCCCATTCGGAATCCGCAATTGGCCTCCGTAGGGCTAACGTAGTTGATTAGATAAGCTTCCATACCCACAAAAATTCAAAAATTCAAACCATACTACTCGTAGAAAAGAATATTAATCCTTTGATTATGAATCAGAGGCATCGGGTGAATCAGATTATTCTTAAAAAGGGTGACAATCACTTTCACGGATAGATATATATTATAATTCATATCATCTAACGTTTCTACATATAATTGGTGCTGTTGTCATTACATTTGCAGTTGCGGTACGGAGGCCATTCCGGATAATTAGTTTTTTGACCTCGTACAGTAGGCAAAAAATTCCAAAGGGGCTTGCTGTATACATGACCTTTTGCACGATTGAAAATTTAGCAAAAAGCGCGAATAGGCAAATTTTGCACGGGTTCTGAAAAAGAAGCTAGAATATCCGTAGCCCCCACTAAGCTCGTCCCTCGCTTAAATCGGATTTCGCGGCACTTATGGAAATGGTAGTAAAAGGGTTTGGGTTGGAGGATTTCGCTGTTTGGGGGTTTTTTAGGCGATGGTTGCTTTTTGTGGGGGGGGGGGGGGGTGAGGATGGCGATGGCGATGGCGATGGCGATGAGAAGTGTCAGAATGAAGATTAAAAGAAATCTGCAAACCGGATCTTGGTCACTAAATCTCGGTTTTTCTATTGTAAAGTCGTTCCAACAATGCTCACGGTTCCCATGCCCCAATATGAAGCATACCAAACCATTGTGCATATCTTAGCTCCTTCTTTCGTTTTAGACCATAGGAACAAAGAACCATAAAGTGGGCTACCTAGTATTATCAGGGACCTCAAAAATATTGGGCCTGGCCATAGAATCAGCCTCGTGAAGGTCTCCTGCGAAGTTCTTTTGGGGCGGTGGCCGCTTCCCCTCGTGTTGTTGCTGGATCAAAGGTGCACGGCCATCAGTCGCTGGGTCAGAATTGTTCTGGGAGATGATCAACCATATTGATGGGCGTCCTTCGCATCTCTTCTCCGCATACGCCTCTCTCGAAGCAACGACACGACAGCGGCGGCCAGACCTAAAGTGAGAGGGGGTCCGACACCAGCACCGATGGCTGCTTCTACGCTGGTGGGCGAAGAACACTGATGCACCATGCTGTTCGTGGAAGCAGAGTTATTATTAGTGTTGCAAGTCGAGTTCGAAACTAAATGAGAGGGTTGGTGGAGCGTAAAGTAGCGTTGCGAGCGTCTGCAAAGAATCCCTTGGCTATGTTGAATATTTTTGGGCCTCTACATTGCGCATTGTTCGAGCCGTCGCAATAGAAGAACTGTGGCAAGGTGGTATTCTCGCAGGGAAGCACCTCCGACCGTCCGTGTGGTTCTGGTAAGATGAAGGATTAGCTAAAGAGGTCCCCAAAATCAGAACTTAGTACCTACTGTCCGCTGGGTCAGTGCATATATTTGTGCAGGGTCCGTCGCTCCATGACGAGTCCGTACAACTTTGTCACAGTTAGTTTTGGGCTCGTTGTGTAAGGTACGGAGGTGTCGACAGACCCCTCGGGTAAGACGATTGTTGGTTGTGCCAAAGCAAAGACTGTTGGACAGGCAAATATCGTTGGGATTGCAACATGTACTATGGGCTGAATAAGGTTGACACGGAGTGTCCGCTTCTATGAGCAGACCCCCGGGAAGTGACAATTGACTTGGGCTCGTGCCGAACAAAAGAGTGCACACAGCGCTATGGCGAATTGAAGGCATATTTTGGACATTCTGAAGAGATGAGCAGTCGAGTATTGGGTCGGTTCACGGTCCGAATGATGGCAACTGCGAAATGCTGAAAGTCTTGAGGTGCAAGGACGGAGAGATGTTGTTAAATATCTTAAAGGCTATTGTTGTGGTAGCTTTATGCCTTTCCCGGACTTTTCAGCTTTTGGGTAGATAGCATGAAGATGCCACTCAGCGTCTTGAACGGCACCTGCAACTGTAGAGGTTGTAGATAATCGGTTGCACTTAGGATCGAAGGGCAGTGCAAGCTGGAAGGATCGTTAGGCAGCATTCTCGTGCGGGTTGCACTTATCTATGTAGGATCAAAGGGCGGCCCCAGCAATGCGAAGGATCACTAGGATAACTGGATGCCGAATCCGACCTGCAGAGGCAGCATGCCACGGGGTTGACTTGGAGATTTAATTTCAGCCCCCAACAACAAACCATTGGCTGCGACAGAATCCAAAGATTGTGGGAGTCATGACCAATAGAGAAATCCAAGTAGGTCTTTGTCAAGTTCCACTGGCAACAATGTCCAGTATACATGTCTGCCAACGTAGGTTCATTAGATACATATCGACAAAATCGAAAATCGAAAATCAAATAACCATAGAATCGTAAAAATGAATATGCGACATGACGCAACGCAGCTGCAGTTTATCTGAGATACAAATTAAAATAAAATGTCAAGTCTTATAAAAATCAATAATCATGTTAAATGAAGCTTCATGCACGATTTATTCAGTGTTTCGAGATACTTCATGCGCTTTATTCCGTGCTTCGTACACGCTTCGCTCAATGTTTAACTTTAGGCTTCATTACACGCATTCTAGCATGTGGTTAGATCAAGCTTTCTATCAAGCTTCCTACCAAGCGCCCTACGCACCTACATACTTATCTACCTACTCACCGACCTACTCACCGACCTACTCACGAGAATGGCGAGTAGGGTGCTGAGTAGGGGAGTAGGCGGAAAAGTAGGTAGGGGAGCAGATAGGGAAGTAGGTGGAGTGACGATTAGAGTGCTAAGTAGGGAAATAGGTAGGAAACAGGTAGGAAAGTGAGTAGAGGAGTGGTAGGGAAGTAGATGATGGAGTAGATAGAGCGCTGAGTTTATAACATAAAGCACTGAATAAACCACATATTAATACTCGGTAAATCATATATGAAGCACTTCGAAACATTAAACGAAGCATGTATGAAGCCATTTAACATGTTTACGTATCGTTTTTGAAATTCTCGATTCTCGATTCTCGATTCTCGATTCTTGATTTCCGATTTTCCAAAAATTCGTTTTGTCGCCAAGTCCATAATGGACTAGCGCACTAATAGACCGCCGTAATAACAATGTTGAAGAATCCATTCCCGCCATTCGTGGAACAGAACGTCGATGCTCGGGTGCTTGGTGAACACGGATAATCGTCTCGCATCCCTCTAAGCTCAAACAGTATTCCTGTGTGATTGAATCTTACTGCACCTTCTCAACATGTGACCCAATAGCGATGCATTTCTCAACGAAAGTCGAAGCGACTTGCAAGTTCTCTGCACTACTCAGCGCTTTCGTGATCATAGCCTCGCTCTTTTCGTGTAGCAACCGTCTGAGTGCGCTGACCAGAAATGCTGACACCAGCTCGACAGACCATGTTTCGGGAATGAGCTCCAAAACCTGCCGCACGTCGTACCAAGATCCAAACCGTTCCAGGAGCTCGCTCGTTCGCTCCAATCTGTCATTGATGTCTTGGATACGGAGGAACTCCGAAAGTAGATATTCAAAGAGTTTTGCTTGTTCCTCTCGTGAGGGAACAGCGATCGGGGTAACGGGTCCTGAGATCGGGTGGAAGATACTCGCTCCACCCAAAAGGCAGTAATTGATGGCAGTATGATAATCTCCTAGCCCTTGAGTGAGCAGCCGAAGAGCTTGCTGATGTCGACCTTGACGCCCGTCAATAATGATGGATTCTGGAACAAGGTCTTCTTCGAATGGCTCAATCCGACTTAGAATCTTGCCGACATCGTAGGAAAAGTCGGCACCATGACTTCCACCAAGGAGCTCGAGAAGACGGAGGCGATCATGCCACCATGAAACCGGAATATCGTTCTCAATGATGAACTGGCGATATGTCGGTTTAGGTGGTCGCAGCGCTCTGTAGGACTCGTACGTCTGCGCAAGAGTAGCTCGAGCATCCTCGGAACCGCTTAATACAGCAAGCACATTGTTGAGGTAATAGGAAATCAGATCGTTCGCATACTGGACGTTCTTTTTGCCAAAAACAAGATGCTCGAGGTAGACCTTTACGGCATCAGGGGCTTGCTGTTTCAGTAGCTGTACCACGTGTTGAGGTTCCATCTTGACCCTACTGCTGTCGTCTGTGAAAACTTGGACGCCAAGTGTTGGATTTCGCCTGGCAAGCCAAGTCCCGTATTCGTGGACTATGCTAGTGTCTTTCATCTTCCCAAGATATTTACGAACCTCATTTTCTCCGTCTCGTAGCTCACCGCCCTCATCTTTTTCACCGTCGACAATTCTTCTCCAAGTTGCCAAAACTTTCCCGAACATTTTGCGACTTTGGTATAGCCTACTAAGTACATACAGACGGTGATAATCTTCCAAGAGTACGACCGCTCGCTCAAAGCATTCGACTCCAGAATCCACAAGGGAATATAGCTCAGCTCTGGCTGATGACGGCATTGAAGACTTCTTTGTATTTTGCCTGTCCTGTTCGAGTAGTATACGCAGTAAAGCCGCATCAACGGTCTGGAAAACCTGGACTTCATCTGCTATACTGCCAAAGCCCTTGCGTTGTCGCCAAGCCGAAAGATATCGCTTGATAAGGTTTGTGATTTCTGAGTTGCCTTGATCATGTGATTCTCCAACCCCCCGGCTCCCAGACATTAAGGACCGGTAGTGCTCCATGATCCAGCTCAAGCCTGCGTGTATCCAAATGCCTCTTGAACCTTCAATGATTTCATCCCGAAGTTGCGGGATCAAGGAAAGCATTACACGCGGTTCCACACCACCTTCCATCATCAAACCTTCTGTAATGCGCTTATCCGCGCCTTCTAGAGTAGACATCATGGACGGCCGGGCGAGTAGGTCGGCAAATAAGATTAGACTTGTCTTTTGACGTATATACTCCAGGCTTAAGAACTCGGTTTCCGTGCTCGGTTCTTGCCCTCGGATCCCGTTCACAATCTTGATAATCTGACTTCGATCTATCGTGACATATGATTCTTTGCCCAGATATGCCCCAATGATCTGATCGATGACCGCATCCAGCCTGATGACGAGCGGGTTTCGGACAGCCCACCAGATCGAAGAGCCTGACCATACCGCAATGTGGCTCGTTCGTCCCCCTAAGCGCCGACTAAACCCATCTTCTTCCCGAGTCCTGTTCCTTTCCCATTCTTCTACTGGTCTATCTGATTTTTGACGTTCCGCTGACGAAGCATCTGCACTGCTGCTGGTTAGTCGTAAACGTGTTGCACGCAGGACCTGGCCAACTTCTGGAAAGGGAACAACCGCTGCAGTCTGAAGAAGTCGGAGACCAATTTTGGGACTTAAGGGTGTCTCATCACCCTCCCCGCTCTTCATATGAGACTTAGACTGGGGGACTGTCAACCACTCTTTACTTTCGCTATCCACATCCCACCTTTGGATCTCTATTACCTCTTTTTCTACGCTGTCTCCTGGCCGCATCATGGTAGCAAGGACGAAGCCTTCACGGTCTTCCTCTTCGGTACCTTGGACACGTTCAATTTCCACACCGCTCCCGTCTACGACGACGGCACTGGGATAGTGACTAAACTCCACACTTCCTCGAACGACGTCACCGTCGAGATTGACAAAGATACCAACACCAGGCTCCATAGGGGCAGTGCCGGTGGTCAGTAGGAATTCCGTAGGTGTAGGGGAGCATATATGTGGCATCAAGCTGTGTACATCTTGCTTTAATAGTGAAACTTGCTTAGGCTTGCTTATTTCTTCAGGCGGTGGTGGCAGAGGCTTGTCAGAATGCGAAGGCACCCTACCCGGGCTTCCGGCCTTCGAATCGGACCTGTTGAGGGATGAACTTTGTAACGGCGAAGTGGCTCTTCCAACAGGCTCCGGAGTGGTGAGACCTGACCTGTCTTGACCTCTTGCCTGTGGACTTCGCTGCCGTCGCCCAAGGCTACTCGCAAACGCACCTAGACTTGAGCCCCTGCTGTGGCCTTTCCCTCCGCCAGGACCTTCACCAGAAGTAGGACGACTCGGGCTGGAGCTACGAAAGCCTGGATCAAGACTTGTAGCAATATCCTCCACTTGCCCACCGCCAGCGTTGTCATCCAAGGATGAAATAGGAAAGAGAGATATCTTTTGCTGGTTATCAACATCAAGTAGAGCGTATGAATGGGCATCAGCCACGCAGGCGAAATTGGCGCGGCGAGTAGCCACAAGACATCCAGGATATTCTATGTTTCTAACACGACGAGCCTCATCACCAATGCGAACAAGCCTAATCCGGTTTTTGACACAGATCATAATAACCTCTCCATCTCCTTCTGCCACTTCAGCTTCATTGAGGTTTGCTCCTCCCACCCAGCTGCAATTAGAGACCACAGTATTACCAAAGGCAGGTGTTAGTTCAGGCAAGCTATAGAATGACAATGTACCATTGCAAAGAATGCACGCTTTGTCGACTTTTGGAAGCACCAGGATTTGCTGCACCCCATTTGAGAAAAGAAAGTCGTCCTGGGCTTGATTATAAGTTGGCTGAAGCCTGGATGCAAAGATGAAAGTTGGGGAATTGGACTCATCGGCCGGATCAGGTGGGATTGAGACAAAGTGAAGGATTTCTCCAGTGGATGTGCCAACATATAGGTTGGTCTCTGGAAGAAGTACGAATTAGCAAAGTGCAAATATGAAAAGGCCATTGTTTCTTCGAAGCTCAGAATTCCATTAAGGTAGGGTGTTCCAGTGTCAGTATAAGGACTAACCACATAATTCAACACTGGTAATCTGGGCTTCCTGTGCTTCTCCATCCGCAGAGAGCGGAACATCTTCAACAAGTTTTTTTAAGACGTAGGGGCCGCGCGAAGCACTCTGGTATGTTTCAGGGCTTCCTTCAGGCGCCATCGTTAAGTTTTTGTGCCTGGATCCGTCACCCAGGCCGGGATTGAGAGTTTACATTTTTGATAGAGCAGTATTGCATTTGGAAGCGTTTCCGTTAGTGAAGGGCGGTGGGCGCCTTGTGGACAGATTCCGGCTGCCGGTCAAAGAATTCCCCGGACGATACGGACTCACTTCGAAACCATTCATACAGTAAACATTTGACGGTACATAGACATGTAAGCGTCGTATCTTGAGTATCTTAGCAAATTTTGTGCAGTGCCCCTTTCATAACATCTGGAACTGCGGATGAATCATGGACGTGTCTGCTGTAGCAGAGAGCAGGTCATCTGGTGACAGTGACCGAGATGGTCTTAACGACAGCTCAAGTACCACGAAAGACGGTCGCACAACATCTTCAGCTCTAAGTAATGGCGTGTCTCGTCCCTCTGCAGAGACCAACAAGTTTCAGAGTGCAATTTCAGCTTGGAGGAGTAAGTGGTGCACCTTTGTTTCCGTGGAGCAGAAAGCTAATCTCTTAATCCCCAGATATTGACCTGACCAGGCTGGTACCTGGACTGGACAACACAGCATCAGAGATTGTCTCTCAACAACGAGATGCTCTATTATCAAGAAAGGACTTGGCCCAGAAAACGAAGGATTTCAGAAAGCTCGATGATGAGGCAAAGCTTGGGGAGTTCAAGGGCTTATTGAAAGGTAATTATCATACTATGCAATTACAATCCAGGCTTCTAATTTGAAAGCAGCATATCAGACGTTCATTGACCTCCTAACAAGTCACGGCAAGACTACTTCTGCTGCTTTTCTACAGACATACTCCTCAATCTCCGAAGCCCCGGACCCTTATCCTCTGCTCGAAGCGTCCGTCGATGCTCTATCGCTATCCGAAGATACATTGCCTAAGTTGACATTGGAGAATGAGCACCTTCAGAAGAGCATAGCCAACCTTACAAATCAGCTTGACAATGCGGAGCGCCAACTGGAGGAAGAACGTGCTGCACGGAAAGATTTGGAGGAATCGCGAGAATCAAGATTGAAAGAGGTCGAGAATCAATGGAAAGCCGTAGTTGAGGAGAAAAAGGACAACTGGGAGTCCCGAGAGCGCAGCTTAGAGGAGAAAGTAGAGAATCAAGACCGTCTTCTGAACGAACTAAAAGCCAGCTATGAAGTAGCTCAACGCTTGGGACAGACCGGCGAGAGTGAGAACGAGAGCCATCAAATCTCCGTCAGCGCTGCGGAGCTGGAGATCGTAAGCTCAGACCTTGACAGGACGAGTCAACGCCTGGCGGAAGTGGAAGCAAGGAACGAACAACTGCGAATAGAGCTCGCTGAAGCTTCCTCTAACGACCATCGAAAACCAACGAAGGACGAAGATTCAGCCAGTGCCCGCTTGCGATCGGAAAACTCCTCTCTGCTGAGAAAGCTTGAAGCAAGCAAAATGGAGAGAGATTCGGAGTTGAGAAAGCAAGAGAGTCGAATTCGTAATCTGGAAAAAGACACAAAATCGTTGCTGCAAGATAGGGAAGATTTGCGTGGCAAAGTCCACTCATGGCGCGACTATCCAGAAGTCAAGCGAGAACTGGAAATGTTCAAGGTATGCCAATAAATAGCAATGAGGCAGTGATGTTCTCTAACGTGCCTTTTGCAGTCTATCGAATTTTCCACGCTTGATGATGACGAGACAGGTAGAGCCGCGAACGATGATGGCGATATCGATATGGATCGTGAGCTCGTTCAAGGCAACGATCTAGCTAGAGATGGGAAAAAGGAAACTCTCGAACAATTGCTGCTTGCTAGAAATCAGAAGCTAAGTAACGAGATGGCCGTTTTGAGGGTATCCCATCAAGATCTACAACGACAGCTGGATTCTTTACAGGAGACTTTGTCAAATACAAATGCAGAACTGGAGCGGTCGCGGAGCCTAAATGCAATATTGGAAACCGATTTGACCCGAGTTCAACAGGAGGCCTCGACTACCTTTCCATCATCAGCTATGTCCACTACTGGGACTTATACATCTCGATATCCGGCATCGACAGCTTATAATGCCAATACTCTTGGGAGCCGCCGAGGGAGGACTTCGCCAACATCTTCGATTATATCTGGTTTCGATCCCCAGAATAACTCACGCGGCACCTTGGATGCGATCCGTGCGGGGGAGGCGGTCGGAGGCGGATCTGGAATCCTGCCGATGATCCAAGCCCAGAGAGACCGCTTCAAGCAAAAGAATGCCCAACTTGAAGGAGAGCTTTCGAAACAATACAGCACTGTATCTTCGTTGCGTCAGGAGATCGCTTCCCTGCAAAAGGACAACCTCAACCTCTATGAGAAGTCCCGTTACGTCTCAACATATAGCCGAGGCCAACCGTCCGCATCGGCTTCAGCGCTCTCTCAAACACCTCAGTCTACCGCCATACAAATTTCCGCAGATACATCTTCCGGACTGTCGACAGACCGGTATCGATCAGCTTACGAAGCCAACATCTCCCCCTTTGCCGCCTTCAGAGGGCGGGAATCGACACGAGCCTACAAACGTATGAGTCTGCCAGAGCGGATGGTTTATTCCATCACCCGTATGGTGTTGGCAAATCGAACGAGTCGGAACGTATTTGCTGGATACTGCTTAGCGTTACATATATTGATCTTCATCATGCTCTATTGGATGCAGACCGTCGATATAGAGAAGCACGCAAGCAACCTCGGCGAGGCGGCGGGAGCCGTTGTGGCCGGTGGGAGTGCCCTGGGCGGCAATCCAGGAGCGGCTGCACAACATGGCGATTGGCATCCAGAGGGATTTCAAGCCAATCCTTCGTAGAAGACACTCTTACTTGATGTTAAGCAGCAAGTTTTAAGGATAACGTCGACCAATAACTGCGTGAAGTTGCCTTGTCTCGGTGTGGCCAAGGTCCTTGACTCAAGGTCCTACATCAATTTGATAAGCTCGAGTCAAAATCTTGCTACCACCACGCTTACGGTTGACGAGGCAGAGGGAACATGTTATTGGACTTCTATCGAAACGCTTCCCGTTGAGCCTCATCGTCTTCCCCATCCAACCAGATCAGACGATAAAATAAGGATTGAGCGCCATAACAGGTGGCCTGGTCGTTGTGGATCCACGATAGTGTTCGTAGAGTGAGAGCAGATGTTCGGTTTTCAGACTTGGCTGCATGAGTGATTGGTCCACGGTTCACCCGCAGGATCTCGAAGCGCCCGGGTGGATCTGCTATCACCAACAACTGGAGGTGCATTGAACCTACTTAACGATAGGTACTGCATACACCACCTGATTTTAGACTGCGCTACCCTTTAGTCAATCAACCTTGATTCTGAGGTAAAAGCTCAAATGAAGGTGGTATGATTCTGTGTTTTCCTCTCGAACCCAAGTGCAAACAGAGTCTCTGTTTGAAGGGAAAGTCGTCGAACACAGCAATGCTCTAATGCGCTCCAGCCCATATCATCAAAATATACAACCATCCAGCCTGCCTCCTCAAGACCAGCAACATTGGGCAATTGCGACGCTGTCTGCAATCTTTCCTGATTGGTGCAACCCTAATCCAACAGCTAATCGGCAAGGCCACGTCCTTCCCTCTCTTTCGCGGAGCCGCCCAGGTAAGGATTGTGCATACAACCCGCATCCCCCCTCAATCTATCCCAGGCAACTCAGGCCAAAGAGGCCTGGACAGCTGCCACTGCAAGCGCCATCAATTTTGTTTTTAGATCTCCCAGCTTCCATATCGTCAACCCCGTTAATTTTCCCATTGTGTCGGTATTGCATCGACCAGAATAGAAACCTGGACAATATACATAAGAAACAAACATGACCTCCTCCACAATGCATTTACGCTGTCATCGCTGTGCTACACTCAAGCCACTTCAATCTGGACATTGTAACTGTGCTTGTCGGTCCGGATCTAACCAACATCCTCTCTCCCTGACTCTCGTGTCCACTCACTTCCATCATGCAACTATCACTCATACTTCTATCATGTCTGGCCGGTTTGACATGGTCAGCTGCGATAGAAAAGCGGGGTGAAGAGCCATGGTCCGAGCCTGTTATGGAATACTATGAAGCTGTATCGAGAAGATTAGCCAAGGCGAGAGACCATCCTTTACCCAAGGATGCATCGAGTTGTCTTCTGTCCAATGCCACCCTTCCGTCTTCTGCACTTCCAACGAACGCTTCTCTTGCACTGTACCATGTTGCTATCGGACGCGGAACACAGGTTAGTCGTCCAGTTTATAATGCCACCACGTTCCATTGAATCATCTTTACTAAAGCCTTTCCAGAACTATACGTGCGCCTCACCCTCCGCAACCCCCGTCCCCATTGGCGCCGTCGCAACCCTCTTCAACGCCACCTGCGTGGCCTCCTCCGACCAAGCAACCCTAGACTACCTTACCGGTCTCGCCTACCAAACGCCTGTGGACAGCCCCGCCATCGTCCACGGCCCCGCCAGCGCCGACACCTCCGGCCACCACTACTTCACCAACGACGCCAAAACCGCAACCTTCAACCTTCACAACGCAGCCGCAGACTTCGGCATTACCTTTAGCAACAAAGTCAATTCCGCCCCATCCCAGGAATACTTTCCCGCCAGCACCTCCGGGGTCGCATGGTTGCAGCTCAAAGTCCTCCTCACGCCACCTACGCCGCTTTTCATCGTAGACGCGGATCGAGTTGGCGACGTGCAGCAGATCTACCGCGTCAAGACCATTGGAGGCAATCCGCCACCGACATGTGACGGGCAGCCCGCAGTCATAAAAGTGGATTACGCGGCGCAGTACTGGTTCTACCATCTGCCCTCAGATTCACAATCGCAATCAGCGGATTAGGTTTTTCTTTCCCTTTTTCATTCGGATCACTCGGTTCTCCTAGATACCTTCGCTACACGGCACTTTGGGGGCGGGGCGTTCCGGGCCTGCGGGCAGTCTTGGGTTCTATATGGTAGCTTCTCGAGTGACATACTGGGCTGCCGAAAGAGCGCCTTCAACTTCTCTCCGGATTGGGGAGAGGAGGGTTTATAATATAAATATATATTTTCCAATGACCGGTTCCAGTCGTTGCTACTTCTTCGTGATTCAGCCCTTCCATTCTAGTAAATATAAATTCAAACCGACCGAACCAGGACCTGAAAAGTTCTGGTTTCGGGAAAATACCAGTCAAACCCAAACCCAAATACATACCCTAAAAGAAAACCCCCAACCTTCATACTGAAACTATCATAGACATTATTTATTAAACATGGCCCAAAAATAGTAAATCCCCCCAAACAAATTTGAAAAAAGCATTCCGCGTGGGACTCGAACCCACAGCCTCCAGATTCCCAAATTTGGACCAGATTTTTTAAAAGGAAACGGGTAGAAGTCTGGCGCGCTACCATTGCGCCAGCGGAACAATTTTTATTCTGGAGGTCGGTTAGAAGATAATTAAACTTATGTTGGGGGTGGAGGGAATGAGGAAGTGGGTGGATGGGATGAGAGGAAGTTGCGCAAGTGGTTATGTTGTGTAATTTATGGGGTTATGAGATGTGCTTCTGGATTGATTGTGATATGAGGGCTTTGACGCAAGCCACGAGAAGAGTTTCTTTGTACAAACACCAGAGCTAGCTACTTAATAACCCAGCCTATGCTCAACTCCTGGTATCTAGATCCAAGTCTAATGCATAGAAAGAACTCCCGCCCAATGCATCCCCTCTCTATTTCAAACCCAAGTCCCCCCCTCGCAGTTAGCAACCCACTAAAGTTCCTTTTTCAAAAAATGCTCCGGCTTATGCGACGTCTCGAAATCGATATGCACATATGCCCTTTCCACATCCGGCAGGCTCTCGAGCTTCGTCTGCAGTTCCTCGGCGACGTCGTGCGTGGCGCGTAGGGTCTCGTTGGGGTCCATGACGATGTCGACTTCAACGATGATGCGCGGGCCGCTATAGTAGGCGCGGACGGTGTCGATGCCGGTGATCATGGGAGAGTGGGTCATTGCTGTGGAAGGGTGGGGTTAGTGTTTGTGATATACTAGCTGCGTCGAGGGTTGGATAGGGATAGAAAGAGGAGTAACAAGAAGGAAAAGGCTCACCAATATAAGTGATCCACTGCTGCAATTGGGTACTAGCGGTAACACCAATAAGCAGCTGGAATTCCTTGTACGCGGTGGTGAGCCAGAGAGTAGAGATCAACAAGGAGAGAGCTATGGCGCCGGCGGGATCAATCCACCATCTTAATTTTGCCCCGCCAGCAGATGTGAGAAGACCGATTCCGTTGATGATCAAATCGTTTCGGTGATCTTCCCATAGAATGTGTATTTGAGAGTAGACTTTCCGCAAAGCCCAACAATAGCAGAACAACGCGAGCTTCGTACAGAAGGCAGCTCCAACAACGGCCATAGAGGTGATGTAGAAGTCACTGGTTAGTTTTTTGTTTCCATTCTTGTCTTTGGGCGCGCCCTGGGTAAGCTGGGATATGGAGAAGGCAATTATGACCCATGAAACTGCTGTCATGAGGAAACAGAAGACAATGTTTCCAGCCGTCTCAATTCTGGCTTTCCCTGAGGGAAACCTTCTAGAATCAACCCTTCTTACAGCACGATTGCTCAATATGAGCGTTACATTTGACATTGGGTCGAAAATTGCATCTGCCATTGTAGTGAAGAGGGAAAGCGAGCCAGAGGATGAGGCGGCGTAGATTTGGAGACCTGCAAGAACGACATTGGCGGCAAAAGATCCCTTGACTGCGATCTGGAATTTCAAGTGATTGTCTCCTTCAAACTCCCTAGCCTGCCGGACGTGTTCATCCACAGGCTTCAGCCATCTCTCGATATTCTCGTTTTGGCTTTCATAGAAATGTTGGATCTTCCTTGCCTTCTGGGCTTCTTTATTGAAAGTAATGGGCCCGCATCCATCACGCTTCCTTGACGTATTTGCGCGAATCAGGTTGATCTCGCTTTCCGATCTCAGCCTTGACGACAGCTGATATGGATCGTTTTCTAGGGTGTAATTGGGAGGGGTTTGGCCCTCTACGTCTGTTGAGGAGGAGCGTGTAATGGGATGCCGAGCGATTGGGTCGTTCTCGTTAGAATTGGGTATTATCGCCTCGTATGAGGTGCTCAGGGCACGTTTGAAGGAATCGTGGCCGTCCAGTTGGGGGATCGGGGTCGAAACTTCCGAACGCTCAAGATGGATATGGAATGGATGAGGGTGCATCGTTATCGTTTGGTCGAGGCTGGTAATTGATGCCATTATGGCTAACTATGTGTTCTAAACGCTCTAACTGAGAGCAATGAGGGTATGGATGCTGTTTAACACAATAGCCAGAGCACATGCAGTGCTTTGGTTGAGGACAACAATCTTACGAGTGTGACGGTGTGGCTACGAGCTCTTGAGGCGCAGTCCAAAGATTACCGAGCTAAATTAAGCGATTGTATCATAACTGACGCAAATGCCGGGCTAAACTCCGGAAGGTTCTCCACTCCGTACCATCATGGTTACAACTGTCATGCATGCGTGGTGAATTGCTGCAGCGTTACCACCATGGTCGTGACGAAAGGTGTAGTCAGGCTGGCCTCAGATCCTCTCAGATTGAACTTTCTACATCTACAAGAGGTGTCATTGCTCAGTACACTAGATCAATTTCTGACGTCGATGCCATTGCTAAGCCTTTGATAAGAACTACCTTCGGCGCATGATAGAAGAGTACGATCAGATCTAAGAACCGGATAGCGGGTAGAACAAGGCTCGGAGAAGAAAAGCTTAGAGTTCAAGAGAGATTTGCAAGAGCAAGTCAAGGATTCCTCCGCCATGGATCCATCCAAACTTGACATCTCTCCATTGAAAGACCTAACCGTGGACAACATCACAGAGAACACGGTCCGAATTAACTCCCAGTGTCCAGACCCTCGTATGAAGTATGTCCTTGAGAGACTCGTCAGTCATCTCCATGACTTCGCCAGGGAAACCCGGCTAAGCACCGAGGAATGGGTAGCTGGCTATGAGTTTCTCACTGCCGTGGGGCAAATCTGCTCAGATGTTAGACAAGTAAGCTCCGATCCCTCGAGAGCGAAGCGAATCAGATAAAAACACTAACCTGAAGCTGACCGCATTCCTAGGAATTCATACTCCTCTCTGACATCCTCGGCCTCTCCCTTCTCGTCGACTCAATCGACCACCCAAAACCACCCTACGCAACTGAAGGCTCCGTTCTCGGCCCGTTTCATACCCATGAAGCCCAAGAGATGCCAAATGGCAATGCCATGTCCCACGATTCCGCTGGCACTCCCCTTCTTGTCCTCTGCACTGTCAAAGATTCCCACGGCAAGCCTATCCCAAATGTCAAGATCGACATATGGGAAACGGATTCCAAAGGTCACTACGATGTGCAATATCCCGATCGTGAAGGACCAGACGGACGGTGCATCATGCGCAGTGATGAGGAGGGCAACTTTTGGTTCAAAGCTATCAAGCCAGTATCATACCCGATTCCGCATGACGGCCCAGTCGGGAAACTCCTAGAAAAACTTCACAGACACCCATATCGGCCTGCACACATGCACTTTATGTTCGAAAAGCCTGGATATGACCATTTGATCACAGCTTTGTATTTGCGAGGCGATCCCTACGAAACCACCGATGCCGTCTTCGGTGTCAAATCCTCCCTCATCGTCGACCTTGACCCCCTCCCTCAGACTCTAGCCACCGAATACTCCCTGCCCTCCCGCAGCCTGCTATTGACATACGATTTCGTGCTGGTGACGGAGAAGGAAGCGAGTGATCTGAGGGATGAGAAGAGTAGAAAGACTTTGAAGGAACTAGGGAGGAAGATTAGGATTGTGGAGGGATTGCCGGTGCCCGATGTGGATTAGGGTTTCGGGTATGGGAACGAAAGAAGATGGGCGCTGGAAAGAGGAAGTGAAGTAGGATTCGGGGGTGGTAGGATATTCGATTCTTACTTTACCACTCGTGCCACGGCAGATGCTTATAGTTGCTAGTTTCAAATTCGATAGTGGATAATGCCACACTGTAATCCTAGCGACAGCGCGTTAAGGTTATCGATAACACGATAAGAAAAGTTCTCGATAGAATACGCGTCATACTTAGATTCAACGGCTGCTAAATGTTTACCAAACTGTGTTTACTTTTTGATATCCATCCTGAGTTACTCAAGAAAATCAGTCGTTCGAGGCAGCAGAGGTGCTCACTTGGAAACACGGCTGCAAAGTTTCCCTACAGATTCCAGATCAACAATATTCCAGATAGACGTTCACCTTCTCGACTTTTGATCAGTTTGAACCCTTGCCCCTGGGCTTAGACTCGCCCAACGATTCATTCCCCATTCACTCTCCCAATCCCCATATCTGCGCTATTATCTGACCCACAATCATTCACAACTTCTTGTTTCCTAATCTCGCCCACCCCCGCTTTCCCCCCATCTTCTTTCTTGTTTCAAGGAGTATGAACAGAAAGAGAAAACGAGAAGGTTCATCCGACGTGCGTATTTCCTGTGCTGCGAAGCTGTAGTCTTGGGTTGCTCGTGGTCACTAACGTGGGTACAGTCGCAACAGGAAGATCCGCCAGAAGCACTTCAAGTGAGTTTACCTTCATATAGGTGGGGGTGTTTTTCCGCCTTTATTGCTTACTGACTGTGGGTTATAGGAGCAGGAACTTCCAACAAGGGATACAGAACCTACAGTATATACAACAGCTCCTACGCTACCAGCTTCTCCACATCTACCGCCGTCTTTAGGCGCTGCGCAACCTCTCACCGAGGAGAATCTACGCATTTTAGAGGGATCCTCTATTATCAGTGACGTGGCGCCAAAGAAATCTAGTGTAGATGTTACTACATCCACTACTAAGACCACAAATACCGCGGCACCGTTGGATACGAAGATCCTCGAAGATGTCATAAAAGCCCTCCGGAGCAACAAGCTTTGGATCAAGGACCCTGTAGCGAGGCAAAGGTACCCAGAGGTGGTAGACTTCGCTTCACAGCTTATCACACACAAGCGGCACTCCGACATGGACGAGATCTCTCAGCAAGAAGCCCTCGAGAGCCAGGTGGATTATGGTCCTACTAACGAAGCTACCTTCGTTGCTGAGATGTGGCGGCACATGCACAAAGACTACCGCGACAAACGTACTTCCGGCGAACCTGGCTCGGACATCCTGGACGCAGACTGGACGACCGAAACATGGCATAAGGCTCATCTGAATGCAAGATGGGATCGAGAATTCCGGCCAGAGTCAATACCACGCGTTGATACCAAGAACGCAACAATCATCAAGCTTCTCCAGGCTTTGCCACGCGTCAAGAATCCGAAACCCGATTTAGCTTACGGAATCAAGCATAGGGCGTTGACGCAGACGGAGTTGGATGTTGCCAACGCGCACCTTCGTTTCTCAGAACCCTCCCCAGGGCTTTGCTTTCCGTTCTTCGCAGCGGAGTTCAAGGGCGCTGGCGGCGTCCCGGAGGAAGTAGAGTTACAGGCCTGCCGGGTAGGCGCTGCCATGGTTGATGCGATCAGGGGGCTGAACAAATTTGCAGGGCTTGAAAAGAAGGATGCTGGCGCCGACATGAGCTCGTTCGCCTTCACGTTGACTATGATCCCATCAAGTGCGCGTATGCAGGTCCATTGGGCACAGATCGTACCGGGAGAGCCAAATATCTACCACATGCACACCATCGGGAGATACTGGCTAGACATTGGGCGCGATTACAAGGATATCCGCCGCGATCTTAACAACATCCTGGATTGGGGCCTTTCGGTCCGCTTACAACATGTCAAGGAGACGCTCAATGCCATCAATAAGAAGAATGTCGCTGCTCCACCACCAAAGACGCAGAATACTGGAACAGAAGCGAGCGAGAAAGGGGACGCCGGGGTGGAGCAAGGATCAGTTGGCTAATTGGTCGAATTGTCCAGACGTGTATTATGTGGATAGCTACAAGTGGGACCAAGGGACCTCCATTTCCATTTCCATTTCCATTTCCATTTCCATTTCCATTTCCCTATCCCTATTCTTTAAATAAGCTATCTATCCCAAGCCCTTTCATAACAACAAAAACAAACTACACCACTACCTCCGCCCTGCTGCTATAAGAAGACCTCACTATTTACGCAGCACACCGGTTTCGTATACGCCCACCCCCACTCTCCCCAGCGGCAATGGCAGAAGAAATCGCTTCTGGAGATCTAGATACGAGGCAAGGTTGCATACAGCAGCAGCACGTCACGCTCCGCACACCACCAGCACGCCATATCATAGAGAAAGTAAGGGTTAACATGCTTTTGGGATACCTGCTTTGGGGACTCTGTGGCCGCTAGTCCATAAGGGATTCTTTGAAAACAAGGGGAAGGTTGTGACGTAGGACTTGGACGATGGCAGCGGCTTCCTAGATTAGTTGCACCTCGTCTAGTATCGACTATCATCCTTTTCAAAGGTAAAGTATTCTAATTCTAAGGTCCACCACCTGGTAGGGTAACGAGTGATTAGGTGAGTAGGTAGGCGAGTATGTAGGCAGGCAAGTGAGTACTTCGATGAGTATTCCGCAAACAGAAAGGTATGACTCCCGCCAAAATTCATTTTTAGATTGACATGTTCGAACGCAGCAATACATTTTCCGCCATGCGCAGCAACGAATATTCATCTAAATCTTATGCTTCGAAAGCGCATTTGTTTGCCTCGAAAACCATCAAGTTTAGAAAACTCGAGATTTCGCGCCGTGCCAAAACCTGCCAAGACTGTGCGGAATCTGATAAATTGTACTGTACCCAGTGTTCTTCACTCCGTGGAGCGACTTCCCAAAAGGTCCCGCAAGGCACTCGTGTTCCTGTTCGTGACTTTGTCGCCTGTCCTTCGCTGGCTGTAGAGGCATCTTGCAGTGTAGAGATCTGCACAGAGTAAGATGCAGCCTTGCTGACACTCGTGCTGGTGGCAATTCCCTCGTGGAGAGTGCTCAACGACAAGCCATCACTGGCCATACGGCGGAAGTCGTCGGCGACCTCGCTGTTGTACTGCATAGGATCGAGTCCCTCAAAGATGATGGGCGAGTGGAGCTTGGCTAGTTCCGCGACATTGTTGAGACTGAAACGTGTAATGGGCGTATCTTTTGGCACTTGAACCTTGAGTCCAAAAGGATACAGAGGCTCCAACTTCACCTGCTGGTCAAATGCAACCGCTTCATTGGTACCGATAACGCTGTACATTGGTACGTCGGCACACAAAAAGTTGAGGCCAAGCTCATCCTTACAAATCTTGTAAGTCACATCACTGTCCGTTGGCTTGCGGCCAAGGCTCAAAGAGACGTTCGTGACATCCAGATAGGGAGTGTTGTGCCAAGGTGTGACGGGAAAGGTGCTATGCCGCTTGTGAGGCAACAATGCCACCGAGAGTTTACTAGTATTATCACTCGCATGGATAGATAGGCGAACGTGTAATGGGGACTTGCTTGCCACCAACGCGGAAAAGGCCTTGCCACGCTCAATCATGCCACGCGCCACCTTGGAACTGTGCTTCCTGGCAGCACTCTTGCCCATACCCTTTTCACGGAAGGATGTCGCCAAATCCAATTCAAGGAACTTCATATAGGCACGATACGTCAAAAGGGCATTGTTGTCCTTTTTGATGTCCTCGTCAAAGACATACCCAGGGGGAAGAAAAGAGACAAAGAGACGTTCCTTGAGCTTTCCAATGCGACTTGCATACTCTTCAGCAGTAGTTGGTGAGCTCTCGCTACCAACCAACTCGAAGAGATCCGTGAATTTCAAGTGCTTCAGTCCCAGACTCTCGGTGATGCGGTGAAGACCCTTTGCATAGTCGAAAACTTCCTCGTCGGAAACGCCCAACAAGTCATTGTAACAGGAACCATCGCTTACGACAGTGACGTGGCCACCAGGCGAATAAACTTGCTGGATGCGTGCACCAATAGAGTTGAAATGTTGGAGAGACATGCGTTCACCCACATCTGGATCGGGGCCTAGGACCTTGGATTCATGGTTGGGGCTCTTGAATGGATACGCAGGCACCACCATATTAATGGGTTCTTGTTTGGCAATAAAGCTGCGCAGTGTGTCCAACATTTTGGGTTCCATCACGTCTTTATACCTATCGCCAGGGCCGCGGATACGGTACGAGGCAATAATCTCAGCGATACGCTCAACCAGAGCCTCATGGGCCGCCGTTCTCGTTGTCGAATTTGAATTCTCCAACGAGAGCGTCTTGGTAAAATCGAGGCGGGATGGGCCAAATGCCTGAAGAGGCTTAAAAGTCCAAGGCTCAATGTTGGGCCTAACTGCAATGGTGTTGGACGTCATGATGGCTCGCTGTGGTGACGACGTAGAAGACTACTACAGTGGCAATGAGACAGCAATGAGAAGAAATAATGGTTGGACAGCAGCGCTCATAGGAGGTGGGAGTGGTGCGTCTGACTGAGTATACTCTCTACTATACAAATACTAACCATCTCTTTTGCCGTCTCGTGTTCCTTGCAGTCCACCCTGTGGTTGTGTCCGACTGAGACGGCAAAAGGTATCGCATTATTCCGCGGTAACCGTGAGCTCCGCGGGTGCTTGATACCCTGGGGTCTCTAAGCATTATTCTTAGATTTTGTATAGTATGTCATACTAACAAATTCCACATGTCCGCTGGCAAAGACTGGTACAGCCGGCCAACCATCTTCGCAGTCCGCGGCTTTCGTTGTTTAAAGCTCTAGGATGAAAAATTTCTCCTCCGATCTCAATCCGGGCCCTCTCTCCGTTTCAACATACTTGTAAAAAACATCCTCTTCTCATTACAATGAAGCGGGAATCCAAACTAACTCAACTTGAACGGTGCTTCGCTGCAATTGAGCGTTCTTTGCCCGGCATCTCCGGTCACCAGAGTTTGCCCCTTTCTTTGAGAATGAACAGATTCATGTTCATACCTAGAAGGACATTCTGCCACAGCATAAACATTGCACCCAGAAAGTATCCGAGCCGACGTTCCTGGGTCTCACAAAGATGCTCTATCGGAAATTGGTGGTTTGAATGATGACTTTGCAGAGAACCATTCAGCTTGCAAACCGAGAAGAGACTAAAGTACCTTTCCGAGAAGGCATTGTTCTCGGAAGAGCAGAAAAGCAAAGGATGTAAACAGCTAACAGAGACTACAGAAAGCAAAAAACAACTTATGATGTTGAAGGCAGATATGATCCAAACCTTACTCCAGAGATTGCAAAGCCGTGACTGTTGGAAATAGGGGAGATGGTAATCTCCGCCTTCATAGGGCTGATAGCGCTGGGGCCCGCTAGTAGAGTTTTCACCTGCTCGCTCCTCCTAGATAAACTCCTAACAGCTTCAACCCCATATATCAAAATGCCCCATATGGCCTCGTATTGCAACAATGACCTTGTGTTTGCAAGATCTGTTCTCGTCGCTCTTTCCCTGTTTCCACAGCCAGATACTTAGAAAAGGGGCAACGGGGAGGGCATTACTTCACAAAATTGCTGTCAAAAAAGACATTTATCATGTGGTTCTCGATTTGAATGAGAAAATAGGTTGATAAACGGTGCAAGTAGGAGCACCTAGAGATTGACACAAGGCCCATGTATTTAGATTTGAGGAATACTATGGACGCTTTAGACAAGAGCACAAGAAGCATGCAGCAGCATGCCAGATCCGACCAAATATGCCTGCAACTATGCGTGTAGAACTCTCGTACCCCTGTTTCTCCCGCTATCGTGTGGGCTCGGGCCATCTACTGCGGAGGAGGGACAGCCTTCTTGTACGCGGCTTGCACCTCGGGAAGAGCATCGAGCTTCTTGATGTAGGCATCAATGGCAGGATACTGGTCCAAAGGCTTGAGAGCTGGGCCCGCTAGCGCCGAAAGCTTGAGCCAAGGAAGGATAGCAAGGTCGGCAATGGTGAGGTGGCCAAGCGCAACGTAACCCCCGGGAGCTGAAGTAAGGTGCGTCTCGAGGACAGAGCGCAGACGCTCCACCTCGTTTTGGTAACGAGCAATGATGCTCGGGCCAGGCTTTTCCCCGTGTGCGCCCTCGTGGAAAGCGAGGAACCACACCAGTTGTCCTTGGGAAGGACCCAAGCCAGAGATTTGCCATGCAAGCCACTGGTTCACGTTGGCCCGCTCCTCGGGTGTGCTTCCACCAAGCTTGCCGCTCTTGTCATACTAGACCAAAGGAAACATACATCAGCTCATTTTCTTGGTACTTCTGCACGCTGCGTCATACCTTTTCAGCAAGGTACTGAAGGATAGCACCACTCTCAAAGACGGTAAAATCCTTGTTGCCATGATCAACGAGACCTGGAACACGGCCGTTGGGGTTGACCTTTGAAGTGTAGTTGGTATCCTTGACCGTGCCCTTGCCCTCACCAAATCCAAGGGGAATAGTGTCGTATTGGAGACCAAGGTGCTCCAAGGCGATGGCAGCCTTGACAGGGTTGGGTCCCGGACCTACACAGCCAGAAAGCGGCAAATTAGAATGGATGAAATCGTTGACTGATATGTCAGGCAATGATTTCTCACCAGCGTGCGTGTAAAGCGTAAAGGGAGATCCAGTCATGGCTAGATAAGAAGAAGCAAAAGTACAGCTTTGTACTCGCAGTGTAGAAGAAATGTGCTTGAATCTAAATGCGTTCCTGCAAAGTGGAGAGGCAGAAAAACCCATATAAGTGTGAGGTGATGGTGTCTAGGTCGGACTGCTACTGAAGCAATGTGCTGAGGTCAATAAAAAAACGGTCCGTCGCACAGGTCTTTCAGTTGCAAGAATTGTCTGTTGAATGACACTCTTCCGAGAATGAACTCGACAACAATACTCGGAACTTTCGGCGGGTACGGAGCGTACAGATACACTAGGAGATTCGGAGTGTAGTCCATGTTGTAACGAAGAGGTTCAACGACCCAGAATTGTCTGTTCCTGACATTTCCGTCCTCGGAAACCACAGTGAGGAGGTAAGGCATCAAGCGCGCTCTGCAGGAGCTATGGTAGACGCCAAATGCTCCAAGTGCGTGTCCGCGGGACGTCAACGTGTGAGGTCCGCGTATATGCGGTCGGAAGCCTGCTGACCACTTGGCGTTATCATTGGCCTCGCACGACACTGGACATGCTGGCGGAAAGCATGAAACGACAAAGCCGTGGAAAGTGTCATTCTGCATATGGTTGTTCGGCGGAGCAGTCAATTGGGCCAGACAAGGGAGAAGCTCGTCCGCTCCCAAGAGAAAGACATAAAAGTCCATGCCAGCTGTCCCAAATGCTCCCACTTTTGAAAGCGCACACGACATCCTGCAGTCTCCTGTCTCTCCATCTGCTTTCTTGTTCACACTTGTACTACGCATCATCATGACTGTTACGGCACCTACTCCAAAGCACACGTTTACTGAGCGCGCTGCAGCAGGCAACCTGAATGATGCTCAGATTCTCAACTCCAACAATGCAGCTGGTTCGGATCTTCCCAACGATTCTGACGTCGTCGTTGCCGGTGGTGGTATGCATGGTCTCGTTTACGCCATTCACTCAGCCAAGTACAAGCCAGGCAACCTGAAGATCTCACTCATTGAAAAGAGCAGCAAGCCTGGATACAAGATTGGCGAGAGCACCCTTCCCCTCTTTTCTCTGTGGTGCAAGATGCATGGTCTCACGGCCGAGTACCTCTTGCGGCTCTTTGGCCTCAAGGATGGACTGTGCTTCTACTTTCTCGACCGAGAGAACCAAGGAAAGTACACAGACTTTTGCAGCAACGGCACACCAGGTGTCTTTTTGAGCGGTTTCCAAATCGAGCGGACGATCAGTGAGCTTCTCTTTACACTCCTTGCGCAACGGAATGGTGTCAATGTATACCATGGAAGGCAAGTCGACTTTGGTGCCACCAAGATTCAAGGTGGTGTCAAGAAGAGCAAAATTGAAATTGCCAAGGGCAAGTTTGATGGCAAGCCTGCGGCAACGATTGACTCTTCGCTCCTTGTCGATGCGACCGGCCGGTTCCGTCAGTTGGCTTCCAAGAATGCTCCTGTTCACCGTTTCGAAGGATGGAACTACGACGCCTTCTGGGGTTATTTCACTTGCCCGAAAGATGAGAGCAAGATTCCTCTCCGCTTCTACGAAGGTCTACACACCAATCACCTATGCTTCCCCGAAGGCTGGGCCTGGGTCATTCGTTTCCCCTCATGGGAAGGTAGCCCCACTGCCAACTTGATGGACATGATATCGTATTTGCTCGACTGCGCCGAGGCGAGTGTTCCAGGTGACCAAATCCCAAGCTCAGAGGAACTCGCCAAGATGTTTGGACTCCAGTTCCAGTGGGTGACGAGCATTGGCTTTGCTGTGCGCAACGACGTCAAGTACCCCGAAGACATGTCTGCATATGGAACGAGGGAAGCTGAGCGCAAGTTCAACTACATGGTCGAGAAGTACTCTCTCATCAAGGAGTTCATGACCCACTTTGAGCTCATCGAGAACCTCTACGGCCCAGGCACGACTTGGTTCGTCCGCAAGGCTCTGACATATCAGTCTCCTGTTGTCTCTGGCCCCGGCTGGCTTGCCATTGGCGATGCCTGTGGTTTCACCAACCCACTCCATTCTCCCGGTATCACGGCCGCCATGTCTACGTCGACGTACGCCGCCGAGCTCACGCACAAGGCCCTCGAGGCTGCACAGAGTGCCACCAATGCAGAGGCTGCCGAGCTCTCAATCCGCAAGACATTGGCTCCTTACGATGACTTTGCCAAGCGCCTATACCCAGCACTCAACCAGATGAATCGTTTCAACTACGTCTGCTTCCGTGAGCCAAGACTGGGTCCTCAAATCTCATGCCTGTGGCAATTCTTTGCGGGTATCGGTATTCCCGGCTGGCAGCTCATCCGGCAAGACTACAACTTGACGTTCCAGACGTACGTTCCTCACTCGATCAACTGGGCATGGGGATCCATGGTCCCCGAGTACGATGCCGTTGCGCGCAAAGCCATTGAACTCATCGGACCCATTCCTCTGGAAGACTCGGTGCCCGACGCCACGGTGCGCGAGCTGATTGAGTTTTCCAACCGCATCAAGAAGGTTGCCGTGGACTCGAACCGCTTCAACTTCCGATGGGACGGCCTGCTGCGTTACTACGACATCTACCTCAACTACAGCGAAGAAAAGACGTTCAAGGATAAGTTTGCCCGCCAATGCTCCCACTGCGCTTCCTGGCTCGTCCTCCGTCCGGATTGGAAGAAGTGCTACTCGTGCGGCAAGGAGCGGACGGACGAAGAGGCGGCCATCGCGTGGAATCCTCCTTTGGCCGTCGATGAAGTCAAGGCTCTTGTCCGGGCCTCGGATGCCGTGCCTGCTGCTCGCCGGGAAAAGGAGCATGTCGCAGATGCCCCTGCCTTTGCCACACTTCCGAAGGAGGTGTCTGTGTAGAGATTCGTTGCTTTTTCCCCTCTCTTTTTTGCTATATATCGTAAAATTTTGTTTAGATTCCGCTCTTTGTTTTTGTTTTTGTTTTTGTTTTTTTAATTTTGTCGCGGTTTTTGAGAATCGAATAAATAAACGGTCTTTTGTGATTTGCGTCCTTTGAAAACGTGGAATTGCGCAAGAAACGTTTTTGGTCAGGAAGGATTGTGTGTGAAAAGGATAGCGAAATGCTTCTATCTAGTCTAGCCACGCATGTACGTATGACAACAGCAAGTCTGCAAACAAGAAGAAAAGGAGGAATAAAAAAGAGTGGGACACTCATCGGGAGAAGGCTACTCTTCCAACGCGAAAGTTGATCACCTGGAAAATAGACAATATGCTGGGCCAAACACGCATTAGTCTCCATCTTGAAGACAAAGCACCGAATCTAACAAATTGCATCAATACTCCCTACTCTATCAATTTATTCTACATGCATTGCCGGTGTAGGGCCAATCTATATCTTGCCAATGGTGAAGTCGATTGTAATGCTTCCAATTCAATCATGACAGTATTGACATGCCACTGAAGGATGCTGACCTTTTCTCGTCCAAACCGACCAATCCAAGAGGCGCCACCATTGCCATTTGCAAAATGATGTGGGGTAAAGCTTTCCGTTGATCGTTCCGCATAGGAGTAAAAGTCACTGGTTGAGTTACCACCGATAGACGAGTTGATTCCTGCTCTCGACATCGGTCTCGATGTATTTGTGTGCTTGTCTGGTATCAGCAGACCGAGCCCATCGGCAGATTGCGAAGCATGGAGCAAAACTTGCCCTACAAGAGCTGCTGACGAAGCTGGCTGGATGATTCGACGGAAAGTTCCTGGAAAAGGGCGTTTTTCTCCATTGGCACCACTTGTGAGGTCGGTTACCATACTTCGTATTCCTTCGGCTCCTAGATTCACCATGTGCGGGACACCCATGCCAATATTTCTACATTGAGATAGGACAAGTATGCAAGCATCCATGCAAGCATCCATACACATCATCCGAAGTGGTCCAGAAGTTATGACGTCGTGCATTAGATGGAAAGCTTCGTGACGGAACAGTTTGAAGCGGATAAGGCCCAGCTCAAGACTAAGATGGACGTTTTGCACTTGGAGTGCTCTTTGAAGAGAGACTCGATGCTCGTTTGAAGTGTGGCTGCTACCGCTTCGGTTAACTCTCCCTCCTCCACTAGCACTGCCGCTGACTCTATTGTTTGGACCAATACCTTCTCCTCCTCGTCCTGCACCACCACCGAGCAACTGATAGAAACTCAGCTTGTTGTCTAGTGCATCCAGCTCAGAGCAAAGTTCGGCAGCTTGAGCAGGCGAGATGGGACCAGGGCGGATGATGCAATCCTCTGCTCTACGAGAAAGATTGGCGAGGGCTAGCGCGTACTCTAAAAAGTATCTAGTTTGGCTCAGTCTCTCCAAGTGCTCCGTTTCCATTGTAGGCGAGTGTGTTCCATCATCAGGAATCCCTGGAACCTTTGACGGAGGGTCGCTGTGCATTTCGGGACGAATAAAGTAGCTGCCATTGTGGTAAATGCCTGGAGAAGTCCAGTCAAGAACACAGAGAAAAGACCAAAGCTGCCATCGCCATTCACGTTCTTCGAGTGGCACATCGTCATCCCAGGGTGAATCCAAAGAAGCTTCAGCGGCAGAAGAAATAGTGTCAAGGTGGAGCTTGAGGCACTCGGAAGGTGCTGCAAACGATCGAGCGGCTAGAAGCAGTAGTATCTTGATGGCCACAACCCTCAATAGCAAAATCGAGGCACAAGTTGAAGCGGACCCTGTCTGTTGACAATTCGCATGAGAGTCGGCTAGAGAAGGCTGTGCTCTCGGCAACGCGGACATGCTCGCCTCAAAACCAGTAGTGAAAGAGTCCAAGTCTAAATGCGTAATCAAGGACCTTGCCTTTCTCCACAGATCTCTTGCAAAAGCATCAATGTTGATACGAGCAATACCGAGCTCCTGCGCTTTGACCGCGTCAAGATTCACAGCAGCAAGACTTGCACACGCAAGGATAAGTGACACTTTGACGTCAAAATGATCAAGAGAAACGGGCGAGCCGCAATTCTCCATCCCTTTACGAACTTGCTCCACTTCTTCGACTTCAGAGACCAATTGGTGAACATCGATGAATCCAGTTAGCGATCCAGAAGCGTGAAGCTGATGCCATGGAACATCAGAACAAGTAATAAGCCAAACTACTGTTCTCCTTACTAGACGATAAAGTAATACTCACGAATTGCGAAATCAAACCCCATAGTAAAGGACTTTCAGGAAGCAAAGTAGCAGTTCGAGACTGCGTCCATCGTTTGCGATTAGGACTTTGGTATGGGGAATCTGACCCTTGAGGGAAAGAAGAGCACATAGTCAGAATGGGGCTCGTTCCAACAGACACAGTTGTAAAACAACCAAGGGAGCTCGCATCAGACCTACCAAGCGATGGAATGATATCTGGCGTCGTGCTCAACTTTGCCGAGAGACCTTCCAAAGATGCTGCTCCTTCCTTGTATCGGATATTCTCCATCAACTCTGAATTAGAGGTTTTGAGCTCCTTGACCTCTTCTGTAAGCTTCAAAATCAAGTTTGGAAGTTGTTCTAGACTTTCTCGGTTGTTTTTCCTGACAGGAGCGAACGGCACGCCAGGATCAGTTATCAAAGGTCATAAAATCAAAATGCAAAGCTTTGACAAGACTCACTCTGGTCTTTGGCCTTCCTCCCAGGTACACAAATGACCTTCGCCTCGTGCCTGGCAAGCACCACAGGGATCAGAACGATCACATTTGAGCTTCCGCCGTCTGCAAGAGTGGCAGCTCAAAATCTTTTTGTCTTTACCCGTCTTCTGTGGCGGTTCAGGCTGCGAAGAAGCCGACTGCCCTTGCGAATTGTTACAGGCTGCTTCTGCAACTCCATTCGGTGCGTTTGTCTGCATTGTAATGAGCAGTGGTGAATTTGAGGTCTACTTGGTTGACAAATGCTCTGAGAACAAGCAGCAATATGGATCAATATTCGGTGTTGTGGTGAAGGAACAACGAAGGAAGATAGACGTTGAACAACGCGACTTCGCGACGCTATTTTAGCGCTTACCGGATACGGGATTCGTTTCTGGCTTCGGAGTCTTTGGTCAGCACGCCAGATTCCGCGGAGCTTTACGAGCCTCCGTGCCTGGGGGTATGGCAAGCTCAACAATGCAATGTCCATGACAACACGCCTAATCAAATCACAAATTTAGGGCTGAGATCAAAAACAGTATAAAGCCGGTGCCCTAAAGAAGTGCCCATCCTTACTTGCCCACACTGGACACCAATTTTATCTGGCACAACAAACTCTTTTCCCGCCACAAGCGTTCACTTTGCTCCGCTCCACTCCACCTTGCAAAGACCATAATGTCTTCTACCGGCGGATCTACAATTCCACACGACGGACCTCTCAGCAAAGAAGCATCTGAGCGATCTGATAGCGCCGCTGCCGGACCTGGTGGCGCTGGCGAGCCGGACGCAGCTGCTCCACCCTCCCATTTCTCGTCTCCATTTCAAGAGGCTATCTTTATCCTTGTCATTGGCTTGTCTCAGCTCTTTTCCGTCGGAGGTCTTGGAAACACGGCATATTCTGTGCAACAAATCGGTCGTGCTCTCAATGTGACAAGCAATGGACAAATGTCTTGGTTCCTGGCAGCATACTCGCTGTGCGGTGGTGCTTTTGTCTTGGTGACTGGACGACTGGGAGACCACTTTGGCCACAAGTATGTCTTCATCTTTGGATGGATCTGGATGGCCATTTGGTCTCTTGCCAGCGGCTTTGCACACAGTGTTGTCTTCTTCGACTTTGCTCGAGCAATGACTGGCGTCGGCAATGGCGCTCTGGTACCCAACTCGTTTGCACTCTTGGGGCGAGCTTTCCCACCATTTTCGGTCAAGAAGAACCTTGCCTTTGCTTTCCTCGGCTTTTGCGCTCCTTCGGGTTACATCTTTGGTGGCCTCATTGGTGCTGCCTTTGCTGAGAAAGTCACTTGGCGATGGGGCTTCTGGTTCTGGGCCATTAGCTGCCTCATGCTCGGCATTGCGGCTTTTGTCGTTGTTCCACACAGCGTTGGCTCCCCTGTTCCAGGACTCAGTTTCAAGCAATTCGACTACATCGGCACCTTTCTCGGCGTTGCTGGTCTCATCCTCTTTGCCTTTGCATGGAATCAAGCATCTGTGGTTGGTTGGCAAGAGCCTTACACATACGCCCTTCTCATAGTCGGCATCGTCTTTATCGTCGCCTTCGCCTTTTCTCAGTCACACGTCTCGGCACCAGTTTTGCCCAACTCGCTCTGGAAACGCAAAGGCTTTACTCCTGTCGTGACAGCAATGTCTTTTGGCTGGATGTCCTTTGGCATCTTCCTTTACTACACGACCATCTTCATTCTCACAATTCACAAGGAACTTCCTCTCTCTGCCGTGGCAGAAATGGTTCCTCTAGTCATTGGAGGTCTCTTTGCTACGGCATCGGTCGGCATTTTTATTCCAAAGGTTCCAGCCCAGTACATCTTTGGCGTTTCGATGTTCTCATTCCTCATCGGCAACCTTTTGATGAGCTTTGCCAACTACTCAAAAGTCTATTGGGCCTTTATCTTTCCAGCCTGCCTCCTCGTCGTTGGAGGGCCGGACCTCTCCTTTGCATCGGCTGGTATTATCATCTCCAATGCGGTTTTGCCAGAGGAGCAAGGTGTGGCCGGGTCATTTATCTCAACGGTGGTGCAATACTCGATTGCCATTGGCCTCGGTGTTGCTGCCACCGTAGAGGCGCACGTCAACAAGGGCGGTAGCGACATTGTTCTCGGGTATCGTGGTGCCTACTGGCTCGGCGTTGGCTTTGCAGCTGTTGCCTTCTTCGTGGTTGTTCTCTTTGTTCGTGATCACCGCTTCGACGGGACAGAGAATGCCGAGAAGGAGGTCAAGAGCAATGACGGCACAGTCGAAGAAGCTCCTGCAGCAAACGGAAATGCTTGAGAGAACTTCTGGTAGCTTATCATTCGAGTACTTTTGTCACTTCTAGAAATGGATTAGCACAATTGGCTGCAACATTATATTGTTCTTGTTCTATGAGAGCTCGCAGCGCCACCGTCTAGAGTTCTAGCTTTGCTAGAAGATACAGACAGACTTGGTACGAGAATTGTAAATCAGCTCTGTGAATATTTAGGTCTCATGGAAAGATCAAGGTATGTTTTCGCGGCTACAAACCGTAAGAGCCCATTCTTTTCGAAGAGCTGTGCATACTTGGCGAGGGAATAGGGAATTTTACGCGTTCCTACGGTGCTTTGCGCGCGTCATCACTGCAGCTTTCAGATCTATGGCCGAACAGAGATAAGGAGGGGCAAAAGAGCCATGTAGTATGAAGTAGCCAGTAGAATTGAATAACCAGCTGTGTGAGAAGGATGTACGAAGTACAGGTTAACTATGGAGGATGCTGGATGCAGCCGCTGGATACTGGATGCTGGATTTCATTGACCCCGAATTGCCACTAGGCCTCAATAGGTCAAGCCCATCAAAACGAACCTCACCTCGTGACCTCACTAGCACGTGCATCGAAACGCAAGAGAGAGATGAACCAAAGAAATGAAAGAATCCTCTGCCCTCGACATTCTTCTTAGGCCTTTGTCAACGGCTAACATCACTGGCCTCTCACCAAGTGCTCGATCCGTCAGTGACGAACGGCACCTGCATTGTGACAGCGCTCTTGAGGCGGACGTAGAATACTCGGAGGCAAAGCAAAGATTCGCGCTACGGACTGTCGAACTCGGTCCGCGGACACTACAAACAACTCTCTCCACGGATTCTCCAGCCAGAGTCCGATTACTCCGCACTAGGTACAGTATACACACATAATAAGAAGTGAAAACTTCGTCAAATCCCTCAACTCTTGCAAAAAGGTTGTGTTGGTCAAAAAACTCGGACTTGGCATTTTGAAAAAGAAAAAAAAATGCCCACGCAGCACCGCATCCTTTCGCTCGTCTACAACGAGTTTGAAGCGCTCGATCTCTTTGGTCCCTTGGGCGCTATTGTCCCCCGCAGCGACTACTACACTCTCAAGCTGGTCAACATCCACAACCTGGGTGCTCCGCATGGCTTGGAATCCTCCATCAAAAACGGGATTGGCACTCTGCCCAACCTTTCCTTGGCCGAAGCTCTCAAGCAAGAGGAGCAATTCGATACGCTCTTCATCCCGGGAGGGTTCGGCATGATGCCTCTGGTGTGGGATCCCATTCTGCTGCAGCAAATCGCTCAGCTTGCCGACCGTGCAGCCAATGTCTTTACCGTCTGCACGGGATCCATCCTCCTCGCTGCCACGGGTCAGCTCGATGGCCGCAAGGCAACAACAAACAAGCGCCTTTATGATGAATTCACGCCAAAGTGTACGTGCAGTTGGGCTTACCATACATAGTCCCGTCACTTTTTGCTTTACATTGACCTTTTCTTCTTCTTTTAGACCCGGGCGTCCAGTGGCAAAAGCGTGCCCGCTGGGTGCAAGATGGCAAATTCTTGACCTCGTCGGGCGTCACGGCCGGTATCGATGCGGGTTTTGCGTTCCTCGCCAACACCTATGTTGCTCCCGAGGATCGTAAAGCCGCTCCCACTCCGCTACAAAAGGCAAGCGCCAAGGGAGACGCAACGGCGATCCCGGGCTTCGACAAAGAAAAGGCACTGGGACACGCCCGATTTGTTGCATTTGGCTTGGAGTACCGATGGCACTCGGATCCTGCCGACGATCCCTTTGTCGATTTGCCTCGGAGCAGCACCAGTGCTACCGTGTAGAATAACATTTTCCTCTGGAAATTTCTCACATCGGTGCTGTAAATGAACTAAAGATCACTTGAAATGAAGTGACTGTGCATTTTCTCTCGTCTACGTTGCCACAATGTGATGTGCACCAAAAAACATGCTGACAAAGAATATGATGTACCCCAAGAGAGAAAAAAGATGGACTTTGATGACAGATTTGCTGGCATTACCCCAACAAGAGGTGACGAGTCATTCTCCTCACACTACGTACTATCCCGTAATACATTGGCCACGGAACATTGCTGCTTGCCAAAAGATCTAACCTACAGGGGGGAGAGGGTACCCATCGCCCAAGGCATGAGTTAACAAAAACTTGGCTGCTACATATGCATCAGCGCTTGAAGGTGTCGTTGCAGCCTCACATCCTCCGCTCAACGTGATAGGTCCACTCCCCATAGACGAAGGTGACGTGTGTGTGACACGGGTGCCATCAGGATTGCTATACACATCGGCAAATTCTGGTGTGCCGAAGCTGCTCAACGAGTGCGCCTCGCCGGAAGACGGCGTAAATGGCATCGAGTCGACGAGGGTTTGCAAGTCTGCTGTAGCCGGAAAAAACCCATTCTCCGTAGGAGATTGAGGAGGAGGAGCAAAGTCCCAGAATTCCCAAAAGTTGCAGCTCGGGTCATTGGAGAGCACTGGTAGCACGTCCAGGTCTTGGAATCCAGCAGTAGCAGTTGGTAAAGGCATATACATGTCTAGAGCGGAAAACGAGTTTAGACTTGCTTGTTCCATTGCTGCAGCTGCGTTTCTGGCGTTTTCTTGAAGAGCCTCCAAGATGTCCATGACCTGGTTTTTGAGCGATTTCCTTGCACTACCGTCAGATTTTACTCCTTGTCCTTCCAGACGGTTTCCTGTCGAATTTTCTCCGTAGCTTTCTTCATTGTTGCCAGACTCCTCTTCCTCTAGCTTCATCAAGGCTTCGAGAGCAATAACACTTCGCTGAGCAGCGGCTTTGACTCGTTCCAATTGAGGGTCTTGTGGGAACGGTGAGCCTTGTGCATCACTTTGCGTCCGCAATAGCTCGATAGCTTCCCGAATCTTGTCTCTTGTCATTAATCGACTTAGTTGGGCACTTGAACGATCTGCATCCTTGTGCTTGGATGAGAATAGCAAGTCAATGAGCAGTACAATGGCAGCATTGAACAATTGGGTATCGCTGGTGGATAGAGAACCACAAACGGCGCACCGCGCTTGTATTTGCGCTTGAGTGCTGATAATGTTCTGTGCCAGTAGCTGACAGGATGCGTGGCCATCCTGAGACGAGAGACTGGCTCGATGAAGTCTCAAGAATAGGCTCCAAAGCTGCTGATGCAACATCCATCGCTGCACTGGTATCGCTGCCATGGGACCCGTTGAAGTGAGTCCCACGCTGCTTCCCAGTCTAAAGTAAGACGGCAATCCAGCAACAAAAATTTCATACTTCTTGTTGAGATGGTTTCGCATCATTGCACCTTCATTTGTCTCTTCTTGCCGTTGTGCTTGGTGTAGGGGACCACGCAAGTCGATGGACTCACGCGCACAAACCGCAATTTCTAGAGCGTGGACTGTATATGAGAGCATGGTGAACTCGGATCGAGGCCGCTCAGTGATGTGACCATGGACATTGACCTTCAACGTCGTCGGGCAGAGATCATCATCATTTATGTGCAACGGCATCCGAGTACTGAATTGTAAGGGATGAATACTATAGTAACCCAGCGCTTGTCCGCGTGACCAATCTCGCATCACAAGTGCCCACCTATGTTTCAAACAAATCAGAGACCAAGCTCCAAAGAGAGATGTTTGTGTTCAAATGACTCACCAGATGCGAATACCAATTTCTGTTCGGATGCGGGGTGGCTCCGTCGATGTTGATGAGCCATCTTCAGAGGAAGAGGTGGGCGATGTAGAGGCTTCTAACCTTGCGTCACCTAGTCGATGCAAACCTAGTTTCTGGGCTCCCGAAATTGCGGTGACCAAGATTGCATCGAGCGCCAACGATCCCTCTTGGCCATCGAGCAAAAGCATAATGGAAGCTTGTAAACTGGCAATCGAACCACAAAAGAGCGACACCCCTCCTTGAATGCAACGCAAGGCAAGTGACCTCCACGTCTTAGAATGCACATCTGACGCTCGAAGCTCTTCCACACGAAGAGTCAGAGATGTAGGAGACCAGCCAAGTTGAGATGGTGTGGGATGAAAGGCGAGAGCGAGTACGAGCTGTTAAAACGGAAACGTGAGCATACGCTTGATGCGCGGTATAGTGGCATACGCACCGCCAAGAGGTGACAGGCAAGTGTATCCATGGAAATTGTACTGGACAGGGCCATGACTTGTGCTTCTGGCGAAGCAAGACCCAAGCAGCCACAAAACTCTTCTGCTTGCTTCATAAATATCGGTGTGTGTACAACATTGCCAAGAGGACCTTGACAACGAGTGACAAAGACTTCGTAGAGGAGATGAATCATGTCTAGCCCGGGCATAGCATCGACAATTTCTCGAATCAATGCAAGCTTCTCACCTTGTCTTTGTAGATTACTGGTGATTAACCAGTACAGGTTGGGAAAGTCTGGTGCCACAAAGGATAATGTTGATTCAAAGACAGCGGATGGGTAGGCATTGGTGCGAGACGTTCCCTCGACGAAGTGCTCGAGTACTTGTGCAGCCTCTTCTGCTTCTGTTTCCTGGTTTTGTGACGCATTGCTGATAACATAAACGTAAGTCAGTGAGAGGTATGGTACGAAGAATCATGGAGCAAAACTCACGTCTTGGTATTATTATTGTTGTGTTCCGTCTTTGCCCTTTTTGCCCTTGGCTGACATGCATCTTTGGTACAAAGATGACCGACGTTACGCCTGACACATTCTATCTACATGAAAAAGATTAGTTACCACGTCAATCGATATCGCATTAAAAGACGGCAACATACACATGGTTCCTTTCTGTCACATTTGAGCTTGGATGCTCTACATCGTGCACAGGACAGAGTAAACTTGCGCACGCCAGATTCCGAGCCTGGGGAGGCCTTGGTGCTGGCGTCCCCGTCCTTTGTACTATGATCAACCATTGTTGGTGGCAAGATGGAAAAAGGGCATGGTTCATGTCAAGGAGAATGTTGCGCGCGTATGCTCTGCTATTTGGTTGCAGTTCTCAGCATACACGCCCATCGTTCTGAAATCTGGTGGGTACTGTGTAAGGTAGGTAGTATTGCCCCACTAGCGCCATGACTATGAGGCATTCTGTTCACTGGCCACTGCTCTCCGGCGGTTGGGCGGGTGCGGCGTGTCCCAGTTGCCCGCTCGTGCAGCGCCAGGCAAGGTTCGGCTAGCACGGGCCGGAACCAGCAAGATTTTTAGTACCTTACCTTATGTACATATGTAGCCCTATCATACAGTAGCCCCCTAATTTCTATGCGACCGTCACCTAAATTTAGGGGACAAACCCTAAACTTTAGGCATGAAAGTCACTATCGCCCGCTGATTTCGGGCAATAAATGTTTGTTGAAATTTGGTATACAGAAGGAAATGCTCATCTACGGTGGTCTAACAGAGTGAGCAAAGAAGGTCGTGGGATTCTATTTGCATTGTCCCATGAATTCGGTCTAGAAAGCATGAATTACACGTCCTTCAACAGTGCTCAAGCCTGTAGTTTGGACATGATCACCCTTCCACTGTGCTAAATCGCCAATGCTCTGGATGATATACGATGGCCAAATGTCTTCGGCTTGGCAGTCACTCTCTGTGGAGATGCCTGTGAGGACGAGGAGCGAATCAATGTTGCCATGCTTGGCAAACAAAATATCCGTATTGATGTTGTCGCCCACAAAGATTGCACGTTTTTCATCAATCTTGTAGAACGACTTGACCATGTCGAGCATGGGGGCGTGTGGCTTGCCGATCACTATTGGTTCACGCTTTGAAGAACAGATGAGTGGAGCAGCGAGGGAACCGGCACCTACCAAAAGAAATGTGTCGTTAGCACATTTCAGCCATTGTATGTATATCATACCTGGCCATGGTTCACCAGCAGCTGGAAAAGTTGAATCGTCATTCGTCAAGATAAAGTGGCAGCCTCCACCCTTTTCCCCCGCAAGGACGGCTCCTTCGGCTCCTTTGCGCGTAATGTGTTTGAATGCCTTGCACAATTTTGTATAGCTCATGTGCATGTCAAAGCCACAAAGAACTGCGCCAACACTGGGATCAATTGCCTCTTCACTCGTAAGGGAAGAAAAGTCATTGGCAGGGAGGAGCTGGTTGTCTTCGGCTGCTGTTCCACCACAGTGCAAGATGTTGACGGCATCAAGTTCCTCTTCAATACCTTGCATACCCATGACGTACACTTTACGGTCTGCAGGGAACTTGAGCGCATTCTTGAGATAGACTGCTGCTGCGAATGAACTCGACACAATCTCATGCTATATGCCATTATGAACTTGTCAGCATAAGAAAACAACAACCACGTGTCGCTCCTCACCTCACTGGCCTTGATTCCCAATTTGTCGAACTTTTTCTTGAAACTCTTTCGACTCCGACTGGCATTATTTGTTACAAATAACACTCGATTCCCTAGGCCTCGTAGCAAATCGATTATCTCGCGAGCCCCTGCAATGGCATCGTCACCAGACCAAAGCACACCGTCACAGTCAAAGAGCCAAATGTCGTAGCGGCTCAACATTTCTGCGTAGTCGCTTGACGACATCAGCTTGCGAGGCGGCGCCATTGGAAATAGCCTAAAGAAAGAGAAGTTGGTCAAGGAAAACCGATGCTGATTTGCTTCTACACTCGATACAAAGAATGCATCCTTTCCGCGCCATTAATCCAACACCGCGTCTTTCTGCACTTTGCTTAGCTCGCACTACCGGAGTCCGAGTTGATGCACTACGAGATTCGCCTCCCCAGCACTCCGCGGACCCGGACGAAGGCTCTAGCAAAGCCGCTAGGACTCACGGGCAGTGCATGGAAAAGTGCTCCGGTTCAGGTCCGAATGGAGCCATGACTGTGCATGGGGACCTTTCGACTCATCATCCAATAGCCCTAGTGCTGAACTTTTTTCACACGAACAAGTGCATCATGGTAAGGTTTGTCTGGTGTTTTATCTCACCCTGTAGTCTTGAATATTGGAATACGAGGTCATATGGGGCATTTAGTATATGGGGTTGAAGCTGGATTGTCTATCTAGGAGGTGGACGGTGAAAACTCTACTAGCGGCCCCCAGCCCTATAGGGCGGAGATTACCAACCAAATCACACCTGAAATTCCAACATTGAACTTCTAAAGAGGAATTCTATTTTGTTCATGTTTTGTTCATGTTAAGGGGAATGTGCTTAGATATTTAGTCGTCTTGATGAACCAGTAGTAAGATGACAGCAAGAAAGACACTGTACAATGCGTCATACAGAAAAACAGCGGTGTCTTTCTTTCGCAAAGAGTCTGCTCGAAACGCCTCTTGTCATCCGGTCATTACGTTCGTTGTATTTTTCGGTAAGGTCGTTTGGTCTCTTTCTGGCAACGAGTACCGACGGTTGCGACACCTCTTGAGAAGAGCCCGTTTCGAATGAACCGTCCTCACTAGAAGGGCCCCAAATCGCTGGCTAGCGGTGGCGTATCTAGGTACTTCACTATTGCCGTTTCCATCAGTAGAATAGCCTGAAATGTCAAAGTTCTCAATGAAAAGCTGCGTTGGCGTTTTTAAGGACATGCTTGCGAGACTTTTGCCTGCTCCATGAATCACACGCTATCGCATCAACATCAGAGTTTTCGGGTCGAGGCCGGCTACAATGTGAGCTTGATACATCTTTGGCCTCGGAACGTTCGATACTCGGTTTTTTTTTCTCTCCTTGCAGAGAGGTACAGAGCCACTTGACGATAATATATCTCCACCAAGGTTTTGATTTCCATGTTCTTGGAGACAGACGTTGTGATAGAATTGTATCCACGAGTGATGTTCCATCCAAAGCCCCACGAGAGGTGATCATGCAAAGACGATACAGACATGACTCGCTGGCGTTCTTGCCTTTCGGAAAGTGGTGGAAGACTGCCAAGTATTGTATAGGCAAGGTACCTTTTTGGTTTGGCCTGTTTGAAGAAAGCTTGGTCTATGGTAGCAGGTTGATTTGTTTCGTCATCAGCTGCCATTCGTCACCTTGTGGTGGTTGCCTTGCTATAGTGGTACGACCACGACAGATCAATAACACTGATGGGGGTACCAATGACTCTAGCTCTCATTTTGCCATCACACCCTTTTCTAGTGGCGGAGATCTCTCCGCTGGGTCTATGTAAGCTTGCTCTACGCTAGGTTTCCTCCTCTCTGTGTACCTCTCTTACTATCCTTGGGTTTTGTTTTGTACATGGGTTCATTGTTGCGCTTGTTTCACATTGGTACTATTGGCAAACGCACATAATGTGCTCTCGAAACCGGAGCAAGACATCCAAACAATGGCAAGAGGCGAAGGGAAATTGTCATTTCCATGAAACGTAATTGATTGAAACGATGAATTTCTAGTCAACAAGCCTCAAAAGAAGCATTAGCCTCGTTTGTGCGTGGTCTTTTACGTCTCCGGGTTTTGCTCCGGGATGCACGGAGTCTGTCCCCAGAACGCACAGAGCATATCAACCATTCACAAATCTGTCAAATTCTCTGTAGAAGAGGCGATGAGACAATTTGTATATGTGTCGGACCAAGGATCAAACAATGAATGAGAACAACATTCAATGATTCTCGATTGCGACTCCAACCAAATAGATGGAAAAATCATTGAAGCATCAATAAACGGGATTTACGTGCTGTCATTTGCTCCCAGACTTGAATTACCAACCTGACGGCAGTATGGCAACGATGAGAAAGCAGTACCCAAATAGTTAGGAACAAGCATGAATTCATTGCTCTTTCTTTTTACTTCAATCAAGCGAAAGCGAACATACAAATCAAAGGAAGTACCATAGATGCAAGACGAAGGTATAAAGCTATAGGATTCCTGGCATCTAATTGACGTGCACACGCCAGAGTTCACGGTGGCCACTCTCAAAGGCTGTTCGTGTGTGGTGTGTCGTGGCGTTGTCGTTGAAGATAAAGTCACCTTCACTCCATTGGTGGCGCAGGACAACTCGGCGATCGTACATGAGTGTGGTAAGTTTGTCGCACAGCGCATCTCCCTCGGCAACGGGTAGGCCAGGCACCTCGACGATGGTCGGTTCACTGGTCGCGCCAATGCACTTGCTTGCTGGCCAGGGTTCATGGAAACGGAATGTATCAGCGCCCGTCTCTGGGTGGGGTGCAATGAAGGGTAAAATAAGCTCTTTTCCTCCAAAGGCTTGATTGGCTACCGTGAATGTCTCCCACTTGAGTTTACGCAGCTCGTCAAGCTGGATGGTTTCTGGGCCGAGGAGTGGAAGCATGTTACGTGACGACGAAAAGAGTGTCAAGCCTCCAACTTGCTGATCTGCTGCACGATTGCGGAACATTTGGAACAATGGCGGCACCGAAATCCACTCGCCCGTCTTTTCATCCTTGACCGTCTTGAAGATACCATCGTAATGGAAAGGCATGGCTTCGTTGGTGAGAACGTTGTTCATGTTCAAGCTTACATTCTCCCGAACCTCGAGAATATCGCCAAATGGCCACATTTGGATTTCGCCCAACTCGCCAGCTTTGGTGCGGAAGACTTCTTTTTGAACCTCCATGGTGAATCCTCGAAGAAGTAGAGGTGTTGTGGAAAGGGCAAGACGGCGCACGCGCTTCATATCCACATCTTCGAACTTGTAGGGGCCGTGACCTTCCCTAGGCTTGACAAGCATACCACATGGGTAGAGCGGCTCAAAGTCGAGCGTCATGCCGGGCCAGTTGAAGAGGTCAGACTTTTCACGTAGCAACCAAGGTCGTCCTTGGGCATCGGTCACAATGTCAAACTTGGCCTTGTCTACCGTCGATGCATCGACAACGAGCACGCTAGCATCCGCGAGGACGGCGACGGCGCCATGCCATGGTGTGAGAAAGCTTGGGTTCGTCGATGGAGGAAAGAGGTCAAGAGTGATTTTGCCGACATTGTTTGACTCGTGGATAGACAGACGAATGGACGATTGCGATGTTGAAGCAATCAGCTTGGCGTAGGCCTAATAAATAGGGAATGTATAGTGTCAGCAACATTCAATGACTGACAGTCAATACGAGAATCGTACCTTTCCTCGCTTTAGCATCGCAGCCTTGAAAGCTTCTGGATCTTGGTCTTTTGGAAGAGCCGTATCGTAGTGCTTGCTTGTTGCTTGCACATTTTCATCCTCGCTTGTATCAACTTGTTGTGCAAAAGGACCGTCGAGAAGATTGCGTGTTTGTTGTACCTGGGCAGAGTACTTCTCGAGCGTCTGTGCATCTTTGGAAACGATGCCGGCTAGCGTACCTGGGCGTACAAATTCAAGGTGCTTGAGACCGAGAGAGGAGGCAAAATTTCGCAACTCGTGTTGGTAAGCAAAAGCGTCGGCGTCCGAGACTTGTAGAATGTCTTATAGCACAGCAGTGTTAGCGACACGATAGTTTTCCAAGGGATACTATGCTTTTCGCACCTCCATAGACGGAAGCATCCGACACAATCACGACATTGGCGCCACCCTCGTAGATCTCAGCAATGGAATCAGCAAATCCATCGAGCGTTTGCAGAGCAATTTCTTCAGCCTTGTCTGGCAATGAGCCCAGGGTCTTGCTCTTGATGTCCTCGGCCGGTGCCTTAAAAGGGAAAGCCGGCAAGATGAAACGCACAGGTTCCTTCTTGGAGACAGTGTCGGTGAGTCGCTTCTGAAGCTGTGGAACAAATTTTGCAAAGCGGTCTGGTACGTTGACCGAACGGTGGCGGTAGGCCGAGATGATGGAAAGGATCTTGGAGACTTGGGTATCTGTAGAAGGAAGATGGCTAACGGAAGGCATCTTGTTGACTAGTTTGGTGGAAAGATGTTGGGAAGAAAGAATCAATGCTCAAGGTGTGACTAAATGGGGTCATGTCTTCATCTTGGCTCGTTTTATCTCTTGAGGTTCCCTTGGGCCTGGCAATCCTCATCGGATACGAAAGAGGGTTCTCGTGCACAGGTCCGTTAGCTGAACCTACCATGATCTGCACTGAAGCCATCTGTGGCCGCGGGCAACGAGATAGACCGTTGCTCCGCGCCTCCCAGATGCTCACGGCACGGTCATGAGGAGGAGATCCGAGCTTGAATTATCGCTCCGTCCGAGTATACCTTGACTCATCCTTTCATCATTGAACCGGAGGCGGCGGAGTCAGAAGAAGCGCTGGATAGGGCACACGGACTCCGACGGAGCTGGATTGTTGTGAGATTTTAGCGCGCACTTTGGGCACCTGTCCAGCAGCAGGGGACGACGTCTAGTCGTCTACTGTAGCCATTCGAAGCGCGTACTCTGCTCCGAATGACTGCTCGTAACTTTTGTCGAGCCGCTTTTCCGTTCCAAGACGCCGGAACAATGTGCATCTCACGTTTTCCAGAGATCTGATACTTTTGGGTACAGTATAATAATAGCATAGGCATGTCTAACTAATAACAAAGCTATACATACCACTTCAGTCATTATTCTTCCGCCATCACTTGAGAGTTGAGACTGGTTTTGCTTGGCAATGAGACCAGTAGAGTAGGGCGGGCCAGCAGCAAGCAACACATTAGCGCCGTCGTCGATGACTGGCCCATGTACCTTATTCGAACCAAATCAAGCGACTACCTATATTATTCTCGATCCTCCCATTGGTTTTGGAGCATCATCTATTTGTACATCAAGCAACTTTGCAACCGCTACAAAGGACGTGCATGCGCAGTCGTCAAGGTTATTGACCTCGAAGCGTTCCAATGCGACTTTGCAGACCTTCGCCGTGAAACGCAGCTCATGTCGCTTTTCCAATATTCAACTCTTTTGCGTGTGCGTGGTGGCTGCTGGATCAATGGCAGCAAACTACACACATTGCAACTCGTCTCATGAGCTCCGGCAGTCCTTTCGAGAAGAAAGCATCGTTGCCACAAGCGCTTGAACAAGCGCTCCAAGGACTGAATTACCTTCCACATAAATGGCTGGCTTCATTGTGACATCAAAGCATCCAACATGCTTGTTGATGAGGATGGAACAGTCCTTGTGGGTGACTTTGGTGTCGGCGTTTGTCTCGGTGAACTAACTTCGGTGAACCAAGGGTTGGTTCTCTGGGGCAGGGGAGTGTCGAGGCAAGGAAGACGAGCTCTGAGCTTTGAGGGGTAACTGTAGCTTTGTAGGGCTATCTAAGGTAGCTGAAGCTACAGATAACGAATGATGTTGAACACACCTGAAGCCGTGGGCTTCGTGTTCGTTTATGTACTACTCTGTGCCCTGCTAGATGCTCGGTAGCTGCTCGTCTATCGTCTATCAATCACGTGACCCTTCCTCCTTATTCTGCCTGTCTGCTGTAGCGCTCATTTTTCCAAGGTGGGTTGTTGCTGTCTATTGACTAGAAGAAAATGGCGATGATGTCTCGAGACGATTAGTCCACGGATGAAAAGTCTTTTGCTTTTTGTTTGTAACGTTTTCTAGGTGAGTTTGACCATCGTTTATGTAATCGCCAGGATACCCTTCGCGACTACGCTTGCTAGTAGGACTTGAACCCCCCAACACATCGCTTGTATTGAGAGGATATGCATGCTGCTCTTCGAGCCAGGTGAGATCTCCATAATCGAGCCCAGCTGTAGCGCACGGTGCTGCAGCTCCGTTTGCTTGTGTGTCGGTTGCATCGAAGGGCAATGCGCAATAAAAACTAGAGAGAAACTCAGTGAATGTGTCCAGGCTGTCAATATCGGAATCCAAAAGATTGTTCAAGGGAGATGGCAACGGGCTTGTTATTCCCACTGAGCTGGAAACGGCTGGTGCAGTAGAAGCAGTAGTGGCGGTGTTGGATACAACACCATTTTCTGGATCTTGAGGTAGGCTATTTGTCTGCATCTGCAGTTGCTGAGTCTCCGAAGGTGACAGTGTCTTGTTGATATTGAGAAAAGGCTGTTCTAAGCTATGAGCTTTTTCCTGCACCATTTTCTCGGGCATATCCGCACACTGACGTTGGTGCCAGTGTTCAGTAAACGATGCGACCCACGAAGAATCCATGTCACGCGTAGTCAAGCCAGAGACATTGCCGTGTTGCTTGTGATTGGCGAATGATCTGCCATCGTTGGAGCCATCTCCGTTGGCGGAAAGCAAAGCAAAGTAACTTGTAGCGCTGCTGCGGGAGCGCAGAGGTTTACTGTCGCCGATTTTTGATGACGCTTTGGAAGGCGATGACGGAGAGGAACTCGATGACAATGTACCAGACATTGAACCAGGATTATTCCGTCGGCTGAGTGCTAGCCAGTGAACCCATTTCGAATCAGGATCTCTTCCCATCGGCGTACTTTGTCCACCATCAAAACATTGCATGGTAGTGGGCCTAGATTTTTCGCTGAAACGGGCAGCAGAACAATACCTCCCAAAGGGCGTAAAATTCCGTCAAACGTCGAGGGTATCACGATGGCCACCTTCTAGGGGGGGAAGTACAGGTGGAATGAGTTGCATTGTAGAACGTACTATGAACGTTCCCTAAATACATCGACTGCAGCATCTTCAGCGGTCACGTAACCCTAACCCTTTCGGCAACCGAGAGGCTACTGTGGTATTTTGAAAATCAGTTGTTGCGATCTTCCAACAAAGGGGGATTGATTGGCTAGCACACCCAAAATGAACCCTGACTGTGGCTTCAGTGCTAACGGCTGACACCCCAAGTCCCACAGTATATTAGGTTACAGGATTGTCAGAGGTACACGTAGTCCTCGGCAACAGAAGGGCTATATTGGGGGCCGAAGCAGCCGCACTCGCGCGGTATCGACGACGAGGGACTCGGAAGGATCCGCTAGACCCATCTCTGGATGTTGCTGGAGCGGTGTGAAGATTTATCATCGTGCTGATGATCGTGAAGAGTCGTACCATGTTAGGGTCAGGGAGGCGGGTGAAGGGTGAGCGTAACGTTTGCAGACAACGATGAGCGCCGTGTATTCACAGATAATGCAGGAGGTTTGGTGTCGATTTTAAATCCCGTTCGCACTTCACAAACCCGTTGTTGGCGGGGAAATGATGCATCTCTCGCCCGCCGTCTCGGTTGCATTTCGGAATCGCGGTCCGTCGTGTTCCGACGGGAGTGCGGAAATACGGAACGGGCGTTGCGTTTGTGCATCCGTACCCCGCACTTTCGCTCCAAGTACATAAGGTATTCGCTTAATTGGAGCCAAAGTGCGGGGTAGGGATAATCTACAGTACGGAATACTCCGTACGTGACTATTGAAGCTTAGCCAGCCGCCCCACCCACCATGTACATATGTAAGGTACTTAGTGGCCCCTGCAAGTCGGTGTTCTATTCGTTCTATTCTTCTATTGGTCGTTCCGTTCCCACTGTTTACTTCCGTACCTCCCGTACAGTAGGCGTTTCACGTTGAGGGTACAGGTCAGCCAACCAACGCTAAAGCTCGGTCGGCTATGCCGAACCTCCGAAGTCCGGAGATTTAACGGAGGCGTTTACATATCGCCGAAAGCATTGCGCAGCAACAAATACCTACATCGGCAAAACAATAGATTTATCTAACAGCCAAAGAGACAAGGCGACGTGAGAGACTCCCAGACGCCAACAGGATAGGTCTAGCTGCGGTTTTCTTTTCGTGGGTCTGACAATCTGACGTGTGTTCACCTGTCAAAATGCCTGTCAAAACTAGACTTTCGAGTTTCAAAGTGGCAATATACGAGTATGCATACGAAGGTACCTAAGGTAGGTAGCCCTTTGACCGCCACAAGGTCGGTCACCCCATTTGATTAACAGCTAGGCCAAATTTGGTAGCAGCTTGACCAGATGGGGTACGAGTGCTTAATAAGGTAAACCCCGCTATCGCCGACTCGCCGAATCTAAATAAATGTTCGTATGCTTAGTCATTGGTGGGGTCCCCCTCCTAGCATTGTTGCCTCAGTAGGTAAAGACGTGCTGGAGCTAAGCCCCTTCGGGTTAGCGCTTATTCCTAGTAGATGGAACTCACGTAGTAAGCAAGACAGCTAACCCAAAGGGGCTTAGTTCCATCTACACGTCTGAGGTCCTGACTAGGGGGGTGGCCGACCTTGTGGCGGTGAAAGGGTTGATGGCAGGCATCGGTGGTCGATCAGACGGATCTTTTTCCAAAGATTCGAAGCATTGTACAAAAAGTCCTTGACGCAAAGACCCAAAGTAAGATCAAAGACACCAGCACTATATTGTAGATATGACTCTAGCGATATACACATGGAGTGGAGAGTCTTCGTAGATATGGGTTTGTGAACGTTGTTGTTGTTCTTTGCGGTGACGGCGCTTAGGATGGCGGAGTTCCAGAAGAGGCAAGAAAGATAGAGACCGGGGACTGCCAAAGGCTCACGTGAGACTGCACAAGAGGCGGGAAACACAGCATGGACGATAAGTTGCAGGAGGCACGGGAAGAACGTGTGGGAGAATGCGTGGATTGTCGTCCTGTCCAAGGACGTCCAGCAAATGGGTGCTGTGGCGGGATGGCCCTGTGGACTGCGCCGTTGCGGTGTGCTGTCTTGAGGGAAAATCCTCCTGGCGTCTGTGTTGTGTGAGACCGCAGTCTCGACGCAACCTCTACGCCGTCTTCACGCTTTTTTTCTACGTCCGCTGGGCTCCAATGTCATACTGTTCAAAGTCAGCACCGTCGCCATCTTCAAGTCGAGTCCTTTCCAACGGTTTGTCTTGTTATGCATGGCAATGACACGGGTTGTTGGCCATACTCAAGGATCGGAACCAGTTTATGCTTTCATGACACCTCCATCCTCGACAGCACATTGTCTGCACGATGATCGGCCGTCTTCCTCCTTCTGGGGCCGCTCGAGGATGCCGCACGCCAGATGCAACAGTATCCGAGTACCAAGAACAAATTCCGCGAGGTCGCTCCTCCACTTCTTCTGGCACGTGTGGCAGTAACGGGTTGACGAGAGAGATTGAGTTGCATGATGTTGTAAATTTGGCTTGCCTGATACTGTCACTGAAGCGAGGGATCGTCATGCACTGTGCTGGTGGACGAAAAGCTATTGCTAGTCTAAGTGGTACAGAGATCAGCGGCGCGTCCTCTATCCCTCCTTAATGATTCCCCTAGGCTAAGAAAACCCCCCATTCCAATACTCACTCACCCTCGCCCTCCCCTCCCACCAACCCTACACACGGCATCAACAACTCCCCTTCCCCCTCCCCCCAGGCCACTCAACCCTCAATACTCCACAACCTTAATCCTCCCCTCCAACCCCTCCGGCAACTCCTCCCTCCCCACCAGCCCCAACTGCACCACATCCCCCCAAAAGAACATCGCCCGCTCCTGCGCATACCCCAAATAATCGAACTCCTCTTCCTCCGTCTCATCGCCTCCTTCCTCCGGCCGCTTGTCATGCGCGTCTTGCGCCAATGCCGCCATCTCGGGGGATAGGGGGTCGGAATCGAGGGTGGTTTGGGCGGGTGGTAATGGACGCATCTGAGGAACTTTGGCTTGAACGATGCCCCATGCGACCCATTGGGCGGAGTTGGCGACGCGCCAGATGCGGGCTTCGAGCATGAGGCGGGCGATTTCGGACTCGGTGGCTTCGTCGCGCTCGCGCTCTTCTTCGGCAATTTGGGCCGGGGGCGCGCGGCTGTCGAGCATGAAGCTGCTGATTGAACTGCTGGGACCGGAGCTGGGGCCGGTGTAGGGGGATGGTCTGGGGTGGTGCGGTTGGTGCGTTACGTACGCTCTTAGGAATCGGTGCTGTTCTTCGCGGGTGGGGTATTTTGTGTGGTCGAGGGAGTGGGAGGAGGTGGGGGAGTGGTAGTTGTAGCACCATTCGGTGAAGTGGTTTGCGAATTCCAGGCCGGGAACGTTGGCGGAGGCGTATTCGAAGTCGATGACTATTAGCTGTTTGTGTTCGTTGGAAGGGAGGAGGAGGGGAGATTCGCCAGATGGTTGGAGGCGGAGGAGGTTGCCGTACTGGGTCTATCCGGAGTCAGCATTGCCGTACATGTCTAGGGGGACATTGTTGAGACTTACATCGTTGTGGGCAAAGACTAGTTGTTGACGTATGCCTGCTGGGCCACCATATTGATCGTCAAGCCATTTGCGGTAGCGCTCAACTGTTCGGCGGAATATCGACCATTCGACGCCACATATCAAACCCCGATTCTTCCATTCTTCGGAGCGAGTTTTAGCAGGCCCAAGCTTGCCGGATAAAATTTGATGGTCGATCCAGGTGATAATTTCTTCACACTTGTCTACCCATTTATCCCAATTCCTCCACATAAAGGGTCCTTCGTCACGTTCTTGTTCAAGCAACTCGATACCATCGTGCAATTCTCGCATCCGTTTTGCAATTTGCTTTGAGGTCTCCGGTACTCGCAGATCGGCAGCAGTCAGTGTACGAGCGTGGAAGAACTGTTCGAATCTGCCGTTAGTAAAGGTACCGAGGAGTCTTGGGCCTATTTTCTTTCGAGCTAAACGGCGTAAGATTTGCAGCTCGTTCTCGCGGTCGATGAGATGCTCCACTTGTGGACCGTATATACGGAGGAGAATTTTTCTAACCTAGTCAGCAAAAGGATATATTGGTAGAATGTAGCATTGAGAATTCGGGCATAGAAGGTCAAATCCCCAATTTAGTATCGAGGAGAGCGTAATATAAGTATTCAGAAAGACTCTGCGATACTTACTGGGGTGGTTTCTTAAATACGATTGACGTCAAGCTATCTTGTGGATCTCGTGGGGTCTGTGGTAATACTGCTGGTGGCGATACAACATAGACGGCGTTTGTCAATGCTCCACTCAACCGTTCTACATCAATATCACCTCCATTTTCAAGCGATATCTGTCGCCAGCCCTTGAGTCTCAAGGTATGAGCTAGTCGAACGATTTCCTTTGGGATGTCAGCGATTCGGAAAAGTAGCAGAAAGTTAATTGATATAAGGGCAGAGACCGACCTTCTTAAAATGCACCCAAGCCTCATTCTCCCTCATACTCCGTTTATTTGGATTTAGAAGATCTGTCTGGGATTCCGCTGCTCCTCCAGTATAGCCTAGAGTCTTCGAATTGTCGAGGACAACTTCAGCGGAAGGCACAAGAGCATCGCCCTCCTGGTAGTCTGTGTCTGATGAGGCTACGGTTGAGTATTTCCTAAGAGTGCGTCTTCTAGCAGATCCTCGGCGGGAGAAGTGGGGCCCTCTTCTTTCTTGTTTTGGGGTGATAACTTTGTCACCATCGAAGTTCATGCCCGTTGCTACGATCTTTTCCAGTTCTTCCAGGGCAAGACTCGTATCAGACAGTCCAGAAGAAGAGCTTGCATGTCGATGCCTGCCTTTCTGATGCGTATGGCCTTCACTGTGTCCTTTACCGAGTAAAGACTTGGTAGCATCGACCGCACTAGTGAGCCTAGACTGGCCATCTTGTGTTTGCCCCCTGCGCGCAGCTCTCTTTGCCTTCTCATGCTGAAGCCACTCTGTCACTTGTGTTATAACATCTTTTGAATGACGATGATGGCTCGAGCGGCCGTATGATGAGGCTTGGCCGCCAAGTTTAGGTCTGTCATCACCGGTAAAACTGCTGAGACTGGCTGTAGAGTTCAGGGACACTGTCGATGCTGCTGGACCAGGACGCCCGGACAGACGTTTCCCGACACTTGCACGATGCTGCCTCTGAGGTACGGCAGTACCTGGTGGGTCCTCTGTATCAAGCGATGTAGCACTGACTCTGGGGGAGAGGCTTTGTGGCTCTGCAACAAAAGCGGCTGCGTCGTGGAAGGCATACGTAAGCTCGCGTCTTCAAATTCTCCTACAGCAAGTGTCATAGAAATCTTAAGCTTAGAGTCATACGCATGGTGAACAAGCACTCGGGGATATTACATTAAACGGGTGCAGCAAAGGTCATAACAATCTCAATGTAACACTATAACGCATAATTATCGAGGAGGGCTCGTAAAAGAACTCAATGTGGGCATGAGTGCCAAACATAGCTGTTCAGGCTCTTCCTTGATGCGACAACAGATAACGACAGCGACCTAAGAGATTTTCTACTATCCAAAGCGGAACAAGGACCGACCTTTTGAGCTGTTTCTAACTGGGAGACTGTCCATGGCCTCATCAAGAATTGGCATGATGTATAGGGTTTCTGTTAAGGTATGTCCGAATTCAAAGGTGCTTACACCTATTCCCAGAGTGATTGTTGCAACCTGCAAGATACGAAAGCCAGAGCCCTGTAAATATATGGATGGGAGCGCAAGCACGTGGGGAGAGCGTCATTGGGCATTCAGGATGCGGGAACTAAAATATAGATAAGATAACCCTAACTTGATGCCGATGTCTGTCAATATTGACAGGAATGAGTACTTTGATGGCTTCGCACGCATTCTTTACAAAGTCGTATAACCGGTGACTACACGCTCTTTGTTGCTCAACCCTCTGTCTCTACAAAGCATGCCTGTCTCTACAATCTACCTAACCCGCCACGGCGTACGCCCTCTCCTCCCCTTACCTCTCTCCTGTTTCTCTTGCCCATCCCCTCACTCCGCTAACATCCCCTTCAGTTCCGCACAAACTTCACCCTCAACCCCACCACAGGAATCTATCACACCCCCATCCCATCCTCCACCAACCTCCCTGCCGACGTCCCCCTTACCGCCCACGGCGTCGAGCAATCCCACGAGCTGGCCGCTTACCTCGCCTCTATCAATAACCCAAGGATAAGCAAAGTCTATAGTAGTCCCTACTACCGATGTCTACAAACAATCCAGCCAACGGTCGATAAACTCAGACTTTCCGAGATACGAGTAGACACCGGGCTTGGGGAGTGGTACGGCCACGCCCCTTTCATGCACCCCTTCCCTGCCCCACCCAAAACCCTCCGGTCTCTCTTCCCGGCTCACTCGCTCACCTACACTTCCTCGATCATCCCCTCTCGTAATGGTGAAACGCTGCCGCAGGTGCACGACCGCTGCGCATACGCTCTCAGCTGTATCATCTCCTCGCTTGATAGAGAAGTTGGGGATGAGGATGTAGCGATAGTGATATGCACGCATGCTGCTAGCTTGATTGCGATGGGTAGGGCCTTGACCGGAGTAATGCCGCGGGATGCGAATGAGGAGGATTTCAAACCGTTTACTTGTGGGGTGAGTAAGTTTGTGAGACGGAGGGTGGAAAGAGAGATGGAAAGGTGGGAGAAGGGGACGGAGGTGCCAGAGTTGGGGTGGAGGGGAAAGGGTGTGGGCGGGGGTTGGATATGTGTGATGAATGGTAGTTGTGAGCATCTGAGTGGTGGCGCGGAGAGGGGGTGGTAAGTAGTATCTTCCTTATTTCCCTAAGTTTTAAAAAGTGCTTCTGATAGAGATGTAGGGGATTTAAGGATGCTGACTGCTGATCATTGGATGGTGCGGCGTAGGCATTTCTCAGGCGACGAGAGTTTTAGTGTCAATGCTGGCCAATATGGTGGTTCGAATCGTAATCTAGAGCAACCGGTCCACAACGAAAACGCTTTCCGAGATAGCTCGAAGCTCTAGATTTTTATCCATCGTATCTGTATTCCCCTTATCTATTACAACCCAAAGCTCCCGAGAGTGTTTCTCCAGGATGTAGAAGAAAAACGATGGTCTACCACACAATTGGGAATGCTACGAAGCGCTGGAAAATGCACTGGAGCCTAAAACGCGATGCCACCCAGTACTTAACAAAGCGCTTAGCACAACTGTTGGGTTATCAGTACATCTATACGGTTATGTCAGTAGATTGGGGGAAAGGAGGGGCAATATGCGCGCAGAGTGGCTTACCTGATTCAGGAGCCACATAACCCCAAGGATAAGTACAAGCCGTACTCTCAAGTCGTCCCTTATGAGCTTGTTGAGTTTAGACGTGGACCTACTCATAACGGCCCTATGTCTTCGAAGGGACCCATTCAACGCATGATCACTCTTCGTTCGTGGCAACTCAAGAGCGATTAAAGGAAGCCCTTGGAGTTCTGACGATTCAACCTCCGACCGACCTTCGCTTGGGTCAACAATCCACGAGGTAATTCTTGTCGTAGCAGCAGCGACGTGCCAGCTAACCCAGAAGAAGGTTATAGTAAGCAGCACAAAGTCTACCCATCTGCCTTCTATGTGTGTAGCTGTCTGCCTAAGGGAAACCAAGCTTAGAAGACCCTTGGTATCCGCTGCCATCCAGATGTGGAATTGCAAGGTAAATGTCTCGAGGGAACATCTACCGAGCCATACGAAGATTGAGGAGTAGAAGTTGCGTGCATGTCGACTACAATTCCTGAGGACGATGAAGGAAAGAATAGGGAAACAGGAAATGTATGGCACCCACCAGTTGTAGTCGTATTTATTTGGTGAACGGCGTGTAAGGATCCAGAATCCAGGTGTGATGGCAACGGCCCCGACAATAGAAATCGTTCTTAGTCGAGAAAATCGAGCGTGGATAACCTTGAAAAGGCCATTCATAGGACGCTCTCCGCCCAAGACATCGGAGATCCTTATGAACATGATGGCAGCTACCATACCAATGTACACTATGTAATTATCAAGCTGGAGCCTGAACCGCCACTCTGTGACATTCCAATCAATAGCACAGGTTTTTCTTAACAGGCGAAAGACACCTTCAAAAACACCCGGAATTCTAACTGAAGCTGTGACGATAATGGCAGAGATCAGGATCTTACTTAACAGGAAGCGGAGCGAATAGTTCCATGAATGGCGGATTCTCATGGTTAAGTATATTACCATGTACCAAAAGGAAATAAGAGGTGCGAAGTAGTAGAACAAATAATCGGTTCGCATGATATAAGGCAGCAGGCAACTCAATAAGTTTAGTCGTACAAGGACCGATGCGCAACGGCGAAGAGAATAGTCCGCTTTTCGGTAGAAGAAGACAGTATGACCGAAACCAGTCATGAACAGATAGGAGGCGACCAATATCCGGATAATCTCGTAAATCCAAAGAACTTTCGAAGCACCGGTATAGTGGTAAATCAAGATCGCGAATTGCATCCACCCTTTCCATTCATCTGTTTGATCTCTTGAAAGGAAAGGTTGGTCTGTATTTTTTGGCACAAAGTCTTGCATACTCCCTTTACGAATCGGTGGTGCGACGGATCGACGAATAGATAGGACTCCAAGACCGATAGTGATGACGCTTAAAGCGGTGAATTCGTCAGACGAATATTGCTTTTGAGATTTGTTGAATATCTGCGTACGGTCGGCGAAGAAGCAATACGACATTGCCAGCCCTAAAAGCAGAAGAGCGCGAGATATTTTGGCTGATGGTAACCATGGCTGCCGTTTTAAATCTGTAACATCGATTAGGGCTTTCTCTGCTCAAACTGATAGTGGTGTACATACCCCCAAAGGTAACCCAGACCAAGAGCGGTAGTGTCCATAGCGAGACGGATACAATAGCCAATTGAACCCAACTCATCCGTACGTAATCACTACAGCAAGTCTTGTCCATCGGATACTTTGTCATACGGGTGACCTCAGCATTGCACCTCATATTTAATAGCACATCTGCTTTCCGACGTGCGACAGTATCAACGACATGTAACCCGTCTTCTTCATACGCCGGCTTTCTTTGTAAAGTCATGAAGAAGTAGCTCCATGCAACAAGCGCCTTTTGTTGTGTGGAGAGCTCTTGGAGATGTTCATTCAAAGGGTTAATGTTGGCTGCAGTGAGACTCGCAGCATGGGACGGAGACAAGGAATCGTACCAGGGAACTTGGACTGGAGCAAAAACCACACGATCATCTCGATTGGGTCCGTTACGGGAAGAGGGTGAGTTATGTTGCCTCGAGACACCATGTTCGCCATGGTCCGCAAGCCAAGTGATGGTGTCGACGGAGTCCTTGAAAGGCTTCAGTGAATCTTTACTAAAGTGTTGTGCATGCCATAAGCCACCTCCAATGAGTACTATTGCAGGACTTTTGCGGTCTTCCTGGTCTCCCTGTATTCGCGTATCTTGAGCGTCTCGATAAACAGCTAATTGTTGATGTAGGTTTGAGGTATTTAAAAACGGGTCCCAGACGAACTCGAGTGTGACATCTGCCCTGCTGAAGGTCACATCCTCGTGCTTTTCAGCGTAGTACCTTGCTTCGTCTGCACCCTTTGCATCTAGCTTTCGTGCGGTCGCCCAGAATATCTGCCGGATTGTGGAGTCACCAGCATACACGACTTTGCGAGACTTCAGACACGTTGAAATATCCTTTGCGTTGTAATCGTGTAACATACACCCAGGAGGTTGCCAGTTGGAAGGAGGTTCGATATCGGGAATATCGAGCCACCGGCCTTGAGTGAGTAGTCCATAGCACTTGTAACGATCGTGAGCATCTAAATTCTAGGGTCAGCTAGGCCATGACAAGGTCACTGAAAAAAAGGCTGCGGAATGTATACCTGTCCAAGAGAACCGATATAACACCGCTATCACAATTCCTAGGAAAATCAAAAGACATATGCGATCAACTACCTCTAGGAGAGTGGGCACGCCAAGTTGTAGTTTACGAATCCTGACCATAGTCTCTCGATGGCACTGTTCAAACGAGTTGAAGGAATATCGGACGGCTTGGCAGGAATCCAAGATTCTGGTGTTAGAGCTGATTGCTCGATTTGCAAAGAGTACAGATCTATGACGTACAATGGTACTTGAAGGAACCGAAGTTCGTTTACAGATACAGTCAACCTTTCTAGACAACCATGTAATTCCAGCTGTGTTGTGTGGCATTATGGTGTGATGAAGCGTGCTGTAAATTGAACTTTCTACACTAAAGATGAGAGACTTGATCAATCAGTCTATAAGGTAACAGAAGTAATTAGATTTGGAACACATGTACTAGTCGTTGAACGTTACACGAAGCCGAGTAATCATCCTTCCATGAACATTCAGCAGATCTTTGGGTTAAGATAGCGGCGACTTACAAAGATTTGGAATCTAGAATTTGCTTTTGGTCTGGATTTGGTCTTGTCCAACACGTACCGGTGGAAGGAAGTAATCTCGGTAGAATCGGTTCTGTAGTCTACCACCGCTCGAATCATTATACTTGACCTGTCAAACCTATCTGTGTACCGACTCGCCGTCTTGCAATTGTCTGATTTGTCTTCCCTTTAGATGATGCTCCCATCGGATTCTCCTTCTCCCACTTCTCATCTGCCATATAAGCCTCCACAGCAGCGTCAAGGTCGTATTTTGCTTGGTTAAGATAGAGAAGTGCTACATCGTAACTAAGCCGTCAAAAAAGATTCGCAAGGTAGTCAGTGAAATGCACTACCCTGCGAGTCGAGTTTCGAAATGATATTATATCTGAGGATACTTACTCTGGGACTTTACATGCGACCATCCACCGCCTGACCTTTCCCTTTCGTATCTCTTCTTCTTCCCCGTCTATCGGCTGAGGACTCAAGCTCGTGCCGCCTTTGTAGTATTCACCAGGTATGAGAATTGCGCGCCGAGCAGCAAGTAAATGATTCGTGTAAAGCCCATTTGTCCGCCGCAGTGCATCCTGAGGTACGCCATATCGTAATGAGAGAGACGGGATAGTATCTTGGGAGGGGTCAAGGAAATGCAGCACATCTTCTCCAGGCAGATTTGAGGATGAGGCTTGTTTTTCGGACGAGGCTGCCTGAGGATCTAGGGATGAATATGCTGGTGGCTGGTCATCTGGTGGCGAAGCGAGCGTGGCATGGGCGAGGCGAGGGGACGCAGGTGGCGAGTATGTGGGAGGGTCTCGTAAACCTGGCGGTAGTGATGATGTAGCGCTAGATATTTGACAGAATGGACCTGAGAGGGTATCAGTATGCCCTCAGAGCAGACCAAGAAACCCAGAGAAGCTGACAATAAGACGCAAAGCGTTGATTCTCCTATAGTCGAGCAATTTTTAGCTAATGCTTTAGAATCACAGTAGTATAATTTGACTTACAGCTACGCACTTTGCACAGATAACACGACCACAGCAGTCCAAGCGGCGATCTTGTGCCACAGGTTTCTCACTCTTCTCATCGTACTGTGGCGGGATTGCAGACAGCAATGCCGCGCAAGTGCAGCAAGCCTCTTCTAGCATCATAAAACCGAAGAAATAGAGAGAGATGACAGTATTATAGGAAATAGGGAAATAGACGTCCTGAGAAGTAGTAAAGTAAGTATTGAATCTCAGGAATCAGACCAGCACGATGACGCTTGTAGTCTCTATCGCCAGGTCAGGTGCTGATAAGGGTTCACACTAGCTCAACAGCTAGCGTACATCTTAGCATCGCACACTCCAAGAAGCGAGACGCCGTGTAGAATTTTCTAATCCCACTGCTCACTCCTCACCACAAGCAACTTTCACGAGGTATGTTGTGACCGATATCCGCAGCTCGAGGCAGCCCCTACAAATCGCACAAGTCACAATTGTGTTCCGCCATGTCCACAACAGGTTTTGGCGGCAGCGCAAATCGTGCAACATGGGCTGAAGAACCCTTGAGTCTCAAGGGCACTCTTTACGCTCAAAGCTCCTGAAAGCTAACTCGGATCTCTCTCGCGTACTCTAGATACCTCAACTCCTACCATCGAGCTGAGAATCTCAAAATGGTCAAAACCAGTGTCCTCAATGATGCGCTCAACGCCATCAACAACGCCGAAAAAGCCGGGAAGCGCCAAGTCCTCATCCGACCCAGCTCCAAGGTCATTGTCAAATTTTTGAGTGTCATGCAGAAACACGGTATGTGCTGGAGATAATCTGTAATTTTTTGCAGGTGCTTTGTTCTCGACCTTCAGCACCACACCTTATTCGGGCTGATAACTAGGCAATGGTTTCGAATCTTCAAAACACTACACGACCTTTGCCCTTTAAGTGTCCGATATATTCAACTCCATGCGAAGATCTTACACGTTTTCTGATTTCGTCCTGACGTACAACGTTTAATCGATCGCAACATGCTGACCTTGCTTCTCCCATAGGCTACATTGGTGAATTCGAGGAAGTCGACGACCATCGCTCCGGCAAAATCGTTATCCAACTCAATGGCCGGTACATATCCCCCATCACGCATATTGAACAAACAAACCCTTTACTAACCATTCCCAGCCTTAACAAAACCGGCGTCATCTCCCCCCGCTACAACGTCCGCATCGGCGACTTTGAGAAATGGGTTGTCAAGCTGCTGCCCTCGCGTCAATTCGGCTATATCGTTCTGACAACCTCGTCTGGGATCATGGACCATGAGGAAGCGAGACGGAAGCATGTGGCTGGCAAGATTATTGGGTTCTTTTATTAGAGAGCATCATATTTTGGGGTTGGCCAGATACTGTCCCGGGCTACATCGTGATGTGGAATAAAAGCTATTCTCCCACCAAATAGTCAAACACCACTGGCTTTCCCTACTGAAATCCTCAAATCTCACACCACAAGCTCGCAACCCTCCGTCAATAAAGCCTGCCCGCAACGACTCCTACGACTCCACCTCTCCAGAATACCACCCGCCCCCCACCCCACCACCGTCGTTCCCATTCCTCCCCCTCAATCCCATCTTCCCCTCCCCATCCCATAAAGGACCCTCCACCCCCCCTCACAACCTCAAAATCTCATCCTGAATTTACCATCCTCTCATCCCCAAACAACTATCTCGTTCATTAGTTAAATCAGTAAATTTCATTGCTCATCTCACCACTGTCGCTCTTTTTTTCTTTCCTTGGTTTTCGTGGCAGCAGAACAATCTAGATGTTTTTTGAGCTGAATGCGTTTTATGATGATTCCGTCCTTTTTTTTTATTGCAGTTTTCGTATTTCAGGAACCCCCTTCAACCCCCAGCTTAACCCCAAATCCCCCATCGTTCAACTTCCTCTCTCTCTTCCCCTCCCCACCTCAACCGACCCTTTTTTTGTTTTTTTGGAAATTCTTCTCCTTCCATCCCGATCCTCCATCCTAATTCCCATTCCATACCACCCCCATCTCCAAATCCTCGTCTTCGTTCTTAATGCCACGAGCCTGGGCTCTTTTTTTTCTAAGAATCGGGGGGTTGGATGAAATGTTTCATGGGTTGAAAATGACTTTATCTCCATCCCTTTCACTACCCTTACCTCCTCTTCTCCCTTCTCCCTTCTCCCTTCTCCCTTTCCCTTTTCAACCCCCCCCCCAATACCTATCCACCTACCCACCTCACCACCTCATCACCACCCCATCACCTCTTCAGCACCCCCTCCCCTCCACCTTTCCGTAAACTTATCTTGCATCGCGAGCGAGAACCATGGGCGTGTGCGGTAAGAGTGTTGCTTACGAGTGGTTTTTCTTAGGGGGGCTGAGGGCTGGAGGGGTTGAGATGGGGGGACAGAGGAGGGGGGAGGAGAGGGAGAGGGGGAAAGGGACGAGAGAGAGATAGGACGGAAAGCTAAGACGTGACAGTTGGAAGAGAAAGGAAATGGGATGGATTAAGACATCTCCATGCCATGCCATCGTTCACTCACTCACTCACTCACTCACTCACACACCCTCCCCTTCCCACCCGCTCAATCCCCCAAACAGCCCACCAACCCTCTCCCCTCAACCCACAATAACAAATCCTCAAACCCCTACCGTCCCACCAAGAATCTTCCCCCCCATCCCTTCACCCCAACCCCCCCACCCCACCACCACCCCCCCCCCCAAACCGTCCCCAATATCAAAAAAAACCCCTCGACCCCTCTCCTCCCTTCCTCTTCCAACTACGTACATAGTCCTAACAAACACACCGGGGGGGGGGGGGGGGGGGGGGGGGGGGGGGGGGGGGGGGCGGGGGGGGGGGGGGGGGGGGGGGGGGGGGGGGGGGGGGGGGGGGGGGGGGGGGGGGGGGGGGGGT